>Ga0209697_10008080_pt1 | contig 12057 bp, 10 predicted proteins | sample AliMusrvi5mmetaG_FD_184115 | JGI IMG/M metagenome (GOLD analysis project Ga0209697, IMG submission 184115) | Freshwater lake bacterial and archeal communities from Alinen Mustajarvi, Finland, to study Microbial Dark Matter (Phase II) - Alinen... | ecosystem: Environmental > Aquatic > Freshwater... | reverse complement strand
GAAAGCTTTGACCAGTCGTATCGAGCGGCAGTCCATTCGGATCCTTTAGATCTATGATAGCCGCAAAGGCCGAGCCTTGATCGGCCGTTAAGTTAGCAACGATAGCCATAGAGATTAGTTATAATATCCGATCCTTGATCAGCTGTTAGATAAGCATATGAGGCCATTAGTAAAATCCTAAAATAGAAATCCCCCAACTATTAACAGAACTACCAGCGACGGTTCTGAAATAATCAAATGAGCCATGAGTTGGGTTTGATATAATTGATACAGGAACAAATGCCATTAAGTTTTTACCAGTATCTGCACCAGACCCTGACCAACCAACTAGTTGTGCTGTATACACAGGTCCCGTACTATCTTTACGATATTGAATCACTCCGCCTTTCTCGCCGCCTTGAGCATCAACATTCCAAATTTGAACATATAAACCGTTTGGTATTAATGTTAACGATAAAGCATTCAAATTTATAGTAGTCCATGTATTATACGCTGATGAAGTCGTGCCACTTGTATTATAATTTGGCTGAAAAAGAGATCTATAATCCGGATTACTATTATTTCCAGGATCTCCAATCATAGCATAAGGAGTTGGCAAAAGTGTCAAACTTGCAACAGCATTAGCAAGATTATTGATCTTCTGACGTTGAATCTCAAACGTATCAGATTGAAGAACCGGAAGAACCGGAGTAGTACCTGCAGGATATGTTAGTGCCATAAAATTAGAATTGTGTTACGATAGTGATTGCTTCGGTCTGACCAGGAGCTTGCGTGATTGGTACTCGATTTTGTACAAATAGCACCTCACCGGTGCCTCCGACATATTCTTCAGATGACGTAACTGAAGTGATTGTACTAGTCGTGCTAATCGGAGTCGCATAATTTGGTTTCTTATAGACTATATAGCCGCTTCCTGTTGTAAATGCTATAGGAGTAATGTTTAGTCCTGCTGATCCAAATGTTGATGAATTCTGATGATAATAGATTGTCGTAGATGACGTACCTACATTGACAAAATCGACGTAGCCTCGAGGGTTGGCGCCTGTACCACTACTGGTTTGCTCAACCACATCTCCTGCCGCAGGAACAGCAGTTCCAGAAATTGTATTGATCACAAATGACTTTAGACAGCGATATGTAATCGTTGAGCCACTCGTCGAGGTATACACTACAGGATTACGAAGCAGCGATAGCTGTCGAATTTGATCCGTCGAGGGCACATCAGCCGTTCCAGGATAGATCGAATCATATGTAAAATTGCCATAGAATCCTGCATACCAAGCAGGAAGATCCGATACGACGTCATATCCAAAACCATTTCGAGGGGTGATTCGAGGAATGATAGTCGCCGGAGAAGTTCCAGCACCAGATGTAAACCTAATCGCACCTGTTGTGTATCCGGATCCACTTGCCGTCATTATCACGCTTAAAATAGATCCTGCGGCGTCTACGCTTGTAACTATGCCAGCAGCTGAAGTCCCATCACCCTCGACTGAAAATACTGATGCCGTTGTATATCCAAGACCTCCAGATACGACACGACAGGAATATATTTTTCCAGCCGAAGCAGTAGGAGTCGTGATAAGCACCGAAGAACCCGTCGTCGTCGCGCGGCGATATATCTTGAAGAACTGATTCGAGTCGAGAGTGCTTGAAGTATTTCCAGACGCTGTCGTCAGATTCTTAGCCGATAGAGTGGCACCGGTATCCAGACCCAAATCTGACACATAGGTCCATTGATATGAATCGGAACCAGCCGCCCCGACCGTGCCTATGACAGTATTATTGGTGTGTGGCTGCACACTTACGGTTAGCTGAGAAGAAGAATCGATACCAGATTGAGCGCAGATATAGACTTTATCTCCAGATCCTGAATTCCATACGGCATAGCATGGATAGGCCGTACTTCCATTTGCCAAAGTCGAGGGATAGAAGCAACTAGGATCGGATGGATCCCATGCTTTGAAATACGTACCAGATGCCCAATTGTATCGAGGAAGCACATATCCGGCATTGCCATAAATGGCCGATTGAGAAGCCGCTGATCCTGTATTCAAAGCCACGATGACCTTCTGAAGAGCTATTAGATTGTTACGCACATCAACTTCAGTCTTAGCTGACGCAGCTGGAGAAGCAGGAGAAGCATCAGATCCATCCAATCCTCCATTATATGGATCAGACTTACCGATACCTATATAGTATTGAGAATAGAACGAGAGAGTCGCACCAGACAGTGAAGTTGTAGGCTGAGGATATATCTGAAAAGAATTTGTAGAGACGGATGTGACGATTGTGGTCATCGGCGTTGCAAACACTCCGGTGCCTGATGTTGTAGTGACGGCCATACCGACCTGCAGATTGGCAGGAATCGTGCCGGAAGATGCCGTGACCGTGATGCCAGATGAAATGCAACCTGCAATCATCACACTAGGCAGAGTCATCTCATCGAAGAATTTCTGAACGTTATTCTTTCGAAAGCGATGTGTAATAATGGCTGACATAGTTTAGTTGAGGATATTTATATCGCTTATGGAGAGAATGTAATGATTGTATTGGGCGCTAGAATCGAAGAAGACAATGAACCATTCAACGTGATTATGCCGGTCGAAGTACTCGATGAGCTAATAGTTATAGCTGACGTGGTTGACGTGGTATTGACACCCGTAAAAAATATCGCACCAGGGGCTGAGACAAACATTCCTGGAACGATATTCAAAGATGACGTAGTACTAATAGATAGCGTATTTGTGCCAGATACAAATGAAGACGAAAGCGTTGCCGTGAACTTATTGACGGCACCAACATTCGACCAGTCAGCATATGTATAAGTCGATGTGTTTTGATTGGCTTCATTATAATTGCCGCTTGCATCGCCGACAGTATAATTTGCATATTCGGTTATCTCTGTTGGATCGAGAAACCATAATGCATTCTGATAGTCATATCGAGCATTGACCATTCTGCTTGGAGATATCTCAATGATTCCATTATTTGAACCAGTAGGTTGAATGAAATATTTAAATCCTACTGGATGCACAAGAGCCCGATATGGCACTTTAAATGTATTATCTCCACCTATGACACCGGTCGTAATGACGTAGCTAAATGGAGTCCAAGCCTGAATAGGTGTCTGGCCATATACAGTTGATCCTGCACTGACCGTAGTTACCGATATAGGCATTCCAGACGTCGTGAGCCAGTTTTGAATATAATTTTGTACAGTACCTAAGTAATCATTGGCATCATAAGTTGAAGCCGTATCATTATAGAAAAGCTGAAAAAATGATACGGCAGAATTACGAGATCCACGAGTATTATAGAAAAACTTAATGATCTTACGGTATAATTGAGCTCGTAGGAAAGCTCTCTCTTCATTGCTCAGATGATTATAGAATGGCGCCGAATTTCCAGTCGTCGCAGCCGAAGTGGTCGACATGTATGATGGAATCGGTACATATGGAGCTACGGCATTTTGAATATGCGAGAGATAATCTTGATCTACTTGATCCACATCGAGCTGCGATAGAATAGAGTAGATAATATTTGATGGACCAGATCCTGATTTTCCAGATAGAACCGTTGAAGTTGATATCGTTGATACTGATGTGCTTAAAAGACCATTCGATAAGATCGTCGTGGTCGATGAGGTGAGTACCACAGTAGCCCATTCATTCACATTCATGAACTTATAATACTCCGTGAGGAGCATCATGAAGTTCGTAGTCGTGACTCGTATTTGATCTGGAAGTAGATCCGTAGATCTAGGAGCTTCTAGATTACGCGGCTGATAGTCATTGATTCCAAGAGTGGATGTCATGATTGTGGATCGCGACTGAATGTAGTATAGTTATTCGCGCCAAGCACACCAGCCTGAGCAAAGGAGTCAGCCGTAGCCGTGACGGCAGTTTTATTCATATCAATCGCGAGCAACTGATTACGACTTGGAGCCACGTCATTCGAAGCCGGGCGAGAGTTAATTGTGATATTAGTTCCTGCCGTTGTCGTATCCGTATCGATACAAGAGCGAATTAAGACATATTGAGATGTCGAGTCAATCGTAATACTTGGAGTAGACCAATAAAGTGTATTGGCACTATTTGTTGTAATAGCCACAGAAGATGTGGCTCCTTGACCAGCCGTGATGTAGAGAACACATCCAGCAAATTGATTTGTGTACCAAGCACCTTGACCGCCATAGCTATTATCTTGTAGAGAAAGACCAGCGATTGGCTGAGAAGTAGCCGCTCCAGAAAAATAGCGATATAGTTCAATTTTTCCAGTAGAAGGATACACCGTGCCGATGTGAATATCTGATCCTGTTGATGTATACTTTGGATCTGAAGCTGCTACGGTCGATGACGAATTGCGCGACATGAACAGACGACGAGTCGATGAAGAAGATGGATCAGGGCCATCTTTCAGATAATACGTACCAGCTGGAGGAACAATCGTCAGCGTAGTTCCACTGACCGACGACGCCGTAGCGCTACTTGAAAGAGAAAGAATTGAATATATGCCAGTATTAGTAATCGATGATATAGTTATCGCAGAGAATCCTGCGGCCGTCGATGTAACAGAAGCTCCAACTACCAGATAAGGATGTGTTAAATTATTTGTCGACAACGTGCTCGTACCAGGACTCGATGAAAGTGTAATGATTGGAGATCCACTGGAATATGAGCCATATACCTGAATACTGGTCGACTGAGATGGCATAAGCACGGATGATAGTGTAAAGCCACTCGAAGTGACCATTGGATTTACTTGACTGACTGAGCCAAATAGAGTATTGCCAAATGTAGAAACAAATCCATTTGGAGTATTTGTTGCACCAATACCAAGCGTAGCCACATCACTCGGCGACGTCAACGCATTCACGGCATAGTTTTTATAAAATGATACCTGAATATCAGAGTTCAGAATCGAAGGATCTGAAGTGTCGATCTGACGAAGTAAATTCGAATGGCGAAACACTCCAGTAAAATTTTGTAGCGATGCCGAATTATAAGCATTGACAACATTTGTACCATTAGTAGTTAGCTCGCTCGCACCTTTTGTTGTCAAATTTGGATTATACTTAAAGTTGACGGTCAAATATAAAAGCACATAGTCCGGGGCATAATATATTGGCGTGACAGACATCACCTTGAAAGGCTTAAGATTGTCGATAACCGTAGAAGAAGTTAATGCCGTGCTGCTCGTATATGAAATGAATACCTTTCCAGCATATTGGGCCGCATTGACCGGATCATATGTCACTTCATCTTCTCCGCCCCACACATTGGCAGATGTGATAGACGCGTTTTGCTTTTGAAGCAAGGCGATATAATCATTAGCCGTAACGGCACGATTTTGAGCAATCAATGAAGCAGGAGCATTCAGACGAATAGAATCGATTGATTCCTGATCGGCTCCACCTGCTGAATAGTTTAAAGTAGTAACTACTGGAGCTAGGGTTTGTAAACTATCACTTGAGATTAGAGTTGAATCGGCATATGTAAATGTGGATAGACCATTTGCCACAACTCCTTGAGTAGACACGTATCGCAATTGAACAACATTTAAATTGTTCAAAGCATTACCAATTATGCCATCACCAAATGTAACTTCATATGTGCCATTACTATTCAATGACAGATAATAGATCTCAGAAGTACCTTTTACATTCGAGATATCATTTCCCCTATTTGCAATAAAATCAGTTATCTCGAGATATGGTGTAGAGGAAGATACATTCTGATTCTCATATACATTAACAGTTAGAGTAGATATATCGGCCGATGGATCATCGATTGTAAATCTTTGATTGGCCAAAGTATTATCGACCTGATATGTTTGAGTACGATACACTCCTTGAATCAATGGAAGATAGGTAATATAGGAACTCTGAGATGTAACATAGTTAATCGAATTAGCAGCCTGAGTCACGAACGTAAATGAGCCATTTGGTCCTGTACCACTAAATTTAGCTCCAGCAGGAATGGTTATACTCGATCCTGCAGCAGGACTTCCAGATGAACTAAAGGCGCAATAGACATTGACCGTAGAAGCTTTAATAGATCCAGGTATGTAGCCAAGGAGCTTAGCCTGAGAGATCACGGAAGAACGAAGCTGAGCCGTATCGATGAAGCTCTCGTTTAGATTGAGATGAGCCAGAATGGCATTGTAATGAGTGTTATAGGCCAACACGTCAAGCAACATATTAAGACCAGAGCCATCATAGTTCCAATCTTTGATCGGCGAATCCTGCCTTAGAAAGTAGGCTCGCAGATTCGCTTTGATTTGATCAAAGTCAAGTTCCGTTACATTTAAGAGTGGTTGTGCCATATGTTATCGTAGTCTCTCGAGATAAAAATTGAGTGCTGCCTGTGTATTTAGCGCAATGACATTAAAATTAATTGTGACGAGATATGCATTCATATCGGAATTGTCGACGACATCTACAGCCGTCACATTGACTCTAGGCTCATATTGAATGAGAACTCGTGTGATTTCCTTATTTATTGCCATCTGTGTATATGGATTGGCATTCTCAAATAGAAGCGCGCGCACATTAGATCCTTTAAATGGATCAAATGGCGTCTCATAGAAGTTCGTCAGTACCAAATTACGAACTGAGTTCTTCACGGCCATGATGTCCGTTACCGGCACGACATCTTTACTATATGGACTAATGAATGGATCTCGAAGGTCCAGATCCGAATAGGTCTGAACGGCCGCGACCGTGCGTGGTCGAATTGGATTAAAGTCCGAGAAACTCATGTACGTCTATTTATGGCAATCATCCAATGTTGTTTGTATTAGTAATAGCGATCCACTGATAAACGCCAGCATCTCCAGAACTAATAGTCATATCAAACGAACTTACCGTCTTATTTGAAATGCCTGGCATAGGATGATTGTCTTTTGTATCACCTGATGCTGCTACTACGGTATAATCAGTTGATGGCAAATTTGGAGAAAATGGTATAGTAGTTGTTGCTGATGCAGCTAAAGTGTTGGTAGTTCCAGTTCTAATATTTTGATAGATCTTAGGAGCAATCAGATTGATATATGTAGAACCACACACATTGATATTTCCGCTCGGATCAATCTCGATGAATGCACCAGTCTTATGCATCAAAGATACACGCTCTTTGCCAGACGTATCATCATACTCAATTACGTGACCGGAACGAGTCCTGATGACCTGATTGTTTGGATAGGCTGGAGCGATATACGATAAGTCTAGACTCTGCTTATAGGTAGCTTTAGCTGCAGCGGTTCCAGAGATAGCTTCAGTTGGAATGTCGGCACCTGTCCTGGTCGGATTGGCGCCAGAAGGATCCGAGAATCCTTTGGTATTATCCGGCAGAGTGGCGATCTTCGAAGCAATAGATCCCATGACGATCGGATCCTGTGCTGAAGGACCGTCTCGAAAGAATCCAATGACCCATGATCCGGGCAATATGCCTGTCGCAGACTGACCAACTCCGGCCATTGATGGTGACGTAATTGGAAGCATGCACAGCGCCCAAGGGAGTCCAGACGTCGGGAGCAAGCCACGATCATCCGTATGAAAGCCAAGGCAACGTACACGAACTCGGCCGAGCTGCAGAGGATCCGATACGTCTTCTACGACGCCATGAAACCAGTAGAATCCTCCACCGTAGTTTGCAAAATCGTCTTTATGATGTGTAGTAAGCATATCAGCTCTTATTTACATCATATGTAAACGAATCACGCTTGATTCGTAAGCGACAATGATACTCCGCATCGAACTGATGAATGACTGCAGCTACTAAGTATTTTCCAGAGACCGTGCGATCAAAGTAATCATCGAAGTTGCCCTTCATGGCCTTTGAATCAAAGTACCTGAGATCGATAGCCTTAGGAATTTCAAGAGTGATCTTACGACCAGGTCTCATGCTAAAGTCACCGGCCACTACTAGCTCGTGAGTGATTGTGTCAAACGTCTCCGTTATGGAGTTGTATATGCCCAAGCGATCGACCATTAGATCATGATAAGACTTAGCCGATCCGTCCGAAGAGTAAGCCAAAGAATTGATCGGCATGTATTCTACAAATGCATCGTAAGTCTTGGAAAGATTTCGAATATCACTTGCCTGCTCATATGGAACACCAAAGGTATTTGAGAGAACTGAGTTCTTATTCAGTGTCGTCGACTTTACATTTAGCGAGTTATAGCTAAATGGTTGCTGAGTGATGGACTTTGTCGAGAGATCCATGAATACATTATTCGAAGCATATGCTCCATTGCCAATCGTCGGTAGAACTTTCGATAGCTTAAAGTCCGAAGAGATGTCCAATATACGCTCGATGCTTTCTTTAAAATATTCAGCCGAACCTGGAGTCGAATGGAATAGTTTCGCATCACGATAGGTTCGATAGTTTGGATTCTTATCTTCATCAATCAAACTTGTAAGAGACTCCATGCGAATGCCTCCAATCATCGACTCATAGAGAAAGAATGGACGTGAGGTCTGATCATAGGCTCGACGAAGAAGCCAATAAGCCGAGTTGAGTGGGTTCATGAGAGGAAGCACTCCATTGAATCGACCAATGGTCGGTTCAATGTACTTCACATTGTCGGCAAATAAGTCTTTTGATAAAATGCGAGAGATCTCTTTTGATATTGTATCATTGACGGCTCTAGAGAGACGTTTAAACTGAGACACATAGGCTTGCTTTGACACGCCGACAATTGCATATGCCTGTGTATTTGCCTGTTCACCGCGTGCAAATATAGGATACTCCGTGACGTAGAAAGTAAGATCTACATTTGTCCATTCAGGATTTGTATAATCATGACGTCCCATCTTGATCTGAATCGTCTCTTGACCAATGAGCTGATACTCTTCAATGAAATTTGCTGAGTCTTTGATGTTGAGCTTTACAATCATTGCGGCCGTATAGAGACTCTCCGTGATGCTAAAGTCCGTGACTAAGTTCTGAATGTCGGCCTGCTCTCCCTTGTGATTAGTCAAGATGATAGCATTAAGCGCATACGCTGTCGGCGTAAGCGCCTTATCCGTATTTGGCTTTATGTTGCCACGTATATTAGGCATTTAGCAAGTCTCGATATTGTTTGACGAACGCGCGGATGTAAGTCGGATTTATGACACGTATCATTGACCTTTGATCATTTAGATCATTCTCATATTCCGCATAAGTCACAGGCGTAATGCGATTTGATGGAGAAATATAAAACGTTGAACCTACTCCACTTATAACTTTATTTACATCTTGTGCCGTTAAAAGAAATCCGCGAGCATCTGTAAAATAATGATATTGCAAATTGCCATTTCCAGGATCGACTACGATGCCTCCATAAGAATTATTATCTGCTTCAATTAGACTAACTACGGTAGCACCGGTAGCACCGCTAGTAGTACCAATTGCATTATGCGTAAAGCCAATTCCATAGAATGAAGTTTTTCCTGATGAATCAGTCTCATTATATCCTAAGATTACGACATCACCAACCTCAGGAGTAAAAACATAATGATGAATAGCATTACGTCCAACTGACACATATGGAAGAACACCAGGAGAAGCTATCTTTTGACCATTTGCAGATATGATAGGCACGAATTGATCATATACCGTTGAGCCTATTGTCAGAGTAGAGATCGTATAAGGAATTGTTGGACTCGATGAAAATTTAAATGATCCAGCCGTTTGTAAGTCAGTCGTGAATGTATCGGTTGAACCCGAATTAATAATCCATAATTGTTGCATATATGGATCATACTTCATCACTTGACGTGAAGTAGTTGTTGCCACATCAATCACGTACTGCGTATTAGAAGCAAAGTCAAGATCGCCACCCGCATCTGTAGCAACCGTAGTCGCCGCATATGTTATAGAACTTATCGAGACTTTATGTGAATCATTATCCGACATCTGAATGACCGAATAGCCATCATACTCTTGAGTCAAATAAGCTTCCATCTGATTGTCTGACATTGGCCAAGTGGTATGACCAGACTTTAGTTTATCATTAATAATGAAGAACGTCCAATAGTAATCCGGATCTCCATACAGTAATTGAGATACGACGTCCGGTCGAGCACCATTTACGATGCGATAGTCTGTATATGCGATGGTCGGATCTAACTTGATTTGAGGAGATGTGACATTGCGAAACAAATCCGTAATTTGAGTTAACGTTCCAGTCTTCTCAAGGTCGTACGTCGTTAGCGGGAATTGTCGAAAGAATGACATGTGTTATCGTATTGAATAGTTATTCAAACTGTGACGGAGTATTAGCATTACTCTTTGATGCTCCCATTGAACTATCTGAGATTCCAGCATATGGTCTGATAGGAATAGTCGTTCCAGAAGGAGCCGTTGATGTGGCCAATCCGGTATCTGGATTGATGCCTCGATCCGATACTCCCATTGCAAGAAGATCGATGTCGTTCCTCGTGAGCACTCGAGTTTCTTTAAATGCCAGTTGACAATCTACGGAAAACGGCGAGCCATCATATCGAAACATGTTGGCTTCTCCATTGAACGTACATTGAAAGCTTTCAAGATAGCACGCAAAGATTTTAGGAAGATATATGTTCTCTCGATCTCCTTCGAGGAAGCGAATCTTCCATAGAGGCGGATAATCGAGAATGACGTTAGGCGCGTCATCTGAAGATCCGGCATATGTGTAACGACGAAACGTAGTCTGAATGCGAGCAATGGCTGCAGTATCACGCTCCGAATTAGCAATCAACTTAAAGTTAAAAGCAAAGTTACGCAGATTGTTTCCCTTAAAGGTGGTATTTTGATTCGGCGGTTTAATCTTCTTCTGTGCAAACATGGCCGTTTCTTTGTCAACGCCAGGCAGTGTGGCCGCTAAGATTGCTTTGCCTCGAGCTCCAGTGAGAGAACTGTATTGTTGCCCAATAGCTCCACCTGCTGAACGAGCGACTCCATCGATATCACCTTGCATGAGTTTAGCCAGAGCATCCATTCCACCACCGGCCGCAATGTCTCCGAGTTCCATCATGCCATAGTCTCCACCATCATTGAAACTTATGCCAGAAGGCATCGGAAGATAGATCGAAGTGAATGCACCGCCGCCTGAGGCATCTTCTTGAACCGTAAACTCGATTTGAGGAAAGGCCAACTTACCACTGAGCTCTAGTAGGTCCGATGGAAAGACGATAAAAGGATTAGCGGGTTTTGACATAAATACGTTCACAACTATTTATATGAGCGGTGGATAAATAGAAAAGAAACCAGTCGCGAGATCGTGAGTCTCCACTGGCACTACAATTAACCATTAAAACCAGGATTGCAGCTATGCATATTTATCCTCCAAATACAGAACAGTGGCGAATCAACTTAATTGAAAATCCTCCGCCATCTTCTAAACTTTATGAGCCAGAAGAATGGAGAGATATTGTATTAAATGAGTTGCATAAACATACGCCTATGTCAGAATCAATGCGAAAAGCTATTGGTGAAACTGTAAGAGAAGTATGGAAAGATCCAGAATATAAAGCTAGAGTTGGTAAGAAAATTTCTGAAAGCCAAATAGGACGAGTAAACTCAGAGGAAAGTAATGAAAAACGAAGAAAGTCGATGACTGGTAAACGTCACAGCGAAGCAACTAAACAGTTGATGAGATTGAAAGCTGGACATAAACATACTGATGAAACGAAAGAAAAACTTAGTATAGCCGCAAAAGGTCGACCTTTAACAGATTTACATAAAGAAAACATTCGCAATATTGTACGTGGAAGAATGCACATAACAAATGGAATAGATAATCGATTTATACCAGGCACAGAAGAAATTCCTATAGGATGGAAAAGAGGGAGAACCATGAAATGAGTAACGGTTTCTATAAAGGAAGATATACTCCAATAAATCCTTCAAAATATGAAGGAGATCCAACAAATATAGTACATCGAAGTTTGTGGGAACGAGTCACATTCAAATGGGCTGATACAAATCCTGAAGTTCTGAAATGGGTATCCGAAGAGACCGTGGTTCCATATGTATGTCGAACCGATGGTCAAGTACATCGTTACTTCATAGATCTAAAGATAAGCA
>Ga0209697_10008076_pt1 | contig 12062 bp, 8 predicted proteins | sample AliMusrvi5mmetaG_FD_184115 | JGI IMG/M metagenome (GOLD analysis project Ga0209697, IMG submission 184115) | Freshwater lake bacterial and archeal communities from Alinen Mustajarvi, Finland, to study Microbial Dark Matter (Phase II) - Alinen... | ecosystem: Environmental > Aquatic > Freshwater... | reverse complement strand
GGTATTTGTATGCGCTATGTGGATGACAGGATTTGATGTTCCAAGCTGCTCTACAATATATCTCGATAAACCCATGCGCAATCATACACTCATGCAGACTATAGCAAGAGCGAACCGGGTATTTGGGGAGAAAGTCAACGGGCTTATAGTGGACTATGTGGGTATCTTCCGGGACCTGCAGAAGGCACTGGCCATTTATGGTACAGCTACAGGCGGAGGTGCCGAGGGTGGCGAGACTCCGGTAGTAGACAAAGCTGAACTCGTTGAGATGCTCAGGGTAGAAATAGATCGCACCATTGATTTCTGCAAGGAACGCGGTGTAGACCTGCAGGGAATACTGAATAGTGAAGGCTTTGAGCGTATCCGGATGGTTGATGATGCAGCAGTAAATATTGCTGAGATAGTCTTCCCGGAGAGAGTCGATGACTCCGTAGAGAAAATCATAATAAATGATGAGTTGAAGCGGCAGTACATATCATTGGCAGGAATGGTAGTTAGGCTCTACAAGGCCATATTGCCCGATCCATTGGCGCATGAGTTTGCACCTATCAAAACATTGATTGCAGTTATAGCAGAGAAGATCAGATCTCTTATGCCTTTAACTGAAGTTGATGATGTGATGGACATGATCAGCGAAGTATTGGATAAATCCATCTCTGCAGAAGGCTACGTGATACGTGGTAGTGACAAACATGCCGTAGTTGATCTGAGCAGTATCGACTTCGAAGCTCTTAAAGCCCGATTTGAGAAGGGAAGAAAGCGCACAGAAGCAGAGAAACTACGCAAGCTGGTTGAGAGTAAAGTTGCAAACATGTGCGACCTCAATCGGACCAGGATTAATTATTACGAGGAACTTCAGCAGCTGATAGACGATTACAATTCCGGCGCTGCCAATGTGGAAGAATTCTTCAAACAGCTAATCGACTTTGCAGAGAAGCTGAGTCATGAGGAGAGACGCGGACTATCCGAGGGTCTTACCGAAGAGGAACTTGTTATATTTGATCTGCTGACCAAACCTGAGCCTGACTTGAAAGAGAAGGAAAAACAGCAGGTAAAACTGGTAGCCCGTGAGTTATTGGAAAAATTAAAGGCTGACAAACTGGTCCTGGACTGGAAAAAGCGTATACAAACCCGGGCTGCAGTGCAGGTAACCATTGAGAATGTACTCGATGTTGGACTACCGAGAATTTACTCGCCGGAACTATACACCAAAAAATGCGAGTCGATCTATCAGCATGTTTATGATACCTATTTTGGGCAGGGGAAGAGTGTGTATGGGGAGTAAGATGCTGGTTTGATGGACGGTTGTCCATAGATCCCGACGATTCAGGTGTTCAAATCTTTCAGATATATAAGAGCTTTATTAGCGGCTGCGACTTGTGTATCAGCCAGACTTTTTGAATCCGGGTCCGGCAGCTTAGCCTTGTAATCCGCGTAGACGCGATAATCCTTCAAGGTCTTCATAATCGCATGCAAATTTGCGCTGTTGATTGTCCCCATAGTTTTAAGATCTTCCAATAACTCGCCATGACATCCTGATCCATCATAATTTTTACCTTTAACTAGACGCATTTTTGCTCTAACCTGAACAAAAACAGAATAGTATGCTCTGCTTATTGAGGACCGGTGACAGGCTTCTTTACATACACATGCGTCTTCAGGGGACGCAAGTTTTACCGCTAAAACCAGGAGATCATTCCAATTGAAGCTCATCGTGGTAGTGCCAATATGTGGAGATCATAGCCTATTGAACACCACTTAGAACCTAAGTAATTCCGGATCAGTCGGTCGTATACCTCAATTGTTTCTTGAGGTGATAGGCTGGATTTGATCCTTATTTCGACTTCATCCCTGGATTCGTCCGTACGATGCAGTGTCAATCTCACGGGATTATAATATTCCTTTGTTTTGTACGCTATCTCAATAAGATCACATTTTATCTCATTGGTTATTAACGACAATACTTCATCTGTGTATCCAATGGAATATCCGGCTGCCCGGAGTTCTGCAACTGTTTCACTGTTTGATAGGCTTGATGTTTCCATATAAGAATTATGCCATTTTTTCATTTGTTCTGCTGAATACTCATTCATCTGCGTGCCAACCATACATAGCACAAGATGGAATTCACTGGAATTACTACTTCTCAAATCGTTCATTTCAGACCCTCCAGCACAGCATCTCCAACACAAGCCTTGAACTGTGTATCCAATAAATCATGTGCTGCATTCAATAAAAGTAACGCCTCATCAAAATTATTCGTTTGCGACTGAGTGGTTAAGTTAAACATCACAGCTCCGGAGCCATCCGGTTCAGTGATAGTCTGCATCATCATTTGCAAAGTGCCTTTAATACTCTCGTTTGGAATAATCACGGCAGCGCTGCATGCCGTAAAAGGCCCATCGAACAAAGGACGGAAATGCATCAATTTTTCAAGATCATCACCCAGGCTGATTGGTATTCTGTTTATATACTGTAAGACTACTTCGTTAAGCTGGGTATTAAGGACTCCGGTCATACGCTCTACGACTTTAATGATATCGGGTCTGAACTGCTCCCACCTGTAATATGGATTAAGTCTATTTAATGTAAACAAGCGAGAATCGACCTGGACAAGAGATAGTTTATCCAGACTGAAGAATTGATACCTCGGCGCTTCTTCGTGTGACTGCGAACTCGATGATTCAGACTGCACAAATTGATGGGTAAATGTCTTTATGGGACGCAGTTCAGGGTAATCATCCTTGAGAACGTCCTGAATCGCATTTACACGTTCTTCAGTCAGATCAATCGGTTCAAACCGAAACTCCGCCAAGGCTTCGATTATGGGATAGTTTTTTTCAATTGTCATATCTTCAGACATTTTTTGGTTCTTTCTTCTTTTCCAACTCAACCTGTTTTTTTGAGGATTACTTATTTCTTCAAACAAGCAGTCTTAGACTACGCGTATGTTACACTATCTTGAGCAAATCTTGCAAGCAAGTCTATAGAAAATCTATTATTGTATCTCATCAGATACATTTGTGGTTAATTCCATATAATGGTGTTATACCCACATACAGATAGGCACCTATTAATCTTTTATGATAATGAAGTATATGGTATCCGGCACTCAGACAACGATATGAGTTTCATTCTTCTCCAGATGCCATGTTCTTGCACATCTAAATTCGGGAAGTGATTTACAGCAAGCAAAATTTTAACTGATGTCTGAATCCAAAATATTCCTACCGTAAACATTCCTAAGGACTTTTAAGTCCAGCCACATCTTTCTCGCCGGAACCATTCTTCATCTCATCAGCCATACACCCTCAGAATGGCCCCTAGAATGCTCTCTACCGTACTTAATGTGAAAACAGAGACATTTCCTCGTTTAACAATTCCTGACTCTGTGAGTAAAGCTATTAAGGCGATACACGGATTCCGGCGACCAATCTACTTACCTTGAGATCATGTGGAAGGTGCCGGTCTTGATTGCGAGTAGCTCCCTGAGGTTTTGGTGCAGCTAAAGCCTACGAAAAAACGAAATAAGTCCGATTGTTATTGATGCATATTCGTTAATACGTCTCCAAATACGGTAACATAGCCACATGGAGAAGAAGGATGGTATTGATCTGCTTTTATATGAAAGATGCAACTAATTAAAATATTCGGTGTCTAAATAAACAGTGTAAATCCTGTTACTTCAGTAATGAATATATTATGTATATGAAGTCATTTGTTACTTCACCTGAGATAGGAGCTTTCTTGAATTTTTATTGAATACACGCCATACTTTTTGATTGAATGGACTCCTATGGAGGTCGACAGATCGAATGACAGAAGCTACAGTGGTGTTTCTTGAGGAACCAGTGGCAGGTCGTCCAGTAGCTTTTCTATCAGGCGATAGACAGGGTTTTACTAGCTCTGTTGTACGTGTTGACAGATTAGGACAGAACGACTACTTAGTGACAACTGCTTCGGGTAGTCGTTATAGGGGATATATTCATCTCAATGCTAACAATTCGGTCTTTCAATCAACTGGAATACCGGAGATTACTCAGCATTTGGCTCCTTCTTCCGTACAAATCCCATATAACCCATCAATTCAAAGGGCTGCAGGATCTCAAATCAAAAAGTGCGTCAGGTGTGCAGGCGAGATTCCAGACCTGTCTCATGCGTGTCCTAATTGTGGTCTCAAAGGTGAATATATCTCACAACCCACCATTTCACGGCGATCCCTTCAGATATTGTTAAGCATTATGATTCTTTTCGTTGTGTCTCTAACTGCACTTATCATCTTAAATATAAGGGGACGCCATGCAAGTAGTGAGACTTTCATACCTCAGCCATTCCCACATCTCAGTGCCTCAGTCACTTCAACTTCAAAAACAATTCCACCTGCTAACGGGGTTTTATCGGCTCCGGATAATATGCGTCCTTCCGGAAATATTGTATCAACACCATCGAATGCCGAATTCGAGCCAAGATTACTGCAACATGGCGCCGGTGGTGGGGATGTCCAGATCAGCCTTGCGTGGAATAATATAAACGATATCGATATTCATTGCTTTACACCTTCCGGCGAACATATTTACTTTGCAGAGAAACGATCAACTGATGGAGGCATATTGGACGTAGATATGAACGTTGGTTCACCTTTCTCTACAGAACCAGTTGAGAATATATTTTGGGCGACCGGTAGTGCGCCATCTGGCCGATACACCGTCTACGTCAATCATTACAATAACAATGGCGCTCTTGACCCGACCACATTCAGCGTACGAGTTGTCTGCATGGGCAATGTAAATTTCTACAGTGGCACTATAAACTCAGGGGATCCGCCATTCAAGGTTTGTGAGTTTGACGTAAGATAACGTTTAACCGCCAATGAGGAATATTCTGATTTTCCAACAAATAAGATACTCAGACCTATTCGAGTGCAACAAGAAATTGATTTGCCTGCGTAAACTGACACTTGTCCGCTGAAAAAGGGGGGATATTCAATCATTGTTGATCAGACAATCGTATCTACCGGCGCTATCCAATTTTGAATGACTAACCTGGAGATATCGTTATAATGTTCAACTGTTAAGATTTGCTAATGCCCCTAAGAAACCCAGCAAAAAACCAAGTATTATAGACGCAACGAACACCCATAGTGACCAATTTGCCCATACGCGTTGTGTGTCTCGGAAGTGCTGTATACTATCCCATCTGCGATACATCCACGCCCATTCATTACCCTTAATGCCCATAATAATGCACATTACCCAACCTAGATATGGAACAAGGCATAGCAATCCGATCCAGACTTGATTTGATATTGACCAAAAGAATGTTAAAAAGAAAGCTCCCCAATTCCAACCACTACGCAATTCATATGGCACAACTGCCATACTGCCCATTCCGGATGTATTCTGAGAATACGGCGGTCCATATTGTTGAGGGTTTGAATTCACATTTGGCTGACCATATCCTGGCACACCCATGGGTTGTTGATATCCTGAATATTGCTGTCCATAAGCAGGCGTGGAGACTTGTCCAGAGGGGGATTGTTGGGGATATTGCTGCGGTTGGATTACAGGCGCTGGTGAAGGAGCGAATGTCGTTTGATTTTGAATAATGGCTGGTTGCGGCTGCGGAATAACTGGAGCGCGTTGATTCTTAATATCTGCTCTCATCTGAGTGGCATTCAGATAGCGATTGGCTGGTTCCTTGTGCATTGCCTTCCAAATAATCCCAGCCCAATAGGTTGATACACCCAATAATGGTTCTGGTTCTGTATACATTATCTGGTGAGTTATGCCAGTTACGGTATCTGCATTAAATGGTTTTTTTCCACTAAGACACTCATATATCGTCACACCTGTTGAAAACAGATCAGTCCTTGCATCTATCGGTCTGCCCATGATCTGTTCAGGGGACATATACGCGGGGCTGCCCATCATTTGTCCAGCTTGAGTCATTGTGCCGGCATCGACTAGTTTAGCAATACCGAAGTCCATCAATTTGATTCGATTATCTGCACCGACGATAATATTATCCGGTTTTATATCGCGATGTATGATATTTGCTGCATGTGCGACTTCCAATGCTGAAAGAAGCTGGTCCATTATTGTTTTTAGGTTTTCTTCAGGAATACGTTTCTCATATTTGAGCATATTGCGTAAAGTCGTACCCTTGCAGTACTCCATCACCATGTAGTTATTTCCGTTGAATTCACCGGTCTCATAGACCTGCGCTATATTTGGATGTACTAACGAACCTGCAGCATTGGCTTCACGCTGGAATCGCTCTACCGCCTGGCGTCTGTCAACTCCCGTAATGGCTTGGGACAGAGTTAGTAATTTGAGAGCGACTTTCAAACCATTCCGGGTATCGGTAGCTTCATAAACTACCCCCATACTTCCTCTGCCTAATTCGCGTATGATCTCATATCGCCCGATTCGCTGAACGCTCAAATTACCCTCCGGGATGTGTGTTTTATGATCTATACCACCGTAACGTTAAAATCAAGATTGCATAAGAGTGATCTGTGATTTCTATTCTAGAATATCCAGACTGTACAATCTCCAGTTGTCGTCATTTGTGTTTCCCAACTTACAAACAAACTTAACCCGTAACATAGCACCGAAGCTGTTCTGTGAATCAACATAACCTACAATATCGTAAGTGCCATCCTGGTTATCTGATACTACAACTCCATCGTCACTAGAATCTGGAAACTCCGCCGTTGAAGGTGACTTCAATCTGTCTCTTACGAAGTCCTTTGCCATTGTCCAAGCATCATTTTTCTTACTTTCTATCAATGCTTGTGCTTGTGCTTCTGCTTCTGCCTGAGCCTGTTCTTGTGCTTGTACTTTGGCTTGGTCTGCAAATTTTATACCTACAAAAAGTATCACTAAAAATCCAAATATTATGAGCGTGGAAAGTAGCCAAGGAGGCATGGTTTTGCCTCTCCTTGGACTAGGTATTTGCAATGAGCTGTTATATATTTGGTTAATTGCACCATAGGGTTGAACCATGGGCTGTTGAGGAACGCCTGGTTGACCACACGGGACTGGTGGTTCGTAAACAGTGGGCTGCACAGATGGCGGCGCAACAGCTTGTGTCCCTGAGAGATTTTTTTGTTTTGTCTCGATAACCTTTATTCGTTCTTTGGAGTTTTTATGGTCAGGTTCGATCTGAAGCGCTTTCTCATATGCGCCAATAGCCTGAAGATAATTGCCGAACGATTCATAAGCTTGCCCGAGATTGTAATAGTGCCTGATATTGCCTGGTTCAAGACGGGTCAAGCAGAGAAACTCCTCAGCCGCCTCCGGAAATCGGTCCAACTGACCAAGAGCTGCGCCTATATATGTCCTTGCTGCGATATCGGCTGGTTTCTGGTTTAGATATTCCCTCAATCTGTCAACAGCTTCAGTGAATTTTCCATCTTTATATAATCTGACGCCTTCTTGCAAAATATCATCCTCGATGTCACACCTCACATAAAACAAACGACTTTTGAATGCCGACAGGCGACAGAGACAAGCGATACGCGTATCAAAATGTCTTTCTATAGTACCAAATGTTCTTTTGATTATACCACATGAAATAACATAGATATTCCGAAATCATCATGCTATTTGCGAACAAAGTCGCAAAGATCCTCACGATACAGGTTGTCGCCTTCTTGATAGAATACGCTTAGTGTAATTGAATCAGACTGTATTTTATCAATATTCATCGTAATAGATTCGTTGAACAATGTTTTTTGAATCAACAGATAGTCGCCATAATAGGTATCATTATTACTTAATATTAAAAGGGATGATGAGATATTTCCCTTGCTGTATGGTTGTAGTAAGAGAGTGATTTGATTCCCCCGCGTATTTACAGAGTCGCAGCGGACTCTCCGTATTTGAGATTTTCTTGTTTTAGCACTGAGTAAGGTGGTGATTTTAACTCCTTCAGGGAGCTCTAAATGTGAAGCAAGATAATCAGATAATGAAAGTGGCATCGTAGGCAGATAGCTCAATTCAAATGATTGGTTACTCGATCTTGCTTGTTCCCTGCACATCCTTAATTCATCTTGAATGTCTCCGGAAGATAAATAGATTTTCAAAACATCCTTAAGCTCATTTGAAATTTCTACACTACCAAGGGAAGCGCTTGGAATTATCGCATTCAATAATAAAACAACAGTGTATTTATCGCCCCGTTTCGCAACAGCTTCTATAGCCTCCAGCCACAATGCAGTAGATTCGTTATTCATCGCTCTAGACGCTTCCATAAAACCTGATACTTTGTAAAATGTTTGAGACCTGTCTTCTTCTACGGCATTCATCATATTCTCTGCAATTCGTGCCAAATTGTCTGATTTCGTTTTCTCATTTGAAATTACTCTCAATGTGCCCCAATTAACATTGTTTTCCTTTTTAACAATTTCTATTGTATCCAACACTTTATTGATGCTATCTAAAGCAAGGTTCCATTGTTGGTCAATTTGTTGATTTGCTTCATCTTGCCTCTTTACTAAATTATCTAATAATACTCTGGTTGCTCTCGTAAAATTGAGTGCTTCAGAGGCCATATTGTTTGATGATTCTAGCAAATCCATTTCATCAGAGGTCATATTATTTGAAGCTTCCAGCCAAACCTTTTCAGCTTTGCTTAGGACTTTGGTCTTATTTTTTGATTTATTAGAAGTTGGTCGCTTTATCTCCTTAGCTTTGGATTTTTCTGTAGCAGATGATGGTTTTGTTGCTTCAATCTCCCTGATACGTATTTTCCAAGGTGGCATAGAAGCCAGCTTATCAGCAGTAGGATTAATAATTTGGAAGTCCACGATGTTGCTCAGATATATTTTATCTTTAATAGCAGCAGAAACTGATATTTGATGCTTCCCGCTTGTTAAGGAACTGCAGTCCATAACAATAGGTGCTATATTGTTCTCAACTTCCAGTGCAATAGCATCTTTTCCGTCAATTTTCAACGATATTGGACCATTAGGTAGTGAACTGAATATGGCCTCTCCCTTGATTACATTTTCACCTTTTGGAATGTCGATAACAGACTTCTCAAATCCAATCACTATTGAAGCCTGTTTGTTGATAATAACTGGAGTGGATATGTATTGTTGGTTCTCTGCGATGCAGGAAGCCTTGCATTGGTATTCCCCATCCGGCAAATCAGTACAATCTGCTACTAGCTTATTTTCGATCAATTTTGCTGTTATCACAACAGTATATCTGTCTTGGTCGGATTTAGCAGTTGAAAAAAGAAACAAATCCACACCATTTGGCTTAATCTTACCCGATGAGTCTAGTACAATGTTTTGATGATTAACTGACAATACCTTCATATTGAGCAGTGAGGTTGCACTGGGGTCATAAACATCAACAAACCCTTTAGAATACACGAAGTTTTGTCCATTTTGGAGTAAGCCGCGTATACGAAAGCTTATTCGCCCTGTTTCTGAAGCAGTCCATGCTAATTCGTATTTATCGTTTTTAGCAGTAGTTGCAACCTTATTATTTATTAATAATTCTGCACCAACGGCATTATAACTGGAACCATCAGGAGCAATAACCTTACCTGAAAAAAGCAAAGGTGTATTTACAGGACAGTTAATGGAATCTGAGGATACAGTTACTTGCTGTGCTTCGACACTACCGTATGTTAACATCAGACATAAAGATATCCATATTGTTTTAATCATCTAAAATCACCCATTCTAGTATAAATCATTAGAACGTATTTACAGTTGAATATACCAGCATATACCTGTATTTAATGCCAACTAGAATGTCGACATGCCAAAATCGTGACTTATGTCAGATGTCTTTCCAGCTTTGACGGTGACTTGATTACAGTCAATCCTGTGGACAACATCTCTTGCAACAGCTCTACCGTCAGGACTGCCAATGGTATGTTTAGACTGTATGATAAGTGTGTACTGTCCTGATGGCACGTCATTAATCTCATATGTGCCGTTACCATCAACTGATGTATGCATATATATGGGCAGTTCCACCCTCTGACCTCCATTAATCTCACGTTGACTGATATATGCTGTTCTCGATGATGCTGTCGCACTGAAGAAACAATCTTCTGGAATATCCACTCCAGCGTCAACTAACCATACATCAGCTCCTACATCCGGTTTGTTGCCAAAATTACTGTTGAAGTAGAATGTTACGGTACCCTTAATGACACCTGTATTCGGTAATACGACTGAACTAGAAGCAACAGGCACTGCACTAGAACTAGAATTGGTGTTGGTTGCAGTGGGCTCTCTGTTTACTTGTGATGGGGCAGTATTCGGATACTGTTGTGCTGAAGACTGCTGAGGTGTCTGAGGAACTTGCGAGTTGCTTGATGCACTTGCCGGAACTTGAGGAGCTGTTCCACTATTTCGACGAGAAAGCGTGATTCCCGCGACAATTATCAAAGCTATGGCAAGTACCGCTGTCACAATCCACGGTGCTTTATTGCTTGATTTAGTCTTGATATGCATTACTAGCGGTAACGGTAGACCGCAATGATAGCACTTGTCACGTCCATCTGCATTGGGTGCCCCACATTGATTACATTTCATCATAGCGATATTTTTCCTCGATTTCCATTGATATTATCTGGGATCACCAGCAAGGATTGAGGTGCCCAGATTTTTGCTGTTTAACAATTATGTAGACATATCAATCATTCTATGCCGTAGAAATCCAAAAAACATCGATTTGGCAAACTCGTTCTCCTTACAGAGACAGATTCCCTATTCCAAAGCACTGTTCATTACCCATTGTCCTCCGATATCTGGAATACACTACAAATGCTTAGTATGCATATACCGCGCGGTCAGGTATTTATCCTTCTTGAGTGTAGTCACTACAAAGAATCCAATGTAAAGAATGTTGTGGAATAGTAGACTGAGGACTGATATAAATGGACTGCTGCCCCCATCCCAATTATTCATAGTCTTCCAGCAGTAATATCGTAGTAGGCGACCGATCACAGTCAGTAATTATCCAGAACTTCGTCCCGCTACTATTGTGATATATTGAAAATAACCGTTCCTCGTCCTGAATTGCCTGCCGATTAGCTTCTAAATTCTAATTACAACAATCTCCCCAATTGACCGAGATGATGCCAGCTATTGCACAGGATAACTCCCGAGTTTCAACACACAGTGGATACCCATTCAGGTGAACATTCCGAACACCGGGTGACGAGGTGACGAGTAATTGCCGTTTTCTGGAAACTATTCTAATAATAATTTTCTCATGAGGGAAGATTCTAGAATTAGTATAAAACACGTCACCCTAACCTATGTTTTCAAGGGAAAGATGGTATCATTGGCAGTCTTCAATGTGGATAATGCAGCGAAGCCGATGGTACAAGCAGATATACTGATAGTACGCAGTCGAGTCAGGTAGTGGATTTCGATGCATGGTGTAGCAGGAGTCCTGTTACCTACGAAATAAGTCCGATGGTTATGGGAGATAATTCATATAGTTCGTTCAATTCGTAGCACGATGCGGAAAGTTAGACGATTCAGGACATTCCAAAACGACGCCCAACACGAAGGGCACGAGGCAAAACAGGAGTAAATCTACCTGATTCTACAATACATGCCGTGGCGGTCATTCTAGGTGGTAATACGTACGTGTCTAACAAATACATGGCAAAACCAGGTACGCAAATCGAACACCAGAATCACACATACTTGATGAGGGTAATGCCATTAACGTGGAAACCAATCCATCTTGCCAACCGGCTTCCCAGAAGCTAGTTTCTTTCCAACCATGTAACTATCCAGGATCGCTGCTGCACAAACTGCAACTCCCCCAACATGTGGGGGAACAGAAGCGGAGACAAACAATATCCCCAACCAGATGAAACCTTTTACCACCTGTCCATATATCCAATGCGGCAAACCTATACAGAAGATGGTCAACCAACACAAGTGAGGAGACTGAGGAGGAAATAAAGTGGACCCCTTTGTCAATACAATAAAGTGCTGATATTTAAGTTAGGTATTTCTCCTTTGATAGATTGACTGAACATTCTTTCTTTCCCTTGCCCATATGCTATTTTTA
>Ga0209697_10008075_pt1 | contig 12064 bp, 8 predicted proteins | sample AliMusrvi5mmetaG_FD_184115 | JGI IMG/M metagenome (GOLD analysis project Ga0209697, IMG submission 184115) | Freshwater lake bacterial and archeal communities from Alinen Mustajarvi, Finland, to study Microbial Dark Matter (Phase II) - Alinen... | ecosystem: Environmental > Aquatic > Freshwater... | reverse complement strand
CGAACGATTCTCCAGGAGCGTCGTGTCGCCCGCCGCATAGATGGTAGAGGCGCCCGCGGTGTCCGCTACGTCCAGGGTCCCGTTGCGCACATAGACGGCGCCAGATAGGGAGCCACCGACAAAGTCAAACTCACCGTCTGCCCAAGTGAACCAACCGGCGCCGTTGATGGTCCCGGCTTGCTGGCGGAACACCTTGCCGGCTCCGATGCAATAGAGACTGATCCCACTGGCCACGTTGATGGTCCCTTGATTGACTACGTTGGCGTTGAGGCTCCGGCTGTTGCCGGCCCCGACGTTAACCTGGACAACGCCCTCCGGCGCGTTGAGCAGCGTCCCCCCGACGGTCAGCGTGGCACTGCAGTTCCAGACGGTCGAGTCCAACACGATAGTTCCGCGGTTGGTTACATCCCCGCTGGCCGTCAGTATCGCATTGCCTCTCGCCCCGCTGCCTTGAATCCACAGCGCCTCGTAGTTGCATAAACTGCGGAAGGCGGGCTGAGCACCAAGATAAACGACGCGCGCGGGTGAAGCCGCCGCAATCAGCACGTCGTCGTTGGTCCCGGGCACCTTGCCGCCGTTCCAGTTGTTGGCGTCGCTCCAGGACGCGCCGTCGCCGCCGCCGCTCCAGAAGACGCCGTTGGTCCAGACGATCACGTCGAGGCGGGCGACAGCACTGGTAACGGCTCCGAAAGCATTGGTGACCACCACCTGATAATTGCCGGCCTGACTCAGTTGAAGGCCCGTCAGCGTGATCGTGGCATCGGTGGCGCCGGGCAGGTTCGTGCCCATGAGCTGCCATTGATACCAAAGCGGCTGTGTGCCCACAGCCGTTGTAGAAAAGAGGGCTCTCTGGCCCAGCGGCACCGTTCGTTTCGTCGGCTGGGCGAGGAAGCCAGGAGGCACTTGATTGCAAACACCGTTGGTCCCGGCAGCGTGGATCGCAGCGACTTCATCGACAGACAGCGCGCGATTCCAGACGATGACTTCGTCGAGTTGGCCGTTCCAGAAGCGTCCACCACCACCCCAGCGGCCGAGCCGGAGGAATTCCGTCCCGTCGTACGCGATTGGGTCGGTACCGTTCGCTCCGCCAACGAGGCGGCCATCGAGATAGAGGCTGGCGCTGTGGTTGGTGTCCACCGTGACAGCGAGGTGCTGCCAGGCACCAGGCGTGATGTCAAACAGGATGCTGCCGATGCCGGCAGCGCCCCAACCATAAGTGCTGTTGGTGTTGGAGTACTGAACCACCCAGCTTCGGCTGGCGGTGTGGTTGTTATCCACGATGTCGGCGTAGGCCTGCTGGGTGACGCCCGCCTTAATCCACAACGAGAGCGAGAACGTCTGCAGGTTGAACCAGTTGCCGAAGTCCACGGCGGCGTTGGTGCCGTCGAGGGTGAATGCCTGCCCGATGAGACCGGCGTTGTTCGCCACGGCCGCACCCTGGAGCACGCCGGAGTGTGGACCTAAACGGTCATTGGCGGAACCGTCGCCGGGCCACCAGCCGACGAGACCAGCGGGCGGCGGGGTGCAGTTGGTCTGGCCTCGTGCTAGCGGCGATAGACTAAGGAACGGGAGGACAATGAGGGCGAGCTTGGTTTTCATGGCGCAGATCTGTGGTCATTGTTTGAACTGCGGCCTGGGGCAAATGGACCGTTTCGGCGGCTTAGCGACGAGCGACTCCTTCTTATCAGCCAGGTGCCTCTTCGCCCCGAGCTACAGAAGCATTTATGATCAACCGCAGTTAATTTGGCAAGCAAAAAGAACAAAGAAAGAGCATCGGCCTGGCCAATCTTGCCGGTGCCGTCTCCCGATGCGGAGCCCCCACTGAGCAGGAGCGCGGCCTTTCGGGAGGAAAAAACCGGCAGTGTCCCCCGACTGGCACCAAGGCAACCCCGTAGCGGTGCCGGACTACCGCTGGAGTTGCAAAGAAGTTGCAGGCATGTTGCAAGCCTGTTGCAGGCTTGTTTGAGGCTTCCTCCGGCTCTTTCCCCCTCCCGGCCTACCGGCTGAGCACCAGCCTGGTCCCGGATGCAGACGGCGCAGCGTCCCACAGATCCCAAGTATTGGATATTGACGGCGGGAGGGTTGCCAAGGTTACAGGGATTGCACGGCTTTCAAACAGACGTGCGCTACCCACTCCTGTCTGTCGCCATCCCGCTATCGCAGCATTCTCCGGCCGGTAACACCGAGCACCCGTCATTACCAGTCCCTTATGGGCCGGCTCCGATCTGTTGGTTTGCCGATGGTCTTCGGGGGCAGCATTTGCTCTTCTGCTTTCTGCGCGTCAAGTAGTTGCCGCGCTTGCTCGGGCGTCATTTGGCCCATTTCCTGTGCTGCTGCGGCCTGCTGCTCTTTATCGTCGGTATTTTCCTTAGGCTGGCCGGCCTTCTGTTGCGCCTGCTGCTGTTCCTTCTTTTGCTGCTCGGTTTGCTTGCCAGCCTGCTGCTGTTCTTGCTCTTTTTTCTGCTGATCGGGCTGTTGCTGTTGCGAGGAATCCTGCTTCTGGTTTTGCTGGGCCTGTTGCTGCTGTTGTTTCTCTTGTTGCTGTTGGTCCTGATTCTTTTGCTGCTCCTGCTTCTGCTGGTTTTGGCCCTGCTGCTGTTGTTTATCCTTATCCTGGTCCTGCTTTTGGTCCTTATCGTTCTGTTGGGACTGTTGCTGCTGCTGTTGCTTGAGTTCCTCCAGTCGCTTCTTCACGAACTCATAGTTGAACTTGGCATCCGCATCCTGCGGGTTGAGTTTCATGGAACTCTGGTAATCCTGGGCAGCTTTCTCCCAGGACTCCGTGCGCTGCTTTGGGTCGGGATTCCGCTCGCCCAGATGATAAAGGGCGTTGCCCTCGTTGTAATAGGCTAGTCCCTGGAGCTTCAAATCAGGTGAAGACAGGGTGGCGTTGAACTGCTTGGCGGCTTCATCGAATTGCTTGTTGCGGTAGGCCGAGGCACCGGCGTTGAAATGCAGGCGGGGGTCATCGGACTTCTTCTGGAGCAAGCGTTCATATTCCTTGAGCGCCCGGTCGTATTGCCCGGCTTTATATTCGCGCAGCGCGCTGGACGAGGAAGCCGACCCTTGCGCCGGCCAAAAGAGGGACCACGAAATACACGAAATACACCAAAGCGCTAAAAGGGAGGATTGCGGCTGAAGGATCGAGGCCGGCGGCCTGGGCGGACTGCTGGCCAGCGAACTCCGGTTTGAGGAAAGGCCGCCGGGAATCTGGGTTGGTGTCGCTTCTTTCGCGCGTTTAGGGGAGATCTCTCGTTTGCGTTCCGGGAACAGGACCTCCACCAGCAGCAATACGATCGCTACCGCCAGCGGCCAATGATACCGGTCGTGATACTGGCGGACGAATTTTTCCTGATGCTGGGACGTGGGCAGCTTCGCTAGTCCCTCGTCGTACAGTGTGTCGATGGCTTTTGCCCCGCGAAGCGGCAGGTAGAAGCCACCCTCGGTCGCGCCGGCGATCTGCTGAAGGAGTCGCTCGTTGAGGTGTGACTTGTGGACGTTGCCTTCCTCGTCGCGGATGAAATCGCTGGCACCCTGGGCGTTCTTGATGCGCAAAAGCTCGCCCTCGGCCGTGCCGATGCCAATCGTAAAGATTCGCAAGCCCTCTTTGGCTGCTTTCTCGGCGGCTTCCAGCGCCCCCGAGTCTTGATCCTCGCCGTCGGTGAACAGGACGAGGATCTTGTAGTTGTCCCCCTCTTTGTAGGCCGTCAGGGCTGCCTCGATGGCTGCCGCGAGCGCAGTGCCACCCTGGGGAATGGTGTTCACATCGAGCACCTCGAGACTCTGGCGGAAGGCCGTATCGTCAATGGTCAGGGGGCATTGGAGGAAAGCGGTGCCGGCGAAAGCCACCAGGCCCAGCCGGTCGAATTTGGCCCGCTGCATCAGCTCTAGTGCGGCCAGTTTCGCCCGTGCCAGGCGATTCGGCGGTATATCCTCCGCCAACATGCTCTTCGAGGTGTCAACGGCAACGACGATGTCCAGGCCCCGCTGCTTGATTCCTGCCAATCAAACCCCCATTGCGGCCGCGCCAGCGCCAGGGATCAGGCAGGCCGCCGCCAAAACCAGGCAGCCCATGCGAATCCTCTGCCGCTTGGCGGAAATGCCGATGGTCAAGGTCGGCAGAAGTCGGGCCTGGATGAACTGCGTGAGCAATTGTTGCCGTTTGCGCCCGGCCCACCAGAAGAAAGTCAGCAGCGCCGGTGGAATCACCAGCAGCAGCCAGAGCATACTTGGATTGGCAAAATTCATGGCAATCTCCTCCAAATCGTGTGGCGCAGGAGCACTTCCAGCAGCAGCAGCCCCAGACCGGGCGAGATCAACCAGGCGAACAGTTCGTGATGGCGCGCGAACTTCTTCACGTCGGCCTCGGTCTTCTCGAGCTTGTCAATCTCGGCGTATATCGCTTGGAAGCGTTGAGCGTTGTCGGCACGGTAATACTTGCCACCGGTCATATTGGCGATCTCCTGCAGCACATCCTCATCCAGGTCTTCCGGGTCCGGGTCATAGATTTTCCGGCCGAAGAAGTCGTGCAGGGGGCGGCCAGAGCGGTCCATGCGGGGGCGCCGCGACTCGCCGCGTTTGCCCACGCCAATGGTGTAAACCTTCACCCCCAGGGCCTTAGCCGCCTCGGCGACGGTGCGGGGGGCCACTTTGCCCGCATTGTTCCGTCCGTCGGTCATCAAGATGACGATCTTGCTCTTGGACTTCAACTCGCGCAGGCGGTTGATAGCTGTGCTTAAACCTGATCCGATGGCCGTCGAACCACCATCAATCGTCCCAAGCTGCAACCGCTCCAGGTTTTCCTGTACAAAATCATGGTCCAGCGTCAGGGGCGCAGCGGTGTAGGCGTCCGTCGCGAAAACAACCAGCCCAATCCGATCATTGGGCCGCTTATCGATGAACTTCTTCAGGACCTCCTTGGCCATCGTCAGCCGGTCGGCAGGCTGGCCGCGAAGTTCGAAATCCTCATCCGCCATGCTGAAGGACATGTCAATGACCGATACTATGTCCACGCCACTCGCGGTTACCTTGGTTTCGCTTTTGGTCAGGCGCGGCTGTGCCAGCCCAACGATCAGCAGCGTCAGAATGAGCCAGCGCAGCGCTGCCAGGAACGCCCCGGAGCGCGTACGAGACACGTTGAGGATGGGGCGCACCAGTTGGACGGACGAATAGACAAACGCGGGCGGTTTGCCTTGTTTGCCTTTCAGCCAGCCGAGCACGGGCAGCAGCAGAAGTAAAAGCAGAAAATATGGGTGGCCGAAGGTCATGCTGGTTCACCTGCCTTGACGGTCTGCAACGTGGTCATGATCGGCTCAGTCTCCTCCACCAAGCGCATCGCCGAGTCGTGCAGATCGTGCAGTTCGGGTGGACCGGGTTCGTATTTGGCGAATTTGACCAGGTCACAGCGCTTAAGGAACTCGCCCAGACTCTCTTTCTGGTCCGGTGTGAGCAGATTGGTCCCCTGGAGTTCGTAAAGGAACTCCTCCGTCGTGCGCTCGGGTGCATGAAAATCGAATCGTTCCTCCAGGTACGAGCGGAGCGTATCGGACACGACGATGCAGAATTCGCGCGGCTGGCCGATCAGCGCCAGTGCCTCCCGGAGCTTTTGCTTCGCCCGAATGTGGGGCGGGACAGCGGGGATGACGCTGGCCTGTGCGCGCCTCTTTTGCCAGTAGCGGAAGGCCCAAAACGCCAGTGCAGCCACCACCAGCACTAGCATTACCCACCCGATCCACGCCCAACCGCTCGGGATTTCGACCGGCGGCTTGATATCGTGCAGCGCATTTGTGCCTGGACCGGCCACAGCAGCCGAAGGGGGATGCAAGTTCGTGACGACCATCGCTCAGAAACGTGTGGAAAGCCTCCCGCAGCAGCCGGCCGACCCGCGGCCGTCCGTTGTCCATGGCCTTGGACCTTGAACCTCGAATTTCAGTCTCATACCTAAGCTCGCAGCCGTCGCTTCTCGCGGGTCTCGAAGAACCGGCCCAACTCCGCCGCATAGGGTTTATCGGTCCGCAGGCGGATGGCATCAATGCCGGCGGATCGGAACAGCCGGGCCAGATCGGCCTGGGAACGTGCTTGTCGCTCGGCGAAGGCCGCCCGTTTGCGCTCATCGCCCGTGTTGATCTCAACGACCTCGCCCGTCTCGGCGTCGTTAAGCACCAGGCGGCCCAAGGCCGGCAATTCCAGCTCATATCGATCCGTGATCTGGACTGCCACGACGTCGTGGCGGCGGTTGGCCTGGCGGAGCCGGTTGAACGAGGCCTGGGCCAGCGATTCGAGCAGCATCATCTGCGGTCGCAGCCTGCCACGACGCCGATCCGCTGCCGCCGTGGGCGAACCGATGAAGTCGGAAATCACCACCGCGATTGCCCGATGCGGAGTTACCCGCAACATGAATTCCAGCGCCCCGTTCAGATCCGTGCCGCGATGGCGCGGCTCAAAGAACAGCACCTCACGTATGACGCGCAGGACGTGGCGCCGGCCTTTGCGGGGCGGGATGAACTTCTCGACCTCGTCAGTGAACAGGATGAGTCCTACCTTGTCATTGTTACGGATGGCCGAGAACGCCAGTACCGACGCAATCTCCGCGGCCAGTTCGCGCTTGGACTGCGCGTGCGAGCCAAACAAACCCGAGCCGCTGGCATCGACGAGCAGCATCAGCGTCAATTCGCGTTCCTCCACGAACTTCTTCACGAACGGATGGTTCATCCGCGCCGTGACATTCCAATCAATCGTGCGAACCTCATCCCCGGGTTGATACTCACGCACCTCGTCGAAGTTCATCCCCTGGCCCTTGAAGACGCTATGATACTGACCCGCCAGCGTCTCGCTTACCAGCCGGTTGGTCCGAATCTCGATCTGGCGTATCTTCTTAAGAATCTCGCGGGGAATCATGGCACCGGCAATTCGTCGAAGATCTTCTGAATGATGATCTCGCTCGTTTTCTCTTCCGCCTCGGCCTCGTAGGTGATGGCCACCCGGTGGCGCAACACATCCATGCCGATGCTCTTCACGTCCTGCGGCGTCACGTAGCCGCGACCTTTAAGGAATGCGTAAGCCTTGGAGGCGAGCGTCAGGTTAATGGTCGCACGCGGCGACGCACCGAGCTGAATGAAGTCTTTCACCTGGATCTTATAGGCTTCCGGGTCCCGGGTCGCGCACACCAGATCAACGATGTAATCCTTTACTTTATCATCCATGTAGATGTCGTTGATGACCTGGCGTGCGCGGAGAATCTGTTTTGGCTCCACGACTGGGCTGGTTACAGGCGTGCCGGAGGTGCGGGCCATCACGTCCAGGATCTGCCGCTCCTCCGCCCGCGACGGGTAACCGATCTTGAGCTTGAGCATGAAGCGGTCAACCTGTGCCTCGGGCAGGGGATAAGTGCCCTCCTGCTCGATCGGGTTTTGGGTGGCCAGCACCAGGAACGGCTCCTCTAATTTGAAGGTCTGCTCGCCGATGGTGACCTGCTTCTCCTGCATCGCTTCGAGCAAAGCACTCTGCACCTTGGCCGGGGCGCGGTTGATTTCGTCCGCCAGCACCAGGTTGGCAAAGATCGGGCCTTTGCGAGTTGTGAAGGCCCCGGATTGGGGGTTGAAGATCTGCGTGCCGACGACGTCCGCGGGCAGCATGTCGGGTGTGAACTGCAGCCGCGAGAATTTCACGTTCAGGCAGTTGGCGAGCGACTTGACTGATAGGGTCTTGGCCAGCCCGGGCACGCCTTCCAGCAGCACATGCCCATTGGCAAGCAACCCGATGACCAAACGCTCGACCAGGTAGGCTTGCCCGACAATCACCTTGCCCAATTCGTTAAACAGCGGGCGCGAAAACGCCCCGGCTTCCTGCACTGCCTCATTGATCGCATTGATTCCGTTATTCATTGGTTCTGAAATATTACTGTCCGATGGACAAGAAAACCAGAAAATGCGTTCAAGGGAAATTTGCAGGCAAAACCGGGCTTGCTCTGCACCTCCGGTTCTGGTATCCGAAAGCCGGGTTACGGTAGTGCATACAGTCGTCTTGGACGCTGTGGACTCTACCGGCGGAGCGCTTTGGAATGCGCTCGGCCCCTTGGTTTAAGGGTTCGCCACGATTCTTGTGCGGCCAGGGAAGGGCGGAATCGTCGAATTTATAGAGCACCAATCAAAGCAATGGCTAGAGAACCGAAGGACCCGATGAGAACCACCTTACCCCTCGCCAACTGTCGCCCAGACACTACCTTAGCCGTAGCCATGCAGTTGGAAATGGGGAGCACGCCCGCCCCGGGCGTGGCCAGCCGGCGCCCTCGCCGGGTGGCTGGGCCGCGCGCCTGGTCGCTGAGGAGTGAGTTCGTTCGGGGAGCCGAGCAGGTGACTGGCGGGGGCGCCAGTCACGACGCCCGGGGCGGGCGCGCTCCCCTACTACACCATAGTTACGGCTTAGCGGTCCTGATCTTCGCGACCCTCTTGATTGCCGGCTGCTTAGCCGCCTTTGCGGCACCAGTTACCTCGAAGCAAGCGGCGGCGGCGGTGACAGGCTGGCTGAATCTGGACCGAACACCCCTGGGGGAGACTCTGGGCACCTCCGTCCGGCGCGTCGAGACCTTCTACGACCAGGCAGGCGGCCCGGTTTATTATATTGTCTACCTGGACCCGTCCGGCTTTGTCGTTGTTGCCGCTGATGATCAGGTGGAGCCGATCGTGGGCTTTGCCGCCCTGGGCCAGTTCGACCCATCGGCGGACAATCCACTGGGCGCGTTGGTGAGCAACGACTTGGGGGCACGGGTCGCCTTCGCGCGACAGGCGGGCTCCGTTCCATCTGATACAAACGCCTGGCAGATCAAGGCCAATGTCAAGTGGCAGCAGCTCAGCTCCACAAGTGGGGGGCCGATTTTCTCGCCCAAAGGACTCAGCTCCGTTTCGGACGTCAGAATCGCCCCGCTGACAAAGACCACTTGGGACCAGCAAACCGCTGCCGCCGCAGGCACGACGGCCTGTTACAATTATTACACTCCGCCCAACGGGGGCGGCAACCCAGCCAACTATCCCGCCGGCTGTGTCGCGACGGCCATGGCGCAGTTGATGCGCTACTATCAGTTCCCGAACACCGGTGTCGGGACGGCGTCCTTCACGATTTCGAGCGATGGCTCTCCCATCACCTATAACCTGCGCGGCGGCGATGGCATGGGCGGTGCCTATGTTTGGAGCAACATGCCGCTGGTTCCTCAGGCCAACCCAACCACCACCCAATGCCAGGCCATCGGTTCGCTGGTCGCTGACGTCGGCGCCACGGTTAAAATGGCATATACCGCCCCCGGCTCCTCTTCGGTCCTCATCGACGCGAAGACCGCGTTGACCGGCACTTTCCATTTCAGCAACGCCATTAAGGGCTACAACAATCTCTCTAATATCGGCCCCGGCTTGGTCGGCATGATCAATCCGAACCTGGACGCCCGTTACCCGGTTCTGTTGGGGCTTGAGGGTCCCTACGGAGGACACGGAGTCGTGGCGGACGGTTACGGTTACAGTGCTTCCACCCTCTATCATCACTTGAATCTGGGCTGGTCGGGAATGTCCTCAGCGTGGTACTCGCTGCCCGTCGTCGATGCCGCACCATACACTTTCAACGTCATAGACGGTTGCGTCTTCAATGCTTATACGAATGGAACCGGTGAGATCATCAGTGGCCGGGTGCTCGACCAGATCGGCAGACCAGTAGTCAGTGCCTCGGTTACAGCCACGCGCAATGGCGGCGGCACTTATACTACGACCACCGACACCCAGGGCATTTACGCCCTCGCGAGGATTCCATCCGCTTCCTCCTATTCGATTGCCGTTACCAAGGCCAGTTACAGTCCTGCCAGCACGAACCTCTCGACCGGGACTTCCTCGGATAGGGCCGCCACCAGCGGCAACCGGTGGGGGACGGATCTGAGGATGAACATGCTCACAACGGTGATTGACCACCTGGTGTGGGGCGCGGTCGCCTCAACGCAGGCCCTGAACACGCCCTTCGGAGTGACAATTTCAGCCCAGAATGTGACCAATGGGATCGCAAACAGCTTCACCAGCCCGGTGGCTTTAAGCGCTTATGCGAGCGGTCTCGGTTCTTCTGCCACTGTTATCGGGAACTTAAGCCTGAACTTCTCACTGCATGGTTCTGAAATGACGCATGGCTATGCCTTCACCCCGAGCACCAACGTCCTGGTTACCGCTGTGCGCTGTTACAGCAGCGACAAAGTATCAATCTGGACTGATAGCGGCACGCTGCTTGTCAGCCAGGCGGCCTCCGCCTCGGGAAGTTGGGTCGAGACGCCGCTGACGACGCCGATCACTCTTGCCGCCGGTACGACTTACCGCATTACTGCTCATATCCCCGCGGGCACGAACGGCTGCGTCCGAACGTCCGCGTGGCCAACCACCTTTGCCAACGGCACTGTCGGGCAGAACTTCTATTGGTCATTTGGTGACGTCTTCCCCGCCTTGGTTTATGGGACCAGCCAGGGACCGCTGGTCGATCTGCGTTACTCGGTCACCTTCTCCAATGCGATTACCGTCAGCCCAACCTCCTCCGGTGCCTTCGTGAACGGCGCCTGGAGCGGAAATGTCACAGTGTCGCAAGCCGCGACCAACGTCGTCCTGAAAGCCGATGACGGCGCGGGCCACGTTGCGTTAAGCAGCCCCTTCAACCTGATCTCATCGATCTTTCTCTTGTCACCTCAACGCCCGGCCGGGGGTCCATTCACCTGCACCATCGCGAGTCCGCGCGGCCAGCATGTTGAGATCCTGACTTCAACCAACCTCTCGAATTGGACCAGGCTGGCCACCTTGACCAACAGCACCGGCACCACCAACTTCACCGATTCTGCCGTCGGCTTCGGCAAGCGCTTCTACCGCGCCCACCAGTTGCCCTAGTCCGAACATTTCACACCCTCCGGAGCGCCGGTCTCCGACCCGGCGTCTCCAAGCCATTTGGCCGGCGCCGGGTCGGAGACCGGCGCTCCAGCCTGCAGGCGTTTCAAGGCAAGTGTGAAAAATCCGGGTTAGCCGCAGGCTAAAACCGCAACTGGGCTTCGAGGATGTCCCGGGCGATCTGTGCGCGCAGCTCGGCCAGCGAGGGGAATTTGGTTTCCGGGCGCAGCTTGTCCACGAACGCCACTTCCATCTCCTTCCCGTAGATTTCGCCGGCGAAGTCAATCAAGTGCGCCTCCACCCGCAACTGCGGATTCGTATTCTGCAAAGTCGGTCGTAGGCCGATGTTCAATACCGCGCGGTAATTCTTGCCTCCGGCCTCAGCGTGGACCGCGTACACGCCGTGCGGCGGCAACGCGAGGCCTGTGGCGTCCAGGTTGGCGGTCGGGAAGCCTATTTGGTGCCCCAACCCATCGCCGCGAACGACCGTCCCCGCCAGCGAATAGGCGCGGCCCAGCATCTGGCTAACGCGGTCCAAGTCGCCCGCGCGGATCGCTTCCCGAATGCGCGTACTGCTCACGGCTCGACCGTCGAGCGAGACCGCCGCCATCCCGTGTACCGTGAATTTTAGCTCGGCCCCCAGCTTCCTCAATAATTCGACATTGCCCCCCCGCTTGTGCCCGAAGACAAAACTTGCCCCGACACAAAGGCTCTGGATGCGGCCCAGGTCGAGCGCCAGCCCCCGTACGAAGTCCTCGCCGGTCTGCTCGCTGAACGCCTTGTCAAAGTGTATGAGCAGGAGGTTCTCAGCCCCGAGTGACTCAATCGCCCGCAGCTTCTGCGGCGGCGAATACACTAGCGGCGGCATCCGGCTCGGCGCCACCACCGTGTTCGGGTGCTGGTCAAACGTGAGCACCAGTCCAATCGCCTCATGCTTCCTGGCGTCGCTGAGGGTTTGCCGGATGATTTGCTGGTGCCCAAGATGCACGCCGTCAAAGAACCCGATGGCCAGGCAGACCTTGCGGCCACCGGGCTTCAGCTCGTTCGCGGCGTGGATGATTCGCATTTGTTGGTTAAATGAGTCGCAGCGTTACATCGGTTACCTGAGCTGCAAAGCTACATCAATTACACGAAGAGTCGCAACGTGCTCCTCCCATGTGACTCATGTGACT
>Ga0209697_10008074_pt1 | contig 12065 bp, 9 predicted proteins | sample AliMusrvi5mmetaG_FD_184115 | JGI IMG/M metagenome (GOLD analysis project Ga0209697, IMG submission 184115) | Freshwater lake bacterial and archeal communities from Alinen Mustajarvi, Finland, to study Microbial Dark Matter (Phase II) - Alinen... | ecosystem: Environmental > Aquatic > Freshwater... | reverse complement strand
GCAGGATATGCAGGACCTCTATCTGCGGGCCGGCCGCCTGGGCCAGGACGGCGAGCGGCTCGCCTCGGACCTGGAGTCCATGTCCGGCGCCAAGAAGGGCCAGGCTTCCGGCGAGACCATGCGGCGCCTCCAGGAGACGCTCAAGAACATCCGGCAGAGCCTGGCGGCCTTGCAGAAAGCCGTCGCGGCATTGCCCCAGTCCGCGCCGGGAGACAGCATGAGCGGGGCCCGGCGCGCGATGTCCATGCCCTTGATCTCGGCGCAGACCTCGGCCGACGCCCTGCAGGCCGCCTTGAATTCGGGGGATTTCTCTTTGGCCGCGGCCATCGCGCGGGAGCTGGCCCAGCAACTGGCCGCGGTCGAGTCCGCGGTGACGGCCTCCGCGGCTTCCTCCTCGGCGGCGCAGAGGCAGGGCTCGGCCCGGTTCAAGCGCCTGCAGGAGCAGTGGTCGCAGGTGGTCGAGCACCAGTCCCGGCTGGTGGAGGCGACCCAGGGCCTTGAGGAAGCGCGCCGCGGCCGCTTTGTCGCCCGGCAGAAGGAGATGCTGGCCGGCCTCGCCGCGGAAGAGGGAGCGCTCATCTCTTCCGCCGCCGCCGCGGGCGCGGCCTTGCAGTCCCAAGCCCTGGCCGCCATGCAGGCCCTGCGTGATGAGCTGGCTTCGGGCCGGGCCAGCCGCGCCCCCGCTCTGGCCGCGAGCGCATCCGCCGCGCTGCGCGCCGCGGCTGGGTTCGGCGAGGCGCAGGAAGCCATCGGCCGCAAGCTCGCGGCCGTGCCCGGCGCGCCCGCGGCCGAGGGCCCGCGGCCCGAGACCACGGCTGCCGCCCAGGGCCAGGCCGAGGTCAAGGCCGAGACCGCGAGGCTCTCCGAGGAAGTGGCGGCCTTGGCCCATGATTTTGGGGCGCCGCCGGCCGGGACGCGGGAGAGCCTGAAGGCGGCCCAAGGCGAGCAGGAGGCGGCGCAAGGCGGCCTGGCCCGCGGCGATTCGGGCGCGGCCTTGCCTCGGCAGGCCAAGGCGCTCGAGCTCCTGGAGCAGGGCCGCCAGAGCCTGGGGCGCGCCGCCTCTGCCCAGCAGAGCTTCGAGCTTTCCATCGGCGCGGGATTCTCCCAGCCCGCGACCGGCGTGCGCGGGTCCGCTGGCGGCAGGGCCGGCGAGCGGCTGGAGTTCGTGCCCTTGGCCGCGGGCAAGGACTATCAGCCGCCTCGGGAGATACGCGAGGAGCTGGAGCGGTCTCTGAGGGAGAAGCGGCCCGAGGCTTACGACGCGCTCATCAAGGAGTACTTCAAGCGGCTCGCGCAGTGAGAGCGGGCCGCGCCGGGCGGCTAAGAGTTATAATATAGTCATGTCCTTCAAGGGAGTCATAGAGGCGCGCTGTCCCCGGGGCTGCGAGTCTTTCGAGACCGAGATATGGAGCTTCATCCACGGCCGGAGGAGCCCGGAGCTGCGCGAGACCGCGCAGGCCGGGGAATTGAACCTCCTGCTCTGCCCCGGCTGCGGCGCCGCGTTCTTCGCCGAGGCCGCCTACGTCTATTTCGAGCCCGAGGACGGTATAATCGCCTTCGTCTTCCCGGAATCCCACCGTGCCGAGGAGCCGCGCTGGCGCGGCAAGATGCGGGATGATTTCGCCGCGCTCAAGAAGGTCATGGGCGAGAAGATGCCCATCGACATCGAGCCCGAGGTCTTCTTCGGGCCAGACGGCCTCGCCGAGCTCCTGGAGGCGCGGGACCGCCTCGCCGAGGAGGTCGAGGTGATGGCGGCCGTGGCCGGCGGGCTGGGGCTGGCGCTCTATCGCGTGCCCCCGGTATTCTCCAGGCGCCAGGGCGTGCCCGCCCTCTTGCCGCATATCGCCGGGGCGCAGGCTCTCACGCGCGAGGGCCTCATCGCGGGCCTGGAGCGCCTGCTGGCGGCCAACGACCGGCTCACGACCTACCGCGGCTTTCTCGACAGCCTGCGCGCCTCGCCTAAGGCGGGCCTGCCGCCGGGCCGGTTCTGATGGCACTGCGCATCCCGGGCCGGACCTGGGCTCTGCTGGGTTCCCTGGCCGCGGCCGCCAAGAAGCAAGGCGTGCCCCTCTATGCCGTGGGCGGCTGCGTCCGGGACTGGATGCTGGGCCGTCCGGTGTGCGATCTGGATCTGGTGACCGAGGGCGACCCGGCCGCGCTGGCGCGGCTGTGCGGCCGCAGGCTCGAAGCCAAGGCCGAGGCGTTCGGCGCGTTCGGCACCTGGCGGGTCAAGGGCCGCGATTGGCGCGTGGACTTCGCGGCGGCCCGGCAGGAGGAGTACCCGGAGCCCGCCTGCCTGCCCCGGGTCCGGCCCGCGGCTCTGGAGCTTGACCTGCTCCGCAGGGATTTTACCGTCAACGCCATGGCCGCGCGCCTGGAGCCGCAAGGCGCGGGCGCCATCGTGGACCCTTATGGAGGCCGGAGCGACCTCGACGGTCGCGTCCTGCGCGTGCTGCATCCGGCTAGTTTCCGGGACGACCCGACCCGGGTGTTCCGCGCGGCCCGCTTTCTCTGCCGTTTCGATCTGCGTCCCGCGCCGGGCCTCCTGGATCTGGCCCGCGCGGCTCTGCGCGGCGGGATCGCGGGCCGCCTGTCGCGCCACCGCCTGGCCGCGGAACTCCTGCGCGTGCTTGCCGAAGAGGATCCGGAGTCTCCCCTTCGGCGCCTGCGGGCCTGGGGTTACCTCGACCTGGTATTCCCGGACCTGCCCGCGCGGGTGCGCGGCGCAGACGCCGCGCAGAGGCTGGGCTCGCTGGCTTTGGCCCTGGGGGAGAAGGGCGGGGAGTTCGTCAAGAGCCTGCCTGTCGAGCACGCCTTGGCGCGCAGCGTGAACGAGGCTTGGCGCGTCGCGCGCGGCAAGGCCTCGCCGCGTACAGCTTTGCCTGAGGAGACCGTACGCATCGTGGCCGCGGCTTGCCCGGGCCTGCCGCCGGCCGCCCTGCGTCCGCTGCTGGTCTCCAGCGCGGACCTGCGGGCCACGGGGTTGGAGCCCGGCCCGGATCTGGGCGCTTGGCTCGACGCCGCGGCCCGGGCGCAATGGGCGGGCCGCATCGCCTCGCGCCGCGCCGCTTTGGCTTGGCTCAAGCGCCGGCTGGTCGGCGGCAAGCGCGCTTGACACCCTGCCGCGACGGTCTGTACACTTTCAGCGGCTTTCTGCCACGATGAACATCACCAGCAGGTCGCTCGGGCTCGCGGTTCTGGCCGCGGCATGCCTGACCGCCGCCGGTCCCGCTCGCGGCCAGAATGACGGCGACTTGCTGCGCGCGGTGAGCGCGCCGGGCCGCATAGACGGCCAGGCGGCGGAAAAATACCGGCAGGCGCAAGCGGCCATGCAAGCGAGCAGCGCCGCCCTCGCCGCGGCGGTTCCGGCGCGGCCCCTGACTCCGGCCCCGGCGCCTTCAGGCAGCGGCTGGTCCGTCACGGCGCTCCTGAGCCTCTGCGCCCTTCTTGCGCTCGGAGCCTTGGCGTACACCCGGTTCGGCAAGCGGCTGGCCCTTCCGGCGAAGGCCAAAGCGCCCTCCGCGCCCGAGCCGGCGCCCCGCGGCGCCTCGCCCGAGGAACTCACCGCCATGTTCGCGCGGGAGGAGGAGCGCTCCTGGACGGCGGCGGCGCGGGACGAGGCCAAGTGCGCCGCGATCGCCAATGGATTCCTGCGCTCGGGCAAGGTGAAGGAGTTCCTCGCGCGCAGCCGCGGCCGTGCGCCGGATTATTACGACGCTTACTCGCGCGCCTTCCTCAGGCTGGGCGCCTGGGAAGCGGCGGCCGCCATGCTGCGGAGCAAGACGCCTCCGGACCCCAAGGATGCCGGCCTCTGCGAGGTTCTGCAGCTCGCCGCGCGCAGCCGGCCGAAGGGAGCGCCCGCCGCCGGCCAGGCCTTCGAGAAGGTGAACGTGGCCGGCGCGCTGGCCGAGCGCGGCTACGGCGCGGAGGCTTTCCGGCTTTTGAGCGACGAGGTCCTGCTGGCCGCCATGGCCGACAAGGAACAGTGCCTCAAGGTCGCGGCCATCTATAACGCCGCGCACAAGGGCGCGGAATTCGCGGCCCAGCGCATCGCCCGCAGGCCCGGGCAATTCTACCGCGCCTATGCCCAGGCCTTCCACGCCCTGCGCGACCCCGAGACGGCCCTGGCCTTGCTGCAGCGCAAGCATCCGCTGGAAGCCCAGGATTACGCGCTGCTCGTGGTCTGCTACAAGGAGCTCGGGCGCATCGGGCCGACGGCTTTCTTCCAGGTGCCGGACTCGGACAAGCTGCTCTTGGCCCAGGCCTTGACGGACACGGGCGAGGACGTCATGGCCTTGAAGACGGTCCTCGAGGGCCGCGAGACCGCCCTGGGCGAGCCCGACTACACCTTGGCTTTGCGCATCTGCGCCAAGCTCAACGACTTCGGCGCCGCCGCCAGGCTGTTCAACGACATCCGCTACACCTTGCCTCTGGAGAAGTCGCCCGAGCTCTACTATTTCTACGCGTATCTCTGCGAGACCTCGGGCCGCGCGACCGAGGCGCGCCATATCTACGAGATGCTGGTCACGCACGCGCCGGACTATAAGGATGTGGCCGCGCGCATAAAGAAGATCGACGGAGGCCCGGGCGCATGAGCGCGGCGGTATTGACGGTTCTGCTGGCCTTGGCCGGCCGGGCGCAGGCGGCTCCCGCGGCGGTACGGAACGTGAGCTTTCAGCAGGACCCCCAGGGTTTGGTCCATATCCGCTATCGGCTGGAGCTTGCGGCCGCGGAGCGTTGCGAGGCGACCTTCAAGATCTCGGACGACGGCGGCAAGACCTTCGGCTTGGTCCCGGTCACGCTGCGGGGAGATTTCGGCCCGGTGTCTGGAACGGGGGAGAAGGAAGCGGTCTGGGACGTGGAGAAGGATTCTCCCGTCCTGGCTTGCGACGCCTGCCTCGTTGCCGTCGAATGCCGCCGGTCCGCCGCCAAGACCGGGTTCCGGCAGGGCAATGAGATGGCCCGCATACCCGCGGGCTGGTTCTGGATGGGCTCCGCCGCCTCGGAAGGCAACGCGGACGAGCGCCCTCAGCACAAGGTCTTCCTGGATGCTTTCGACATGGACAAGTACCTGGTCACCGTGGCGCAGTACCGGCAGTTCGGTGCGGCTTCGGGCCGGCCCATGATGAGCCAGCCGGACAACGGAGACGATCTCCCCGTGGTGTATGTGAGCTGGGACGACGCCGTCGCCTACTGCGAGTGGGCGGGCAAGAGCCTGCCTACCGAGGCGCAGTGGGAGAAGGCGGCGCGCGGTCGGGCACAGACCCTCTACGGCTTCGGGGACAAGGAAACCGACCTCGGCGAATACGCCTGGTTCTCCAATAATTCGGGGGGGCACTCGCATCCGGTCGGCCGGAAGCGGCCGAACCAATACGACCTTTTCGACATGCAGGGCAACGTCGCGCAGTGGGTGGCGGACTGGTACCATGAGGGTTACGACTCAGAGCCCCAGAAGAACCCCGCCGGCCCCGCCTCGGGCGAGAACCGTGTGCTGCGCGGCGGCTCGTGGTCCAGCACCGGGGACAAGTGCCGCGCCGCCAGCCGGGACTGGTATTTTCCTCAGGGCAAGAGCGAGACTAACGGCTTCCGCTGCGCGGCCCTCAAGCCGTAACGCGGTTGGCGCCGCGTCAGCGGCGCCAACCCCGGCGCCGACCTTCCGCATCGGCGCCGATTTTATAAAAGGCCGGTGACAAGTCCCGCGTTCAATTCTGGTTGGCCGCAGGTGCTGGCGCCGGCCTTTGGCCGGCGCGGGTTCCGGCGCTTTGCGCCGGAACCTCGTTCTTGTTTCCCTCGGCGCATATAGGATAATATAGACGCCATGGCCGAGCATCGCGAGGTGGTGGTCTCCGGTATGCGGCCCACGGGGCGCCTGCACATCGGCAATTACTGGGGCGCGCTCAAGAACTGGATTTCCCTGACTGAGAGCTGCCAGTGCTACTTCTTCGTGGCGGACTGGCACATGCTCACCACCGGCTACGCCGACACGGGGTCCTTGCAGGCCAACATCCGGGAGATGGTGCTGGATTGGCTGGCCGCGGGCCTGGATCCCGCCAAGTGCGTCATCTTCAAGCAATCGGATGTGCCCGAGCACGCCGAGCTGGCCTTGCTCCTGGGCATGACCACCTCGCTGTCCTGGCTGGAGAACAATCCGACCTGGAAGGAACAGCTGCAAGAGCTGGCTAAGACCAAGCACGCGCAGGCCGTGGCCGCGGCAGGCCCTACAGCCGAGCCGGCGCCCGCCGCTGCGACGCGCGAGGATCTCTGCACCTACGGCTTCCTGGGCTACCCGGTATTGCAGGCCGCGGACATCCTGCTCTATAAGGGCAGCCGGGTCCCGGTGGGCCAGGACCAACTGCCGCACCTGGAGCTGTCCCGCGAGATCGCGCGCCGGTTCAACCATCTTTTCGGGCCCGTGCTCGCGGAGCCCAAGCCCCTGCTGACCTCGACGCCCAAGATCCCGGGTTTGGACGGCCGCAAGATGTCGAAATCCTACGGCAACACGGTGGACATCCTTGAGAGCGCGCAGTCGCTGCAGTCCAAGGTCATGTCCATGTACACCGACCCTTCGAAGCTGCGCAAGGACACTCCCGGGCACCCTGAGCCCTGCGCGGAGAACCCGCCCGGCTGCGTGGTCTACGCCCTGCACAAGCTCTACACCCCGGGCTGGGAGAAGATCGGCGAGGAGTGCCGCGCCGGCCGCCTCGGCTGCGTGGCCGACAAGAAGAGCCTGATCGGGTCCTTGGACGGGCCCTTCGCGGAGTTCCGCAAGGCCCGCGAGGCCCTCGCCGCGCAGCCGCAGCGCGTTGAGGCCATCCTGGCCGAAGGCGCGCGCCAGGCCGCGGCCGTGGCCCGGGCCACGATGGCGGAGGTGCGCAAGGCGATGAGGCTGCGATGAGCCATCAGATCCATCTGGAGATGTTCGAAGGCCCGCTCGACCTGCTGCTCTTCCTGGTCAAGCGCGACGATCTCGACGTCAACAATATCCCCATCGCCCGCATCACCTCAGAGTACCTGAACTACCTCGACCTCATGAAGGAGCTCAACCTCGACGTGGCCGGGGAGTTCCTGGTCATGGCCGCGACCCTCATGGACATCAAGGCGCGGGCCCTGCTGCCCTCGCGGCCGGGAGAGGAGGAGGAGTCCGGGCCCGACCCGACCGCCGAGCTGCAGGCCAAGCTGCTGGAATACCAGAAGTTCAAGGAGGCGGCCAAGTTCCTGGAGCAGCGCAGCGAGGAGTTCAAGGACGTCTTCTACCGGGGCGCGCCCCATATCGACGACTCCCAGAAGGACCTGGGCATCAACCTTTTCGACCTGCTCGAGAGCCTGCGCGGCATACTGGACCGGGCTCCGGCCGAGACCCGCGCGGTCGTCGGCGAGGAGTTCCCCATCGAGGAGAAGAAGGCCAAGATCCTCTTCCTCATGGAGAGCCGGCCGGCCGTGAGCTGGGAGGAGATCTTCGCCGACGAGCGCAAGCGCCGCGGCATCATCGCCTGCTTCCTGGCCATGCTCGAACTCGTGAAGATCCAGAAGGTCTTCCTGCGGCAGGAAGGGAATTTCGGCCCCATCATGGTCTACAAAAAGGAGGTCAGCGTCGATGTCCGAGACGCCAACGCCAGCGCCGCAGGATGAGGAGCTCAAGGGCCGGCTGGAGACCCTGCTCTTCATCACCGACCGCCCCCTGAGCCTCGACGATCTGCGCAAGCTCACCAAGGTCAAGGACGCCGCCCGCCTGCAAGCCTTGGTGGGCGAGCTCCGGCAGAAGCTGGAGGACGATAAGTCCGCCCTGCAGGTCATGGAGGTCGCCGGCGGCTACCAGATGGCCACGCGGCCGGCCCACGCCGACCTGGTGCGGAAACTCTTCACGGACCGGATGACCCTGCGCCTTTCCACCGCGGCGCACGAGACCTTGGCCATCATCGCCTACAAGCAGCCTTTGACCCGCGCGGAGATCGAGGACATCCGCGGCGTGGAGGTCATCGCCGCGCTGGAATCTTTGCTGGAGAAGCGCCTCATCAAGGTGGTGGGGCGCAAGGAATCCGTGGGCCGGCCCTTGCTCTACGGCACCACCGCCGACTTCATGCGCCATTTCGGCCTGCGCAGCCTGGAGGACCTGCCGCCCATCGAGAACTTCCAGGCCGCGGCGCCGGCCGCGGAAGTTCCTGCGGCCGAGGCCGCGCCCGCGGCCGAAGCGGCGTCGGTCACGGAAGCCGTGATTTCAGAACCTCCCGCGGAGGCCGCTGCCGCCTCGGAATCCGAAACCATCCCGGAAGCCGAGGCCGTGCCGGAAACGCCGACTGAGCCGCAAGAGCCTCCGGCCCAGCCCATATGGCCCAGCGCCGAGGAAGCCCCGGCTGAGCCGTCCGAGGAAACCGCTCCGGAGACTTGAGCCGCGGATGAGGATCCTCCAGGCCGCCAGCGAGGCCTTCCCTTTCTGCAAGACCGGCGGTCTGGCCGACGTGGTCGGCACCTTGTGCCAGAAGCTGGGCCAAGCCGGCCACGACGTGCTGCTCTTCCTGCCCAAGTACCGGGTCATCGCTCCGGCAGCGCTCCGCGGCGCCAAGACCACTCTCTTGGATGTGCCTCTGGGCGCGGGCCGCGTCCGGGTCGCCTTGCGCCGCGTCCAATGGCGTTCGGTCGCGGTCCAGTTCGTCGACTGCCCGGAGCTGTTCGACCGGGATTGCATCTACGGCGAGGACGGCCGCGACTATCCGGATAGCGACAAGCGTTTCTCCGTCTTCTGCCGAGCCGCGCTGGAGGGGGCCAAGGCCGTCGGCTTCCGTCCGGACATCGTCCACGCGCACGATTGGCCGACGGCCCTGGCGCCGCTGTACCTCGCCACGCTCTACGCCCGGGACCCCTTCTTCGCCGCGTCCGCCTCGGTGCTCACTGTGCACAACATGGCCTACCAGGGGGTGTTCCCGGCGCGCGGTTTCCTGCAAGCCGGCTTCGCGGCGCCGCAGTTCCGCACAGCCCGGCTGGGCTCCGGCCGCGGCGGGGCGGCGCGGTACAGCTTTCTTAAGGCCGGCTTGGTCCACGCGGACCGGCTGAACACGGTCAGCCCCACCTATGCCGGCGAGATCCAGACCGCCGTGGGAGGGCACGGTCTGCAGGCAGTCCTGCGCCGGCGCCGCGGCCAGCTGACGGGAATCCTCAACGGCCTCGACTTGGAGTGCTGGAACCCGGAGAAGGACGCGTTATTGCCCGCGCGATTCTCGGCGCAGGATATGGCGGGCAAGCGGGAGTGCAAGAGGAAATTCCTCGTCCGCTACGGCCTCAAGGCCGCGGCCGGGGCGCCGCTGGTCGGCATGGTTGGGCGGCTCGACCGCCAGAAAGGCTGGGACGTGGCCATAAAGGCTTTGGGACCGCGTCTGCGCCGCTGTTGCTTCATGGGCATGGGGGAGGGTGATCGGAAGCTGGTGGCCAGCGTGAAGAAGTGGACGGCGCGCCATCCCGGGGCCGCGCGGTTCTTCTGCGGCTATAACGAGGAACTGGCGCACCGCCTTTACGCCGCGGCGGACATCATCGTCATGCCCTCGCGCTTCGAGCCCTGCGGCCTGGGGCAGATGATCGCGATGCGCTACGGCTGCGTGCCCGTGGTGTCGCGCACCGGCGGCTTGGCCGATACGGTCTCCGACTATCCGACGGGCAACGGCTTCACGGCCCTTCCGGACGACGCGCTGGATTTCGGCCGCGCCGTGGACCGGGCCTTGGACGCTTTCGCGGGGCCGGATTGGGCGGCCATGGCCCGCGCCGGCATGGGCCGTGATTTCTCATGGGGCCGTTCCGTCCGGCTTTACCTGGATGTCTACGCGCGGGCCTTGGCGGGGAGGGGCGGATGATCGTGACCGCCCAGGACAAGGTCCGGCCTTGGCTGCTTTTCATCGGCTTCGGCCTGCTGCTCTACCTGGCCGGCGCCGCCGCCCGGCCCGGCGCCAAGTCCCTGCCGGCGCTTGACGCCGCCGAGGCCGCGGCGGTCTGCTCGGCGTCGGGCTACCCGCCCGCGGATTTCTGGCAAAGAGCCCAGGCCATGGGCGTGGGCGCCATGGCCCTGCGCGCCGACACCTTGGGGGAATTGATCGAGGGCGGCCGGGTGCTGGTGTTCTCGCGCGCGGAATTGGAGAAATGGAAGAGCGCTGGACTCATCGCGCCCAACGCCGCGCTCAAGCCCAACGCCCTTTGGGTCCGGGACGCCGGGCTCTTCGCGCGGCTCTCGGGCGTCCTGGCGGCCCAGGGCCTTTTGGCCAGCACCGGCACCGCCGCCGGCCACGGTTTCCTGGAGCTCAAGGGCGGCCTGGCCCCGGAAACCTTCGCGGGAAGCAGCGCCGAGGACGCCGCGTCGGCCGCGGCCGTGCAGATGATCCCATTCGTGGTTGGTCCCGCAGGCGCGGTGCGGGCTGGGCGTTCGGAAGCCGCGCCGCTGCGCGTCTTGGAGAACCCGGTCCGGCTGGCGGCCTTGCTGCGTTCGGCCTATGCCCAGCGCGGCCGGGTGCTGCTGTTGGGCCTGGACCCGGCCGGCGGTGTCGAGGGGAACCTGGACCGTTTGCGCGCCCTGCTGCGTCCTTTGCGGGACCGGGAGCTCATCGGGCGGGAGTGGCCGGAGGCGGCCGTCCCCTCGGCTGCCGCGTCTCCGGGACGCTGGCGGCTGGCGCTGGCTTGGCTGCTGGCCGTGCTCGGCCCCATCATCGCGGTGCGCCTGGGCGTCAAAGCCTTCAAGCGCGTCCGCGTTCTTATCCGCAAGCGCAGTCCCCTGGCCTCTCCCGTGGCCGAACTGCTGATGGGCGTGGCCTCGACCGCCGCCGCGGCAGTAGCTGCAGGCTTGGCCGTAGCCCTGCTTCTCAAGGGGAGCAATGCCTCGCAACTGCCCGAGGGGATCGCCTTCTCGACCTTGGCTTGGCCCCTGGTCATCGGAGGCTTGGCCCTGTTCCCGTTGTCGCGCGCGGAATTGACGCGGCGCTTGAGCCAGACGCCTACCTACGCCGACCTCCTGCGCCTGGCAGGGGCGGCCGCCGCAGCCGCCATCTTGTTCCGGCCTCGGCCGCTTTTGGCCGCCGCCGGCTTGGGGGGATGGGCTCAGTCCGTGGCCGACGGCTCGGCCCTGATCTGGTGGTGGACGTGGCGGTGGCGGGAATTCCTGATCGGCCTGCCCGCCTTCATGAACGCTCTGCTTCTGGCGGGCAGGCAGTTCGACGCCGAGGTGCCCGAGGCCAGGCGCTCGCACGCCGCGGACCCGCGGCCCTGGTTGTGGCTGGGGCTTTTCTTCCCTATCGGAGCCATCGCGGCTTTGGGCCGGCCCGGAGCCGCGCCCTTCATGGTCTTGGGGCATAGCGTCGTGGTCGTGCTCGCGGGGGGGGCGCTGGGAGGGGCTTGGCTCGCTCTGCGCGCCCTCTGGGAGGCCAGGGGCCGCGGAGAGGGACCGATCGGCGGCGTTGACCGGGAAGGCTGATTTTGATAATATACACTCGATCATTATCTCTCAGTTATAATGAAAACCATTTTCGTCCTTGCCGTGGCGTCCTGGCTCATTCAGCCGGCGCATAGCGATTCCTCCAAGCCTAAATCCCCCAAGCTCGGTTACGCCGGAGAGGGCGGGGGGTATACCCAGCCGTTCCAGGACGCGACCGACGCCATGGAGACCGGTACCCGCCAGAATGGAACCGGGTCCAACGCGGCGGCAGGCGACGACGGCGGCCAGGTCCATCACAATCTGATGCAAGGACTGTCGGCGCCCATGGCCTTGTCGTCCCAGAAGTTGGGTGAGGTCGGCGAGGACGAGGATGCCGCGGTCATGGGCCGCAACGATTACGAGGCGCATATCCTTGGCCAGCGGCCGGGCGTTTCCGCCAACGCGCCCTCGGCGCCGCGGCCTGCCGCGCCGCACGCCGCGGTCGTGGATTCTCCGGTGGCCAGGGCGCAGGCCGACCGCGAAGTGTTCGTGGCTTTGAGCCTGGACCTGAAGCAGAGGCCGGACGCTTCGCTCAAGGATGCCGTGGCCGACCTGGGCCGCGCGGCGGGCTTCCGCCAGGATTTCCGTTTCGCGCCGGCCGCGATCGGCGTGGGCTCGGGGC
>Ga0209697_10008072_pt1 | contig 12068 bp, 13 predicted proteins | sample AliMusrvi5mmetaG_FD_184115 | JGI IMG/M metagenome (GOLD analysis project Ga0209697, IMG submission 184115) | Freshwater lake bacterial and archeal communities from Alinen Mustajarvi, Finland, to study Microbial Dark Matter (Phase II) - Alinen... | ecosystem: Environmental > Aquatic > Freshwater... | reverse complement strand
ATCAGGGTCATCGTCGCCGTGTCCGCCACGGTCATGCCGATGCGCAGCAGCAGAATCTCGTGGTCAATGCTGGCGAAGTACCGCCGCAGGTCGCACTTGAGCACCACCGGGAAACGCCGGGCAAATCCCGCGCAGCGCCGCACTCCGGCATGGGTGCCCTTGTCTTTCCGGCAGGCGAAACTGTCCTCGATAAATTTCCTCTCGAAAAGCGGTTCGAGCACCCGCACCAACGCGTGATGCACCACCCGGTCCCGGAATGGCGCGGCGGCCACCCGGCGCAACTTCGGCTCCTGAATGTCGAAATAGGTATAGGGACCGGGCCGCCAGGTGTCGGTGGTGAGTTCCTCATGCAGGCGCACCGCGTGGGTTTCCCAGCGGGCGTGGAAGCGGGCGGCAGCGGCTCCGCTCAGCTTGCCGCGCATAGCCGTTCGGGCGGCGGCCATCACGTTTTCCAACGAGCAGATCTGCGGGTGGAGGTTGTTGTAGGTGCGTGCCATGGGAGGAATGAGGAATGCAGGAAAAGAAAAGAGACTGATTCCTGCTTTCCCGCCTTCCTAATTCAATCTTTTCTCACTGGGGATTTTTCGATTTCAGCCATCCGCCCACCATCCGCCCGCACTCGTTTAGTTGCAGCGCGCTGAACTCGAACTGCCTCGGTGCCAGCAGCTTGCGGTCATGCGCCATGCGGATGATCCAGCGAGTCATCTCGATGCCTTCGTTGGCTTTGATAAGCAACTCAGCCTTGTCCCGTGCGTAGCTGGCTTTAACCAATGTCTCCAGCACGTCCATCACATGATTGGACAGCCGCTGGCCCAGAATGAAACGCTGGCTCTTCGGAAAGCTCTCCACCCGCTCGAGAACCCATTTGGCGTAGGCATACCATTTCACCAGAACGATGGGCGCGTCTGATCCGGGTGGCTTCATTTTTAGCTGAAAAAAAACGACCGCCTGCGGCGGTGGGGAGCGCCGCCATCCTGGCGGCTGTCTCCGGCATCCTGCCGGAGACTCTTCGTGCAGGCTTGGCTTCTGAAATCGGCGTCCTCCCCCGAAGAGGATTTGGCAGGATGCCAAATCCTGCCGCCAGGATGGCGACGCTCCCCGAAGAAAAAGGACAAAGAGATAAAGAATAAAAGGGAAGAATCAGCGTTTGCGGCGGGTCAACATCACTCCGCTACCGAATATCGCTAGGAAGACCGACGTTGGTTCAGGGACGCTGGCAACACGGAAGCCAACGATGTCGTACTCGACCGACGGGCCGCCGATGCCGCGGCCCGAGGAGGCCAGGCCGAAGGCGCTGTTGCCCCAGGAGCCCCCACGCAGCCCGCGCGACGAGCCGGAGATGACCGCATCGTTCCACTCCCAGGCGTTGCCGCCCTGGCCAAACGTACCAGAAGAACTCGCCTTGCCATAGCCGACGTCAGTTGCTCCGCCCAAGGCACCGTTGTAGTTCGCGTCCGCCGCGGTGATCGTATTCAACCCGTTGGGATAGAGCGAGTAGGTCGAGTTGGCTCCATTGTAATAGGCCGCTTTGTACCACTCGTTTTCGCTTGGGATATAAACTGCGGCACCAGGGTTTACATTGATGATTCCGCTAGTGGCACCGTTGAGCGTGTAGGCTCCAGTCTCCATGCTGCCACTGCCCTGGCCGTTGCCCAGCCAGTTGCTGAAGCGGGCCGCATCAAACCACGTCACTCCAACCACGGGCTGGTTCGCGTAGGTGCTGCTCACGCTGTAAGTGTAACCGCCGCTAAAGCCGCTTTGGAGAATATTGCTGCCGTAGGCTCCTGTGTTTCCCATGGTCCCAGTGTAAATCCCGTTGCTGTTGGATGCTCCCTTGGCATTAAGGAAATCCACGTACTGAGCGTTGGTTACCTCGTAAGTGCCAATGTCATAGGCGTGGTCCACCGATCCGTAGGGGGTTGACGGGTCCGCCGCGTTATTGGGGTTGCCGATACTTGTCCAGCTCATGGTGACGACGGCGAAAGCCGGTGTAACGAGGGAAATGCCAGCCAATACGGCCAGCCCGAATGTTGAGGTAAGGGATTGTTTCATAATTGATTTGAATGACTTCCACGCTTTGTTAGCCCCCCCCCCGCAGGGTCAAGAAAAATCAAATTATTTTTCTAATCATTTTCTGACTGTTCTTATTGGGCCTTCACGCCGCCGATTTGCACTGCTGCCGCGGAACCAGTCGGCTTCCACAGCATCTCCACCGGCACGCCATCCTTGGCGGCTGTGTCGATAATGAGCTTCGCATCGGTGGCGCGGCGTTCGATTTCCTCAGCAAAATCAGCGCCTAACTCCTGGAAGTGGTCTGACAAGGTTTTGAGTTCCAATTGCCGTTGGCCATGCCAGGTATCGCGACTTGCGGACCCACTCTGTGCGCACGCCCGGCGTGAGTTCGTTGCGGGCGTCGGTCGGTGAGGCGCCTGGCACCGTGCCACGGCGCGGCGACCAGTTAGCCGCCTCAAACGGAGAACTCCACGCCTTGAGGACGAGGATGGGGGGCAGCAGGCGGAAGGCGATGTTCTTGAAATTGATCATTTTGGGAGATAGCCGTCGATGAATGAAGTAACTGCGATGCGGGGCCTGCCGTAAGTCACCGGATCGAGGATGCGCAGCGCGTGGCTGCATTCATCAAGGACTTCCGCGACGGACATGCTGAATTGCTTTGAGACGGACGTGTCGGCGTCATTCCAGTTGAGGATCGTCTTGCCCTCCAACAACAATTCCTTGGCTCGGCGCTGGATGGCGAGCACCTCTGAAACATTGAATCCGGTAATGAATAATCCTCGGGCCATGCCCGAAGTGACTTATCAACGTATCAATGGCCGGTAGTGCGCGCCGCGTCCCTTGCCGTGAAGCTCTGCGAGCCCATTACCGACAAGCTCGGTAAACTTGTCCTTGATCGTGTTGCGGTTTGCTCCGGTGGTTGCTGCGGCATCCGCCACGGTGAGTGTGCCGCGTCCGACGAGAAGCGCGGCCAATTTTTCCGCCAACGGTGAGAGGTCCCGCCGTTCATCCTTCACTTCCACCCCGCCAAGATTCGCACGCAGGCGCTCAATTTGGGATTGGACCGAGTGAAGGAAGAATAGAATCCACGGCTCCCAGTCGACCGTGTCCGTCCCGAGCGTCGTTTGTGTGCGCCGCAACGCAAGGTAGTAGGCTTCCTTGTTGTGCTCGATGACGCTTTCCAGCGAGCTGTAGGATGCGAAAGAATAACTGCTTCGCAGGAGCAGCAGGTTGTTGAGGATCCTCGAAAGACGGCCGTTGCCATCCTGAAACGGGTGGATTGCAAGGAATATCACGACAAAGACAGCGATGCGGAGCAACGGATGCAGGCTTTGAACGTGTTCCTCTTTTGCCAGCCAGACGAGCAACTCCTCCATCAGCCTTGGTGTGTCGAACGGCGTAGCTGTCTCGAAGATGACGCCTATCTGCCTGCCGTCAGGCCCGACCGCTACCACATGATTCGGCAGGCATTTCCACTCGCCGCGGTGGCGCTCGTCTTTTGTGCTGTAGCGCAAGAGATCCCGGTGGAGTTGCTGGACGATGCCCACTGTCACCGCTATTTCCGGCCACGAAGCCTGAATGGTCTCCATCACATGGGCGTACCCGGCGACTTCCTGTTCGTCGCGTGTACGGAATGATTCGGTTTCCAGTCCGCTCAAGAGATTTTCCACCTCACGGTCGCTGAGTTTGGCCCCTTCTATCCGAGTCGAAGAGCCGATGCTCTCGATGGTGGCTACCCGCCTGAGCGACCGGAGTCGCTCGGGTTTGATGCTTTCCACCGCCCGCCATTCACCCTTGAATTCGTCAATCGACGCGATCAGGCGGAGCATCTCGTTGGAGGGCTGGATGTGGGGTGGTAGCATGGCGCACAGCAAACATACCTCCATTTCCATCCATTTCTCCGCTATTTTCATCCAATTCTGGTGCTGAGAGGGATCTGGGATATTATGTCCGGCGGCAATTGCCAAAGGAGGCGTCAGGCAATGAGGCTAAGATCCTTGGGATTAGCCGTCCGCAATCCTAAACATGCTCATGGTTGGTCATCAGGACACCCTTCAGATGATGCCAATGGCACCCATCAAAAAAAATGCGATCTCAATATCGCTCATTCATATCATCTTTAGGCGTCATCAAAACCCTCAGGCGGTGGTAGTCTTTGGGCGAGCGGTTGAAGGCATCAATCATCTTGATCAGACCATTTCTCTCTACCAATTGCACCGAGGCTCTGGTGGCCAATTCACGGGCGGACGCTGTGAATGTGTTGTTGGTGATCACCATGGCATGGTGGCACCGGAAGTACGTCTTGGCCGCAATAGCCTCTTGAACGGCCGAGTTGCCTACGGGCTGTGAGTACAGCTTGACCTGAACGACCGTTCGCTCGCCTGCCTTCTCCAGAAGGACGTCTGCCCCTTGGTCCCCTGACTTCGGGGTCTCCTCGAAACTGTAACCTTCACTCTCGAAGATCATGCCAAGTAGCAGTTCAAAATTAAACGGATCAACTCGATCAACGTCATTAATGGAGATCGTCTGTCCGGTTCCCCCTTTGCGCAACTCCAAATCCATCTCAAAACCACGTTGCTTGTATATTTGGCGTTGCTCCGAAACCTTCGGAAGGAGATCGCTTAGGGACCATTCCTGCCCAAGGGAAGCCAAATACTGTTGCAGAAATGGAAGGAGTCTTCCGTCATAGGTAGTGTCCGGATATAGCGAAGCATAGCCTGTAATCTCATCGCCGCATTCGTTCGTCATGCGTTCCGCCTGAACCGCGAACCTTTGGTAGTCCCGATCCAAGGCCGCACTGGACAAGAATGCTTCTAGTCTTTCGGGGGAGAAAGATAATCCGCGAGAATCAAGCGTGCGATTAAGAAGAACAAGTTCATCTTGTTCGAAAGCGGGGCTCTCAAATGGATCAATTCTGTTGCGGTCGAAAAACGGATAGACAATGTCCTTCAGAGTGATGTCTAGCAGCTTGGTATCTTTGTGACGACGCTCTAGACGATTACAGTTATTTGTTGAAGACGATCTCAACTTTGCGTTTATCCATCGGACGCAAAGATAATAGCTGCCGACAAGCGCGGCTATCGTGAGTGCCGAGAAGAACAACGCTTTGAAGAGCGTCAAAGCAACATACAATACGAAGACCGTCCCGATTCCGATGATCAGCATCCATACTCTGACCCTTGTGATGATGCGGGCCATGGACTGCCTCGTGACATGACTGCGAACGAGTGAATCGTCGAGGTCATCCAAGTGAACTGCGGGATCGACGCTGACCATCGGTCCTCCGCAGCTCGCGCAGAGATTCGGAGCCGACATTACGGTCAAATGGCAACTTCGGCAGCGACGCAATTGAAAGAATTCGCTAGGCCAGTCAATTGTCAGTGAATCTACGAGCCGTTTCCACAATGATCTGGTTTGACTTGCTGTAGCCTTAGCTTTCTCCAAATACTGCTGTAGCGACTTTTTACTATCGTGGATCTTGCGCCTTTGCTTTGGTGGGGCCGGGGCCAACGGTTGTCCACAGTTGGGGCACATGGACTGAGGTCTCGGTTTGCTCGTCTCTGCCGGAATCGTCAGAATGAATCTGTTCCCGCAACCTCCACAAACGAGACGCTCTTTGATTTCAGCTTCCATGATTTTCCTATCGCTTTGCGTTAGGGGGATGCTAGAAATTTGTCAACCTACGTCAAGAAAATCTGGAAGAAATCGCGCCGATGTTTGCGCGTACACTTTGGGCCGTCAAGCCCACCATTTGCCTTCCGCCACGCGCTGGCGTGCTTCGGCCAGCGTGCAGCCGATTTTCACGGTGACGTGCGGGGTGTCCTGGGGACTGGTCCAACGACCGCCCCATTCGTGGCCGAGCGATTCGGCGATCTTGCCGCATTCCTCCATCAGTGGGCTTTCCCACTGCGGCTCGCCATCGGCATCGAAGACGACGAAATCCCAGGCCACACCGAAGTTGTGCCATGAGTAACCGGCGGGGGCGTTGGTGACTTTCAGCCCCGGTGCCGTGCGCCCCTGGGCGAACAATTCATCCTGTTCCTTGTAGGTGCGGGTGCCGGTGATGATCTTTACTTTGATGCCGGCCTCCAGGCACTTGAGCAGCCACTCGCGGGCCTTGGTTTGCGCGTAAGGCGTGAGCGTGGCCACGCCGACGAATGCCTGAATTCTTGCCCAAATTGCCGTGCTCATGGTCACTTGGCGGATTTGGGGTTCACGGTGATTTCGATGCGGCCGTCAGGAAGCAGCCTGATACCGCCGAATTTGCTATCGACGGAACCGCTGACGGGCGGCGGCGTGGTGCAGGCGGGCAGCAGCAGGGACAGGGTGGCGACAAGGATCAGTATTTTCATGGTTCCCCGTCCGGGGTGTCAACCGGGGCACTCGCCACCGCTTCGCGCCCAACGATCTTGAGCATCGTGGCTGCGGTCGCCTGCATTGCCTCGTTATCAAAGTAATGATTGGGCCGGCTGCCGATCTGCTTCCACATCCATTGGCCCTTTTCCTTCACCCGCTGCTCGCTCTCCATTTGGGCGAGATAGTCGTCGTCGATGTCGTCGGGCACTTCCCATGTCGGCCCCTGTCTGGCGTCCTGATTGCGGCGCAGGCGGGCGAGCGTGTCCTTGATGTTGAGATTACTCCAGTAATGGACGTGGCAGGATTGCCGGTGCGTGAGCACAACCTTGCGGCGCGGCGAATAGAACCGCAGCACCGTCTTGCCGTCGCGCCCCTTGTGTGGATAGACAGGGCGGCGGTCGCCAATCAGCGCCACCCACCCCCGCTTGGCGCACTCCCGATAGACGTCGTAGGTCGCGTATCCGGCATCGAGGAAGACAAGGCTAGGATGGATGCCGAAGCGTTCCTGAATCACATCAATGTCGGTGAAGGTCAGGACGCGTTCGTTCCACACCAGGCGGCTCGATCCTTCCGCCGACCAGCTCCTAACCACGAGGAACAGGTGGTCCATCTGGCAGTCCACGGTAATGAAGCGCAAGGGGATCAAGCCGTTGCGCTCTGGCAGCGGGGCGGCGAGGATGGTCCCGGTTTTCGGATTGATGGCCCCTTCTTCTTCCCACGACTCGCCGCGCTTGTACCCGGACTTGACGATCTCCAGCTTGTAATCCTCGACGTATTCACGCCACGGCAGGCCAAGCCGCTTCTGATAGAACTGCTGGAGCAACGAGACATCCCCCTTGCGGGCCGCCGCCTTGGCGCGGAGGTACAGTTCGGCAAGCTGCCCCCAGCTCATCGCGCACAGCGCATTCCAATGGAATCCAACATTTTCCTTCGACGCCTTCGGGTTCTTGGCAATGAACTTGCCGGTGGCGTTGAGTTCCCGCCGCATCCGGTCGCCGTCGTCAAAATGATGGTTACACGACTCACAGCGCATGGCTGCGGTGCGTCTCACCTCATCGAAATCCCACTCGCCGAATTCGTCGCGGGCAGACTTTGACCACTCGACGCATTCCCACCTGAACGGCTGGCGGTGGCCACATTCCGGACAGGCAAACGTCCACTCGCGCTGGTCGGTCGTTAGAAACTTGCGGTGCGTGTCGTCGTCCTCCTCGCCGCCCTGGCTCATGAAGATGCACTTGCCCAGCCAGCCGAACGCGGTGACGCGGGCCTCGGCCTCGGCCATGTGTCCCTCGGGCCAACGCCATGTTTCGTCCCCAACAAGCCAGCGGATCGACCGGCGCTGCAGGTTGGTCTTGTTGTGAGCCCCCAGAATCCACAGCACCATCCCGTTGTTGAAGTGAATTGCGTTGTTCTTGCGCTTGTGGCGGTGGATGCCGGTGGGCATCAGCCGGTCCACGGGCTGGCATTGGTCGAACAACTTCTGCAACCGCGCTTCGGAATAGTCGCGGGCATCCTCGTCGGTCTGGTCGAGCCACAGCGTGGGGCCGGGCAAATTGGTGATGATGTAGCAAAGGGTCAGTTCGGGCGCGGTGGTTTTCGATGATTGGACCGACGCGATGATGGATACCAGCCGGATGCGTGGATCGACGATTGCCTCCATGACGTCGCGTATCCACGGCGAGTTTTCTGACCGGAAGCGGCCCGGATTGGGTGAATACGGAATGCCCTCGATGTGATCTTCGCACCATTGCCATGGCGGCCGGCGGTCGGGCGGCTGCCACGCTTCGCGCCAGATGTCGTGCAGGATTTTCATGATTCGTGAAGGCTGCGGAGAACCTCGTCAATCGCCTGGCGGCACTCCCGTTGGATGCCGGTGGCGTCGAGACCTGATAGAATGGGCGGGAGTTCGTTTTCAAATTTCGCCCGCAGGATGGAAGTGGCTTGGGCGACCAGTCCGATCCATTCGGTTCTAACCTGATGGAGCGGGACATACTCGCCCTTCTTGACGGCGATTCTCAGTTCACGTTCCTCGACCTCGGCTAACAATTTTCGGGCTTTGAGCGCCTCCTCGTTGCCAACCGGCGTCTTCCCTGCCTTGAGTCCCCGGACCCTGACGAACTCGCGCCAGTCGGCCACCGGCCACAATCCGTTGGATAGGGGCTTGGGCGAACCCTCCATTTTCTGCCAGGTGGTGAGCGTCCTGCGGGTCACGCCCAATACCGCGGCCAGTTCCACCAGCGTCTTGGCGTATGCCAATGTTTCGACGCTTCCTGCCGCACGAGCCTCAATGCGCGAACGCTCGGCCACCGTGAGTGGCCTTCCCGCCGCGACCTTGCGGACCACGTTCTGGAAATCCGCGTCGAGAATCTTCTCCGCGATCTCCGGTGCCAGCGTCGGCTTGGCTTCTTCCGATTGACTGCCCTTGCTCATGGCTTCACGGCCACCCACCCGGCAAAGTTCAGATGGCGCCAGAAGCAATCCACCGAGGCAAAGCCTTCCTGATGCAGCAGGTCCTCGTTCCAGCGAGCGGTGACCGGCACCAGCACGCCTTCGAGCGAGAGTCGCTTGCGGTCGATCTCACCGGGCGAATATCCGTTGCGCTCCTTCATCGTTAGGAATAACTCGACGAATGCCTCGTCCAGTTCCGCGCTGGCACCGAGCACCTTTTCAACCAGTACAAAGGCACCACCGGGGGCCAGCGAATCGAAGACGCGGCGGATGATCCGCTGGCGGTATTCGATGGGAGTGAATTGCAGGGTGAGCACCGAGAGCACGACGCTGGATGTCACGACCGGGAACTCGTGGCGCAGGTCGGCACGCTGGATGGTGACGCGCTTGCCGTGCGGGTGGCTGGCGAACTGCCCGCGTGCCGCCTCGATCATCGGCTCGCTGATTTCAAGGCCGACATACTCATTGGCGTCGCCAAAGTTGGAGGCAAAGGGAAGCAGCGCCTCGCCACGGGAGCATCCCATGTCAATGATGGCGGTGCCGGGTTGCACGAATTTCCTGCCGACCTCAAAGACGACCATCCGCATCGCGTTGTATTGCGGGATGCTGCGCTGGAGCATGTCATCAAAGACATCGGTGACCTGCTTGTCGAATTGCCAGGGACCGGAAGGCATCACGTGATCGGTGTCGCTCATGCCCGCGTGAGCAGTGTCAACGCGGCAGGCGCATTCGCAGAACCTCGCTACACCCGGATGATGGGTGAGGCGACGAGCAATGTACGAGCCCTGCTCCCTACGTCCGATAACGTCTTCGCCTCGCCGTGAAAATGTCATAACGGGGAAGAACGTCAATCGCAAATTCAATGCACACTGCTCCATGCCGTAACCCTCAGGCGAGAGATTCCGGAAGAATTTCGGAATTGACTGCGTGATAGCCCATGATATATTCCGGCTCTTGGCAGCACCCACATGTCTCCGGGCATAGTAGGAGTCATGCGTGTAGATCGAACCGGGAAGGACCGGCCGACCACCTGCCTCGTAGGGCCTGCTCCGCAAGGGGCAGGCTCATTTTTTTGACGGCACGCACACTCACGCTCCAAGCGCTGTGGTCTCAACGCGGCAGTCGTTTGACGATCCGGGTGCCCTCTGTCAGGCAGGTGCCTTCCTCTGTCACCCAGAAGCACGGGATGTCGAACTTGGCGTACATATCGCGGGTCCGGGGGTTGCTTTCAATGGCGAGGTAGCTGGCATCCCTGCCGTGAACCGGGAAAACCGTCGTCCCTAGCAGGTGCTCCTTGATCGCCGGGGGATTCCACCACCCTTTGGGGGCGAAGCACGCGTCGTCGGGAGTCCATCCGGTTTCCCGCTCGATGCGGTCGAGCGTCTTGATCATCCACGTCACGGGCCGTGCGGTGATGAGCACGACGGTATGGGGCCGGACAAGCTCCACCAGCCATTGCCGGTATTGCTCACCCGCGAGACGTCGTTCCATGCGCTCGGGCGTGGTGCCGTGCTTGGGCGAGTTCGCCACCAGCGTGTAGTTGAGGTCTAGCAGGATGATCATAGGGTAGTCTGAAGACGTTTGGAGAAGGCGTCCATGGCGGATTTCACGAGGTTCATGCGGGTGCCGTCCGGATAGGGCAGGTCGAACTCGAACTGAATGGCGGCACGCAGTTTGTCCCTATCGACTGGCAATGCGGACGCGCAGGCCGCGTTGATGTTGTTGGAAAAATCATCGACCTTCACCGTGCGGAAGAACGGGCCGAAGAGGTTGCGGAACTCGGCCTCGGTGTGATACTTCTGGACCTTCGGCTTGTCCTGGAAGTCGCCGATGCGAATGCCCGGTTCGTAGTCCAAGCGGAACGCGATGTTACCCGCGTTGGATTCGTTCATGAACGCCTTGCCATTGACCTGCCTCCAACCGGACTCACCCGCGGAAGAAGCGCAGGCATAAACCTTGGTGTTGGGGCGGCAGAGCGCCGCGCACAGGCAGGCGATGTGTTCGCGGTCCTCGCGAAACGGCACCGAGTTGAGCACACTGGCGATGAAGATGCTGGTCCAGTCCTTGCCGGCCGCCACCTGTGCCAGGAATTCACGCGTGAGTTCCACGCTCTCGTCTTTGTTGATGCCGCCCGGGCCCAACCGGTATGGCTCGAACGGAGTGCAGTCGATTCCCTGCTGGCGGAGCAGGAATGTTTCTGTCAAGTGGCCGGCCCCGAAGTCGAGGATGGTGGTGCCGTGTTCCTTCGTCCATCTGGCGCGGTCGGCGGCCCTGGCGATGTCGAAATCCTTGCATGGCTTGGCACCATGAACTGCGAAGATGAATCCGTTGCCCAATTCACGCCGCACGCGCCGCGCCCTGCGGAACGAATTGAAGCGGAGCATGTCGGCATAACGCGTGTGGATGTCGAAGTCCATTGAAAGCAGGTTCATCATGGCCCTGGCGAATTCCGCCTCCTCATCGGTGACGAACACGACCGGCGCGAACGCAGCACCCTTCTCAGCCAGCATTTCCAGCCGGCCGATACCGTTGATGACTGATAGATCCTCGCGGCAGACGATGGGCATGAGGATGCCGTGACGATGCAGCGTGCGGGCGAGGTTGCGGGCATACTGGATCCAGCGGCCGGCGTTGGCTTTGCATAGGTCCTTCACGCCGACTTCCGCGGGCTTCACGCAACGCAGGAACGCGTCACTGCCGACCGGCTTGTCGGGGATGCGGGCGGCGAGCGCATGCAAGTCAAGCGATTCGAGTTCGCGGGTGATTTTGCCAGGCGTGCTGTTGAAATCAAAGTCGTTGGTCGCCCGGTTGAACACGATGTTGAGCGCCTTGCGCTGGTCGAGATCAAGCGCCTTGGTGCGGAACACCGGAACATGCGTGGCACCCATGCGCGATGCCACGAGGTGGCGCTGGTGGCCGGAAAGAATCTCGCCGTCCGCGTCGGCGAAGATCGGGGCGATGAAGCCGAGCTTGCGAAGCGACAGCTCTATCAGGTCGAGCCGCGCCGGGTCGGCCGTGCGCGGATTGTATGTTGACGGCCGCGTGGCATCCAGTGATTCGAGGGTGATTTTCATAGTCCGAGGCGGATGCGGATTTCCTTGAGCACGCTTTCCTTGTCAAAACCGGCGTCCTGTTTCACCCGGTCGCACCACGCGATGAAATCGGCCTGGCTGATGCGGAACCGATAGAGGCCGACCGCAACGGTGACATCGCTCTTGTCGAGTTCCTTGTCGTGGCGGTCGTCGTCGTCA
>Ga0209697_10008062_pt1 | contig 12077 bp, 9 predicted proteins | sample AliMusrvi5mmetaG_FD_184115 | JGI IMG/M metagenome (GOLD analysis project Ga0209697, IMG submission 184115) | Freshwater lake bacterial and archeal communities from Alinen Mustajarvi, Finland, to study Microbial Dark Matter (Phase II) - Alinen... | ecosystem: Environmental > Aquatic > Freshwater... | reverse complement strand
CGATCTCATCCTTCGCCGGGTCGCCGTTTTGGGCGATGAGGTAGCAGGCGTAGCGGGTGAGCATGAAATCCTGGATCTCGCGCTGCCCGCCCTTGCCGTGGCTGATCAATTTCGTGACCTCAAGAAATTGATCGGAAGCCTTATTTCCAGAGGTTTCACAGGCCTTCATCGCGTCCCCGATGACCTTGCGGAAATTCTCCCATCGTTGATAGCCGAGCACTGCCTGGAGATCCCGCGCCAGCCAGAATTCCACCCCGGACTCCTGTTCGACTTGAACGAGCCTTTCGAGTTCCGCAAGGAGTGTGGAGATGACGGACTTCTTCATGGGCGGGGAGTATGGATCATTTTCCTGAGGTCAGGAAAATGATCGGAGAAGGCCACCATCCGCACATCCCACGCCGCAGCAAGGCTCGCGACCGACTCCGGAGAGAGCGGCCGCAGCGCGAGGAGGCGTTCGTGTTTGGTGGTGAGGGTGGGCATTCCGGTTTGTTACGCCCTTTCAGGGCTGGGGATTCTTTTTTTGGCGGCGTGACCCAGGGCGTTGCCCTGGGCTGTCATGGGACGCCCCGTTGGGGCTGAAGAGTTGGAGCGGTATTTGTCTGAAAGGGCGGAGACGTTGGGGCTGAAGAGTTATGGTGATGCGAGGGTGGTGATTTCTTGTCTTCTGTCTTCTGTCTTGAAGTCTTGCGTCTTGAAGTCTTGTGTCTTAGTCCACGACTTCGGCATCCACAACTTTGCCCTTGGCTTGTTTCGGTTCGTTGGAGGAGGCTTCGGCAGGTTCGACGTCCGGTTGCTGCTGGGCACCGGCGGCTTGGGCGTGCTGCGCGGCCTCAGAGAGTTGTTGGAGCACGCCTTCGAGGTCGGAGACGGCGCTGTTGATGCGGTCCACGTCGTCGCTGCTGATGGCGTCCTTGACCGCCTTGATCTTGCCTTCGAGCATGGATTTGAGTTCGGCGGGGGCCTTGTCGCCCAGTTCGCCGAGTTGTTTTTCGACGGAGAAGACGAGGTTGTCGGCCTTGTTTTTGGCATCGACTTTTTCGACGCGTTTTTTGTCTTCCTCGGCGTGGGCTTCGGCGTCGCGTTTGGCTTGTTCGATCTCATCCTTGGAGAGGCCCGACGATCCCTGGATGGAGATCTTCTGTTCCTTGCCGGATTGTTTGTCCTTGGCGGAAACGTGCAGGATGCCGTTGGCGTCGATGTCAAAGGTCACTTCGATCTGCGGTTCGCCCCGGCGGGCCGCGGCGATGCCGTCGAGCTTGAAGTTCCCTAACAATTTGTTATCGGCGAACATCGGGCGTTCGCCCTGGCAGATGCGGATGTCCACGGCGGGCTGGCTGTCCGAAGCGGTGGAGAAGATCTGGGATTTCTTGGCCGGGATGGTCGTGTTGCGCTCGATCATCGAGGTGGCGCGCGAGCCTTCGGTCTCGATCGACAGGGTGAGCGGAGTGACATCTAACAAAAGCACGTCCTTGACATCGCCGCGGAGCACGCCGCCCTGGATGGAGGCGCCGATGGCGACGACTTCGTCGGGGTTGACGCCCTGGTGCGGGGTTTGGCCGGCGAGTTCGCGGGCGACGTCCACGACCTTTGGCATGCGGGTCATGCCGCCGACCAAGACCAACTCGTCGATCTGTTTGGTGGTCACGCCGGCTTCCTTGAGGCAATCGCGGACGGGCTTCTTGGTGCGTTCAAACAACGAGTCGGTCAGTTGTTCGAGCTTGGAGCGGTTGAGCGTGAGCTGAATGTGTTTTGGCCCGGTGGCGTCGGCCGTAATAAAGGGCAGGCTGATGTCGTAGGACTGGGTGGATGACAGCGCGATCTTGGCTTTTTCCGCCTCCTCCTTGATGCGTTGCAAGGCGTCGGGCTGACCTGATAGATCAATGCCCTGGTCTTTCTTGAACTCGCCGACGATCCACTGGATGAGCGCGTTGTCCCAATCATCGCCGCCGAGTTGGGTGTCGCCATCGGTGGCGAGCACCTCGAACACTCCATCGCCGATTTCCAACACGGAGATATCGAAGGTGCCGCCGCCGAGGTCGTAGACGGCGATTTTTTCATCGGCCTTCTTATCGAGGCCATAGGCGAGTGCGGCGGCGGTGGGTTCGTTGATGATGCGGAGCACTTCGAGTCCGGCGATTTCGCCGGCGGCCTTGGTGGCATTGCGCTGGGAATCGTTGAAATACGCGGGCACCGTGATGACGGCCTGCTTGATGGTCTCGCCGAGTTTGGCTTCGGCGTCGGCCTTGAGTTTACCGAGGATCATGGCGGCGATTTCCTGGGGTGAGAAAATCTTCTTTTCGCCAGCCACTTCCACTTGGATGTGGGCGTCACCATTGGCTGCGGCGACGATGGTGTAGGGCATGCGCTTGTCGGCGGCAGTGAGTTCGGCGTATTTGCGGCCGATCAGTCGCTTGGACGAAAAGATGGTGTTTTTCGGGTTGGTGACGGCCTGGCGTTTGGCCGCTTGGCCGACGAGGCGTTCGCCGTTTTTGGCAAATGCGACCACGGAGGGAGTGGTGCGGGCACCTTCCGAGTTTTCAAGCACGGTGGGTTCGCCCCCTTCCATGACAGCCATGCAGGAGTTCGTAGTGCCGAGGTCGATTCCGAGAATTTTGGACATGAGGTGATTTCCTTTCAAAATTGCCCGCTAGGGCGTTGATGGTCGGAGTGCCTTTCGCAGAGATCATGCCAAACGCGGGAAATAATAACGCAAACCATTTAGAATGAAAGAGCTAGAAATTTTCGATAACCCGGATTCACGGTCAACGCACCAGGAATTGGGACAAATTGACACGTTTGGGTGGGGCAATCTGTCACTGCGGGCGGAAATGCGCGCTTTTTATTTCCGATCTTGAATCAACCCGGCAGCAGCCTTTAGGGTGCGGGACGTTCATGCGAGCCCAGCCATTCAGATGGATCCCCCGCGGCGAACCGTTTCACCAACAAGAAACGGTTCCGCCGGGCTCGTTTCCGCCCATTCTCGAACACCTGGTGCGGCAACGGGGGCTTCCCGAAGGCATGGATCTGGAAGGTTATTTGCGTCCGCGCCTCAAGGATTTGGCGGATCCGTTTTTGATTCCCGACATGCGGACTGCGGTGGAACGGATTCTGGTCGCCATCGACCAGCGGCAGCATGTGTGCGTTTACGGCGATTATGATGTCGATGGAGTTGCCTCGATTGCCTTGATGCGGAGGATCCTGATCGCCTACGGGCTGGAACCGCGCTTTTTCATTCCTCGGCGGGGTCCCGAAGGATACGGGTTGAGCACGGCGGCGCTTGACCGCTGCATGCGGGAAGGCCCGAAGCCGGACCTGCTCATCGCGGTGGATTGCGGAACGGTTTCCATGCAGGAAGTCGCGGCCCTGCGGGCGGACGGAATCGACGTTCTGATCGTCGATCACCACGAACCGTTGCCCGGGGAAAGGCCGGATTGTTGCGCATTGGTGAATCCGAAATGCGGTAGTGATTTCACCTATCTGTGCGCCGCCGGAGTGGTGTTCAAGCTGGGCCACGCCCTCATGAAAACCCGCCAGGCGGATCTCGATCTCAAGGAAATGATCGACCTGGTGGCCGTCGCGACCATTTCTGACATCGTGCCAATGATCGGCGAGAACCGCCTGATCGTGCGCCACGGCCTCAAACAACTCCCCAACACCCTCAACCCCGGCCTGCGCGCCTTGCAGGAAGTCACCGGCATGAATGGCGTCGCCACCTCCATGGATGTCGGCTTCCGGATCGGCCCGCGCCTCAATGCGGCCGGCCGCATGGACGCGCCGGAAGACGCGCTGGCGATTCTAACAACCGACTGCCGGCGCCAGGCCCACGAGCTCGCCCACAAGCTCGATGGCTATAACAAGGAACGGCAAACCCACGAAAGCATCATACGGCGCGAAGCGGTGGAAATGCTCACCCGCGACTTTGATCCGACCCGTGATCCGGTCATCGTGCTCGGCTCGCGGTCATGGCATCACGGCGTGGTCGGCATCGTGGCATCGCGCCTGATGCGCCAGTATTACAAACCCACTTTCATCGTTGCGATTGATGAAAACGGGATCGGCAAAGGATCCGGGCGCAGCATCGACGGGGTCTCGCTGGTCGAGGCGATCCGCGCCTGTGAAGGGGATTTCATCGCGGGTGGCGGGCATGCCATGGCGGCGGGACTCTCGATCCATGAGGAAAAGCTGGATTCGTTCCGGAAAAACTTCGCGGCATATGTGTTGGGAAACACCAGCGAGGGGCAACGCCAGCCGAAGTTGACGTACGATGCGGAGATTCTGTTTGATCATCTGTCGCTCGAGTTTTTGGCAAGCTATGATCTGCTGCAGCCTTTCGGGAACGGCAACCCGCAACCGGTATTCATTTCCCGCGAGGTGAGATTGAGCCGTCCCCCGCAGCACATGAAAAACCATCACCTGCGGCTGATGTTGCGCCAGGGATTTCATGAGCAGGACGCCGTGTTCTTCGGCGGCGGTGAATACTCATTGCCTGATCCGCCGTGGGACGTCGCCTTCACCATCGACCGCAACACCTTCCGCGGCCGGACCACCTTGCAGTTGAACATCCAGGACGTGCGCGCGGCGGAGGCAGGAGCCACCCTCTTTAATTCTTCACCATCTCCACGCGGATAGCATCCACCCACACCGGTGTTGGGCGAAAGCATCGTGGACAGCGGGAACACGTCCACTTGGTGGCCCGGCTCTTTGGTGTAGGAGCCTCATGATAAGAAACCCGGGCTAACCGTCCACAGCCACCGCAGGGACTGTCCCGCTCACGACAGGCCGGGCCGCCCCACCGCTATAAAAAACCCCCGGTCTGCCATGCGGACCGGGGGCTTGGTTTGCGCGAACTCCAATTCGCGGAGAATTTTCAGACGAGACCTTGGCGCAGGGCCTTGGAAACCGCCTCGGTTTGCGAGCGGACGTGCAGCTTCCGATAGACCGAGCGCAAATGCATGTCCACCGTGTGCTGGGAAATCGCCAGGTGGTCGGCGATTTCCTTTTTGATGAACCCCTGGACCAACTGGCTGAGCACTTCCTGTTCGCGGGAGGTGAGCGGCTCGATTTCATTGACCGGACCGTGACGCGAGAACCCTTCCAAGATCATTTTGGCGACCGGGCTGCTGAGCGCCGACGCGCCGTGCATCACCTCGCGGATGCCACTGAGAATTTCGTCCGGGTCGGCGGTTTTCAGGAGGTATCCCGACGCGCCGTTGCAGATGGCGCGGTAAACCTTCTCGCGGTCGTCGTAGGCGGTTAGAATCAACACCTTCACTGCGGGCATCATGACGCGGATGTCACCCAGGATTTCCAGCCCGTCACGGTGGGGCAGGCCGAGATCCAGCAGCAGCAGGTCGGGCCGTTCGCCGGTGAATTGGAGTTTGTCGAAAAGATCCGCCGCGCAGGTGAAGTGGTGGGGACAAACCATATCGGTCTCCGCCTCGATGAGGCGCCGGATTTGTTTGGCGAACAACTCGTGGTCTTCGACAATCCAGATGATGGTGGGTTCGGGGTTCATGGTGGGGCGGAGCGGGTGGATAGGTGCGAGCGTTTCACGAGCAGGCTGATGCGGGTGCCGGTTTCCTTGGAGGAATGGATGTCCAGGATTCCGCCAAGCACGCGCGCCCGATCTTCCAGTTTATTGACGGCACCCGGGCGGGCTTCAGCGGTCATGGGAATGCCCACGCCGTTATCGGCGATTGCGAGGACCAGCATGTCGGCTCGGTCCGACAGGCGGATCGTGACCCGGGTGGCTTGCGAGTGTTTCAGGATGTTATGGATAGACTCCTTGAAAAACAGGAAAAGGTGGCGTTTCGCATCCAGCGAAAGTTTCGTCGCCGTCCTGGTCGAATCACAATCCAAGGTGAAATCCATTTCCCGCAGCAGGCGGCCGGCGGTTTCACGCATCCGCTGGACCAGGTCACCGATGGAATCCTGCTGACGTTCCAGCAGCCAGACGATGTCCCTCATGGCCAGCGAGCTTTCGCGGGCGATGGTTTCCACTTCCTGGAGGTCGCTCGCGATTTCCTTGGGTCCATCGAGCCGAACCAGGTCTTTGCGGGCGGTCCGGGCGAGCAGCGATATGCTGCCCAGGTTGCTGCCGATATCGTCGTGGAGGTCGGCGGATATCCGCTTGCGGATTTGGTCGAGATGATCCTTGGTGATCAGGCGGCGGCGCTCGATAAAAAAGACCGGAATCAGGAACGTCAGCCCCGCGATCATCGAACAAACCCAGGTGGTGTTCAACTCGCTGTTGGCGGCCAATTGCCGTTGGGTGGACCGCAGCGATACCAGTTCGTGCTCGATGCGCGTGCGTTCCTGGAGTTGGTGCAACCACACCGGCACGGGGAGGATTTTCTTTCCCGAACTGTAACCATCGGTCAGGCAGGTGACCGCGCACGTCTGGCCGGCATGGTCGCGCTGGACCGGACGGCCCTTCGCCAGGTTGTTCCCGTGGGACCAGATTTCGATTTCCGACAGGGCATGGATCTTGCGTTCGCCGATCACGGACGGACGCAGGGCGGTGACCCGCACGGTTTTCGCGGGTTTGCCCCGCAACGCAATCACCATGGGTGTCAGAAGGCTCTCACCGGGCAGCGGGTTCTTCCATTCAAACGCGGTCTCCCCCGCCTCATCGCCATCCTGCGCCAACCGAAGCACCAGCGACTCCGGGAAAACCGATGCTTCAATCCCACGGCTCACTTGATAGGGAAACAACACCACCCGGTCAAGCGGGACGGCCGCATCCAGATGAATGGTCCAGGTGGTGGTTTCATCCGGATTGACGACCGTGACGGCATCGCCGGGAGCCATTTTGGGCTTGGTGCCATTCTGCCAGATTCCCAAGGGCATCCGCCCGTCGGTTAGAGCCTCGGGATACCAGATCCCCGGAGTATCGAAATTTCCGACGGTTTTCACGCTGGCACCAAACGACACGGGATCGCCTTTCGATATGACGATGAATTCCGACAAACCGAACAGATCCAGGGCATCCTTGTTATGGCCTTCCTGAACCGTCAAGCGCACGTAGCGGGCCTGCCGCCTGGCCCCGAACGTCGCCGACACTCCATCCGGCGGCAAATACGGATTCCCACCCGTGGCGAAAATAAGCGCACGCCGCGCGAAGTCAGCCGAATTTGAAGTTTCAAGAGTGAAACGTATCGGGAATATCCCGGAATCTTCCAAAAATTCCCGTTGGGCGGGAATCAGCATGATCGCGTCAACGGCTACCTCGCCACCCAGATCCAGAGTGACGCTTGGATCCTCGGCACCGGGGGCGGTGCGGCAACCCCGGTAACCAAGCCCCACCCTCAGGGGATGATCACAACGCTCGGAACAAATTGAAAGCTGCCCTTCATACATTGAGATTCTATCCTCAACATCAACGATGTTGCGGGCTTAATACCCGGGCAATCCGGGAAATCGGATTGTTGTCCTGCACGGCAATCTCCGCTGCCGCCCGTTGGAACATGGCGCAACCCATAAGCAACGGCAATCCGCTGACAAGGTGCCGGAATGGGTGGTTGGCGATCATCGTCCGCTGAAGGAATGGCGGTGATACTGAGGGTTTTTTAAAAACAATCAACATTTTTTAACTAAAAACTTATCCAAGAGGGTGGGTCTGAAGTGGTCTCCCTGGCGGAGCCAGGGACAAACAGATTTTAGCTATGACTTGAGGGAGGACGTGGAGCGTGGTTGTTGGTGTTGTTAGTGGCGTGTTCCGCCCTTGGAGGAAAGTTGTTCACAGGGTTCCGCCGCGAGAATGGGTCCGCAGGCAACTCGTCGGAGCGGCGGGTTCCTGTGAGCAACTTTCCGGAGGTTGTTTTCATGGTTTCAAGCCGCCTCGGCAAGTCCGGTTTTGGGTTTCTGCTGGCCGGAGGCCGGCCGGTAGAGATGCCAAGGTCGCTGGTAATCGAGCGCCTGGTGGATGCGCTCGTGGTTGTAATCGTGCATCCACTCGGCGACCCCGGCCTCCAGTTCGATCAGATTCCGGTAACTGCGCAGGTAGATGTTCTCGCACTTGAGCGAACGCCAGAGTCGCTCGATGAACACGTTGTCCATCCAGCGGCCCTTGCCATCCATGCTCACGCGGATGCCATGACCTTCCACTGCAGCGATCCACTCGGCGCTGGTGAACTGACAGCCTTGATCGGTGTTGAAGATTTCCGGCACGCAGCCAGCCACCTTCACGGCCTCTTCAAATGCCTCCCTACAAAAGCCCGTGTCGAGAGTGTTGGAAATCCGCCAGGACAATACGGCGCGGGTATGCCAATCCATCACGGCCACCAGATAGGCCGAGCCGCGCTCCATCGGGATATAGGTGATGTCGGCGCACCAGACCTGATCCGCACGGTTGATTTCAAGCCCTCTGAGCAGATACGGGTATTTGCGGTGCGCCGAGTTCGGCACACTCGTTCGTCGCTTGGGAGCGACGACCTCGATACTCGCGTGACGCATCAGCCGCCGCAGTCGCTTGCGACCCAGATCCCAGCCACGGGCAAGCAGTTCCAAGCGCAGCTTGCGCTGCCCGTAAAACGGCCATCGTGTATGCAACGCGTCCAGATCCCTGAGGATGGCCAGATCCTCGTCCGACGGCTTCGCCGGCCTCATACCCTTGGGCAAACGGTTGCGGTTGACTCCCAACAGCGACGCCTGGCGGCGCACGCTCAGCTTCTTGTGCCCGGACTCGATCATGGCCTTTCGCTCAGATCGATCCCGAGCTGTTCGCACTTTTTTTCGAGGAATTCCCTTTCCACGACCAGTTGTCCCACCTTGCGCTCCAGGCGTGCCCGGTCGCGCTCGGCCTTCTCCTCGTCCTGCCGATGCTTCGCACCGGATTGGAAAACGGTGGGCAGGCCCACCTGCAATTCCTTCTTCCAGGTGCTCACCTGGACGGGAAGCACTCCCTCATCCTGGGCGATCTGATTGATGGTCTTGACGCCCTTGAGCGCCTCCAGCGCGACTCGCGCTTTGAATTCCGCACTGTGTGTTCTTCTCTTTCGTTTCATTGGTTTCGGTGTCTTTCTAGACTCCCGAATCCTCCCGCGCCATAGCTAAGATACTGGCTCTGTTTTGCAGGACCACTTCACAGCACACTGGCCACCCATGCGCCCTAAGCTCCCAAGCCGCCAAGCCCGGGCAGTGGCGTAAATCGGTCCTCCCCAACCTCCAAATCCCGAAACCTCCAACACCGGCGACGCTCCCAAAGCGCCGCCGGTTTTTCTTTTGAATTCCATCCCGCCCTTCCCGGCGCGGAGTTTTTCATTTCATGGAACCGGTGGAAGGGACCCGTGGATAGAATCAGGGACCCTGCGGGCTCCTTTCGCCGCCCGCACCGGTCGGCAAAAATGGAAATGAGCCACCTCAGCCTTGCCGGCAATCCGACGGTGAAACAGAATGGCCCCACTAATCACCATGCCCGTGAAATCCACACGCCCCCGAGTCATCGCCCTCTACCGCGTTTCGACCGAGGACCAATCCTCCGACGACCGCGCCGGACTTGACCGGCAGAGGGAGGTCGTCAGGCGCATTGTTGTCGCCAACAATCTGGATGTGATCCAGACCATCACACTGATAGATGTGTCCGGGGCGAACGTGCTGCAGAACCGGGAATACAAACAAATGCTCGCCGAGGTGGAAAACTTCGACGTGGACGGCGTGGTCGTGTCGGATGTCGACAGGCGGTCCGCGCCAAAAGCCTGACCACCGCGGTCTTCATCACCGAGGCATTCCAAACCGGCCTCGCCAAGATCTACACCGGCGGAATGGTCTACGACCTCGCCACCGATGATGGACTCTTCATCACTCAAATATGCACCCTCATGGGTGGAAACGAACTGCGAACTCTCCTTCGCAGAATGCATGGGGCGAAGGAGGAAATCCGCAAAAGGGGAGGATTCCCCTCATCCGAAATCACCCTGCCACGCGGAGTCGGCTATACCCGCAACCTCGTCAACGGCATCGACATGGATCGCTGGCACTACATCGACGAGGAGGTCGCCGCCGTGCAGGAGGCCTGGCGTTACCAACATTTCACCACCATCCAGAACACCGGCACCGCCGCCGACTGCGCCGACCCCGATCAGGACAGCCTGTGCAACCTGCTGGAACGCGCCTTCAACCTGAATCCCAACCAATCCGGATTCCCGTTCTTGTCGCCAACACCGGCACCTCCGGTCTGCCCTCCATCACCGCCACCGGCCGTGGGGCCGGCCTTCACCTGAAAATCGAATACCTCCGCCGCAAGGCATCCGCCAACTACGGCCTCATCTACACCCCGCAGCTCACCTCTGACCTCACTGCGCCGTGGCAGGATTTCACCGGCATCGAGACCGTGGAATCCATCGACGCCGATTGGGAGCGCGTGACGATCGAAGAAGACGCCAGCGGCAAGGATAAGCGCTTCGGGCGGGTGAAGGTGACGGCGATTCCGTGAGAATCAGATTCCAGTAACTTCAGGAGAAAAGTTTCCGGTCCAGCGAACGATACTGAATCGCCTCCAGCACATCGGCAGGTCGGATATTCACAGCCCCGGCCAGATCGGCCAACGAAGAAATCCTCTTCGCTAAGAGACGGGGCTGTTCTGAAGGAATCTGTCACCTTCGCAAGGCGGAACATGTCAGCAAATTGTTCAGTCCTACCATATCGTGTGCTGCACTGAATGAAGCCAGTTCATTCAGAAGTTCCGCATCCAGAGTAGGTGCTTCTCTCAGCCATCGGCGCGTAGCTTGGTGTGCGGTAGCAATGGGGAATCTTTCGTTGAAGTAATAGCCCACGTTATTTAAGGAATCGGCGATGAAATACATGATGACTGGGCTCGCATCGGTGATTTTTAGTCCTCGAATTAAGGCGACTAGTATTTCCAGATACGTATCGTAGTACTCGAATCCATCGTCCTCCCTTGCCTTTTTCCAAATGGGCTGAATTGCCATTTGTAAAAATTGAATGACCGCGCCTGTGGCTCCCATACTTCCAGACGATCTGATAAGCTTTAGGAGTTCTTCGCGCTCCGGCCCCTCTTTTTCAATGGCTAGGGCATTAGTACCGTCCGCCAGAAATTTCCGAACTTCATCCTCCCACATTCTCGTGACGGTTTCGACATCGTGCCGCCACTTTCCTATCTCAATTAGGAGAGCCGCGACATTTGAAGTTTCAAGTATGATTTCGCCTTGTTCGCCTATTATAGGTTCCGGAGATGGCGTCGGGTGGTATAAGGCAAGAATTACCTTTCCGTGTAGATTCGGCGATCCCGGAAGCCTTGCTTGCGACTGGAATGATTTTGCCCATTCCATTGCTGCACGAACATTGATGTCACCCAAGGCGTATCCCAACATAAGCGTTGTCGATTCAGCAAAAAGCAAAGGTAGCTTCAATCGTTGGTAATCCAACGGAGCCAACAGTCCGACGTAGTCTTCTTCAGTGACTTTAATGGAGTCCTGATAGTGCCGGTGTCCGTGAAGATGATAGATTGGCACCCTCTCCATATTGGGAAACAATGCTTCCGTGGGAAGGACCGATTCGCTCCGATCTATTAGCGATTCCAAAATCAAATCGTAATTGGTGGTTACGATCCATGATGGGCCAGCCGTGTTCAGACCCTGATCAAATTCTGGCTTTGCCGATTCGTCTGGGATCAAGTTGCAAATTCTGGCAATTTCGCTGCGAAACTTCACGCCTGCGTCATAAAGTGAAATTCCTTTTTGATGCGACAATTCCAGGATGAGTGCCGAGGCAATCTGAGGAAGGGATTTCAACCGCAAATTTACAGACGAAAAATCCGTGTCAAGGGCAAGATTCACAGCAACGGATTGAAGCAATCCTTCAAAGGTGAGTGCTACTCCATTTGTTGCCGCAATGGAAAAGCCAGTTCCTACAAATAGCCCCAGCCGCCCCCTTGCCGCCGAGTTCGCAAGCATATTGATAATCTCTGATCTGGTGGGTGAAGATGTGACGGACATAGGCGTTAAGGAATGCACGTATTTCTATCAACAGGCTTGTCTTTTTCAAATCTTACCCATGTGAGGAGGTTCACCTTCTGCTTTTGGCTCGCTCATCGGCCCTCTTAGCATCCTTCAAATAGC
>Ga0209697_10008061_pt1 | contig 12077 bp, 10 predicted proteins | sample AliMusrvi5mmetaG_FD_184115 | JGI IMG/M metagenome (GOLD analysis project Ga0209697, IMG submission 184115) | Freshwater lake bacterial and archeal communities from Alinen Mustajarvi, Finland, to study Microbial Dark Matter (Phase II) - Alinen... | ecosystem: Environmental > Aquatic > Freshwater... | reverse complement strand
ATATTGGCCGGTCGCTTCGGCCCATCGGCCGTTCATTGTAGCAAGGCGTGGCCGTGGAGAAAGTCCCTATGGCTCCGCTGCCGGATGCGGTGGTAGCCTCGGCCGGACGATCTGCCAAGTCTTCCACGGCAGCATGCGGTTCGCATACGAAATCGTTGACGCTTTCGGCCAGCCAATGACAGCGGCGCGCCCAGCCACTCTTCTCGCCCATGCCCTGCTGGACCACGCACCACTGCCTCTCGGGCGTGAAGAAGAAGCTGTGGTGGTAGATGCCAAACCCGTCTTGGACCGCGGCGGAATCGACCTTAGCGCTCATCCGCGAACCGCACCAAAGCATTACTCTACGCACACTTGGAGTTGGTTCGCGCCGACTTACGAATGTTGAAGAGAAATCGCAGACCGTGAGGAACGATAGTGTAAAGGGTCAGTGTCCACCAGAAATCGAATTTGCGGGTGTTGAAAACACTGCACTTACGACGACACCAAACGTAACGAGTCGAGCTTAAACGACATTTTACGAAACAGAATGCATCCCGATGTCGAAACACACCGCCATTTACCTCCGCGTGTCCAGTCGCCGGCAAGATCATGCCAGTCAGATGCCCGATCTCGAACGGTGGGCAGCCGCACACGGCGGCGAAATCCAATGGTACAAAGACAAATTTTCGGGCCGCACCCTTGAACGCCCTGGCATGGAAAAGCTGCTGGATGATCTGCGCGCGGGGCTGGTCGAGCAAATCGCGGTTTGGCGCCTCGACCGCCTTGGCCGAACAACGAAGGGGCTATGCCAACTCTTTGATGAACTCACCGAGCGGCGGGTCGATCTTGTTTCCTTGAAGGACGGGTTTTCTCTGGCCGCGCCCGCTGGCCGCTTGCAGGCGCGGATTCTGGCGTCCGTGGCCGAGTTTGAGACCGAGATTCGCGCCGAGCGTGTTGCGGCTGGTCAGGCCGTGGCGCGGAAGAAGGGCAAGCGATGGGGCGGCAGCAAGAAGGGCTGGCGATGGAAAGTCAGCGACGAGCAAGTGGCCGCCGTAAAGGAGCCGCAGCATCCAATTCAGTTTTCGCGCGAAGTACCGCCTCCCGCCCATCCAGAAACTCGCCACTTTGCGGGTCGTGGAATACACCGCCCGTCATTTCAGCAAGGACAGCAGCGGCAGCGGTGGCCGTGAGGCATTCCTGCATTCCATGACAGACGAAGTTAGCTTCTAAACTAGCGTTGGGCGTCAGCGACCGCACCTCGTCAACAAGATCGGCAAGATCGGCATCCACCAACTCACTGAGTTCTGAAATGGAGAACTCGAACCCACTTTCCTCTTCACCGAGCAACGCTGGAAGAAAACCCGTCTGCTTGGCAAGGTCTGCTGCTACGGGAAAATCGAAAGCAATCCCCGCATCCGAAATTGCCTTCGCCCATGCGGCCAGGGTCGGCAATCTAGCGCGGTCAAGGAATACGCTGAGATCGACTGACATGATTGTTATTTACACCTCCACCCTCATTGGAATTGATTTTCTGGCCTTTTGGTAGACCGCCGCCGCTGCTTCTGATAAAATGGCAGCGAATCAAAAAAAGATCGGGTTGAGAAAGCGCAATTGTACTACGACTTCTTGCGAGTATTGGGCTATTTTAGTGGCGTTTTTGGAGGAATTTGCGAGGCAGCAAAAAGCCGTAAGTGATTTCAGCGAAAAGGCTTGCGCCGATCCGCATAGGAAACTCCTCCGCTCCACTTCATAAAGCCTTATGCAGCATAGAGTTGCGTAAGGCTTTTTCTTTTGGTTATTGGTAAAGCGCAGCTTGGTAAAGGATTTGGTAAAGCGCAGGTCGGCACACTCTCGCCAAAATTGCCCTCGGAAACGACGGTCTTCGGTTAGGCGCCCGGTCGCAACCCTGGAAACCAATATTCCCCTCCCTTCCACCGGAAGCCGATTATTAGCGTTCCACTCCCCAGCTTCTCCGCGATAATAGCGGCTCCCAGTCGGCCGCCGCCAGCGGCATTCCTGAGTGCCTTGGGGCTAGGCGACGACAATGCTGGATTGAGGTTGGGTCCGTGCCACGGTCGAAATGCGAAAATTCTCTTAACTTGAGGCCGAGTGCGAACGCGGCTCGGAGTCCCTGTGTCCAATTGAGATGGTAGATGATTTCCGAACCGTCCGAACGGGCGGGAGTTGCCACCGGGAGGTATCGACATGAACTTCGTTCTGGACACATCAGCAATCCTTGCTCTTCGACGCGACCTAATTGAACGGGTGATGGGCCTAACGTGGACAGATGGCCAAAGACCTTGATGTTAAGATGAAAAAGTAGTCGGGTGCCGCGAAGAAGCCCTATGCCGGCCGATTGCCATCAGCATCGGCGTGGGCGTATACTGGCGGAAGACCGCCAAGGCCGCTTGGCGGCATCGTCGAGCAAAAGCCCCATGACCACGCCCGAAACGCAACCTGCCGAACCAAAGCCCGAACTTCGACCTTTCCAGTTCAGCTTGCGGACCCTGCTCTTGCTGTTCGTGGTGCTGGGGTCGTCGATGGCGGTGTTCGGAGCATGGGGGATCGTGGTTTTCGGTCTGGTTGTGGGGCTGGCGGTCTACATTCGCCACCTCGAATCCCTGTCATCACTGACGTTTCTGGTCTTGGTCGTGCTGTGCCTATACTGTCTCATTGGGCTGCTCTTGCCTGGCGTCCAGGCTACCCATGAGTCAGGCCGCCGTTCACAGTGTCGCAACAATTTGTGCCAAATCGCTGCTGCGTTAAACGCCTATCATCAAGTACACGGTTCTTTCCCGCCGGCCTATATCGCCGACAAGAACGGCAAGCCGATGCACAGTTGGCGGGTGCTGATACTGCCATACATGGAATACGACTCTCTATACAGGACTTACGACCTCACCGAACCTTGGGACGGGCCGAAGAACAAAAAACTGGTGGCCGAGCAGCTCCGGGAATTTGTCTGTCCCAGCGATCCTAACGCCTACGTGTCAGCGACTAGCTATCTCGCCGTGGTGGGACAGTACACCGCTTGGTCGGGCGAGGATTCACGAAAAGTAGGCGATGTCGATTTCGCCAAAGAGGCCGGCAATACGATTATGGTCGTCGAGGTGATGAACTCGGGCATTTCGTGGGCAGAACCAAGAGACCTGGCCCTGTATTCGCAGGGAGCGACTATCGCCAACTTGCCTGGGTTGCTTGCGGCGGCTCATCCCGGTGGCCAAAAAAAGGAATTCTACTTCACCTATTATTACACGTCCGGCGTACACGTGGCAATGGCCGATGGCAGCGTGCGTGTGCTGAAAACGGATGGGCTTTCCAATGAAGACCTACTATGGAACATACTGCAAATCGGCGGCTGCAAAGAAAGCAAAGTCCGCTCACGCGTACTTTTTGAGGATTGCGAGCGGCGTCTGAACTGGCCCAACATCGCCGCCCTGACCGTGTGGCTGCTTTCGGTCGGCACGCTGCTGACACACGCTGTGCGGAGCAGGAAGGTCGTGGCCTTTCCGCCGCCGCCATCCTAGCCCTGGGCATGCAGTCCCGCCACCGCCGCCGTGCCATTTCCTGGGCTTCTTCGCCATAGCCCAGCATGCGGCATCGAAGGGCCTTACGGGGCCTTAGGATACCCACGGCGAACTATTCTGGCAGTCCCGGTGACAGGATCGTCACGATACCAGAGTTAATCCATGAGAAATCTCACCCGACCGGTTTCGATTTCGTAAATCGCACCTATCATCTTCATTCGACCCTCTGCTAGCCGAGCCTGGCCTTCTGGTGATTCACGGATCTGACGAACCGTCCAGCGAATGTTACTTTCGACCGCTTGTGCAAGTCGTATTTGTGGTGGAAGCTGCGGATCAATCTCACCTATCCCCGGAAGAATCGTGTTCATGAGAATTTGAATCCGGCTGCGTTGTTGGATACCATGAAATTTGCATTCCAGGGCCGCACTGATCGCCCCGCAGCCTTCATGGCCGAGTACGACGAACAGAGGCGAATGCAGATGCGATCCTGCGTACTGCAAGCTGCCCGCGACTTCTGGCGACAAGACATTCCCGGCTACACGAATGATGAAGAGTTCTCCCAGACCCGCGTCAAAGATTATTTCGGGTGGAACCCGCGAGTCACTGCAACCGAGTATCGTAGCGTACGGCTGCTGCCCCTTCGCCAAACCTGCAAGCGTCTGCGGTGTAACACGCAGAAAACGAGCCTCGCCACGGAGAAAGCGTTCATTGCCATCCACGAGGCGTTGCATTGCTTCGTTGGCCGTAATACCAATCGGTTGTGGCTGCGTCATGCTTTATTTGTAGTTATGGGGGGCGAATCGGTAATCTAGCAGTTCCAGGACTTCGATTTGCGGTTCTTTATTCCAGATCGGGCAATTCGCTTCTGGCCAGCAATAAACGGATCAATCGAGGCTTCCCGGGCTGCCTGCTAATAAAGCCGTGCTTTTCCAGCACCAGCACCACATCATGCACGGCCGGCGGCGTTACCCGGCGGCTCATTTCTCGAAAGCGATGGACTTAATGCGAATCCACTCGTTCTTGCCTCCTGTACCGACCGGGTCGAATCGCAGTTGGACAATCGGCCCTTTCCAAGCCGGGCTCTTGGTCAGTTTGACGCGGTAGGCATGATATTCGCCGTCGCTGTTGAGCGTGAAGCCCAGTGAGTTGATTTCCGAGAAACGCTTATCGCCGAGGTTGCTCCAGAAGATGCGGGCGTCGCTGCCGCGGGTGTGGCTCGCGGCCCGGATCACCAAGGTGCTGACATCGGCCGCCTGCCAGAATCCGACCGGCCCGTGCAACTGGGGATCGTCCTGCTCCAGGAGCACGTTCAATTCACCCCGAATCGGCCAGCCAGTGTCGGCTGCATTGACGTAGCACCAGCCTTGCCGATCCTTCTCAAATGTGTAGGACGGCGGACTGGGCCTGCAGGCATGCTCGTACACGTACTTGCGGATGGCTTGCAGGTCGCCCACGATCAGATCGTAACGATACTCGTGGTCGATGTTCCAGTCGATGATCTCTTTGGGACTCGGGGCGATGTAGCCGGTGGGATTGTCGTTCGGTCCGCCCTTGCCCGGCTTGCCAGCGAAACCGCCGATGAAGTTGCCACACTGGGGAATCCAGATACCCATGCCAAAACTATTGTCGTCCACCAAGGCGGCCCACGATTCCGTGGCCGTCCAGCCGGACCAAGGACCAGGTTCGCCTATTCGCTTCTCGATTCGTGACAATTTGCCGTCGCTGAAAGGTTGATCGCCCGTGTAGGTCATGAGCCGATACCACGGTCCGTTGGTGTAGAGGGCCGGATATTCCTGATTGCGGGCCGGATACTGGGTATGGTCGGGCCGGTGATTCACCAATCGACAGCGTGCATGTACGGCAGGGCCGTCCAGGGTAAACCAGCATTCGTACGCACATTCACCCGGGACGTTCTCCAGCGGCCAGTGCAAAGGGATGCACTTTACGTAGACCTGTTTGGCGTCATTGCTCTGCTCTAGCAGTTTCGATGCGTTTCCAAAGGCATCGCCGACCTGGATCGGATTCCAGCCGATGAAACGCCATTGCGGCTTGGGTTGCTTCCCAGCAATCGCAAAAGGGACCGGGCCTGAGTAATACGACATCTGGATCTGCCGCCCACAATCGTAGCTGTTGACAAGATTCTGCTCGGTGCCGCTGCGGGAAAGGTACGTGATCGCACCGCCCCAGTTCAAGTCAACGCCGAGGCGGATTACGCCGTTGTCCAAATAGCTCATCTTGGCCAAGTGCTTCCCGGCACGTTCCTGGCCGGTATCGGCAATGGCATTTGTCGCTGTGAGCAGGGCTGCAATCGTCGCACCTAGGAAACACGCCAACATTCGACTTGAACGGGCTGTCCCGACGGAAGCATTGTTTTCGATCATCGTGCTCCACCCTCTCCCATTTGCTTTTCTGGCCGGTATTAGAGTTTCATCTTGATTACGAAGTGTGTTCTGTTGAGGTACCTTATGCTGTCCTATTTGCCCTCAGTCTTGACTACATCATTCCAGGTCCGGCAGTTCTTCCCGCTCTAGCACCAGCCGGATCGACCGCGGTTTGCCAGGCTCGCGTGAAATAAAACCATGCTTCTCAAGCCTCACAATCATTTCATTCACCGCCGGCGGCGAGACATGGAAATACTTCCGCAAGTCAATTATGGCGGGTGCCCGCCCGTTTAGTTTTGTGTAGTGATCGATGAATGCAAGGTACTGGCCTTGCTTTGGCGTATACGTGGCGGCCTGTGTTGAACCTGTACCGGCCTTGCCCGTTTGATCCCACTTCGTGCCCCTCCAGTTGCAGATAATGCCGTATTGTTCGCAGATCAGGCACCCCCAGGTAATCTTGCCGTCGAGCGTTTCCAGCGAAGCCTGAATTGATCCTTTGCAGTCACGCTTGAGGCAGGGAATGCCCAGATCGTGCCCAACGGTCGGATACACCCGCGTTACGGCGTTAATGATCGCTACCAGGAAGCCGCCCAGCTCGCGAACAGCAGCGGACATTGCGGCAAGTTCACTGGCGTCATCCGGGAAATGCGTGAGGTCGATAGCGTGAGTATTGGACATGATGCTTATTCTATCATCCTACTCCGGCCGCACGCCGTACGCAATTCTCCCGCAAACGAGCTTTACGCGGTCATCGACCTAAATTCAAGGCTTTTTCTCGGCATTTAATAGTGATAGCCCCGTCTTTAGCTGTTGTAAGGCTGTTGTTTTGCCCATTTTCGTGGGCTGCATCCTTCGACGGCAGTGTATTTCCACTTCACCCTTTGGCCACTCCGGCTTTGGGGTGGCCTGCACTCTAGGAGGTCAGGGTTCGGCTGTGCGATGTGCGATTATCGCAGGGAGTGCCAGCAGTGGAACGGAACGGCGTGATCTACGACAGAAACAACAGCAGCCCGGTCCGCCGCCCGCAAGGGCGACTTGTGCCGGGCTCTTTCTTTATCTATCAGAGATGGCTATCATTCCTTGCAGAACGTCGTAAATCTGGTTAGTCTCGTCGGTTGCGATGGTAAACACCCACGGCCGACATCTCCCCTGCCGCGAAAGGAAAGAACTGTGCTCCACGAAACGCCCCGCTTGTCCAGAAGAAAATTCCTCGGGACTGCCGCAGCCTTGGCGGCGTCTTCGGCGATGCCTAGCCTTGCCTTGGCCGCTGCCGACGCTCGCCCCGACTCGAAATTCGACGGTGTCCAGATCGGCACGAATACCTACAGCTATCGCTCGCTGCCTCGTTCGGCCGAGAATGTCTTGAAGTACATCGTCCGAAGCGGCATCAACTCTGTCGAACTGGCGGGGGCGACTGCCGAGCAGTTCGTCAAGGCATACGTAAGCCAGGACGACACGCAGAAATCGGACTCCATCGACGGTTTCAAGGCTCTTCGCAAACTGTACAACGATGCGGGCGTGGAGATCCACATTGTCAAGTTTCCCAGCATCGGAGACAGCGGCATGTCGGACGGACAGATCGAATACTACTTTCAGGCTGCCAACGCCCTTGGGGCCAAAGGCATCACACGGGAACTTTCCAAGGCCGCCGCCAAGCGGCTGGGCCCGATTGCCGACAAGCACCAGATCATCATTGGCTTTCACAATCATACGCAAATCAAGCCCACCACGTACGACGACGACATTCTTTCCTACGGCAAATTCCTGAGGATCAACCTCGACGTCGGTCATTATGTGGCCGGAACCAGCCAATCGCCGCTGCCGCTCATTGAAAAGCACCACGAGCGGATTATCAGCCTGCACCTGAAGGACCGGAAGAAGAACAACGGCCCGAACATGCCCTTTGGCCAGGGCGACACTCCTCTCGCGGAAATCCTACGGTACATGAAGAAGACCAAGGCCACCTTCTTCGGCGACATCGAACTGGAATACGACGTTCCCAAGGACTCCGACGCCGTCAAGGAAGTCGCGAAGTGCGTCCAATTCTGCAAGGATGTGTTGAGCTGAGCACGGTGTATTTTCTCGACCTGCCGCTTCCTGGGACTTATCACGGGGCCTTTTTCCGTCCCGTTACATCCCTGATGATGGCCGCAGCACACCACTTCTCGGCCATCTTAAAACCAGACACAGCAATCTCGATGGGGAATTCGGTCCCATCCTTCCGCAAAGCGGCCAGTTCCAAGACATTTCCCACCGCTCGGCCTTGTCCTGAAATCCTGAAGTCATTGAATCCATCAATCGCCTGTTCACAATAGCGGTCTGGCGTCAGAATGCCATGGACATCACGGCCCAACATTTCTTGGCAAGAGTAACCGAACATTTTCTCCGCAGCGGGATTCCAGTAGACAGCCTTACCGTCGGAATCAACCATCACCACCGCATCAAGTGCCGAGTCGCAAATCGCATGCAGCCGTTGTTCGCTCTCCCTCAACGTCTCTTCCGCCAGCTTGCGGACGGTGACGTCCCAATTTGTGCCGAGCATACGTACGGGTCTGCCCGAACCATCTCTCTGGACCGCTGCATGGGCCTTGATCCAATGCACCGTCTTATCCGGCCAAACGACACGAAACTCGGTATCGAACTCCTTCTCCCCACGCATGGCCTTTTGCACGTAGGCTTCCGCTTGGGGTAAATCCTCTGGGTGAACACCCGCCTGCCAGGCTTCATAGGCGCCGAAGAAATTCTCGGGCGTAATGCCGTGGAGCCGGAACATGGAGTCGTCCCAGACCAGCTTGTTGTTTACGATATCGAGATCCCAGATGCCGACATTGGCAGTGCTGGTAGCGAGAGAGAGTCGCTCGGCCATTTCAGCGAGAGCTTCATTAGCTTTCGCCAATTCCGCAGTCCGCTGTAGCACGCGTTGTTCCAATTCGTCGTGGGCCTTCTGCAACGCATCTTCGGCTCGCTTCCGCTCGGTGGTGTCCACGTTAACGCCAAGGATGCCGCAGACTTTGCCGTCGTCCCAAATCGGACTGATGATGTTGTAATACGCCCGTGTCTCACCGCCTACGTGTGCTTCCACTTCCCCCTCCACTCTTTCGCCAGCAAAGGCTCGCCGGTTGTTTTCGAGCCACAACTGAAGAGTAGCTTCATCGGGAGCATAATCTTCGGGGCGCTTGCCGATAGCATCTCCGTAATGCTCACGCAGGACGGCGTTCTGAAGAATGTAGCTGCCATCGGGGCCGATGGCGAAGAACTCAAAGGGAAGGCACTCGATGACGGCGGAGAGAATAGCCCGCCCCCGATCTCGCTCTTCCTCTGCCCGCTTTTGGTCATCAATGTCGGTCACGCTGCCGAACCAACCCGTGATCTGGCCATCCTCGCCTTTCATGGGGAGTGCCCGTGAAAGATGCCAGCGGTAGGCACCATCCGACGCCCGCCGCACCCGATATTCAGCTTGATATGGCTCTCCAGCGGCCAGGGCCTCTCGTACACGCTCGGTGACCCGTACCACATCTTCGGGGTGTAGTGCCTTCATCCAGCCCAAGCCTCGGGCCACTTCGGGGCTCTGGCCCGTGTACTCGTACCAGCGATTATTGTTTTCGATAGTCTGCCGATTGGCATCGGCCCGCCATAGCATCTGGGGAACGGCCTCGGTGAGGAGGCGGTAGCGTTCTTCGCTACGCTGCCGTTCACCCTCTGCCGATTCCAGCACTGCGACTCGATGTCGCAGTTCTGCCAGCTCGTCGATGAGTTGCTGCTTGCTTTTGTCCTGATCGATCATGGTTAGACCTCGTACTTCTGTGGTGCTGGCCCGCCTTGCCAGAGCCAATACGATCATTGTAGCCGATGTCCGCGTCAAGCTCCGTAAGCACTTTCGCCGCAAGGTTGCAGAGAACCGGATGCAACGGTAGAATTGCCACTGTCCAGAAGACTCTGAGACGTTTACTGAGACACTCCAACCTTGGAAACGTCTCAAAAGCTATCTGAGACGAAATTAGACGAACCCACAAGTCCTAACAATTGAAACACTTACGACAAGTAAGCAATTGCGGGTTTATGATATTGGGATAATACATTTTTCAGAAGCTGTTCAAAAACCGGGCACGCAGGCAAGACGCTGACTCTGGCCAGGTTTTGAGACAGCTTCTTATTCTAAGGGAGAGAAATTCCATGTCTCAGGTCGAAACGAGTTTGCCGTACCAAGTTGCCGATATGTCCTTGGCCGATTGGGGCCGCAAGGAAATCGAACTCGCAGAAAACGAAATGCCCGGCCTCATGGCCCTGCGGCGGAAATACGGCCCTAGCAAACCCTTGGCCGGTGCCCACATCGCCGGTTGCCTGCACATGACGATCCAGACGGCCGTCTTGATCGAGACGCTCGTTGAACTCGGCGCCGAAGTGACCTGGACTAGCTGCAACATCTACTCGACCCAGGACCACGCTGCTGCTGCGATCGCCGCTACAGGAGTGCCCGTCTTTGCCTGGAAGGGGGAGCAACTCCAAGCCTATTGGGATAATATCCTCACCCAGGTGCTCAGCTTCAAGGACGCCGAGGGACCGAACCTCCTCCTGGACGATGGCGGCGATCTCACACTGCTGGCCCACAAGGGCGTCGAGTTCGAGGCCAAGGGCAAAGTGCCCGACCCCAGCAAGGCCGAGCACGAAGAAGAGCGTGCTCTGCTTACCACGCTCACGCGGAGCCTGGCCGAGGATCCCCAGCGTTTTACGCGAATGGTCCCCAATATCCTCGGGGTCAGCGAAGAAACTACTACCGGCGTGCATCGTTTGTACGACATGCACAACCGCGGCGCGCTTCTGTTTCCGGCGATCAATGTCAACGACTCCGTGACCAAGAGCAAGTTCGATAACCTCTACGGCTGCCGCGAGTCGCTGGCCGACGGCATTAAGCGCGCGACAGACATCATGATTGCCGGCAAGGTCGTCGTGATTTGCGGCTACGGCGACGTGGGCAAGGGTTGCGCCCATTCGATGCGGTCTTACGGTGCCCGCGTGATCATCACCGAGATCGACCCGATCTGCGCGCTCCAGGCCGCCATGGAGGGTTTTGAAGTTACGACGATCGAAGAGGCTTGTTCGCAGGGTAATATCTTCGTGACCTGCACCGGCTGCCGCGACATCATCCTCGGCCAGCACATGGAAAAGATGCCCAACGACGCCATCGTCTGCAATATCGGGCACTTCGACCTGGAGATCGACGTCAACTGGCTCAATACCCACAAGAACATCAAGAAGACAAGCATCAAGCCGCTCCTGGATCGCTACACCTTTGCCGATGGCCACTCGATTCTCCTGCTGGCCGAAGGCCGGTTGGTGAATCTCGGTTGTGCCACGGGCCATCCGTCGTTCGTGATGTCCAACAGCTTCACGAATCAGGTTCTGGCCCAACTTGCCCTCTGGACCGAGACGGCGGACTATCCCTTGGGCGTGCATTGTCTGCCCAAGCATCTCGACGAAGAGGTCGCCCGATTGCACCTCGAGCAGCTCGGCGTGAAGCTCACCAAGTTGACCGCCAAGCAGGCCGAATACCTGACCCTGCCCATCAACGGACCGTTCAAGCCGGATCATTACCGGTATTAGTGATCGGGGATTTATAACCTTTTATACTTACTTCTTTGTATAATCGGTTATAAATTGTAATAAATGAACATGACTTAAGGCTGAAATGGACCCGATCAAGAACCCGTTTTCACCCGGTGCCGGCTCCCCTCCCCCGGAGCTAGTGGGAAGGGATCCTATACTCGAACAAGCTCGCATCCTTCTCGGTCGGATCAAGCAGAAGAGGCCCGAGAAGAGTATGCTACTCACAGGGCTTCGCGGGGTGGGCAAGACGGTACTGCTCAACGAAATCGAGCGGCTGGCAAGAACCAATGGCTACCGGACTATTTCTATTGAAGCCCACGAGGACAAGGCCCTTGGACCGCTGATTGCGCCCTACCTGAAAACGCTTCTCTACGATTTGGACAGGATTACGGGGGCTGGTGACAAGGCCAAGCGAGCGCTGGCGGTGCTCCGCAGCTTCATTGGCGGGCTGAAGGTGACAGTGGGCGAGGTTACGTTTGGATTGGACATCGACCCGGAAAAGGGGGCCGCCGACAGCGGTGACTTGGAGATCGATCTGCCCAATCTATTTATCGCCGTGGGCGAAGCGGCCGAGGACCGCGCTCGC
>Ga0209697_10008057_pt1 | contig 12083 bp, 9 predicted proteins | sample AliMusrvi5mmetaG_FD_184115 | JGI IMG/M metagenome (GOLD analysis project Ga0209697, IMG submission 184115) | Freshwater lake bacterial and archeal communities from Alinen Mustajarvi, Finland, to study Microbial Dark Matter (Phase II) - Alinen... | ecosystem: Environmental > Aquatic > Freshwater... | reverse complement strand
GTATTGTCCAACAAATAAGCGTTACTTCACTGTTCTTTCTGGGGGCCATGATTTCAGTCTGGCCAATTGACAACACGTTCAAACTTGGATAACAATTAATTGCAGGCAATCTCTATACGGTTATTGGCATTGGAGGGATAAATGCCCGAAGCTGCGAGCGCTTTCTTGAGAGTGGAATCCGTGGTTCACGGCAGAATCGAAGGCTACGAGCAGTATTCTGAAATACCGCTAAAAAAAATGGGGAAGTTAGTTATAGGCCGCCAGACCGCTAAAGAGGATTCGGACATCCGCGTTGTTGGGGACGATTTCATTTCCCAGAATCATGCGGAGATAAGATTTGATGGCGAGAAAAATCGTTTTATCATCCGTGATATGGGAAGCACAAATGGCACCTTTTTAAACGAAGAACAGCTGGAAGCTGTTGACCTCGGAAACCCGGAAAATAAACGCTATTATGACTTGACTCACAATTGCCATATCGGCTTGGCAAAAATCAACGGTAAGTTCAGGGTGGAGTTAATCTTCAGAGAAAATAGTTCAACTAATCCCCCATGGGTGAAGTCAGATTACGATGCTGGCCCGGGTGGGGATATATTTAACTGGACAAAAAGAATAGTTAAAATAAATGGTGCGGAGGTCTCCTTAACCAAAACGGAGTTCAAAGTTCTTGAGATATTGAAAGACTATGATGATGCGGTAGATATTGACATAATTGCTGAAGAATTGGCTCGAAGGACCAACAAAGAGGTGTTCAAAGAGTGTGTGAGTCAGCATATATGCCGGATAAGGAAAAAACTTGGAGAGACACCAGAAAATTCGCGCCATATTATTACCGAGCCGGGACACGTGGGTCGCTATAGGTTTGTTAAATAATATTCGTGCATTTTTAACGAATAGCGTTTTATAGATATTCTTACTTTGCATTCCACCGCCGTGAAGGGTGTTTCAAGCCCTTCACGGCGGTGTGCTAATCGGCGAGTGGATTTCGTGAGGTCAACCGGAATGAGCAATTGATGCAACGCGCACTTTGGGGAGCTCGGCTTTGGCCATAAGTTCTTCGAGGGTGGGGGCCTCAAGCTCGCAATTAAAGCAGGTAATCACATGGTTCGGCCCACCGCAGTCAAAGACCAATCCTTTCATCAGACGTCCCGAGCACCTGGGGCAAGCTGGCAGTTCCATTTTGTATTCTCCTTCCTAAAATTTTGGCTTAATCCCAATGTATCAGATCCGCGGTTCTGTTCGATGACAGATTATTGACAAATCGTTGACATCCCATCCTTGGCAGTAAATACATCTTATTCTCTGGCCCGCAACCAAAGAAAGCCGCATTTAATTTAGTCGCTCTCTTGACAACTTAAACCGGGGGCAATATCTTGAGAAAAGAGGTTGAATCACCGACCCAATAGGGTAATGCATAAAGAGTGTTTTGAATGAGTACATCTGAAAATATGACTTTAGTCCAGACTGACGATGTAACCAAGAAGCCTTGGGATAGGGATTCCCGGGTGCGCCCCAGGGCTTCTTCCAAGCCCAAATCAGCAACACCTGGTCAATGGCAAATAGGCGACAAAATACAGAACCGCTATGAAGTTAAAAAGACTTTCGGAGGCCCAGGCAAAAGCGGCATGGGCATCGTTTACATGTGTTACGACCATGCCTACAAAGATCCGGTCGCGATTAAGACAATACAACCACAATTTATTAAAGAACGAGGTTTTGTAGATCGTTTCAAATTGGAAGCTGAAACTTGGGTTAGACTTGGAAAACACCCAAATATTGTCAGGGCGCAAATATTTAAAGAAATTAATGGACGGCCTTATCTTATTATGGAACCTATCGTTGGCGATAAGCGATTCGGGAAGTATTCTCCGGATCTCTCAGGATGGATAAATGCGAAAGGTTTAAAAATTGAGCTAACACTCAACTTCGCTATCCAGTTTTGCCATGGGATGATGTATGCCGAAAAGAAATTTAATAAAATGGGCAAACCGTTTGTTCATAGAGATATTAAACCGGCCAATATCCTTATCAGTAGCGATAAAACCGTCAAGGTTACTGACTTCGGGTTGGTGAAAGCCTTTTCTGGGTCAGGGAAGGATATATATCCAGTAATTCTCGATAAAAAAGCCCCCCAGAAGTTGGGGTTGAGCAAATCTGGCGGCATTTGCGGTACGCCTCAATATATGTCTCCCGAACAGTGCTGTGGTGACAAAGCAATCGATGGCAGGTCAGATATTTACTCCTTTGGTTGTGTACTTTATGAAATGGCTACGGGACAAACTCCTTTTTTAGCCACCATTCGAGAAAAGTACTGGGATTGCCACCTCAATGTCAGCCCCAAGCCGCCGAAAACGCATCTAGAACTTCAGGCGATAATAATGAGATGCCTGGAAAAATCGCCTGACGATAGATATCAGAATTTCAGTGAACTTGAAAAAGTTCTTTCTGGTTTATATTTTGAACTAACAGGAAAAAATGTAAAGGTTCCAAGTGGAGCATCTCTCATCTCTCACGAACTCAATTGGTTGGGGGTCTCTTTCGGCAACCTTGGATTTTATGATGAAGCGGTACACCATTACCTTCAAGCTCTTAAGAATACTCCAAATGATGCTCAGGTCCACAACAACTTGGGTACCGCTTTCGAAGAGCAAGGTAGGCTGAATAACGCTGAAAAGGAGTACAGGGAAGCTCTGGGAATTGACCCCAACTGTGGTGATGCCATTTACAATCTGGGGGGTATCTATCGGGCCCAAGGCAAACTGGATGAGGCCATCAAGGAATACCGTAAAGTTCTGAAAATTGATCCCAACTACACTGCCGCACATGGCAGGCTTGGGAATGTCTACCAATCCCAAGGCAAGCTGGATGCGGCTATATTGGAACACTTGGAGGCTTTGAGGATTGATCCTGATGATAAATTTTCGCATTACAATTTGGGGGAGGCGTATAGAGGACAGGGGAAACTAGAGGCGGCGGTTAAAGAGCACCTCGAAACCCTGAGGGTTGACCCCAACTGTAATGAAGCACATATAGGCCTGGGGAATGATTATTATTTACAGGGTGATTTACTTGAAGCTATTAAACAATGCCGCAAGGCTATTAAAATTGACCCGGAGTATGCTGAAGCATATATAAACCTCGCGATTGTTTACAAAACCCAAGGCAAGATGAGCAAAGCGATAGCGCAATACCTGGAAGTCTTGAGGATTGATCCGAAGAATAAATCAGCTCGCAATAATCTGGGGAATTTGTATCTAGCCCAGAGTAAAATTGATGAAGCCAAAATCGAGATCCGTAAAGCACTTAAGATTGATTACACCTATAAACATGCGTTTGATAGCCTCGGCGATTGTTACCGGGCTCAAGGAAAGTTCGGTATGGCTTCAAAGGAATACCTCAAAGCCCTGAAGATTGACTCCAACTATGGCACATCCCGTAAAAATCTTGGCGAAACCTTGGAATTGATGGGGAGATACACAGACGCTCTTGAAGAGTTTGAAACTTACATCAAAATTGCGCAAGACAAGCCAATTGAGAAACAACGGGTACTAGCGGCCAAAAAGCATATAAGGGATTTGAAACGGAAATTAAATGGACAATATGTTGGTTCAAAGCCAAGTTCTATAATGAGCTGATTTAAATTGGAGTAATTAAATTATGAAGCACCAAATGTTGTTCCCTCCCGACAAAATGATTTATCATGCGCCTTCTCTGGCCCGTAATACTATCCATCGGATTACTGTTGGATTAACACTCGAACATCGGTTTGCTTTTTACTACTGGGCAAAGTTTTTCAATGAGTTTAAAGAGCAAGATGTGTATCTTAAAGACCCTCCTATATTTTTATCAATCGATTCTCATTATGATGTTGGTGACGCATCAACGCTACAACAGTATAAAAGACCGCTTAAAACCTTGGAGAATAAACTCTACGATAGTACGCTATTATCACGATTTTGTTGGCAACAGCTAAATTCTAACAATGACACTCAAATATCCGCGGCGCTTTATATGAATTATTTTTCAGATGCCTATATTTTGATGGCTGAAGACCAGTTTATTAAGTTTGGTATGAAGATGCCCATTGTAAAAGATAGGCAAGGAAAAGTGCACACCATCCATTACTATCACCACATTGAAGATGTGGTTAAAGATCTAAAACTTCGGGAAAGTCCGATATTCCTTGACATTGATTTAGATTACTTTACTGAAGAATTAGGAGAGGGTTCTGATCCGCATGTTCTAATTCTTCCCGATAACGACGTTCGCGATATTCTAAATACGAGTAGTGCGATTATGTCGGTCGTATTGCCTAGAGTCGTGGGCTTAACAATAGCCTTGGAACCCAACTACTGCGGCAATATAGTGAATTCTGCGCATCTTTTAAATTTGTTAGACATTGAATTATTTGATAAGACCTTATTTACCAGAGACGTTCAATGGAATATTAAGTTAGATTGAGGGATTTATTCAATGCTTGGTTGTTTGTTGATTCACATTGGTACAGCAACATTATTTTAAAACCCTATCCATATTGCCTTCACCCTTCCCTTGGGCTAGAATGAGCGCAGTTCGCCGGTAGCCTCGGAAGGGAAACAACGAAATGAATCACAACGGCAATAACATCGAATCCCGTCTGTGGGATGCCGCGGATGAACTCAGGGCCAATTCCAAGCTGAAATCCTCTGAATATTCTGTACCCGTCCTGGGGCTGGTCTTTCTGCGCTATGCCGACCACAAATTCCAGGCGGCGGCGAAGGAGCTTGAGGGCGCATGCGGCGGGCGTCGCAAGATAGGTCCGGCGGACTATCAGGCCCGGGGAGTGCTTTACCTGCCCGAGGCAGCGCGTTTCTCAACACTGATTCAACTGCCCGAGGGCGGCAACATAGGTGAGGCCATCAACGACGCCATGCGCGCCATCGAGGCAGAGAATGCCGACCTCAAGGATGTCCTGCCCAAGACCTACAACCGCTTCGAGAACGCCTTGCTCAAGGAACTCCTCAAAACCATGAACTCCGTTCCCATGGACATCGAGGGAGACGCCTTTGGCAAGATTTACGAATATTTCCTCGGCCACTTCGCCATGAGTGAAGGCCAGAAGGGCGGTGAGTTCTTCACCCCCACCGCCATAGTCCAGCTCATCGTCGGCATCATGGAGCCGTTTCACGGGCGCATCTTCGACCCGGCCTGCGGTTCTGGCGGTATGTTCGTACAGAGCGCCCGTTTTGTTGCCGAACACCAAAAGAACCCCGGCGCTGAGTTAAGTGTTTATGGTCAGGAAAAAGTGGCCGAGACCGTGCGTCTGGGCAAGATGAACCTCGCCGTGCACGGCCTGGCTGGCGATATCCGCCAGGGCAACGCCTACTACGAAGACCTGCACTCATCTACCGGCAAGTTCGACTTCGTCATGGCCAATCCGCCTTTTAACGTGGACCGGGTGGACAAGGACAGGCTCAAAGACGATAAACGCTTCCCCTTCGGCCTGCCGCGTACCGACAACGCCAACTACCTCTGGATTCAGCTTTTCTACAGCGCCCTTTCCGACATCGGTCGCTCCGGGTTCGTTATGGCTAACTCCGCCGCCGACGCCCGCAGTTCGGAACTCGATATCCGCAAACAGATCATTGAAGCCCGCGCCGTGGATGTAATCGTGGCCGTTGGGCCCAACTTCTTCTATACCGTTACCCTGCCCTGCACCCTCTGGTTCTTCGAAAAGGGCAAGCGCAAGACCACCCGTGCCGATAAAGTTCTTTTCATTGACTCCCGCCATCTCTACCGCCAGATAGACCGCGCCCATCGCGACTGGGCTCCCTCGCAGATTGAGTTCCTGTCCAACATCGCCCGGCTCTACCGGGGCGAGACCGTTGAGAATCTGCACGACAGCGCCGACCTGATGGCAGTACATTTCCCCGATGGTAAATATAGTGATGTGCTTGGGTTGTGCAATGTGGCGACGCTGGCCGAAATCGAAGCCCAGGGCTGGAGCCTCAACCCTGGACGCTATGTTGGCGTCACCGCCCGTGTGGAGGATGACTTCGACTTCAAGATACGCCTGGAGGAACAGAACGAAGAACTGGAAACGCTCAACGCCGAGGCACGGGAATTGGAAGAGCGCATCGCCGAGAATGTGGTGAGACTGCTGGAGATGGAATAATGCGATTGGGCGATGTCATCACGATCAATCCGGAGTCAATTCACAATGGCTACCCATTTGATGAAATTGAATACATAGACATATCTTCTGTAGGTACTGGAATAGTGATGAATACACAGATGCTGCAACTTGCAGCATCCCCTAGCAGAGCCAAGCGTATTATCAAAAAAGGCGATACTCTGTTGGCCACAGTACGCCCGAATTTGAGATCATTCTGGTTCGCTCGGAACCCGCGAAATAATGCCATTGCATCAACCGGATTTGCTGTACTCAGAGCAGGGAATGAAATCGAAGCGCGGTTCTTGTACTACAGTATCACCAATCAATCCTTCACTGATTATCTTTCCGCAAATGCAAAAGGCTCTGCCTATCCTGCTGTAGATACCGACACGATTCGACGGGCAGATATTTATTTACCTCCTCTCCCCTCCCAACACAAAATCGTCGCCATTCTCTCAACCTACGACGACCTGATTGAGAATAACCTGCGGCGTATCAAGATTTTGGGGGAGATGGCGCAGAACCTCTACCGCGAGTGGTTCGTTAAGTTCCTCTACCCCGGCCACGAGCACGCCAGTTTCACCGATTCCACCCTTGGTTTCATTCCAGAGGGCTGGGAGGTGGTAGCCCTCGGCGATCTTGCGGTCGTCATCACGAAGGGGACAACCCCAACAACACTCGGAAAAGAATTCAAAATTGAAGGGATCAATTTCTTCAAGGTTGAGTCAATTCTTCAAGAAGGCGGTATTGATGAGAGTAAGCTGGCAAAGATCGACTACGATACACATAAACTGCTAAACAGATCGCAACTTCGAGTAGGTGATATTCTTTTTTCGATAGCTGGAGCGATCGGAAGGACGACGATAGTTCCTAAGAGTGTGTTGCCAGCAAACACAAATCAGGCACTGGCCATAATCCGTATTCCAGATGAAAACACCAGAACCTATATTTTACACTGTGTTCGTGCTGATGAATTTCAGCACTTCAGTTTAGGTCATGTTGTCCAAACGGCTCAAGCTAACGTTAGCCTTGGGATTCTTAAATCTGCGCCAATTATGATGCCACCTAAAGGCCTGCTTGGCGAATTCGCGGCGGCAGCTTCATCTTTGATACAAATGCAAGAAAACCTAAGGGCAAGAAATATCACCATCCGCCGCACCCGCGACTTGCTTCTGCCCCGGCTTATCTCTGGCGAGGTGGATGTGTCAGAACTGGATATAGCCGTTCCCCAGGAGGCCGCATGAGCGATACCTTCAACATTTATTGTGACGAATCTTGCCACCTGGAGCGCGATAAGCAGCCAGTGATGCTGTTGGGCGCTATATTGTGCCCACGGGCAGAGGTTGCTCGCCTCTCAGCGGAAGTGCAGGAAATCAAGGCGCGCTACGTGGCAACGGGAGAATTGAAATGGATTAAGGTTTCCGCGTCAAGGCTGGACTTTTACCTTGAACTTGTAGACTGGTTTTTAGACGAAGCGCAGTTGCGTTTCCGAGGCTTTGTCATCCTCAACAAGGACCAGTTGGACCATATACGCTTCAATGACGGCTCCCATGACGTTTTTTATTACAAGATGTATTTCTCGTTGCTGAGCAAACTCCTCAGTCCGGAAGCTCGATACAATATTTACCTCGATATTAAAGACACTCGCAGCCGGTTGAAACTCAGTAAACTGAAAGAAGTGCTCTGTAACGACAAGTACGACTTCACCAGCCAGATGATCGGGCATTTGCAGAACATCCGCTCCCATGAATCACACCTTTTACAGGTCTGCGATTTCCTCCTCGGTGCGGTATCCTACCGTCACCGCGGGTTGTCCGGGAATCCGGCCAAAGTCGCCATAATCAGCCATTTGGAGGCTCGCTTGGGGCGCGACTTGCTTCATTCGACTTCGCTTTCCGAAGAGAAATTCAATTTGTTTCTCTTCATGCCGCAGCAGGACAGGGATAAGGAGATATGAGTCGCCCGGAATGGTTACCGGATCTCTTTCAGGTCAATCCCTGGACAAGCATAATCTATGAGGAACTGTATTGCCTGTTTCGTAAGGATTTCATCGAGTCTCAACCAAACTACGAGGGGCTAACGGTTTGGTTTTTCCCTGAAAAAAAGAATGGGAAGGAGCTCGTTTTCTGGCATTTGACTACCAGAGACGATAAGGACGCTGGAGAGCGTTTGCCGGATCTTCGCCGAAGTGAACGATTGCCCTGGGTTAGACCCATGCTGAATCAGGTTGGTTGCCCCGAAGAGTTAGCCTGGGATTACGAAGAAGGGGACGGCACAATCAAGACGTATGTCTGGCTGGACGAGTACGACTTTGTGGTAATATTGAAAAAATATCCTGACGGCGGACGGCGGCTGATTACGTCCTTTTGGGTGGAATATGGGCATAAAAAGAGAAGTCTTAGGAAGAAGTATGAGAACAGACTCTGAGCCAATAAAAAAAGAAAGACCAGCGCAGAGCGTTGGTCCAACTCCTTCCACCATGGGTGGATGAGCTAACACCATTATCGTCGAGACTTGACTAAAAGTCAAGCGCCACAAGGGGATCAAAGTAACAAGTGTCTGACTACACCGAAGACGCACTGGTTGAACAACCGGCCATCTCCCTGATGGCGGATCTGGGCTGGGAGACAGTCGACGCCTATCACGAGTTCGATCACGGCGCCAGCACACTTGGCCGCGAAACCCGGGCTGAGGTTATCCTTACCGCTCGCCTGCGCCCGGCCTTGCAGCGGCTTAACCCGGACGCCTCGCTTGAAGCCATCAACCAGGCCATCGAGGAACTGACCCGCGACCGCTCGCGCATGAGCATGGTGGCCGCCAACCGCGAGATCTATCAGTTGCTCAAGAACGATGTTCGCATCCCAATACAGGATCCCGCCGGGGATGGCGAGACTGTTGAAGTGGTGAGGGTGATCGATTGGGGCGACCCGGCCAACAATGACTTTCTGCTCTGTTCCCAGTTCTGGGTCACCGGGGAGATGTACACCCGCAGGGCCGACCTGGTGGGCTTTGTAAACGGGTTGCCCCTGGTATTCATTGAACTGAAGGCCACCCACCGCCGTCTGGAGACCGCCTTCGCCGGCAACCTGCGTGATTACAAGGATACCGTGCCTCAGCTTTTCTGGCCCAACGCCCTCATTATCGTCTCCAACGGCAGCCAAAGCCGTGTGGGCAGCGTCACCGCTGGATGGGAGCACTTCGCCGAATGGAAAAAAGTGGGCAGTGAGGACGAGGCTGGCCGGGTGTCTCTGGAAACCATGTTGCGCGGTGTATGCGACCCTGTGCGTTTGCTGGATCTGGTGGAGAACTTCATTCTGTTTCAGGAAGTCCAAAGCGGACTAGTCAAGCTGACAGCCAAGAACCATCAGTACCTGGGCGTTAATAATGCACTGGAAGCCCTGGCCAATATTCGACAACGGAACGGCAAGCTGGGGGTGTTCTGGCATACGCAGGGCAGCGGCAAGAGTGTGGCGATGATGTTCTTCGCCCAGAAAGTGCTGCGCAAGGTGCCGGGGAACTGGACATTTGTGGTGGTCACCGACCGGCAGGAACTGGACGGGCAGATCTACAAGCATTTCGCCTCGGCAGGCGTTGTAACCGAAGCCCACGCCCAGGCGGAAAGCAGCAAACACCTTCGGCAGTTGCTTACTGAGGATCACCGCTATGTCTTTACGCTGGTTCAAAAGTTTCGCACCGACAAGGGCGAGACCCACCCGGTTCTTTCCGAACGGAGTGATATCATCGTCATTACCGATGAAGCTCACCGCAGCCAGTACGACACTCTGGCGCTGAACATGCGCACGGCCCTGCCCAATGCGGCTTTCCTGGCCTTCACCGGCACGCCGCTGATCGTTGGCGAGGAGAAGACGCGGCAGGTCTTCGGGGATTACATCAGCGTCTATGACTTCCAGCAGTCAGTGGCTGACGGCGCTACGGTGCCGCTCTACTACGAGAATCGCATCCCGGAACTGCAACTGGTCAACACCGGCCTCAACGCGGACATGGAGCGCCTGCTGGAAGAGGCGGAACTGGACGAGGCCCAGGAGAAGAAGCTTGAGCGCGAATTTGCCCGCGAATACCACCTGATCACACGCGATGCCCGTCTGGAGGCGGTGGCCAAAGACCTGGTGGAGCATTTCACGGGGCGTGGCTTTCAGGGCAAGGCCATGATGATAAGTATCGACAAGGCCACGGCCATCCGCATGTACGACAAGGTGAAAAAATACTGGGCGGCGAAGATAGCGGCTTTGGAGGCGGAACAAGCCGGGGCGAATGGCGAAGCCCGGCAAGAGATTGAAGACAGCATCGCCCGCATGAAAGAAACCGATATGGCAGTGGTGGTTTCGCAGGGGCAGAACGAGATTGCCGACATGGCTGAGAAGGGCTTGGATATCCGGCCTCACCGCAAGCGCATGGTAGAAGAAGACCTGGAGACGAAGTTCAAGAAACCCGAGGACCCCTTCCGTTTGGTTTTTGTCTGCGCCATGTGGATGACCGGCTTTGACGCGCCGAGCTGTTCGACGCTTTACCTGGATAAGCCCATGCGCAACCATACCCTGATGCAGACCATTGCCCGGGCCAACCGGGTCTATCCCGGCAAGGTCAGCGGTCTGATCGTGGATTATGCTGGAGTTTTCCGCAACCTGGAGCAGGCGCTGGCCATTTACGGCGCGGGCCAAGGCGGCGACAAGCCCGTGGAGGATAAGTCAGCACTGGTGTCAGCGCTGCGGCAGTCATTGGAGGAGACACGCGTCTTCTGCCGGGAACGTGGCGTGAATCTGGCGGCCATTCAGAGCGCCAGTGGATTTGCCCGCGTCGGCCTGCTAGATGACGCCGTTGAGGCTCTGGTGGCCTCTGAAGATATCAAGCGCCGTTATCTGGACCTGGCCAATACTGTACAGCGTCTCTATAAAGCTGTGCTGCCTGATCCATCGGCACAGGAGTTTGGAATAGAGTTGGCGCCCATACAGATCATTGCCGACACAATCCGCGCGCTCGTTCCCCCGGCGGATATCTCGCTGGTCATGCAACAGGTGGAGGGGCTGCTTGACCGTTCCATCGCCACCGAGGGTTACATAATCCGCGATGCAAACGCGCCTTACGACGACGGACGCTGGATTGACCTCAGCCAGATTGACTTCGAGAAACTGGCCGACAAGTTCAAGACGGGCCACCAGCGCACCATGAACGAAAAACTCAAGGCTACGGTGGCCCAGAAGCTCATGGCTATGGTGCGGCTCAACCGTACGCGCATGGATTATCTCGAACGCTTCCAGGCTATGATCGACGATTACAACGCTGGCAGCCTCAACGCTGAGGAGTTCTTCCAGCAACTGATGGTCTTCGCCCGAAGTTTGAACGAGGAAGAGCAGCGAGGCGTAAGCGAACAACTGAATGAAGAGGAACTGGCCCTCTTTGACCTCCTGACCAAACCGCAAATTGAAATGACTGAAGCAGAACGGGACAAGGTCAAAGCTACTGCCCGTGAGTTGCTGAATACCCTTAAAGCCAGCAAACTGGTGCTCGATTGGCGCAAGCGGCAGCAGGCCCGGGCTGAGGTGAGAGTCACTATCGAGAAACTTCTGGACCGGGGTTTGCCGAAGGTTTATACACCGGCTCTATTCGAGCAAAAGGCCACCGCAGTGTTTCAGCATATCTACGATGCTTACTACGGCGCTGGTCGCAGCGTGTACGCGGCGGCATAACGTGTCTTTGCGGGGCTGCCCGCAGGCTGTCGCTTGTCCTCGAGTGGTTCCTCGAGGGATCCACTCCTCTGTCATTGTCGAGCTCCCTCTTTGTCATGCCGGAGCGCACATCCGGCATCCATTTCCTTCCCCCTGTCATTCCCGAGCATGAGACTCGGTAATCCAGAATAAACGTATCCGGAGGGGAGGCGGTGCCCACCCCCGTGCCAGTCGCCATTCACACG
>Ga0209697_10008053_pt1 | contig 12087 bp, 19 predicted proteins | sample AliMusrvi5mmetaG_FD_184115 | JGI IMG/M metagenome (GOLD analysis project Ga0209697, IMG submission 184115) | Freshwater lake bacterial and archeal communities from Alinen Mustajarvi, Finland, to study Microbial Dark Matter (Phase II) - Alinen... | ecosystem: Environmental > Aquatic > Freshwater... | reverse complement strand
CAATCATACGTTCGGCGATTTAGCTCAGTTGGTTAGAGCGATGGAATCATAATCCACAGGTCCGGGGTTCGAATCCCTGAATCGCCACCAAACATAAGGGTCTGGAGTCTTTTTCAGATCAAAAGTACCTAAGTCACGAGTTAGGTACTTTTTTCTAGATCCATCAAGAAACCCGTAGATTCAATGTCTACGGGTTTTTTCTTTCTGTTCACACGTAGAACTGGTTGATTTCTCCTCCGTACCTTGTACCTTCCTAGTTCCAAAAACAGGTTCAGAAAGGGTTTAAATCATGTCAAAACGAGTTTGTATCTATGTTCGTGTATCCACCACCAAACAGACTGTAGAGAACCAAATACAGGTTCTTAGAGAGTATTCAGACAGATGTGGGTACCAAGTGACTCAAATCTACTCAGATAACGGTATATCGGGTTCTAAAGGTCGTCAGGATCGTCCTGGACTAGATCAGATGTTAAAAGATGGGGTTCAGAGGAAGTTTGAGATGGTTCTAGTCTGGTCTGTAGACAGATTAGGTCGTTCAGTCACTCATTTAGTTGAAGTCATGAATGAACTCAATGAACTCAAAATTGACCTTTACTTCAATCAACAGTCAATTGATACATCTACATCGTCAGGTCGTATGATTTTCGGAATCTTTGGATGTATCTCAGAAATGGAACGTTCTTTGATATCTGAACGAGTAACTGCGGGTCTACAACGTGCGGTCAGTCAAGGTAAGAAATTAGGTAGACCGACAAAGATGAATGAAGGAATGAAATCAGCGGTAAAGTTGTTAAGAGAAAAGGGAATGGGAATCAAACAAATCTCAAAACAACTTCAGATAGGGGTTGGTACGGTGTATTCAGTTCTTTGATAGTTAAATTAATAATTAATTTTCATCAAATAGATATAAATTAGTGGTAAATTTTAATTACCACTTTATTGTCAGGAAAGTACTATGCGCAAAATATTTTATGCCCTATTTTTTTTCATGGTTTTAGTAGGGTGTAGCAATAAAGATGGGGGCAAGACATATTATCTAAAACAAACTGTTCCAACAAAGTATTTTGAAGTAACTGTGAACGAAGTTTTGGAAACGACTGTAGTTAACCCAAATGGACTAGATAAATTAGTTGCACAACCTGGAACAAAATATTTTCTAATAAATGTAACCATCAAAAATATTAGTTCAGAATCAAGAATATTTGATTCGGGGGAACTTCATATATCTATTAATGGAAAGGATCTAAAGTACGATAAGTCTGAGATAGTTTTTGCTAAAGGGTATATAAATTTTGGCAATATTAATCCATTGATATCAGAAACAGGTTATTTAGTATTTAATGTTCCAGAAACGGTTGATGCAAGAAATAATCCCTATTGGATTCCAGCAAGAAGTAATGACAAGATTTTTATATTGCAGGAACAACCAAAGCAAGAAGAAAAATCTACAGAGAATAAAATTGATGAGGAAAATATATCAAAAGCAGTAAAGGTCTTAGTTAAGGGGTACAGAAAGGATGGAATGTTGGGTGCCTCTCAGATAGTCTCCAATTGTTACGATGAGTACAGCAAAATTAGCGATACGGCACCGAGTAAATACCGAAAATTTGAGTATTGTGTAAGTCTTGATCTTGCGGGTTATAGGATAGATGATGATGTATCCAAGGCAAGTAAATTCCCCGCTAATGAATATTTTGAATTAAATGCAGTAACAGACAGAATTGATAAAAATAATAAATGGTCATACTTCAATGACCGAATTGAAGGTATGGTGAGTCAAATTAATCAAGATACAAGAATTTCACTACAAGAAATTCAATGAGTATGACTGAAGGAAAAAGTTAACGACTGCCAAGGCAGGAGGAACTAGAAAAGTAAAAATCTTATTAATTTGCGGTATTTTTTTGTCTACAGAATGCGCACTACTTCCCCCGGATTTGGAAAATGATGTAGAAAATATTAGATGGAAAAACCCGTCTAACACAACAGATAAATCAAAACCAAAGTATGTTGTGGGGATGGAGGAGTATGATTTTGATAAGAAATCATAAAAAACCACGCTAAAAAGACTCCTAAAGCACAGTAGAAACCCTCGGATACAGTTTTAGAACTTATGCAATCTATAACTGTTAGTATTTTCATTATTAAAGTTGAATACTACGATAGGTATTGATCCATGAGGTTGCTTATTTGCCTTTTGTTTGTTTTTGGAACAACCTCAGTATTTGCTGACTCATCTAACTGCTACTCCATAAAGGATCAAGATTAAAAGAACTATTGTCTTTCTTTATCAAAGAATCAGGTCTCTTACTGTTACTCAATCAGAGAGAGTGATTCGAAAAATTTATGCCTTGCTCAAGCAAAGAATCAAAAGTCTTACTGTTACTCAATAAGATTAAATGATACAAAAAATCAATGTTTGGGTTTGGTGAGATGAAATCTGATGGCAAGTAGTTAAGGGAGAGGGAAATGAGTAAATCATTAATTGCGACTATAGGTCTTCCAATGATCCTGTTAGGACTTTTGCTAGCGGGACTATTTGGATTTTTGGCGTATCTAGTTTTTTTAGTATTGGCGGGTTAAATACCGATGCCATTCTAAAAGAGGGTAGAAGTCATGAATGAACTCAATGAACTCAAGATTGATCTGTATTTCAATCAACAGAGTATTGATACATCTACTTCGTCAGGAAGAATGATTTTTGGAATCTTTGGATGTATCTCAGAAATGGAACGTTCTTTGATATCTGAACGAGTAACTGCGGGTCTACAACGTGCGGTCAGTCAAGGTAAGAAATTAGGTAGACCGACAAAGATGAATGAAGGAATGAAATCTGCGGTCAAGTTGTTAAGAGAAAAGGGAATGGGAATCAAACAAATCTCTAAACAGTTACAAATAGGGGTTGGTACGGTTTATTCAGTTCTTTAAGACTTTACTTATTCACTATAAATTTTTTGAAGAATTACTATTAAAAAATAAAGTAGAAGAAAAAATATACCAATTAATATGAATGGAATTATAAAAAGAGATACAAAGTCAACAGGTGAAAGATCCAACAAGACACCAAAGTCAAAATCAGAAAGTCTTGAAAGTATATTTCTGAGTGTCATTTCTTCGGTAACCTTCCACCAGACTTCAAACATTCATCAAGTGTCTTATAAGGTGTGAAGTGTTTAGTCTGGTTGTAATAGTGACTACTTGATGTATGACAAATCCCTGTTTTTGACTTCTTAACCACCTCAGATTGACCAAAAACACTCGTTGAGATGAGTATTAAGGAAAGTACGGATATGGTGATATTTCTCATAACTATCAGACTATCATAGAACGTAATTCATATAAATGGTTAACCATGAAACTATTTTTTAAACCCGTCTTGTCTGGAATATCTAAATTTTTAATATCACCATCCCACTCTTCGGATTATGAGATGGAAATATCTTTAAATTTTTGTAAGTTTTATCTGGACGACAGTCTGAAATCTCAACAGGAATTTATTAAAAGTTATCTTGGAAAAATATTGAATACTGAAATTTCTTCCTTATGTGTAAAAACTGGAGTTGAGAATTCATGTATTGAATTTGGTAAAAGTTATATTGGTCTTCAATTGACAATGAACGAATTCAAGTTTTTCAAACTGTATGACCAACTTAATAAAAATATGAAAAGTGACAAAATAATTAGAATCGAATTACGTGAGAAAGAATTAGAAGATTTCCCATCTAGAGAGGGAATCGAAGACAATTTACGTGTACCTATTAACTTTGAGAAATATTCAATTGAGTTTACGTATGAATAAGTTACTAGCACTTTCAGTTTTCTTATTAATTTTAATTGGTTGTTCAAAATTTCAAGAACGTGGGTATTCGTGTAAGAGTATTAATGATCAAACAATTACAACTTCATTTTTGATAAAAGGTGATACTGGTATTTTGAAAACCATGAAGTTGGTAAAGTGTGGACAAAAAGGTAATGTCGAATATTTTGGTGAAACAAAATCTAACTGTGAGTCTGGTAACTTCCCTGTTTACGTTGAATTTGATGAAATTGGTAAAACACTAATATATCAATATGACTTGGTGTATTCAAAAGATAGAAAATTTATGGATTACACATGTGAAAAGACTAAATGAAAACTTTAATCTTTACATCATTGATGTTTCTGTTACTTCTATTCGGTTGTTCAAAAAAAGAAGAACCAATCATGTTGGTCTGTGAGGGTATTGAAACAACTACTGGTGGTGAAAATGGAAAACCTTTTGATACTGAAACTCAAAAAGTCAAAAGAACATTTGAATTCTTCCAAGACAAAAGAGTAGTCAAAAATGGAAGTTTGAATTTTGATGACAGTAAGTCAAAATTCAAGGAAGAAAAGAAATTGGTCTGGATATTTCAAGTTGATAACGGTTTCGAAATGTATGAAGAAGATACTTATACATTCTTTCCTAAAAATACGAAATCAAAACATGATTTTGTTAATGTATCTGATACAGAGTTGTATTCATCAGAAAAGAATTCGTCTGAATATAGTGACGATAAAAAAATAGGATCAAATACCGACTATATGGTGACAATCAATCGTATCTCAGGTGACTTTAGAGAACAAAGGGTTGAAACATATAAAAGAGGTAGTTCATTCAGAGTGGTGACAGAAGGAAACTGTAAGAAAGTCGATAAGAAGTTCTAATACAACTGATTCTTGAACCTACAATAAGTCTCCCAAAATCATCACCAGACCCTCTAAAAATCGAGGGTATTTTTAATGGTTTTCTGAACACACCGTTTTAACGTATAGTTAATAAACATAATTAATTCAAAGGTAATGGTATGTTCAAAAGTAAGATTTTTTGGGATGTCATTGTTGGAATTGTTTTATGGATCATCACATTTTCCCTAATTTCATGGTTGGTTGAAGGAAGTTTTTGGTTACATTTTTTCCTCACTGGTGGAATAACTTCGTATCACATACAGTCAACCGTTAATGATGTTAAAAAAGAGATATCTAATCTAGATTCAAAAACAAATATCATGGATGTGGAATTAATACGAATTTCACCAATGGTTGATGAACATGATGAAAAGATAGATGAATTAAACAGAAAAATTTATGAACTCGAGGATAGGATAGACTCAAGTTACAAATAGAATGTTCACCAAGACTACTAAACCACCTAAAAAGACCTTAGATGACCTCCTATCTTCCAAAGATGTCATCACAGGAAAAGAAGTAATTAACAATCTCAAAGAACAAGAGAAAGAAAAGAAGTTATTTGAAGAGTCTATGGAGTTTGAGGAGAGAAATAGGAGAAGGAAATGACTGATTTTGATGATTCAAAAAATCCAAAATACTTAATGTCCGAAAAGTTTAGAGAACAACTTAAAGGATGTGATTGGAATGATTGGTATAACTATGTTCACTCAATTGATCCTAATGAAGAAAAAAATATATCCATGACCGAAGAACATTTACAAGGTTGGATTGATTTCATGAAAGTCTATAAAAAATGACTTTTAGGGATAAGGATTAGTCATCATAATCTTCGGATTCTTCATCAGAATCTTCATCTTTAAATGTAAGACTATTAACATTACCTTTTTCATCAACTAAAGACCAATCGTCACCTTTGTAATGACCACCATCCTCATGTTCAAAGTCGACACCATCATAATTTGGTGTAAATGAAATACAAATTGATTTTTTATTTTTTCCTACAACATAGTTTTCCAACCTAATATTAAATTTCTTTGGATCAAACTCTTCATAAATCTCTAATTCAAAATGACCCCCTTTATAAAAAGACTCACGGACAATCTCTAAACTACAAAAGTGATTTACAACTTTTTTAGAATTACTTTTAATTAGTTTTTCTAGACGTTCTTGTATTGGGTATTCTTCTTCATTAATTTGTAGTTCACATGATGAATCGGTAAATAGAGAACCAATACCACCATTATTTAATTGATCTGAATCTATTTCTGAGTAAGAAATACCTTCATTTAAATATTCTTCAAACTGTTCTTGTGTGATATCAATAGAATTTACTTCAGTAAGGGATCCATAAAAATCTAACTTATTGTATAAAGTATTTATAACTTCTGAATCACCAAATATCTTTGTTGATTTATCAAAGAATATCCATCCTACTTTTGGTAATTCACGTTGATTATAATTTTTAAACATTTTCTTTATCTTCAGTTTTTCTTCTTTGGATAAACCAGATGAAAAGATAAATCTATCTACTGAAGGTGAGTACTTAAGATCTTTAAATTCTCCCAAATCACAAAATACTACTTTTTGATCCCAACCTCTTTTGGGTAGTTCATGTGTGATGATGTCAAATTCATTCTTTGACTCTTCTAAAATAAAGAAATCATTACCTTTTTTGTAATAGGTACGTTCGGTAAATTTGTTTTTCCCATTAGACTCAATCTTGTATCTAATTCCCATAACTCACCTCTTGATGACTGTAATTACATAATCATCATCTTTCTTGACGAACTTATCAATCTCTTTCTGACATGACTGTAGAGAATTCTTTTCTAGTGGGTTTACTTGTAGAACTAGGATTTCATTGGGTTTTGATTGTTCTACAAGTCTTTTGAGTGATGGTTTATCAACATTCATTCTTCTTCACTATCAATCATAGGTACTACTGACACAGTGATATCTGTATTCTTTAACATCTTGTACATGAGTGGGAATAACTGATTCATCAGATATACCACCTCTTCTTTAGTCATGTCTGAGTAGAGATCTAGTGAATACCATTTCTCTGTTTCCTCTTTGATGAATCGTTTGAACGTCTTAATTTGTGGTGATTTGGTCTTTTTCATAGTGTCTCTAGTTCTTCTAATACAGTTGTAATTCCCTTTAAATCAACTTCATCAAGGAATTTGGTAATTGATAGTCTTCCTAAGGTAGACATAGGAATCTTGGTTCGTTTGGATAAGGAATAGAACTTATCGTGGAGTTGGTGGTCTAAACGTAATGGGTATTGAACTTGTGGAGTAGATTCAATATGAAATTCGGACATATGGGTTCCTTATGGAGAATTGGATGGACATACTAAGACTAGAACTCACATACATCTCACGACATTGGTAACGAGAAGTAAGTGGAAACTAGGTTCTTATGGTTATTTATATGGAAAGAAATCTGGTGATTGATAGTGGAAACTAGAATCTGTTCACACTAGGAACAATCAAGTGGATGACTACGTCATTTGATACTCGTACCTCGTATCAAGGTCTCATGTATTACTTAATATAAGAAATATGGAACTATCCACAGAGTTCTATTAGAACCAATGTATCTGAGGTAGGATTTGAAGATACACTTTACCTATCCGAGATAAAGTGTTCATCTGAGTCTAGGACTGTCAGATACATTCGTGTAGATAACCTGTCGTAAAACAGGGAGGACGGTTAGTCGTTTTCCTTTACATCTTCTTTCCAACGGTATCAGTTTGGTACCACACGAACGATATCCAAACTAATTGAGTGTCTTGACCACTCAATCGTGACAGTAATTATTTAATTTACCCAGTCTGTCTTTGGTAACTACTTCATCATGTATTGACCCACATCTCCATACCTACATCTGTCAATGGTTGTGGTGTTTGTGTCGAAATCACTTACTACATACTTATTTATACAAGTTGATTTCTATGGAGGTGGAAAAAGTGGTAAACATGATTTCACCTCCTGAAAAAATTTCGAAATAACAAAAATCCCCACCTTCAAACCTAGTTACTGAAAACAGAGTTTGGGATGGGGAGAAACTTTTCTGTATGTTCACACTAGGAACAATTTTATGGATTTGAATTCATTCGGTGAGAGGGAAGGAAGGATTGATATTTCTTTGGAACCTCAATTGTTACTTCCTCTAAGGAACTCAAATCTCTTATTATTGAAATCAATGATTCTTTAGTAGATTTATTTACCTTTTTATCAAAACTGACCTTAAATGAAACTTCATCAGTTTGAGTTTTTACCAACTTATTTCCCAATTCTTTAATATCCTTTAATGTCACATATGAGGTGATCTGATTGTTACTCATCAGTTCTTCAAACTTATCAGAGTCTAAAGTTGTTATCTCATAAAGAACTGTGTAGGAATCAGGTAACTTATCTACATACTTCCAAAATGTTTCAGAGTGTTTACCAATCTGTTCAAACTTTCTGAATGTAGAACCTTCTCTTTTGAGACCGACTGAGAAACAAAAGTAGTTCATATCAGTCTTATCTAGTTCACCTGACTTTTCCTTTTCCTTCATCTCAACAATTAATGAACTCAGTTTGAGGATGTTCTCTACGGTGTTTCGTGTGTATTGTTGGTAATAGGTGATGTATTCATTTACGACAGTCAAATTTTTACATGTAGTTTGATAAGTTTGAAGTTGTAGTTGATTTGATAATTTCATAATTAATTCACTTTCAATAAATTTTTGAATAAAGTTCTCCCACACCCTGAAATGGGGTTTTATTCACATAAAAAATTAAGGGTGAACTGACTTTGTTATTCGTTCTAGGTGTCAGTCTTTGTGTAGGATCAGGAACATCAGTTCTGTCGGTGTAGTACACATTTGGATCAACTTGTTCTTATGTGAACAACTCAATCTATATTACATATTATACACTTTTATCTTTTAAAATCAATGACTTAGAGTATCTATACTATAAATCAGACAGAAGACTGATTGTAAGTTTTGTCCGTATATGGGAAGATTTGTTCACATATGAACAACGACAAAATACTTCCACTCAAGAAAGAGTTCTATCGGATTTGGTTTGAGTTCTACAAGTTATCCCTTATCTCAACCAATCCAATCATTCTGAAGAACTTGAAGAAAAGTGATGATTTCTATTCATCATGGGGTGATGTTGAAAGAACAACTTTCAATGACTGGTGGGAATCACATAAACATCTCTTTGAAGAACAGTCTGTATCCGTTATTGAATCATCATCCAATAGGAAATCTGGAGATACTTTATTACTTGAAGTACCTATAAATCAATCTACTACAGTATTAATGAAGAAGATTCGTCAATTAATTGATGAAGAACAGACTAAGAGAAGTAGACAACCTAAGAAGTACCGTGTGATTACTTCACAGTTTGTTATATCTGACAGAAGTGAACCTAAATTAGTAGTTTTGAAGGATGTTTTGAACATCTACCGTGATGTTTATCTTAAAGATACAAATTTACGAGGTAAGATTTTATTGAATCAGGTTTATAAGTATTACAAGGGTAGAAAGAGAAAAGACCATCAACAATTACCTAAGACCATTGATGACCGTGGGTCTACTAAAGAGGAAGATATAAAGAGAATTACTAGAAATCTAAGAAGATGGATTCAATGGGGTGACACGATTACTTTGAATGTATCAAAAGGTGAATTTCCAGGAAGATATTAGGGTTATTGGTCTCTACTTTTTCTACGTTCAATCATTGACATGAACATTGAAACACATGGTGAGTATTTAACTTTACCGGTCTTGTAACATTCTTCAAAAAATTTAATTGATAAGTTTTGAATCCTTGACATTTCTTTTGGTAATTCAATAGAACCATCATTTTCAAATTCGTATTTTAGATTTATTTCATTATCAAAATAGAAGTGAAATAAAAATTCTAATGCCAGTGCGAATTCATTTTCATTACTAGGTATTGATAGTTTTGAATCTTCGATTGATTTATCGAGTAACCATTGTTTTTGTTCATTTGTTAGTGGATTACCTGTTAAGTCAACAATAAGTTTCCCTGAAAGACCTCCAGTATTTCCACTTTTTATATTTTTTAGAAAATTAGAGAACATGGATCTAATCACTTTTCATAAGTTTTGACAGAGATATATTAACTCTGATTCCGAACTATTTTTGAACTTTCTTGGTGGTTTTTGAGGGGGTCTTGGATTTCAACTTTTCTTCGACTTTTCTCTCAATTTCTTTTTGTTTCTGTTTATCTAGTCGTTTCTTGAGTTGTTCTTCTTTTTTCTTCTCGACACTCTCAAATCGTTGTAGATGAACACGAACTTGATCAGTAGTCAGATGTTGACTATAAAACTGATCAATCATCTGTTGTGAGGTTCTAGCATTTCTAGAAAGATGAAGTGTATTTACGTTACCTTTCACTAATCTCATCATGATTGATGTGTGACGTAATGAATAGAGTGTGATGTTCTTATCAGTTGTCGTTTCTAGATTTGTTCTCTCGACTATTTTTCTGAACAACCTACCGACAACACTCATCATCGTGTCACGATTTAAGTATTGAGGAAAAAACACAAACTCGTCAGGTGAAATCTTTTTCTGAGTCTGTAATCTGAGTTCACATAGTTGTTTATATATACCGACACTTGCGGTCATACATTGAACTTCATTTGCGTTGGTCTTGGTTGCGGGGTGTGATAAGACGATCCATTCATCTTTACCCTCTTTCTTGATCGTGACATGTTTATGTTTAATCACTCGTAAGTCGGATGGTCTGATGAATGAATTGACCATGAATTGAATTAAGAATTTCATCTCTAGAGTTATCTCTACCCCCCTCACGACTAACTTTTCACTTGAACACAATTCACTCATTTTGACGATTGAGTCATATTCTTGATCTGTTAAGTAGTCTCTTTTTTGAGTGGTTCGTGTTTTTCCGTTCAATTTCGGAAAAACAGGGAGTTTGTCGATCAGGTCATTTGAGATACCGAACTTGAGTATTTTTCGTAAAACAACGAGATAGTGTTTGAGAGTCGAGAGAGATCGGGTCTTTTCTGACAGTTTGTTCAAAAGACGACTTATCTGAGAATTCGTGATGGTGGAGATATCTTGTTCATTAAAGAACGGAGATAACTCAAACTCAAATCGAGATTTATCACTTCGATAGACAGTCGGTCGGGTGGTCGGTTTAATCGATTCGAGGTAATTTCGACCCACCACCGTAAAAGACTTATTCGTGTCTGAAGTCTTGGTCATCACACTATTCATCAAAACTTGTTCGTAAAACTTAATACTGAACTTCTTGGATTCAACTAAATTGGTCGTTTTAGTGGATTTGGTGAAATACTTCCCTTGAAAGTAAACCCGTACCCAGTAATATTTACTTGATAAAGTTAGGTACACGACTAGTTTCTTGGGGTATCCCGAGATAGTCTGTATCGTGGATGGAATAGGGGTCGATCGACTCATAATGGTTCAATAATGTGGTTCATTTATTGTATTACGAGTTAGGTACACAGTTAGGTACTTTTTAGTGGGATCGCCTTGGCGCCCAATAGATATAAGGGTATAATGTTCGGTTCTGTGGATCAAATTGTAATCATAATCCACAGGTCCGGGGTTCGAATCCCTGAATCGCCACCAAATCAAAAGGCCATTGCCAAGCGGCAGTGGCCTTTTTCTTAGGTCTCTCGAGTCTTCAATATGGCTAAATTTTGGAACTTTGTCCTTTTTCAGCTTGGCTGGTTTGCCTGTGTATGGGGCGCGGCTAATCAAAAGGTACTGTGGGCTGTGGCGGGCACCTTGGCCTATATTATTTTTCATATTTGGCGATCACCCTTACCTAAGGTAGAAACAAGCCTTTTAATTAAGGCCGTTATATATGGAGTGAGCGCTGACACACTTGTTATGCATTTAGGCTTACTAGACTTTAAAGACGAGTGGCCAAGCCCCTTTGTCTCTCCCTTATGGATGTGGGTTCTATGGGCCCTAGTCGCTAGCACTATCAATGGATCGCTTTCTTGGTTGAGGGGTAGGCCAATTCTTGGAGCAGTCCTGGGGGCTATTTGTGGCCCAATATCTTATGAGGCTGGGATACGCATGGGCGCAGGATCCTGGGGTCCTGGCGGCCAAATAATGGGATTCATCATCATTGGGGTTATCTGGGGTGTTGCAATACCACTGTTCTTTTATTGGGATAAAACGCCTTTGGAACAAGGATTCGTCAAAAATCCGTAGTTTCTTCAAAAAAGTTACTTGCAAAGAGTACTGTTTTTATATACAGTAACTTCTAAGTTGTTAGACAGTAGAAAAAAATTCGGAAATAAGCCCAATACATAGCGAAAAGGAATCAAAAAATGGCCTTGGATGA
>Ga0209697_10008050_pt1 | contig 12089 bp, 10 predicted proteins | sample AliMusrvi5mmetaG_FD_184115 | JGI IMG/M metagenome (GOLD analysis project Ga0209697, IMG submission 184115) | Freshwater lake bacterial and archeal communities from Alinen Mustajarvi, Finland, to study Microbial Dark Matter (Phase II) - Alinen... | ecosystem: Environmental > Aquatic > Freshwater... | reverse complement strand
GGACAGCGCCAGGCGGTTGATGAGATCACGCGAGCCCTCCTTTCGAGTCGGCAGGCCGGTTATCCGGGTCGAAATAATAAACCGCCTGCCTCGCGTTTTTGTCGGCACGCCACGCCTGAGGCAGCCTGACAAACTGCGAGCGGGTCCAAGTCGCCGGGTCCGCGTCCAGGCTGACTGCATACCGGAAAAAACGAAGATGATCTTCCTCGGTGCCCTCAACGCAATTCCACCACGCGTGGAGCGACTTGCCACCCGATGAAAGAACCATGACCAGCGGCGCAAAATGGGCGAGATGCTCGATGATGGCCACCTGCTCATCAGGAGTGCCGGAGTCGAATTCGGTCACGAGGTATCGCCTCGGCCCGGTGTTGGCAAGACTGTGCATCGATTCTTTGCCGGCCTTGGTTACGCCCCTCTGTTCAGACATCGGCGACGGCACGAGCAGGCAGCTTTCCTCGAACTTCACCGACATGAAGTATTCCCGTGGCAGGGTCCTGAACCACCGGTTGGTGCCGATACACAGCAAGGCGTCTTCCGGATAAAGGTGCTCTAAATACCAGTTCGGAAAAAGGGCGTCACCTTCGATGGCAAGCGGAGACCTGTGTTGCAAGTCCGCCACCGTGGTGGAGCTTTCACCTATGATTTTGGCACGGAGGAAGGTGTCGACTTCGGGCCACTTTGGCCGCGCCGCGGCACCGGCAGTCGCGGGGTGCTTTGCGGGGCTAGGACCTCTCGGCGAGGCAAGCTTCGACGCTGTGACCGCTTCCTCAATTTCACGAATCGGGACATCCCGGCCGCAACCGGTGACGGCCTTGGCGAGGAGCTTGACGATGGCGTCATGGCTGAGGAGACGGTGAAGCTGGAGCCCCATTGTGAATAGCCAGCGGTGGACGCCACTGCCGGCGCGCGGCGGATTGGCGAGCTTCTCGCGGATATGGACGGGGAGGCGATGGTCGACTGACAACAGGGTGTGTGTCTTCATTGGGACTGCAAATTTTTGGTTGCAGGCCGCCTCACATCAGAATAGTCTCCCGGCGGGATCTCAAATCCGTCGGGCCGTTTCAGCGATGAGGCGGCCTGATTTTTTTGGCTATGGGTGGGTGGTTATCTCACATTTTGTTTGAGATTTGCAGCGACGTTTGTCGAACCGGTCGTGGCCGGACTGCCCCCGTTGATTATGCCCAGTCGCGCTTCCACAGACGCCAACTCATCTAACAACCTTCGGTATTCGGCAATATCACGGTACCTGACGAGGCGCAAAGCAGGGGCAACGCCGTCCTCGAGCCACGTTGTAAACGCAAATTCGCCTGGGCTGACGCGGGCCGTGAGAGCGTATGCAGCGGTCTCCTCAATCATATCCTGCCGAACGTTCATCGCGCAGACCGCGACCAAGCGGTCGGCACCCACGATTTCGGCAATCTGAGCCAGGTCTTCGAGGTCAACCATCCCGATTTTTGTTACCTCGTATGTGAGGATTCTGACGACGTCATGGAGGCAAAAGTATATTTTTCCGTCAATGAATGTTGCACCCACGCCACCGAACAGGGGGTTCCAATAATTGTTCAGAACCACTTGTCGGATGCTTCTGGTCTCTTTTTTCGAGGTGTTAGATGCTGATGATGTTGGTTTCGCGACGTTGCCGTCGCCCGGTGTGTTTTGCGTATGTGTTTGCATTTTTTTCGTTTGGTCTGAGATGGGTCAGCCCGTGATGGGCGCGGGCGAAGCTGGAAGTGAATGCAAGCCGGCGGCGCCTGCTAGCAACACGGTCAAGCCCAAGGCAGCCGAGACGGCTGGGGGGTGAAAGCGAAGTATCTTCCCATGGCGCAGCGCGACCGGGATCGTACCGGCTGCAGCCCAGGCGGTAATGGTGCGACTCGTAACCCCAAGCGGACGGGCAATCTCGGCCGCCGTGGCAAGCACGGGCAAGACGCAGGGCACCTCGGAAGAGGTCAGCGGGATTTTTTTTTGGCGGCGGTTAAGGCGAGGTCTGGGCACACCGCAACGGTACATTTCCAGCGGATGCCAGCAAGCTTGTTTTATTCATAAAGTACTGGAACTAAGTGACTTAGACTGCGTCTAATTGACCGTACACTGAACGAGACATCAAGGTATTTGGGCGACCAGTGAGGATGGCTTGAACACAAACTGCCTGGATTTCGCTCCCTACTGACCGACCATTGACCGAAATTTCCCTAACAAGAAAATTCGGAGTCCGGACGGGCTTTATGCGACCGTTTACTCTACTCAGTGCTGACCGCCGGCTGAATGCAATAATCAGGGATCTGAGAAGGGGCTGATCACTGTCTGAACGCAAAATCCAAGGGGGAATGCGAATGACTGATCGCGCCGGAGATCACTTAAATCCGACAATTTAAGGGCTGGTAGGCCTGGGCAAAATTATTTCAGGGCTGCGGTGCGAATGGCTATTGAAAATAGGCGATTTGAACCGCAGATGGAAAAAAAAGTGGTGCCAGAACATGTTTGCTGTGACGATTGTGTTAGCTTTCGATGCGCTCTTTCATGCGGAAGCTTGACCCTTTGATCACATCTGCGGGGCCATTATTAACGACGGGGTTGAGGGCGAAGGAGATGCCGTTGAAGATGGCAGGTCACTATTTGAAAGCCTTGTTGGTGGTCAGGGCGATGGAGCCGCGTTCGTAGCAGCGCTGATGACTTGGAAGAGCAGATCACCACCGCCACCATCCACACACCAGTTGCGCGTCGTCCATTCCCATGAGACGGGCATCAGCTATGTACGCATAGCCGGGAAGTCCATCAGGACCCCGTATGGCACCGACTGGTATTAGACCACGACCATGCTCTCCGGCTCGACTGGTGCGCCGTTCGACCATGAGTTCGGCCACGGACGGTGGCGCATTGAGAGTGAGGGGTTCGATCACGACTGACCGCCCCTGGCACTCCGGCATGCATGCCATCACCACGGCAACCATCCTCGCGCTTTGGCAGGCTATGTTCGTCCCCCGCGCGGTCACCCGCTGCTTCCTAATTGTCGCTGGACGACTTCCTGCGCAGTCTGCTGCCCGCGTTTCGGGAAGCCCACACGGCGGGTTATTTCGCCGTTCGACTCGTGGCGGATCTCCATTGAGTCCACTGGCGGCCCCTCCACCCGACATGGCGCCGAAGAGTGTCCAGCGACAATTAGAAGGGCAAACTGCCCGCTCAGCCCAAGGTTGCCCGTAGCCGGCGGCAATCCTGACGCTGCCGTGTCCCATCCCCGCTCCCGGCACTGTCAAATCGCACCCCAACCGGCCCGCAAACCCTACGAGCGAAACCGCCTACCCGCTTAACATCCACAGCCACGGACCTCAATCCAGCGTTTCCAAACTCACACACACCCGGCAGGGTTGCGATTTCGGAATCGCTGGTCGTCACACATTCTCTGTTGACCCGGTAACTTGAGGCGTCAAAGTCGCTGGAGAGCAAACCATGAGCACTCGCAAACCATCCGCCGCGGGAAAGGCCATCGCAAAGAAGTCCCCCGCCAGGAAGGCGGCGGTCAAGAAGTCTGAAGGGACGAAGGCACGCTCCAAGGAACCTGACGCCACCACGGTTGCAAAACCGGACTGCCCTCAAGTGCCCCCCGGGGACCCCGGAAATACGAAGCCCCCAGGTGATCCTCCGTCCACTTCCACTATTGAGCCGCCGTCAACCCCTCCTCTTAGTTTTCGTGGTACATTTGTTTGTGGGACTTCTTTCACCTCGCCTTCCGGCCTCCCAACAAGCCACCCCTCTGAATCTTCGTCTGGGGCGGAGCGTGTGCCCGATCCACAGGCGCTCGCCACGCTTGCCATCCAGATGCTTCAGCCAAGGCTAGCGGGAATCTACGAAAGTGAGAAGCAACTCTCTGGTCGGCATCTCGACAATGACTTCTTGGATGCCCTCAAACGGGCAGAGAGTTTGTTCAATATGGCAACCGGATTATCTGACACGGACGTTGATGCCTACCAACTCTTCAAGGACGAGGATGATCCGATGTCCTTCGGCGATATTGAGAAGAGGTTCAAGGAATTCGGATGGGGTTGCCCCTGCTCGGAAAATATTATCAAAGATTACGTGCCAAAACTCATCCATGAAGCACACCGACAGATCGAAAGCCAGAACGATCGCGACGAGATTCAGTTGAGCCAGGCAATGGGTTATCCGATTGGTATTAGCGGCCTAAACCATAGGATTCGTCGCCACCTTGTGTCGATGATCAATAGGACACGATTGAATAGGCTTCCGCTGAATTGTGACCAATTCGCCGAACAGCTTGCCGATGATTTCATTGGAAGGATACGCCGGAGCATCCCCGGTCCGCAGGAATCCTGCGACGCACAAGATCATTTTGACTCCTATTTGGCCCGCTCCAGGTTCATTCCCTATGTTTGCGACGGCCTCTCCTATGAGCGCTTCATGGGGGAGGACCACTTGAACAAGGCTCTCTACCTCGACCGAGCCAGCAGCATTTTGTTCTACCTCAAGGAATTGGGCGTCCTATCGTCACGCATTATTAGGGATCCCTCACAATTGAAAGAGCAGTTGCGAAAGCTGCACTTGTTGATTCGGAGTTCCGACGGCGTGCCAGCGGAAGTTGGGGACCGAATGGAATCATGCATCAACATGCTCAACTCTGATGCCCCGGACATGAAAGGCGTCAGCGCGGAAGCCGTCCAAGCGGCTAGGGCGCTGGAGGCATTTCGAGACCATTGGTGGTTCCGCAATTTATGGAGTTTGCAACCTGCAGAAAGACTCAAGAAGGCACTGGAAAAACATGCGACTGCCATGCCAAGGGTGAGCACAGGTGGTAACGCGACCGCTGAGATCTCGCCCGTGGAGGATGCCAGGCAGAGGCTGATCAGCCTCTTGGATGAATCGAGCGCTTGTTCGAGGCAGGATGCGGCACCCTGCAGCCAAGCAAAATACCGCGCCCTTCTATGTGAAATCAAGGATTGTGCTCGCGTCATCCTTGAATCCATGCAAAGCCCCACGGATGACGCCGCTCCGAGCAATCTGTCCGATATGCTGAAGAGGATTGGGCAGGCGGAGGAAGACGGAATCCGGGCGCAGGCGGGGAATAAGGACCGTGAATGGATCGATGTTGCCAAATTGCTCGGTGTTTTGACGAAATGGAGCGATACAAAGAGAATCCGCCCCTACGAGATCTTCCTATTTGCCGCGCAAGCGGGCCTACAGGAGAAGTATCTCGTCTGCAAGCAGTCCGCTCTCGCAGCCAAGTTCATACCATTTCCGAAGTGCACGTCCAGCGAGTCGATCCTTTTGTCTCATGGTGGTAATAAGCTGGAGCCCTTACATGACGAAGAAGCGCCATGAAGCACGCATGTATCACTTCAGCGCACCTGGCTGGGACGCGATGCTGACACGAGGCGTCAGTGAAGCTGGTGGTCGTCCGTGCATTGCAAGTTGGCTTGCTCATTTTAATGCGATTAGGTTTGGCAAGGCCTGACTTTGCTGACGTCGCCCCTGGCAACCATCACAAATCACGGCCTCCACCGGACAGGAATTCCAGAATCTCGGCCGATTCCGGCAGTATTCCGGCAGCAGTCTGAATTCCAGTTAGGCTTTTCTGAGTCATAACTCCTTGGTTTTCAAGGAGTACACCCGAAGGGACTCGAACCCCTAACCTTCTGATTCGTAGTCAGACGCTCTATCCAATTGAGCTACGGGTGCATTGCTGCGGGGCGAAGGAAAGCGGGTGTGGCGGAGGCTGTCAAGGATTTTGAAGCGGATTTTTTGAGCTGGCGGGGGCGACAGCGAGGGGCTGGCTAGCCCAAGCGGCCGCATCTGGCTGCATCTGGCTTGCGCAGGGCTCGGAAACACTCTAGGAAAACCCCAAGTGGATACTCAATCTCCCCAAACCCCCCGTGGTTCATCGTGGTTGCGCACCGTGGTGCGCGGCGCGCTGATATGCGCAGGGGCGATCGCCATCCTATTGCCGGCATGGCTGCCAAACCGTCCGTCGGCACCACTGGGGCAGGGCACGGTGGTGCTGCTGCAGGCATTGTTGCTGGCCGCGTCATCGGCGGTGTTTTTCGGGGCCACGGCACATGCCGGCGTGAACCGACCGGTGTGTCGCATTCTCGCGATGGTGTTGGCGGCGGCCGTGGTGAGCGAGGTGGAGAATTTGGCGTCGTTGATGATGGGCGGGGTGTTTCCCGGGAATTGGGTGGTGGGGGCGATTCTGTTGGTGGCGCTGATCACGGCCATCCGCCACCGGCGGGTGGTGGTGCGCTTTGTCGGCACGGTGGGCGACCATGCCGGAGCCGGCTTCATCGGGGCGGCGTTGCTGATCCTCTACGTTTTCAATCGGGTGATCGGTCGGCAGCGGTTTTGGCAGGCGGCATTGGGCAATGCGTATGCGCCGGAGGTTCCGCCCATCTGCAAAGGCTACCTGAAATTGCTGGCGTGCTATCTGTTGTTCATCGGGACCATTGGCTTGGCCCTGACGCTGGCCCGCCGCGAAGAACCGGAATGAAAATCATCCAAATCCTGCCCGAACTGAATGCCGGCGGCGTCGAACGCGGCACCTTGGAGCTGGCCGCCTATCTGGTGGCCGCCGGACACGAGGCGCTGGTCATTTCCAATGGCGGCCGCCTGGTGGCCGACCTGCAACGCTGCGGGGCGCGGCATCTTGCGCTGCCGGTCCATCGCAAGAGCCTCGCCTCGCTGCTGCAGGTGCGGCGCTTGCGGCGGGTTCTAACAGACGAGCGGGCGCACATCCTGCACCTCCGCTCGCGGGTGCCCGGCTGGCTGGCCTGGCTGGCGTGGCGCGGCATGGATCCGCACACCCGGCCGCGCCTGGTGAGTACGGTGCACGGGTTCTACTCGGTGAACGCCTACTCGGCGGTGATGACCCGCGGCGAGCGCGTGATCGCGGTGTCGGAAAGCGTCCGGAGTTATGTGTTAGATAATTATCCGAATGTTCCGGCCGACATCATCCGGGTGATTCCGCGGGGCATCGAGCCGGAAGATTTCGGGGTGGCCTATCGGCCGTCGGATACCTGGCTGGCAGCCTGGCAGGCCGCGCGGCCGGGCTTGGCGGGCAAGCGCGTGTTGCTGCTGCCGGGGCGCATCACGCGGCTCAAGGGGCACGAGGATTTTTTCGATCTCATCGCCGCGCTCAAGGCCGAGGGCGTGCCCGTACATGGCTTGGTGGCGGGCGAGACGCATCCGAAGAAACGCGCCTATCTGGCAGAACTGCACGACCTGGTGCGGCGCCTCGGCATCGGCGACGAGGTCGAGTTTCTCGGTCATCGCGATGACCTGCGCGAGGTCATGGCGGTCAGCGAGATGATCTGCGGGCTGTCGCGCCAGCCGGAGTCGTTCGGGCGCACCGTGTTAGAAGCGCTGGCCCTCGGCAAGCCGGTGCTCGGCTACGCTTGCGGCGGGGTCGGCGAATTGCTCGCCGGGTTGTTTCCGATGGGCCGCGTGGCACCGGGCGACCGCGCCGGATTGTTAGATACCGCCCGCGCCATCCTGGCGCAGCATCCCCGCCCGCTGCCGGTGGGCGAGCCTTTCACGCTCGAGGCCATGTGCCGTTCCACCCTCGGTGTCTATCAGGAATTGTGGTGACGGATGGACCCGGCACCGCGCTTTCAACAACTTATATCTACTAACATGTCGTCCGCGAACCGCTTTCCCATCCGCTTGCCGCTCATCGCGTGGGGCCTGCTCGCGCTGGGGCCGGCGCGCGGAGCCGACGCGCTGCCCGCGCATCCGCGACTGCTGTTTGACGCCGGCGAGGTCGAGCAAATCAAGCAACGGATCAGGCAGCCCGCATGGTCGGAGGCGTGGCAGAAGTTCAAGGGCGATTTCGACAAGACCATTGAGGAAAGCATCGAGCTGCCGCCGCGGGGTGCGAACTGGGGGCATTGGTACGTTTGCCCGAAACACGGCGCGGCACTCACCACGGGCCGCCAGATCGAGCCGTGGAAATGGGAACACATCTGCCCGGTGGACCAGCAGGTTTTCCACGGCGACCCGAAAAAGCCCTCGAGGGATTATGACGGCTGTGTTCTTGGCCGTGCGCATGGCGATTATGCGCAAGCGATCCGCAAGGCCGGGATTCTCTATCAAATCACCGGCGACGAGAAGTACGCCCGGCGCGGGCGCGAGATTCTCTTGGCCTACGCCGACAGGTACCTTTCCTACCGCCTGCACACCACCAGCGGCAGCAAGGCGGTCGGCGGCGGCAGGCTGTTCTCCCAGGCGCTTGACGAGTCCGTCTGGCTGATACCCGTGGCCCAAGGTGCCGACCTGATCTGGAACAGCCTGACCGAGGATGACCGCCGGCTGCTGGCCGAAAAGCTATTTCTCCCGGCCGCCCGCGAGGTGATTGGACCTAGCAAGTTCGGCGTGCACAACATCCAGTGCTGGTACAACGGGGCGATGGGATTGACCGGCTTCCTGCTGGACGACCGGAAGCTCATCCGCGCGGCCATCGACGATCCGAAGGGTGGCTATCGCACGCAGATGGCGAAAGGGGTGCAGCCCGACGGCGTCTGGCGCGAAGGCGCATGGAGTTATCATTTCTACACGCTCAGCGCCCTTGTGCCGCTGGTCGAGGCGGCGCGCCACGGCGGCATCGATCTATATGGCGAACCGTTGAAAAGGATGTTTGAGGCGCCGATCGCGCTGGCGATGCCTAACATGAAACTTCCGGCCTTCAACGACAGCCGCGAAACCGGACTGAATGCCAACCTATATGAACTGGCGTACGCGCGGTACCAGGACCCGGTTTTCGTCAGAGCCCTGGCCGGAAGCAAGCGAACCGAGGAGTTCGCACTGTGGTTCGGGGTGGACACGCTGCCGCAACCCGAAAAGAGCGCCCTGCAGAGCCACAACGACCCTTCCGGGGGCTATGGCGTCCTCCAGCGCGGCACCGGCCAGCAGGCCACCTGGCTGTGCCTCAAGTATGGCCCGCACGGAGGCGGGCACGGGCATTATGACAAGCTGACGTTTGTGCTTTACGCGGGGGGACAGACGATTTGTCCCGATGCGGGAACGCGTGGGTACGGCTCGAAGTTGCACGAGGACTGGGACAAGACGACCCTGGCTCATAACACGCTAACTGCAAACCTGAGTTCTCAGAAACAGGCCCGCGGCAGATGCCTGGCGTTTGGCAGCGACAACGGGGCGGATTATGCCATGGCCGAGGCGGGGCCGGTTTACGAGGGCTTGCGCTTCGTGAGGACCGCGGCGCTGCTCAGCACGAACCTGCTAGTATTTGTCGATCAGGTGCAGGCGGACAAGGAACAGCTCCTTGACGTGGCGTGCCATCTGAATGGCGCATGGGAGGATCTGCCGGCAGGAGAGAAATTCGAGCCGCCCAATGCGAGCGCCTACCGCTATCTCCAAGGCACCACGCAACGGACGCTCACGGCAGGAATGAGCCTGAAATGCCGCGGGGCGGACAAGAACCTGCGGCTCATCGTGCTGGCCGGCGACACGCCGACGGACATCATTACGGGAACCGGGATCGGCAAGGATACATCGGACCGCGTTCCGGTGGTCTTATTCCGGCGCCGCGCGCCACAGAGCACCTTTGTCTGGGGCCTCTCGCTGGACGGGACCCCCGTGACGCTGACCGCCAAGGCCGACGACAAGGCGCAGACGGCCGACGTGCAGGTGACGGCGGGGGCTGGCTCGTGGCACCTGGAAGTGGACGGCTGCAAGGGAAGCGTGAGAGTGAGGCCCGTTACGAAATAAGCCAATCATTCCCCGTTTCGCGGCTGCGCTTCTCGGATCCATTGCTGCCGCTCAAAGTGGACCTGTATGCCTACTGCGAGTTTCACATGCCATACGTGCATGGCAAGAAGATGACATGGAGTCCGATTGAAAGGAATCCGTTCCCCGGACCGTTTGAACGTTCCGGCGACGGCAAACAGGGACTAAAAACCTGGTAGCAATGAAATCCATCATGACATCTCCCCAACTCCTGGCTGGCTTGGTCCTGATGACAGCAGTGGCGACGTGGGCCGCCAAGCTGGATGAAATGAGCGACTTGGAAAGGGCACACCGCGGCACGGTGGAAATCGATACCGAGCTCCTCAATCGCGCGCCTCAGCCCGCACCGGTGCAGGCGTTCTTCGCGGCGGCCCGGCAGGCGATGGGCGCGGCCCCAAAGGCTCGGTTTGCCGATGTGCCCGAAATCAGGCAGGCGGCTGAGAAGAATGGTATCACGCACCTGGGCGGCCCGATGCTCGGGAGCCTTTCGGCCGATGGGGCGCGCGTGTGGGTGCGCACGGTCAAACCGGCCAAGGTCACCGTGGTCGTGCAACTGGCCGGCGAGGAACGCCGTTTCGGGCCGGTTGCCAGCACAGTGGACAGCGATCTAACCGCCGTGGTGGCGGTGACCGGGCTGAAACCGGCGACGCACACCACCTACCGCGTGCTGGTGGATGACATGCCGATCACGATGCCTGCCAATGCGGTCATCACCACCGCGCCTGCAGCGGGTCCGACAACCGGGACGCGGATCGCATTTGGGGCCGACTTCCACAAATCGGGCCTCTGGAAGCCGGACTTGATGGAACTCATCCGCACCCGCGGCAACCTTGGCATGTTGCTGCTTGGCGACAGCGCCGTGGATGACCGGGAAAACCGCGTCGGCATGCACCGGGCGGATTACCTGCTGCGCGACCTCTCGCCGTATTGGCAGCAACTGGCCGCCTCGGTTCCCATCTATGCCACCTGGGATGACCACGACTATTTCAACAACGACCTGGCGGGCATACCGCCAAAGTTCACCGCGGCAGACCGCACGGCGGTGCGCACCGTCTGGCGGCAGTCGTGGAACAACCCCGCCTGCGGCTTTGAAGAAGAGAATGAAGGCATCTTCTTCCGCACCCGCGTCGGTCCCTGCGACGTGATCATGCTCGATACGCGCTTCTTCCGCACATCTCCGGGCCAAGCCGACAGTTTCCTCGGCCAGCCCCAGATGCAGTGGCTGGAAGAGCAACTGACTGCCTGCACCGGTCCCTTCATCATCCTCACCTGCGGAACGATGTGGAGCGACTATGTTTCCAATGGCAAGGACTCGTGGGGAAAGTGGGATCCTCCGGCGCGCGAACATATCTTCTCCTTCATTGAGCAGCACCGCATCGGCGGCGTGTTGCTGCTCTCGGGTGACCGGCACGGCGCGCGGGTGATGAACATTCCCAGGCCATCCGGTTTCATGTTCCATGAGTTTGAAATGGGCAGTCTCGGTGCTCACGAAGGCCCGGGAGCGATGGGGGACAAGCCGGCAATGCAGCCGTTCGGCATCGTCCAGACATTTGCCTTTGGCGAGTTCACCTTTGACACCGCGGCCGCTGATCCCACGGTCACCTTCCGTGCCGTGGGCACTGACGGAAAAGCACTCTACACCTCAACTCTGACGCGCGGCCAGTTAACCCCACCGGGCAAGTGAACCGATACAGGTGGGTCTGGAGTCAGTCCTTGTTTTTCCATAACAGGTCTTCATATTTCTTGAGGGTTTTGAGGTCTTTTGGGCTTTTGCGCATGCGATTGACCAGATTGCCCACATGGGAGCTGTGCCCCATGGCCAAGCGCTTGGCAAGCCATTCGTTGCCAGCCGCAGCATGGCGTTTGGCGAGGGCGGCGCATGCTCGAATTGTAGCGGCGCTCTGTGAGCGTCGCAGCCTAAGGGCGAGCGAAGGCACAACGCACAAGCTCTTCGGACAACAGACAACAGACAACCGACAACTCTTCCCTCTGTTCCTCCGTCGCCCCGCGCCATCACACTTGTCCCGCCGTAGCCTGCGGCGAAGGCGGATGATACACCGCACCAGGATATTGGAATCTCAGTTGCCTTGCCATGCGTGAATTCTCATGCCTGATCCCACCGCTGTCAAGCGAAAAGATTGAAATGAAAGGACTGACCCCACTGATCCGCCAGACCGATACAACGCCAGCCAAGCGTATATCGAAGCCCTCGATATGCATAGGGCCTTGGCAACCACCTCCGGAGATTGTCCCTCTTGAACGGCGGTAACTCCCCGAATTCGCAGTTCTGTGAGTTCTTTTGCCGTGAGTTTCCGTGCATCAGTCTCTCTCGTCTTCTTCAC
>Ga0209697_10008043_pt1 | contig 12094 bp, 7 predicted proteins | sample AliMusrvi5mmetaG_FD_184115 | JGI IMG/M metagenome (GOLD analysis project Ga0209697, IMG submission 184115) | Freshwater lake bacterial and archeal communities from Alinen Mustajarvi, Finland, to study Microbial Dark Matter (Phase II) - Alinen... | ecosystem: Environmental > Aquatic > Freshwater... | reverse complement strand
GAACCTAATTAAAAAGCTGATTGTTCAACAATTGACAGATATTAATTTGATGTTTGGGAAAGAAATAGTTTTATTATGGAAAAATTTATTTTTAATCATCTTAAAAATAAAAAATATGAATAAGATAATTTTTCCTTTAATACTGTTTCTTTTAAATGGATTTCTTTTTACAGAAAGCCCTTCGGCCTATAGCCAAAATAGTTATATTAGTGTAAATATAACAGCTAAGCAAGCCTTAAAAAAGAAATATAAATTTTGTAAAGTAACTTCAACTGTAAAAAATGGATTTAAAACTACTAATGAGCGCTACAAAAGAAAGGTCCTTACGTGTGAGAAGCTGGACTCATTAGAGAAACCTTTTACAGCTCTCATTAAACTAGGGCTAAGTAAAAAAGTAATTAATAATAAAACACCCCGCGATTCCTTTTTACTTTTATTCCCAAATGCTCAAAAAATTAATGATACTGCCTTTTATTTGTATGCTTTGCCTTTGCCACCACGAGACACTTCTTTTCTTATACCACACCAGATGGGTTCACATCCGTGGCAAGACCGTCAGGCAATTTATTTCGATTCTTCAGGGATGATTAAAAATATCAATTCCGGTGGTGGAGCAGGTGAAGAGTGCTGTGCCGGAGGAGATAGCTGGTATCAAACTATCAGATTTAAGGATAATATCTGTTACACCTCTACCCGTCACTCTCAGCAAGCAAATGAAGAAATAGAAACTAAATGGGATCCTTCACTCTCCTTTCCGATAACAGTAACTAAAAATGCTGGAAACAATGCTGGTTACAGTAAAACCACTTATACCTATTTATTTAGAAGAGGTATTCTTTATAAAATGACTGAATTGACTGAGGGTAAAACATCTCCTGAAAATAAAACAATAGTTTATAAATACCATTACAAAAAATAAGTTATTCGGATTTTGCATACTGTATAAATTCGTTGAGCAGACCCTTTAGCCTTTACTTCCCTAACATATATTAACAATTCAAATAAAAATACTTCCAATAGAATCTATAATAATTTATCTTTGCTTTAGCTTTGATGAATAATTATGAGCAATGGAATAAGGAAAATAAGAAATCAAAAAATAAACATTAACATCAATATTAACAACCAAATCCCTCAAATCTATGGAAAAACTAATTGCAACCTGTGGTTTAAACTGTGCTACCTGCGATGCAAGGATAGCTACAATAGCCAATGATAATGAGCTGCGTGCCGTAACAGCCGAAAAATGGAGAACAGAGTACAACTCACCGGAAATTACACCTGAGATGATTAACTGTACCGGATGCAGAGAACCTGGCCTTAAACTGGCGCATTGTGAAATGTGTGACATAAGAAAATGTGCCATTTCGAAAGACTACAGCACCTGTGCTGTCTGCGAAAAGCTGGAGAATTGTGAATTGACAAGTAAAATACACCAATTTGTTCCAGAAGCTCTGGCAAATCTTAAATCGTTAAACTAAAAAAGATTAATTATATTTGTTTTTTGTTTTCATCTACATTAACCTAAAACATTCTGATGAATGAAAAATGATAATCTGAAAGACAGAAACCCAAAAACAAGAAAAAGCCAATCCCATTCCAAAGAACCTATCAGGAAAACTAAAAAAAACTACAACAATACATTTATCTGGGCCGCTTTAGCTGTTGTTTTTATAATAACATTCTTCATTTATTTTAAAACATCCGGCTTTGGTTTTGTCTGGGATGATAATTATTATATTACCTATAATAATGATTTAAATGCCTTAACATGGGAAAATATAAAACTCTTTTTTGCAAAATTCTATATTGGCAATTACCAGCCAATAACTATTCTAACATATGCTATTGAGCAAAAAATATCGAAAGGTTCTTTTATGTTGTTTCATGTTTTTAATATTTTCGTTCATCTTATAAATACATATTTAGTCTTTCTGCTGATAAAGAAAATATCGCCAAAAAGCGCTGTGGTGGCGTTAATTACTGCAGCCTTCTTTGCTGTCCATCCCATGCATGTAGAGTCTGTGGCCTGGGTTTCAGGTACTAAAGATCTTTTGTACACATGCTTCTTGCTTTTGGGTTTAATATTTTATACCAACTACCTTAAATCAAATAATATTAAATATCTTATTTATACAGGTGTCTTCTTTATTTTATCTTGCCTGAGTAAGTCAGCAGCTGTGATATTGCCTTTAGTTATGCTGATTTTCGACTTTTATTACAATAGAAGATATAGTTATAAAATGTTTCTTGAGAAAATTCCATTCTTCGCTATCTCAATAATTTTTGGAATTGTAGCTGTGTTTTCCCAAAGGGCTGTTATTATGGATAAAGCCCCCGTCGTATCTTTTATTGGTCGTATTTCTACTGTTTCTTTTTCATTGATCAGCTATTTATATAAAACAGTTATTCCCATAGGTCAATCGGCGCTCTATCCATTCCCAAATGAAATTGAAGGTACACTTCCTTTAATATATTATTTCTGTATCTTGTTGGTTTCTTTGCTTGTGTTTTTTGTCTGGTTTTCACGAAGATGGGGAAAAAATGTTATTTCCGGTTTCTTGTTTTTTATTGTCACCATCATACTGGTGCTCCAGTTTGTCCCCGTTGGTTCCGCATCGATGGCCGACAGATATACTTATGTGCCTTATATAGGACTTTTTTTTATTGTGGGTAAAATATTTGAATATTATTATGTTGAAAAGAAGAAATTTAAAAATATACTCGTATTTATTTTAATCTCTGGCTTTTTAATCTTCTCAATAATAAGTAATGAGCGCATAAAAATATGGGAAAATGATGATACCCTTTTTACTGATGTGATAAGCAAATATCCTGATTGCAGTTTAGCCTATTATAACAGGGGTGCGTACTACCTTAATGTTAATGCTCAGAAAATTTATGCTAAAAATAGCGTAAAAAGGGAAATGTACATCAACTATTCTATTAAGGACTTTGATAAAGCTATTGAAAATAATCCTGATTATACGGATGCTTATATCAACAGATCAAGTGCAAGAAATTTTAATAAAGATTTTTCCGGTGCCATAAAAGATCTTGATAAAGCCATAGCGTTAGATAAAAACAACCCCAAAGCAGAAGTTTATGTTAACAGGGGGATTGCTAAAAATGAACTTAAAGAATATTCAAGTGCCATAAAAGATTTTGATAATGCTATTGGAATTGATACAACCTATGCTGATGCATATACTAACAGGGGTTGTGCAAGATTTTACTTAAAAGATTACGAGGGCGCACTCCTTGATTATAATAAAGTAATTGTACTCAATCCTCATGATGCAAATGCTTATAAAAACAGGGATGTCGTCAGTTCAATTTTAGGAAATTCAAAGAAATAATATGCAAAATACATCAGTATGAATAAAAAATCTGGAAAGAAGAACGAGCCTTTTCAAAAGAAGAAGATTCCCTTTAAAAAGGGAGATAATAAAATGGAGAAATGGGTCTGGTTTGCTCTGGCAGTAGTTGTAATCACAACTTTTGCCATCTATTTTAATGCTATCAGATTTAATATCCTTTATAGTTGGGACGACAATGTATATATCCGCGAAAACAACGACATCCTTAGCCTGCACTGGGCAAATATTAAATTATTCTTTACTAAGTTTTATGCCGGCAATTACCACCCACTTACAATTCTGACCTATGCGCTGGAATATAATATAGGGTCTGGAAAACCCTCTATACTGCATTTTAACAACATCTTATTGCATATTGTCAACACTTGTCTGGTCTTTGTGTTAATAAGGAAAATATCCCCTAAAAATGCAATCGTAGCTTTGATAACAGCTGCTTTTTTTGCCGTTCATCCCGTACATGTAGAATCAGTGGCATGGGTCTCAGAGCGGAAGGATGTCCTATATTCTTTTTTCTTCCTGCTTTCCCTCATTATGTATATGGATTACCTTAAATTACACAAGGCAAAGCATATGTTTTACAGTGCTGTCTTTTTTCTACTCTCTTGTTTGAGCAAATCGGCTGCTGTTATATTGCCACTGGTGATGGTGCTTCTTGACTATTACACAGACAGAAAATTCACCTGGAAAATGATGCTTGAGAAAGTGCCTTTTTTTCTGATTTCTCTGATTTTTGGACTCCTTGCCATCTATTCTCAGAAGAGTGTTGGGGTTATCCAGAACTGGGCTCCCAATATGTCTGCTGTTGAACATCTTTCTGTTGTATGCTTCTCTTTTATAAGTTATTTATTCAAAGCCCTCATTCCTGTCGGGTTATCTGCAATATATCCATACCCTTTGGAATTAGGGAGCACGCTGCCTTTGATGTATTATATTTCAATTCTGCTTGTTGGATTGCTGTTTTATCTGGTCTGGTATTCACGCAAATGGGGCAAGGATGTAATCTTTGGATTCCTGTTTTTTGTTATAACCATAATTCTTGTGCTTCAGATTTTATCTGTTGGCGCTGCAACCATGGCCGATAGGTATACTTACATCCCTTATATTGGTGTTTTTTTTATGGTTGGAAAACTTTATGAAAATATATCCGTCAGTCTTAATAATACCATCAGAAAATATAACAATTATCTGTTGACAGTATTGGTAATAGGATTTGTAACTTTCACAGCTATAAGTAATGATCGTGTAGATGTATGGACAAATGAAGACACCCTGTTTTCTGATGTAATAAATAAATATCCATACAGCAGTAAAGCATACTTTATGAGAGGCGGTTTCTATATTATGCACGATGCTTATGAAGTGTATGCCAATAACCCGAAAGAAAAAGAAAAATTTTTAAGAATGGCCATTGAAGATTTTGAAAATACTGTAAAATATGCTCCAGTACCTATCGAAAAAGCTAAAGCTTATTATAATCTCGGATTTGCAAAGTACGACCTTACTGATCTTAAAGGGGCTGCAGACGATTGCAGTAAATCAATAGACATTGATTCTACTTACAGTAAACCACTTATATGCAGGGGAAATTGTTACCGAAATTATTATGCAAATACATTATATGCCAATGATGCTATTCTAAAAGAGAATTATTTAAAAAAGGCTATAACAGATTACGAAAAAGCATTAAAATATGAAACAGTCATTAAAGATAAAGCTGTTGCTTATTGTAATATAGGAGCCTGCAAAGGCGATCTTGGTGATAGAGAGGGCGCCATAAAAGATTTTGACGATGCTGTTAAAAATGATAATAATTATGCTATTGCCTATTATAACAGAGGAAATCAGTATTACCTGCTGAGAGATTATCAAAATGCTCTTGAAGATTACAATAAAGCCATTGAGCTTAACCCCCGGGATAACAATGCCATTAAAAACAGGGATATTGTAAAGTCTATTTTGAAAAATTTAAAACCGGCCTGAGTAAGATAAGATCATCAGACCATTACTATAATGTTTTTTAATTAAATACGCATTACTTATTACAATGAATAAAAAACCTATAAAGAAAAATTCTTCATCTAAAAAAAAGAAAACTACCCATAAAATTGATAATAAGAAAGTTGACAAATGGGTTTGGGTTGCTCTGGCAGTAGTTGTCATTACAACATTTTTTATATATTTTAAGGCTATAAGCTTCAATTTGCTTTATTCGTGGGATGATTGTGATTACGTAACCAATAATGACCATATCAGAAGTCTTCAATGGGTTAATATTAAACTATTTTTCTCCAGCTTTTATATTGACAACTATCACCCCCTTACTATGTTATTCTATGCTTTCGATTATAAGATTGGCTCCAGCCAGCCATGGGTATTTCATCTTAACAACATTTTGCTGCATATCATAAACACATATCTTGTGTTTGTGCTTATACGGAAAATTTCTCCAGAAAATATTATGGTGGCTTTGATTACTGCTGCTTTCTTTGCGGTACATCCTATGCATGTTGAGTCAGTGGCCTGGGTATCAGAACGTAAAGATGTCTTGTATTCACTTTTCTTCCTGCTTTCGCTTATAATGTATTTCGATTACAATAAAAATCAAAAACTTAAATATCTGATTTTCGCAGGAGCCTTTTTTGTCCTTTCCTGTCTGAGCAAGTCGGCTGCTGTTATATTACCCCTGGTGATGCTTCTCATTGATTATTACGTAAAAAGGAAATTGAGCTTTAAAATGATTGCCGAGAAAATACCTTTTTTTGCTGTTTCGCTTGTCTTTGGGCTTGTTGCTGTACATTCTCAAAAGGGTGCATTAAGTATGGCTCCCAATATGACGATTATTGAACATGTTTCTGTAGTTACATATTCATTTATGAGCTATATTTTAAAAGCTTTTATCCCCCTTAATTTGTCGGCTGTATACACCTATCCCGTTCAACTGGGAAGCACACTTCCGATAATGTATTACCTTTCTGTACTGTGTGTCGGACTGCTTCTTTTTTTTGTAATTTATTCGTTGAGGTGGGGAAAAGATGTTGTTTTTGGATTCTTGTTTTTTATTATAACTATTATCCTTGTCCTTCAGTTTGTGCAGGTAGGCGCTACAGCTATGTCCGAGCGCTATACTTACATCCCTTATATAGGAATATTTTTTATGATAGGAAAACTTTTTACATACCTGTCGGATTTGAAAGTAAGTTACAAAAGAGTCTCTATTGCCATACTCGTTCTTGGTTTTATAACTTTTTCTATTATCGCAGATGCCCGTGTGAGTAAATGGGAAAATGACGATACCCTTTTTTCAGATGTTATTACAAAATTTCCAAACAGCTATATTTCATATAACAACAGAGGCGTCTATTATGTTGAATATTATGCAAATAACCTGTTCATTAATGATAATTCCAAAAAGGATATGTATATTAAAAAGGGCATTACTGATTTTGAAAAAGCCATAATATTTGCTTACTCTCCTGGAGAAAAAGGTGATGCCAATAATAACATGGGATTTGCCAGATACTTGTCAGGCGATTATAAAAGTGCATTAAGTTTTTATGAGAAGTCTATTGCTTCAAATCCTGATAATGGCTTATCTTATCTGAACAGGGCCGATTACTATTTATTATATGAGGCCAATACCTTGTATGCCAATGATAACATCAAAAAGGAAATGTGTCTCAGAAAAGCAGTTATGGATTATGAAAAGGCAATAAAACTAAAATTATATTCAAAAAAAGAAGTGAGCGCTTATTCAAACCTTGGTGGAGCTAAATGCGCTTTGGGCGATTTTGAGAGCGCTATAAATGATTTTGATAAAGCATTATCTATTGATAAAAATTATGCTGCACTTTATTTTAACAGAGGATATGCCAAATTCAGCTTAAAAAATTATAAAGGTGCGCTGGATGATTATAATAAAGCTATTGAACTGAATCCAAAAGATGCTAATGCAATTAGGAGCAGAGATATGGTAAAGACAATTCTGGGAAATACAACACCTGTAAAACCAAGCCTGAATAATAATTAAAGAATTAGGACATTTTGGACAAACGCTATAAAATTCCCTCAACGAAATACATATCAATCTCTCCTTTGTTTTTTGCAAGAATTTTTCCACGGTAAGTGCACTCGAATTTATCTTTAATAAGTTCATAAGTAGCACCTGAAATATTTACTTTGCCTACTTCTCCCGATGATTCCATGCGCGACGCAATATTCACTGTATCGCCCCAGATGTCGTAAGCGAATTTTTTAAGCCCCACAATGCCGGCAACAATTGGCCCGGTATGAATGCCAATGCGCAGTTCGAAATAAGGTTCATCCTCTTTTATCCGCTCCTCTTTATATGTTTCCATGAAGTGCTGTATTTCAATTCCGCATTTAACTATATCTACAGGATTTGTGGTATTAAGTACAGGAATACCACCGGCGCACATGTATGAATCACCTATAGTCTTAATTTTTTCTATGTTGTATTTGCCCATAAGTTGGTCAAATGCTCTGAAACAATGGTCAAGCTCGGCTACAAGCTTTTCAGCTGTAAATTTTTCGGCAAGCTCAGTAAAACCCTTGAAATCAGTGAATAATACCGATATCATATCAAAAGATCTTGCATCACTATGTCCATATTTCTTTAACTCCTCTGCTGTTTTAGATGGCAAAATATTTAATAGCAATTCTTCGGATTTTGCTTTTTCGGCAGCGATTATTTTGTTATCACGTTTTTTCCGTTGCAGGCTCCAAAGTATCAAAAATGCAATTAAAACAGCAAGCACAAATCCACCTACAAAAGTAAATGTTAACGTTTTCTGATGCTTTATTTCTACCTCTTTCTTGGCTAACTGAACCTCATTAATCTCAATTTCCTTTTGTTTTTTCTCATTCTGGTATATCGCTTCCATCTGAGCAATTTGTTTGTGCTTATCCAGATTGAAGATAGAATCATTCATCTGCTTAAACATCTCATAATTTTCCAGAGCTTCTCTATATTTTCCCAAGCCTTTGAACGATGTTGATAAATTTTCATAAGCAACGCTTTCTATAAATAGTGTCCCTATTTCTTTTGCTATCTGTAAACCCTTTAAAGCAAAAGTTATAGCTTTATTATAATCTTTTAATTTAATATACACATCTGCAACATTATTATAATTAAGGGACATGCCTTGTTTGTCTCCCAACTCTTCATATATTTTTAATGATTTCTGAAAATATTCAATAGCCAGCGCGAAATTTTTTATATCAGTATAACTTTCTCCAACATTGTTGTAACAACCGGCCATTCCTTTTTTATCACCCAGTTCTTCTAGGATTTTTAAACACTTTTGATAGCTTTCTATTGCTTGCTTGGTATTACCTTGATCAGAATAGACAACGCCGATATTATTGTAACAATAAGACATTTGTTGTTTATCTCTCAGTTCTTCTTCGATTTTTAAAGACTTCTTATAATATTCGAGCGCCTGGGAATAATTGCTCTGTTCACGATGTACATTTCCTATGCTGTTATAACAATTAGACATTTCTTGTTTATCTCCTAATGCCTCACATATTATTAAAGATTTCTGATAATATTCCAAAGCCAGTGGGTAATTGCCCTGATCTTTATAAATAGCCCCCATGTTATTGTAACTTATCGCAATCCCTTTTTTGTTTCCCAGTTCTTCTCTTATTTTTAAAGATTTCTTATAAAAATCGAGTGCCGTTGGATAATTGCATTGCCCTTCATAAATATTCCCTATTTTAATATAACAAACTGCTATTCCTTTCTTGTAATTTGCTTCTTTTGCAAGCTTTAGCCCAAGATTTCCAAAATACATAGCAGTATCGGGGTTTGAACGACTATAAGCATCACATATATTGGCATAGGCTTCTGCTTTCGTTGTATCTTGTTTTGTTGTGTTTATAACATTGAAAAGGCTGTCAATTTTTCTCTGATTTTGAGGATATAAACTAGATGTAAGGGTAATAAAGCAAAAAATAAACAATACTTGGCGTTTCATATATGCTTTAATTTTATTTGCCGTCATAATTTTTTCTAAGATTAAAAGTGCAATTCTAATGCTGAACAAATATGTAAAAATAATAAATATTATCTATTTTTATGGCTAATAAATGTTGAATAATTTACCTATGAAAAAAATATTATTTATTACCCTGGTGCTGGTAACGGTAAACAGTTTTGCTTCTGTCTGGTATATCGGAACTTCGCGCACTTATACCTTGCCAAGCCAGGTGAAAAATTTAGTTCAGGATGGAGATACCATATATATTGATGGTGGTATATATGCCAATGATGCTACCAAATGGGCTAAGAAAAATCTGAAATTCATTGGTCTTGGAACAGCCAGCAACCGTACTATCTTGCAATATACAGGTGATATCTCCAATGGCAAAGGCATATTCGTTTTTGAAACTCCCGGTACTTGCGATAATCCATATTTTGAGAATATTGTTTTTGATGGTGCTCAGGTCTCTGATGCGAACGGTGGCAATGGCGCAGGAATTCGCTTCCAGGCTAATAACATAACTGTGAATCACTGTAAATTTATGAATTGCCAGAATGGTATCCTCGAAGGCAACTCAAATGTAACGACAAGCAATGTGGTGATAACAAATTCTGAATTTTATAATAACGGCTATCAGTTGCAGAACGACCCTACCTATTCAGGTTATGAACATAACATATACATTAGTGCCAGTGCCGATACGCTAATAGTGATGAACTGCTATTTTCACCATCCCCGCGGACAGGCTAATTCATTGAAGACAAGAGCACAACGTAGTTTTATCTTATACAATATGATTGATGAAGAAGCCACAGGCTATGGCAGCTGGGAGCTTGACATAGCACAGGGAGGCCTTAATATTATTATGGGTAACATTATCATTCAGGGGTCTGCTGGTGCCAACCACGGTATAATCGGCTACGATGCAGTGACCAATGCTCTTGAAGATTTCTATTTTGTGAATAACACTGTTATCAATCAGTTTGCCGGGAATATAAAATATTTCAATATAGCCCCTGCATCTGGCATCAACACTTTTAAAATATACAATAATATCTTTGCTACTGTTGCCGGCGCCAGCAACACCATGTTTACCGGCAATATCCCTGCTGTGCTCGATTCTTCTAAAAATACCAACCCCGTTAATTATTTAACATTTGGCTTCACCAATCCCTCTGTTAACGATTATTCATTAACAGCTTCAGCCATTGTTGCTATTGATAAAGGAATAAATGCAGGAATGACAAACACTTCTTATTCTTTAACGCCCGTCAGTATGTATGAGTCGTTTGATATTGCTTTGTTGTCTCGCGCTGGTACAGGAATGGCTATTGATTTAGGAGCTTATGAATATAATGGGGCTACTGATATTGCAGAAAGCAAAACTATTAGAAATATTCTGATTTATCCCAATCCATCAAATGGCAGATTCCAATTGCAAATTGCTGATACTGACATTTCCAAACTTTACGGAATAGAAATTTATAATTTACAAGGGATAATGGTTTATGCTGTATCGGTGTTAAACCTCCTAAGAACCAATGAGATAGACCTCTCTCAATATCCAGAGGGAATGTATCTTGTGAGAATTAATGACGGTTCAGAAGTTGTTGACAGAGAAATAATTAAACTTTAGCCGCCTTATTCTTTTTATAAGCAACAAACAGTTTATAAAATGTATAAACAATAAGTATAAAAAGAACTAAAACAACCACTGCATCAATGACAGTGCTGTATTTAAGCACTTCATTCCAGTTGTTCTTAAGTTTGAAGCCTACATATGTAAGAAAAGCATTCCAGATGCCTGCACCAATGATAGTATAAATAGAAAATTTAAGGACATTCATCTTCCCCATACCGGCAGGAATTGAAATAAGATGGCGTACTACAGGAATAAACCTGCAGAAGAAAATAGTCAGGTCGCCTTTTTTCTTGAAATAATTTTCAGTGACATCCAGGTGATGCTTGTTTAAAAGCAGGTACTTGCCAAATCTCTCAACAAGTGGCCTGCCCCCGTAATAACCGAGATAGTATGATATGAGTGACCCAATAATACTACCCAAAGTGCTGAAAAATATAACCCCGGCAAAAGTAAACTGCCCATCACCGATAAGCATCCCGGCAAAAGGCATCACAGCCTCACTGGGAACAGGTGCTACCATGCTTTCTAGCATCATTAATATTAATACACCGGCATAACCAATACTTTTAATGAAAGCTACAATTAGCGGAACAAGAAATTCTGTTAATCCCATTATTTGTTTTATTTAAGGTTAGTCTTTTATTTTGCAAAAATAATCAGAAAGTTGAAGAAATAGATAGTATGAATAAAAAAAATCAATATTTATATTATTATTGAATCAGTTTTATTTATGACATATTTTGTTGCTTTTTATGGTATCCCTTATTTTCAAAAGGTTGCAATTTATCAATAATCATTTCTTCAAGAGCTTTGATTTCTTTGTTATTGTCGATAAGTTTTTCGTCTGTTTGCTCAATCTCTTCAAGAATTTCATAGGTGAAGTTCTCTGCACCATACATTTTCCATTCTTTTTGCAAGTCACTATTTGGGTGTATTCCAACGTCTAATTGTAATTTTTGGGCATACCATATGGCTTTTAAATCTGTACTACTCCCGATAAGAATTTTATCGTTAATTTTATTTTTAATTTGGAATACGCCCATTTTAAACTTCATTTGTTTATATTC
>Ga0209697_10008028_pt1 | contig 12111 bp, 4 predicted proteins | sample AliMusrvi5mmetaG_FD_184115 | JGI IMG/M metagenome (GOLD analysis project Ga0209697, IMG submission 184115) | Freshwater lake bacterial and archeal communities from Alinen Mustajarvi, Finland, to study Microbial Dark Matter (Phase II) - Alinen... | ecosystem: Environmental > Aquatic > Freshwater... | reverse complement strand
CCTGGGCCTTGATCACTTCGGACGGAAAGCCGCGCAAGGCCGGCGACAAACTGGTGATGACGATCGAGCCTAATTTCACTGCTGGCCCCACGAACGGTCGCATGACTGTAAAAGATATTTTCCGGCCCGGGATTTCCCTCGACCGGGTCTTCACTTTCCAAAATAAGACCATCTGGGGTGAAGCCACCCTTGAAGCCGCAGGCAAGAAGGCCCCGCGGCCTGTACGACTTTCGGATGGACGCGAATTTCCTGTGCGTATTGAAAGCGGAATTCCCGTAGTCGATTGGACCAAACTCAATGCCGTCACTGGCCCTAATGGATTCAAAGCCATCCGCTTTGATATGCCCGAAGATGGCTATGTGTCGATGCAGATTGTGAACGAAAAAGGCGAAATTGTCCGGCAACTGCTCACAGCGGAAGCTTTCAAAAAAGGACCCCAGGAAGTTTTATGGGATGGTCTGGGCACAGGCGCCTTTCGTCAACCAGGGCAACCCGTACCGGCAGGCGCCTACACGTGGCGTGCCATCTGGCACAAGGGCATCGGGATCCGCCTGCGTGGGTGGGCTTGTAACGCCGGTCAGGCCCCTTGGGATGGACCGAATCTGGGAGATAATTGGGGTGGAGACATGGGAGCGCCCTGCACCGTCGTCAACGACAACACCAACATGTATCTGGGCTGGAACGGGTCTGAAGCGGGTAAAGCCCTGGTTGTTACCGATCTGGATGGCATTGTTCAGTGGCGGCACAAACGCGGCGGATTCGGCGGAGCCCAGTTAGTGACCATCGATTCAGGAATTGCCTACGTTCTGGATTCCCAGGACAATTCGCTCTATTGTTTAAAAACGTCCAACGGGACCTATGTTCCCTGGCCCGGAATTCAAAGTGCGAGCATCCCCGTCACCAATCTCTGGCCGGCCGGAGTGGCGGGGCCAGCTCAACCCGCAGGTATGTCAGCCCATCAGGGCAAGCTGTATCTGACAGCGAACTTAGCCAATAATGGCTTCGTGGCGGTCATCGATCTCAAGACCGGCGCAACGGTCAAGTCCATCCCGGTTCCCGCGCCAACGACCGTCAAGGCGGTAAGCGATGAGTTAATCTACGTGGTTTCCGAGGGCTCAAAGGTGTTGGCCGTAAACCCTGTAACGGGCCAGATTCGCCTGGTCATTGCAGGTCTGAATAACGCTACCGGCCTCGACATCAGCCCGGCTGGTGAATTCTATGTCGGCACCGGCGAGCCGGACTGCCAAGTCAAAGTATTTGGCGCCGATGGGAAATTCATCCGCGCCATTGGCCAGAAAGGCGGCCGCCCTTCCCTGGGTCCCTGGCAAGCTGCAGGAATGAAGAACATTGCCGGGATCGCCCTGGATCCCAAAGGCCAACTTTGGGTGACGGAATCCACGCTCTTTCCACGCCGGATCTCGGTTTGGAACGCACAAACAGGCGCCTTGGTGCGCGAAATGTTTGGCCCGACCCACTATGGCGCCTCAGGTGGCGCAATCCATCCTAAAGATCCAAATGTCATGGTGGGCGAAGGTTGCGAATGGCGACTCGATCCCAAAACGGGCCGGGCGGACTGTGTCGGCGTTTTCGATGTCAATGGGAAGGGATTTCTCGGCGGTCACAGTTTTGCAAAGTTCTGCGAGGCAAAGAATAAACGGGATTACCTGGTCGCCGCCAATGCTGGAATCGGGGCAGATTCCAGCAACCTGGCCATTTACGAGCGCCTCGAACCCGGACGCTATGCGCTACGTTCGACGATCACAACAACCCGCCAGTCCACTACCTTCTGGTCGGACATCAATGGTGACGGGCAGATCCAAACGAATGAAATTGCGGGTGTTTATCCCAAGACGCTCGCATTGGGAGGGTACTATTACTGGTCCATGAATATGAACCACGACATGACCCTCTTCGGTGGAGGCGGCAGCCTGCCGGTCAGCGGCTTCACCCCATGCGGGGCCCCCATCTTCGATCCCGCCCACTTCCAGTCGGCAACCAATCTGCCATCCGGAGTGCCCTCCTTGGACAACAAGTTGTTACTTGCCCTGGGCTATCAATGTTACGATGCCGCGAGTGGCAAACTCCTTTGGTCGTATGCCGACCAGTGGTTCGGCGTCCATGCCTCGCACAATGCGCCGCCTCCGCAGCAGGGACTTCTGCGTGGCACCTTCGGCACCGTCGGTTGCGTCAAGGCGCCTGTGGCCGGTTTCGTGTGGGCACTTAACAGTAACGTCGGGGAATGGCACCTGCTCACCCAGGACGGCTACTACCTCTCACGGCTGTTCGAGCCTGACCCGCTTAAACTCGAATTTCCCAAAGCCGGTCCGGGCGCCATCATTGATCATGTTCCCTGCGGCATGGGTGGAGAGGATTTCGGCGGCTCGATGGTGCAATCGACCGACGGCAAGGTCTATATCGAAGCCGGCAAGACGGCCCTCTGGAATGCGGAATTGACCGGCCTGAACGACATCAAGAACCTGAAGGGCGGAAAAATCAAAATGTCCGCAGATGATATGCGTACGGCCCTGACCTTCCATGAACAGCAACTCCAGACCAATGCCGGCGTCCATCATTATAGCCTCAAAAACCTGACTCCCGTATTCTCCGGCGACTTGAGCGCCGACTTCAAAGCAACGAAGCTCTTGAGTTTCCAGAAAGGGGCGGATGCCGCCGTGCGTGTCGCAAGCACCTGGGATAATCAAGCCCTGTATGTGGCTTGGGAAGTGAAGGACAACACCCCCTGGGCCAACGGCGCCAGTGACCCGGCCATGATGTATCTCTCCGGGGACACGGTTGACCTGCAACTGGAAACATCAGCGAAGGCCCCGAAGGATCGCACCGAGGCGACCGTGGGCGACTTGCGATTGTCGATCGGCAATGTCCAGGGCACCCCGACCGCCGTCATTTATCGTAAGGTTGCCGGAAAGGGCGCCCCCATGAAAATGAAGGCGTTTTCCTCCGGCATTATGAAAGACTACAAGATGGAGTTCGTCGACGTCGTCGCCGATGCGAAGATCAAGGTCTCGGTCAATCCCGGCAAGGGCTATGTCGTGGAAGCGGCAATTCCCTTGAAGACGTTGGGCGTAACCCCGGCGAACGGCCTGAAACTGCGGGGCGACTTCGGGGTCACACACGGCGATCCCGCCGGACAACGGACCCGCCTGCGCACCTACTGGGCCAATCAGCACACGGGCATCGTGGATGACGCGGTCTTTGAATTGATGATGGAACCCCAGTTCTGGGGCGAATTGATCTTTGAAAACTAATTGACGATGTTCTAGTATGACTCCCTATGACATACGACAATACGCCTCCACCTCCTCCCCCAGCCGTGATCACCTGGCAGGCACCCGCTGGCGAGATCGCCTCATCCGATTTCGCCGAAGTGTCCGCCGCAGGGACCCGGTTGTTCGTGTATCAGGCCCCGGTCCGCGCGGAAATTCTCCCGACCGGCGGATTAGCCTCGCATAAACCTGACTACGCGGCGGAACGCGCCTCGTTTGTCATCTTTGACATGACCGCCCCGGTAAGCGTACGGGTGAGGCCAGCCCGCCCGTTCAAAACAGCGGAACTACGCCCTGAACGCGCCGGCATCCCGACACGCATCACCAACGGCGTCATCGAATTCACGCTGGACCGGCCGCGGAAAATGACCCTGCTCCTGGATGGCGACAACACCAAGGCGCTCCATTTGTTCGCGGGTGAACCGGAAACAAACATCCCCTCACCCGACGACCCGAACGTGCTATACTTCGGACCCGGCGTTCACGAAAGCACAGGCATCGAACTAAAGAGTGGCCAGACCATTTATCTTGCCGGCGGTGCCATACTCAAAGCCAAGCTGAAACCCGGCGACAAGGGCGAATATAGCGAACAATGGAAAGTCGTTTTTCATCACGGCACGATGTTCCACCTGAAGAAGGTTAATCACGTCAGGATCTGCGGGCGGGGCATCGTGGATGCCGGCGATATCCCCCATCCCGGCGGGAATATGCTCAATTTCGATCGTGCACACCACGTCCAGATTGAAGGCATCACCCTGCGGAACGCCGCCAACTGGAATTTCGTCATCGGCAAATCAGAGGATGTTGAAGTGAATGATGTCCGCATCATCAGTGGCCGACTGAACAGCGACGGCATCAACAGCGTCAACTCCCGCCGGGTTCGCATTCACGACTGTTTCGTGCGCAACCATGACGACAGTATCGTGGTCAAGACCACGGTCGCGGGTTTCCCGGCTGAGGATATCCGGGTTGAGGACTGCACGATTTGGAATGACTGGGGATTTGCCCTCGGCGTGACCTATGAAACCCGTTCCCCGGTGCGGAACATCGTTTTCAAAAACAATGACATTGTGTTCTCACGTCATTGGATATTCGGGATCCACGTATCCGACGGATCCCTCGTCGAGGACATCACCTTTACCGATACATTCGTATCCAATCTCGATGGCGTAAGCAATGCCACAGGAACCCCGATAGCCTGGCTGTCACCGGGGCCAATGCTATTCCGCGGCACCATTCAAAAGGACTGCTGGGGACACGACGCCGAGCGCGGCCGCATCAGAAATGTCCTGATTGACGGCGTCACGCTGTATGGGAAAACCATACCCCCCAGTGAACTCTACGGCGCCGACGCCGAGCATGATATCCGCGGCGTCACCTTCCGCAATATCCGCCTGGCCGGACAGAAACCCATCGCCGATCTGACAGGGCTCTCTGTGAAGAAGAATGACTTTGTCAGTGATGTCACATGTAAAAGCCGATAACCAAGGAACAGACAATGTGGAAACGCGCTAATACCGATTGGTTGATGAATAGCCGCTGGGGAATGGTGGGGCAAGGGTCCGGTGCGGTTTCCTGACGAATTGACCATCGGCTACACCAAGTTCATCAACAGCAAGGGCGGCGTCGTCACCTGGGATGTACCCCTGACCATAGGCGGCTTGATCGAAGAGTCATTCCGCCCACAATTGGCAGCCCTAAGTGCTGCAATACCTTCAAAATAATGAAAACATGGACATTGACGGAAAAGCTGGGAGTCGCCTGGACTCATGAACTGATTCACCTCGATTGCGCGGCGGCAGACGCGCCTATGGCGCTGACCGATGGCAAAGCCACGATCCCCTGCCAATACGACCCGGAGCGCAACGCCCTGGCGTGTTTCGTGGATCTACTTCCCGGCGCCACACTCACCCTACGGGCAACAACACCCACCGCGACAGGTTCCGACGTGATCGATTACCGCGAGACCCCGGGTGCGTGGATTCTAAAAAACAGCCTGGTGTCATTCCACCTCGCGCGACATCCGGTCATCATCGATAACGCCGACACCTGGGAAATCGACGGTCCGCTCTCCGGTTGGACCGGGCCTGACGGCGTTCGCCGCGGCGGCAGCCGCCTCGTATTATCCAAGTCCCGCTTCTTCCCGCACGACCGCCGCAGTTTCCTGCGGGTGGATCCCGCCCGGTTAACGGAGGAAGAAACCCCGCCTTCTATCGATACGTCCATCGAGGCGACAGGGCCCGTGTTCATCCGCTACCGGTATGCGCTCACGCTGGCCGATGGGCGGAGCTACATCTGGCACGCCACACTCCATGCAGGGAACCCTTTCCTGTGCGTATCGGAGGAGATGGACACCGGGCGGGACGGGCATCTGATCATCGACATCACTCGGGACTTTCCTGCCGATCTTTCTGTTTCCAAAGGATCCGAGCCCGGTAATCCGGAGCGGACCATTCCCCTGCCCCGCGCGGCCTATCGGCTGGGCTCCCTGGCACCGCATCATGGACAGATGCAAACCTGCTATCCCTGGCTCGGGTTCATGCAATCGATGCGGCCACAGGGGACCTATCGCGGCATCGGGGATACCGAGATCTATCCCTTCGCCGACGTGATGGCCATGATGGGGGATCATCCTTGGAACTGGGAATACCCGTCGGAATGCACCTACCAGTTCGCATCCGACACCCAGGGAAACGTCACCGCCACCGGCGCGATTCGCCGGGGCCGGCGCACGTGGTTTCTCTTTATGGAACATCGCCGTAACATCGACTGTCCACCCCAGTTTACAGTGGATAACGAAACGTGGGCGGTCTCCTGTTTTGCGGTCTGGCACCGGCGGCTTAATGATCTGCCGCTCGACTGGGTACGGCGCTGTGAGCTCGACGAGGGCGATGCCCCGGCCTCAGCCGGGGTTAGCGCCATGCTTACACCCCAGGAGTGGCGCGAGAAAAAAACTGGAAGTTTTCCGTTGCTGGCCCCGAAGTTGAAAAATCAGATAGCGAAATGCGCGTTCACTCGCTGGGCGATCACAGGAGATCGCGAGGCCGCCCGCGCACTTTACCAGGCCGCAAGTAACCTCTTTGAACGAAAATTACAAATTGCCATGGCCAGCGGCTTCCTCTCGGACCAGCAATGCGCGGTGATGAACCGGGGGTTGGGCCCCGCCGCCATAGGTTATCAGGTCGCCGTCACGGAGGGTGTGATGAACCCCGAGGAGCAGTTACGCCTGAAACGACTCATCCTGTTGTTTGCCCACGCCACAGCGGAGGATGCCTTGTTCCCGTCGCATCAAAACTACCGGAAACCGGATCATCCCCGGGCTACACGCAACTGGACCCTGGCTGAGAACTACAGCACGGTATTCGGAACACCGAATTTCCAGACCGACGTATATTATAATCTGGCGCTGTTCGGCGCCGTATTCCAGAACCATCCCCGCTCAAAAGCCTGGCTGACGGATGTCGCCCAGCAGTTGTCGGATCAGCTTGATGTCCACTTCAATGCCGACGGCGTTTACACGGAATCCATCGGCTATTTCGGGCATTTGTTCCACAATATGCTGCACTTGGCCAGCGTGCTCAGACGGCACGGGGAACGGGATTTCTATGCCGACCCGCGTTTCCAGAAGGCCATGAATTGTTTTGTGGACTATCTCGCTGCTCCGAGGAAACCGACCATCGAACATTTGACTCGCCCCGATTCCGTTCCCAATCCCAACTCCCTCCTTCGCCACTTGCCGGCCATTGGCGACACCGGCGGCAACTGTTGCGAGCAGTATCTTCCGGCTCTGGTCGCACATGCGGCGGCCGAAGTGCGGCAATATAATCCTGCTTTAAGCGGGCGTCTGCTCGCCGCCTGGGATGCCTGTGGAAATCCGGTGGCGGGCGATTGGTCGCCCTACTACGAATTCATCTATCTCGACGGCCCGAAAGCCGGGGTCCCTCCCCTGGAACTGGCTTCACGGCGCTTTCTTAATGTGGGCGTCATGCTGCGTGCCGATGTGGGACAGCCTAGCGAAACCAGCCTCTTCCTGCGCAGCGGCCGGGCAACCCATCACTGGGGTTTCGAACAAGGACACTGGACCCTGACGACGCGCGGCTCGTTATTGGTCCCCGATTACGGGTATTACGGCACGGAGACACCCGGAGGGCGAAAGGTCTCCGGCTACCATACGTGGCTCCACAACGTCGTTACCTTCGGCGAATGGGATCATGGGGGCATGGGGCCGGAACTCAGGCGGCAGGAACGGGTGGTATCGCTGGGCAAGGACTACGACTATATCGTGATGGACCTCTCGCAAGCCTATGGGATCGACACATTCTGGCGAAACATCGCGCCTGTCCCCACCGTCCTGTACGAACGGCACCTGCTGTTTGCACATAATCGCTATGTGCTCGTATGGGACCGGATCGAACACAGCACCTTCCGCAGCCAGCTCCGGGTTGGTGCCCTGGCTAAAAGCGTAAAAATAGACGGTTCCGTGCTGAGGTTCACCGGCTTGGATGATGTGAATCTGGTAGTCCACATGCTGGAACCCGGTGCCGTGGAGTTCAATGAGGGAATCGTGGGGCCCCAGCGCTATGTGATGTGCGAGCAGGATTGCCAGCGGGACTACCTGTGGGTGTGCCAGCCGATCAGGCCGGGGGAAAGTGAATTCACAGTCCGGCGGGATGAGCGCATGGTCACGGTAAGCGGAACAGATCTCCATGGCCGGGCCTTCGCGGATCACATCCTGTATGCCACGGACGACCACGGCGCTGAGGCGATCATCGATGGCGTCCCCTGGCGACTCGACGGGCGCTTCGCGGTTCATCACAGGGAAGAGGGACACACCAGCGTCGCCGTCCTGAATGCCGAGCGATTTGATCACACCAGGTAAGAGGCAACCAACCTTAAGTCAAAATTGTGCTATCCCGTAAAACTATCCTGTTGTGACGGAGCAAAAGAGAGGATAGAAGGCAAAGGTTTGAATACGGACGAAAACAATAAAAAGTCGGGAGATCATACTATGAAAAAAGTTGTTTTGGGAAAAACGGGTTTAGAGGTGAGTCGACTCGCATTTGGCGGGTTGTTTGTGGCTTCATTTGTGTCGCAATTGGATGAGGCCAAAAAAGCAGTGCAGCGCGCTGTGGAGCGGGGCATCAACTATATCGATACCGCCCCGGGATATGGCAACAGCGAAGAGGTACTGGGAAAATCTTTGGAAGGGATCGCCCAACCGCTGGTGCTTTCCACCAAACTGGGTGGACGCCCAACACCATTCCTGCCGCAGGACAAGAATTGCCTGATGGAATCGGTGAAGGAAAGTCTCCGGCTTTTGAAGCGGGATCATGTGGATATTCTGATGATCCATGAACCGGATCGGCCGGGCCAGTATGATTGGTGGACCGACTGGCAGGACTTGAAGGGTCCGGTGCTCGAAGTGCTGGCGGATCTCAAGAAGCAGGGCGTCATTCGCTTTACCGGACTGGGTGGAACGACGGCCTATGAGATGGCACATCTGGTGAAGACGGGTAAGTTCGACGTATTGTTGACGGCTTACAATTACAGTCTCCTGTGGCGCGAGGCGGCGATCGAGGTCATTCCTGCGGCCAAGGCACAGAACATGGGAATCGTTGTGGGTTCACCCTTGCAGCAGGGCGCGCTGTCGTGTAAGTACGAGGAAGCTATTAATGATCCTCGCGTCTACTGGCTTTCCAAACCCCGGCGTGAACAGTTCAAGGCGTTGTACCGGCTCGTGGATGAGTGCGGTCTCTCATTGCCTGAACTGGGAATCCGGTTCGTGTTGTCCAATCCCGACGTGCATTGTGTTCTCATGGGCGCCCGCTCCGCCTCCGAAGTCGACCAGAATGTGACGGCGGCCGAAAAGGGAGCATTGCCGGCGGAACTACTGAAACGCCTGGATGCCATTGCGGCCATGGTGCCGTTCCGTCCCTTCGGGGAACCATTCGGACTGGGCTGGATTTTGGGATCACCCTTAAACTATCGTGGCTTGGGCCAATAATTCTGAAGGAGAAGAAGACGATGAAAGCTGCTGTCATTGAGAAATACGGAACGATCACTCTGCGCGACCTGCCAACACCTGTCATGGGTGATTATGACGCGTTGTGCGAATTGCTTTTCGGCGCCACCTGTTCGGGAACGGATACTCATCTGATTGAGGGCCATGCCCCGTTTTGTCACTGGGTCCAGCCGCCCTTCATTCTGGGACATGAAAGCGTGGGACGGGTGGTCAAGGTGGGACGCAAGGTCCGTCACTACCGGCCGGGCAACCTTGTGACCCGTGTGGGCGCACCAAGTGGCAATGGGTTGAATGTCGGCTGGGGTGGATTTGCGGAATTGGGCCTGGCGAAAGATCACTGGGCGATGGCGGCGGATGGTTTGTCGGCTTCCGAGTGGTCAGGCAACCGCGTCAACCAGGTCGTGCCGCAGGGTGTCGATGCCACAGTGGCGCCAATGTTTACCACCTGGCGGGAAACCCTGTCTGCGACGTTGCGGCTGGGTGTGGGCGCGGGCGCGTCGGTGCTGATCGTCGGATCAGGCGGCAATGGCCTGGCGTTTGCTGCGAATGCCCGGAATATCGGGGCGGGTAGCGTGGCCATGATCGGCGCGGCTCGGCTCGAAAAATTGGCCAAGACCGGAACAGGAGTCCAGCACTATGTGGATTACAAGGAAGCCGATGTGGCCGATGTTTTGAACAAGGCCTGCCCGGCTGGTTTTGATTTCATAGTGGACGCCGTAGGCAAGGCTGGCCAGGCAGATAAAGTGCTCCCCACCCTCAAAGCCGGCGGTCGCTATATGACCTACGGGGTGGATGATATGGGTTCGATCATCTTTAATTCCGCACGTGCACGGGGCGCCTTCACGGTCATGCCTTGTTCCTATGATGAGGCCGAAACGCATCAACAGGTGTCCGAGGCCGTGATGCAGGGTAAACTGGATGCCGGGGTCTGGTACGATGCCGTCCATCCTTATCCCTTGGATCAGATTCGCGAAGCCTTTGCCGACGTCAAAAGCCGCAAGGTTGTGAAAGCGCTGATTAAGCTGTCTTAATCACTGCCTAACATTCGTGTCTTGAACCTAAATTCGGCAGTTAAGACGGCAATATAACTGGACAGACCAATGCCCTATGGCAATTATGCACAAAAGTAATAACAATTTGGGACATTCAGGAAATACAGAATCAGACAAAGAAATCCCAATCGAATGATTTCTATTCAGTTTCCTTCCTTTCCCTCGTTCACAGGCTTGGCCTGTCGCGAAAAACGTTTCAGATCCATATTTATCGGTTCTCATTTCCCCGCAGAGTCAGTCCGGCACTCAATTCACGATCAACGTGGTTCCCGGCTGCGGCAGTATTTGCAAATAGAACGTGCCGCTGGTGGCAGTCCCACCGGGGCCGGGATTTACGGTAATGCAGCCATTGGTGGATCCGGCGTAAGCGACATAGGCTCCCGGTGCCTCACCCGTGAATAAGTCTCTCCTTGTGATCACCGCAATACGTCCGCCACCCCCCACTCCATTATTGGCACCTGAGCCACCGCCATTGGCGCGCATCACGCCATTGGTGGAGCCCGCTAATTTTGCACAGATAATGCTGATCCCGCCCCCGGAACCGCTACCGGCATAGCCGTTGGCGATCTTGTTGCTGCCCGTCGCAGAAATGATCCCATTAAGCGTAACCGTACCCGTCGCCACGATCCGCACCAAGCCACCACCTGAAGAACCCACAGTCGGAGGGGCCTTGGGCGAACCACCGGCACCGCTGCCCGGGCCGGGGACATTGATCACACCATTGGTAGGACCTCCCCATACACCGGCATTCTCCCCTTGCCCGCCTTTGCCGCCATATCCACCCCCGCCGGACGACGTCGTAGAACCACCGCCAGCCCCTCCGCCCGGCCCAAAACCGATACTGCCGGCGGTGGTTCCCCCGGCATAACCCCTGCCATCGGCGTTGAAGCCACCGAAGGCATCTATCGTCAGATTCGCCATGGTGAATAGCGCCGATCCCCCATTCGTGCTATCCGAATACGGATAAATCCAGGAGTTACTCGCAATGCTAAGATTCCCGCCCACGCTCACCAAGGCGCCATAATTGGTGGACATCCCATTAGTCGCCGCGCTGTACACAATCAATGCCGCTCCGTTCGTAAAAGTCAGATTTCTCCCGCAGTGGATCTCTCCTCCTATAGGCATCTCAATACCAGAGACACTCCCCGAGATAGTGATATCATTGGTAACGGTCAATTTGAACCCCAGCCCGATAAAACGCAGCCAGCCGCCGAGGGTAAGACGATCTACTTCCCAGGACGAGCCGGGAATGACCAATTCACCGGTGTATGGCATCCACGCACCATCCAAAATTACCGTATCCGGTAAGTACAACATTCCAGGGGTGGCGTAGACCGACCCCCATCCTAGCCCCGGGTCAACAGCAAAGGGAACATGAGGCTTTGGCTCCAGGCTCTGCGCCGCGTTGTCGTAGATGACCGCAATACGACCGCCACCGCCACCGCCACCAGAACTGACAGTACCATTGCCTCCCTTGGCGCGCACCACGGCGTTAGTGGCTCCCCCAATTACACTACAGGAAATATATATACCGCCACCGGAACCTCCTCCACCACCTGCGGCGTTGGCAACGCCATTCGCTGAGATGATTCCATTGATCGTGACCCGACCTATCGCCGCGATCCGCACGGCACCACCGCCAGCGGAACCCGTAGCACTCCAAGCTCCTCCACCGCCACTTCCTGGGTCCATGGGCGCATTTGTTATACCATAGGCGGAACCTCCTGGGGGGTGATAGCCGTCTCCATTGCCC
>Ga0209697_10008024_pt1 | contig 12116 bp, 10 predicted proteins | sample AliMusrvi5mmetaG_FD_184115 | JGI IMG/M metagenome (GOLD analysis project Ga0209697, IMG submission 184115) | Freshwater lake bacterial and archeal communities from Alinen Mustajarvi, Finland, to study Microbial Dark Matter (Phase II) - Alinen... | ecosystem: Environmental > Aquatic > Freshwater... | reverse complement strand
CGGTACGAGCGCGACGTCGGGTCGAGCGTCTCGAAAAGCCGGTCGCGCACCGAGACGTCGGCGTCGGTGAGGGCGTTGAGCAGCGTCGACTTGCCGGAGTTGGTGTAGCCGGCGAGCGCGATCAGCGGGACGGCGGAGCGCAGGCGCCGGGCGCGCTGCGTGCGCCGCGTCTTGGCCAGGTGATCGATGCGTGCGCGCAGCGTCTGGATGCGCTTGCGCACCACGCGGCGGTCGACCTCGAGCTTGGTCTCGCCGGGGCCGCGCATGTCCACCCCGGCGCCGAGGCGCGAGAGGATGAGCCCTTTGCCGCGCATCCGCGTGAGCTCGTACTCGAGCTGCGCCAGGTGGACCTGCAGCGTGCCCTCGAGCGAGTGTGCGTGCCGGCTGAACACGGTGAGGATGAGCTCGGTGCGGTCGAGCACGTCGACGTCGACCACGTCGAGTACCGCGGCGACCTGGGCAGGCGTGAGGTCGTCCTCGCAGACGGCCACCGTGGCGCCGGTCTCCTGCACCATCGTCTTGAGGTCCTCCATCTTGCCTTTGCCGAGGTAGGAGCGGGCGCTGGGCGTGGCGCGGCGCTGCACGACGTCGGCGAGCCAGTCGATGTCGGCCGAGCGCAGGAGCTCCTTGATCTCGTCGAGCGGCTGCTCTTCGCCGGGTTCGCCGTGGCTCGAGGGCATCACGGCGAACACGACGGCGCGCGGCCGCGTGGCTGTGGCGCCGGTCTCGAAGCCGGGGGCGTCGAGGCTCATGATGTTGCCCCTACAGCCGTACCCGCTCCTCGATGCGGCGCACGGCTTCCTGCAGACGGTCGTCCGGGACCGTGAGAGACAGCCGCACGTAACCCTCGCCGCAGGCACCGTAGGCGGCCCCCGGCGTGACCACCACGTCCGCCTGCTCGAGCACCTGCTCGGTGAAGCTCGCGGACGTGTAGCCGTCGGGCACCGGCACCCACAGGTAGATCGTGCCCTTGGGCGGCGTCACGCGCATGCCGATCGCGCGCAGCGCCTCGACAAGCAGGTCGCGGCGGCGCTGGTAGACGGCGCACATGTCGGCGACGCACTGCTGCGAGCCCGTGAGCGCCGCCACACTGGCGCGCTGCACGGCGGCGAACATGCCGGAGTCCATGTTTGTCTTGAGGCGCCAGAAGGCGTCCACGAGGTCCGCGCTGCCGACCACCGCACCCGAGCGCCAGCCCGTCATGTTGTAGCTCTTGGAGAGGCTGAACATCTCGACGCCCACCTCGCGCGCGCCGGGCGTCTGCAGGAAGCTGGGAGCGACGTAGCCGTCGTAGGTGATGTCGGCGTAGGCGTTGTCGTGCACGACCACGAGGTCGTGGGCGCGTGCGAAGGCCACGAGGCGGGCGAAGAAGTCGTCCTCGATCACAGCGCCGGTCGGGTTGTTGGGGTAGCTGACGAAGATCATGCGGGCGCGCTTGAGATCCGCGCCGCTGATCGCCTCGAGGTCGGGCTGGAAACCGCGGTCGGCGCGCAGCGGCAGCGGGACCGCGGCGCCGTCGGCAAGCATCGGGCCGGTCACGTACACGGGATACCCCGGGTCGGCGGCGAGGGCGACGTCGCCCGGGTCCAGCAGGGCGAGGCAGACGTGGGCGATGCCCTCTTTGGCTCCGAGCAGAGGGACGATCTCCGTGGCCGCGTCGAGCGCCACCCCGAAGCGGGAGTCGTAGAACGAGGCCACCGCCTCGCGAAAGGCGGGCTCGCCCTGGTTGCTCGGGTACTGGTGCGTAGTGGGGTCCGCGGCGGCTTGCGCCAGGGCGCCGACGACGTGTGCCGGCGTCGGCAGGTCCGGATCGCCGATGCCGAGGCTGATGACGTCGCGTCCGGCCGCCGTGCGCTCGGCGATCTTGCGCTCGATCCCGGCGAACAGGTACGGCGGCAGGCCCTGCACGCGCCGCGAGAACCTCATCGGGCTCCAGTGGTCGATGGCGTGGTGGGCCGGCTGCCGCTACTCGAGGTGATCGAGAAACTCCTGAGAGAGGTCGCCGTGGTAGATCTCCTCGGCCGGACCGGTCATGAACACCCGCCAGTCCGGCTTCACGTCCACCACCAGCTTGCCGCCGGGAAGTTCGACGGTGACCGGCGACACGCACTTGCCCGTGCGCACGAGCGCTACGGCAGTGGCCACCGCGCCTGTGCCGCAAGCCCGGGTCTCCCCCACCCCGCGTTCCCAGACGCGCACCTTGGCGTCGTGCTCGCCGAGGACCTTGACGAACTCGACGTTGGCCTTGCGCGGGAAATGCCTGTGCTCCTCGATCACCGGCCCGATCTCGTGCAGCGGGACCAGTTCGAGGGGCCACGGCGACTGGATCACCGCGTGCGGGTTGCCGACGTCCACGAACGTGAACGTGAAGCTGCGCCCCGCCGCGTGGAGCGACTCTTCGACGCACTCGCCTTCGAAGCCGGCGAGCTTCTCGCCGCCGAAGCGGGCGATGCCCATGTCCACGGTGACCATGTAGCCGTCTCCCACCTTGGGGACGATCGGGCCGGCGAGGGTCTCGAGGACCATGGTATCGCCGGTCACGGAGCCCTCCATGCGCAGCTTGCGCGCCACCATGCGCACGCCGTTGCCGCACATCTCGGCCTCACTGCCGTCGGGGTTGAAGATGCGGACCTCGAAGCGGTCCGCGCCGGTGCCGGGCCCCATGACCAGGATGCCGTCGGAGCCGACGCCGAGATTGCGGTCGCAGAGAAGCTTGACGCGCGCCGGCGTGAGCTCAAAGGGCAGCTCTTCGCGGTGCAGCACGATGTAGTTGTTGCCGAGGCCCTGCCACTTCGAGAAGCGGACCTTGCCGAGGCCTTGCCACCTGGCCTGCTCCACTTATGACCCCCTGGAAGAAGATCCGGCCGGCGCCACGGCCGGCTGGAGGCCACATCCTACCATGGGCTCACGCGAGGAGGCCGAGGACGGCCGCGGTGAGCTCGTCGGCGCCGCGGCCGGCGACGGGGACGAGCGCCGCGTCCGGCAGCTTGCGCATCCAGGTGAGCTGGCGGCGCACGAGGGCGCGCGTGCGCGACTTCATGCGCCGCGCCGCGTCCTCGAGGCTCATGGCGCCGTCGAGCACCGCGCAGAGCTCGGCGACGCCGATCGCCTGCAGCACCGTCCGCGAGAACGAGCCCGCGGCGCGGGCGGCCGCGACTTCGTCGAGCGCGCCCGCCGCGAGCATGGCGTCGACGCGGCGGTCGATGGCCGCCTTGAGGCCCTCGCGGTCCTCGTCCGGGACGAGTGCCACGAGGCGATGCGGGTAGCGCTCGGCCGGCCGCCAGAGACGGTCGCGTTCCGCGACCGCCAGCGGCCGGCCCAACTCGCCGACCGTCTCGAGGGCGCGGATCACCCTGCGGGGGTTCCGCGTGTCCAGGCGCGCGCAGGTGACCGGGTCGCGCGCCTCCAGCTCCGCCACGACTTCGCGCGGATCGCGCGCCCAGCGCGCTTCCAGAGCGGCGCGCAGGGCTGGATCGCCCTCCCCGCCGGGGAACTCGAGGTCGCCGAGCGCGGCCCGCAGGTACAGTCCGGATCCGCCCTCCACCACCACGCGCCGCCCACGCGCACGCAGGCCGTCGATGACTTCGTGCGCGCGGCGCGCGTACTCGGCGGCCGTGAACTCCTGCTGAGGCGCGACGAAGCCGACGAGGTGCTGCGGCAGGCGCGCCCTCTGCGCGGCGTCGGGCTGGTTGGTGACGATCGCCAGACCGGCGTAGACCTGCATCGAGTCGGCGACGACGATCTCGGCGCCCAGCAGTTCCGCGAGGCGAAGAGCCACCTCGGTCTTGCCCAGCGCGGTGGCGCCGAAGAGGGCGACCACCGGGGCGGCCTCAGCCATCGACCTCGCCGGTCTCCTCGGGGAGCTCGCCGCTGCGCTCGCCCTCGCAGTAGCGAGTGACGGTGAACCGCCTCAGCGAGAACTGCTCATCGGGCCGGATGCCGGCCTTCTGGAGCGCGATGTCCACCTGTTCGGCGGCGGTGGCGATGCCCTCGAGGTCCGGCAGCAGCACCCCCCGCCGGTAGCCTGCGGCGACGATCACGCCGTACACCCGCGGATCGAGGTCCCCGAGAGCGCAGGGCTCGCTCGCGCTGAGCACGTCGACCGAGCAGGCGAGCGCCGCGAGCTCGTGCGCGCGCACGGCGGCGAAGCGGGGGTCGTCGAAGGCCGCCGAGCGAGCGTTGCGGGCGATCTCGGAGCCGAGGTGCGGCTCGGCAGGCTCCAGGGTACCGATGCAGCCGCGCAGCTGTCCGTCCTTCTTGAGCGACACGAAGCAGGCAGCACGGCGCGAGTACAGCGCGTCCCCGGGGGCGTCCGGGACGGGCCTGCCGCTCACGAGGCACTCGACGCAGCTGCGCGCGTAGTCCGCCGGACCCTCGGGCTCACAGGCCTGGTCGCTCACGCCTCGGCCGCCGCGTCCGCCTTCCCGCCGGGCGCGGGTCCGAAGCGCGCGACCACGTAGCCGACACCGAACGGGCCCTCGTAGCTGAGTACCTGAGGATCGACGAAGGCGTCGTCGCCGAGAAAGCCGCCGAGCGCGATGAAGCTGCGCAGGCCGCACTCCGCGGCGCCCTCGAGCAGGATCGGGTCGATGCGCGTAAGCCCCGCGAAGTCGCCGCTGCCCATGAGCTGCACGACCTCGTCGTCGAAGAGCTTGCCGCGCGGATCGTAGGGCGCCGGCGCCTCGTGCGTGAGCGCGTGCGAGAGGTCGCCGGAGGCGACGAAGAGCGTGTCGCGGCCGAGTTCCTCCGCGCAGCGCCGGACGAGCTGGCCCAGATGCCGGTGCTCGGCGTAGGAGTTGACGATCGACAGCGACACGATGGTCTGCGGCTCGATGAAGCTCAGCGGGACCATGACGCCCCAGTCCAGCACGTCGCTGTCGTCCGGCACGAGCTCGAGCTTTGGGTAGTCGCCGGCGAGCGCCAGCAGCAGTTCCGCGAACGGGACGTCGTTGTCGTAGGAGAACGCCGCCTCCGGGCGCCGGAAGCGGCCGAAGTCGCCGCGCAGGCGCCGGGAAGTGCGCACGACGTGCGTGTTGCCGTAGCCCTCGCTGTGCGGCGAGATGACGACCACCGTGTCGGGCTCGCCGACCGACGCCGCCAGGCGCTGCATGGCGCGGACGGTCTGGGCGACGCGCGCCCGGGATTGACCGCCGACCTCGGGGATCAGCAGCGGAGGATGAGGGCAGATGCACCCTTGCATGCCTTCACCTCCTCGATGTGGCCGTTGCGACCGTGCCCCGAAGGGTGGTCGAAGTCGCTGCGGTGACCTCGACTTCAACTATAGCACCGGCTTCGGCCGGCCCGGACAGGTTGACCGTCACGTTCTGCCGCGAGCGTCCGCGCAGGAGCGAACCGTCACGGCTGGCGCCCTCGACGAGCACCTCGGCGCGGCGCCCGACCCAGGCGCGGTGGCTCTTCAGCGCCAGCCGCTGGGTCGCCGCGATGAGGCGCTCCACGCGCTCGCGCTTGACCTCGGCCGGCAGCTGACCGGGAAGGTCGGCGGCGGCGGTGCCCAGGCGCGGCGAGTACACGAACGTGTATGCCGCGTCGAACGCCGCCGCCTCGACGAGAGCGAGGGTCTGGGCGAACTCCTCCTCACTCTCCCCGGGGAACCCTGCGATCAGGTCGGTCGTGATGCTCACCTCCGGCACGGCCTCGCGGAGGGCGCGCACGCGGCCGAGGAACCAGTCGGCGGTGTAGCCGCGCCGCATCGCCGCCAGGATGCGGTCGGAGCCGGCCTGCGCGGGCAGGTGGACGTGCTCGCACACGCGGGGCGACTCGGCGATGGCCGCCACGAGCTCGTCCGAGAGGTCCTTGGGATGAGAGGTCATGAAGCGGACGCGCTCGAGGCCCTCGACGGCGTCGAGCGCGCGCAGCAGCGCCGGAAAGGGCGGCCCGTCCGCAGAAGGACTCGGCGGCTCTCCCGCGGCGGCGCGGGATGTGAGGTCGAGGCCGTAGGCGTTGACGTTCTGCCCGAGCAGCGTGACCTCGCGCACGCCTTCGCCGACGAGGCGGTGCACCTCCGCGAGGAGGTCCGCGAGTCTCCGGCTGCGCTCCGGACCGCGAACGTAGGGCACGATGCAGTAGGAGCAGAAGTTGGTGCAGCCCGACATGATCTGCACCCACGACTGGAAGGGCCGTTCGCGGCGCGCCGCGAGTTCGCCGCTCATCGCCGCGCCATCCTCGAAGTACCCGCGCACCGCCGGCAGCGCGGAAGCTTTGTTGCCGGCCGAGTCAGCCGACTTCACCGCCGCGTCCGCCGGCTCCACGGCCGCGTCCAGAAGGTCGCCGAGGTGGTGGAGGTTCTGCGGGCCGACGGCTCCGTCGACGAACGGGAAGCGGCGGAAGAAGTCGTGCTGCTCGGCCTGCGGCAGGCAGCCCGTGACCAGCACGATCCGCCCGGGATCCTCGCGTTTGAGCCGGGCGGCGGTACCGAGGTGCCCGGCCAGCCGGTCGTCGGCGCTCTTGCGCACGGTGCAGGTGTTGTAGACCAGAACGTCGGCGCCGTCGGGCTCGCTCACAGGCGCCAGGCCGCGCCCCTCGAGCAGGGCGCAGATGCGCTCCGCATCGTGCGCGTTCATCTGGCAGCCGAAGGAGCGCAGATAGTACGTTCGCATCGTGTGGGCGCCCGTCGCGCCGCCGCGCCTACTTGGCGATGTCGACGGCGCGGCTCTCGCGGATGACCGTGACGCGGATCTGCCCCGGGTAGTCGAGCTGGTCCTCGATGTCCCTGGCGATCTCGCGCGCGAGCAGCGCGGTGGCGTCGTCGTCGATCTCGCCCGGCTTGACCATCACGCGGACCTCGCGCCCGGCCTGCATCGCGAAGCAGCGCTCCACGCCCTTCTTGCTCTCGGCGATGCGCTCGAGCGACTCGAGGCGCTTGACGTAGTTCTCGAGCGACTCACGGCGGGCGCCGGGACGAGCCGCCGAGATGGCGTCGGCCGCCTGGACCAGCACGGCCTCCACGGTCTGCGGCTCGATGTCCTGATGGTGCGCGTGGATCGCGTGACAGACGCTCTGCGACTCGCGGTACTTCTTGCAGAGCTGCTGCGAGATGACGGCGTGGGAGCCGTCGACCTCGTGGTCCACGGCCTTGCCGATGTCGTGCAGGAGGCCGGCACGCTTGGCGATCTTGACGTTGGCGCCCAGTTCGGCCGCCATGATGCCGGCGAGGTGGGCGACCTCGACCGAGTGATTGAGGACGTTCTGGCCGTAGCTCGTGCGGTACTTGAGACGCCCGAGGACCCTGACGAGCTCGGGCGCCACGCCGTGCACGTTGGTGTCGAAGCAGGCCTGCTCTCCGGCCTCTTCCATTGCCGCCTCGACCTCGGCCTTCGCCTGGCCGTACATCTCCTCGATGCGCGCCGGGTGGATGCGGCCGTCGGCGATGAGCTTGGTGAGCGTGAGGCGCGCCGTCTCGCGGCGCACGCCGTCGAAGCCCGAGAGCACCACGGCCTCGGGCGTGTCGTCGATGATGAAGTCGATGCCGGTCGTGTTCTCGAGGGTGCGGATGTTGCGTCCCTCGCGCCCGATGATGCGGCCCTTCATGTCGTCGGAGGGCAGGTGGACCACCGAGACGGTGGTCTCGGCGACGTGGTTGGCGGCGGTGCGCTGGATGCTCAAGGAGAGGATGTTGCGGGCGCGGCGGTCGGCCTCGTGCCGCGCCTCCTCCTCGACTTGACGGACGAGCTTGGCCATGTCGTGGCGCGCTTCTTCCTCAGTCTGCTTGAGGAGGGCGTCCTTGGCCTGCGCCGCGCTCATCCCGGAGATGCGCTCCAGCTGGATCATCGCCTCTTCGTGCGCGCTGTGGATCTCGTCGGCCAGCTTCTGCGTGTTGACGTCACGATCGCGCAGCGACTGCTCGCGGCGCTCGAGATCGGCCGCCCGGGAGTCGAGCTGATCGTCTCGCTGGAGCTGGCGCGCCTCCGCCTTGCTGAGCTCCTCACGCCGGTCGCGCAGCTCGCCCTCGACCTCGGCGCGGACCCTGTGAACCTCTTCCTTGGCCTCGAGCCGGGCTTCTTTGAGCGTGGCGTCCGCCTCGCGCCTGGCGTCCTTGAGGAGTCTCTCCGCCTCGCGCTCGGCGCTGGCCATCTTCGTCGAGGCCAGATTGCGCCGGACCAGGTAGCCGACGGCCCCGCCGATCACCAGTCCGACCAGTCCAACGACTACGATATACACGGCTGTCATCATCGGTTCCCTTCGCAGGTCACGCGGCACACAAAAGGCCGGGCAACGCGCCCGGCCAGTGCCACGCTCGCACGTACCAGCGATGCAGGGACTGTAGCTGTGTCAGCGTCCAGGGGTCGGGACGGATGTCAGGACGCGTAACCTCCCAAAGCTTCCATGTTGACCCCTGGTTCGATCGATTCAGCCGTTCGGCGCCGGAACGCCGTTTGCATCGCCATGCAGAGCGAGAGTGAAATGCACAAAGCACACGCACACGTCGCGCACAGCGATAGTAGGCGATGGACTCGGCCAAAGTCAATTCGGAGCCCGGCAGTCCGGCTTCGTCGTCGCGCCGGCCGTCGAACGGCGCGCGCAGCCTCCATGGTGCCCCCCGAGCAGCCTCGGCGGTCGCCTGCGCGACCGGGATCAGCCGTCGTCCGCCGGGCCGCTCGCCCCGGTCCACTCGCGGACGGCACGGTACGCCAATCCACTCGCGAAGCCGCGGCGCAGAAGGACCTGATAGGCCCGCCGCCGGGCCGCTTCCAGCGGCGGGCGCGGCGGGCCTTTGGCCGTCAGGACGGCGAGCGCACGCGCGTACTCGGCGTCCTCGTCGCCGCCGGCGTCGGCGGAGCCGACGGCGGCATCGATGACGGAACCGGCGACGCCCAGCTCGGCCAGCCCCCGGCGGATGCGCTGGGAGCCCCAGTGCCCGAGCGTACGCTTGTCCGCGACGTAGCGGCGCGCGAACTCGGCGTCGTCGAGCAGGCCTTCGTCCGCCAGGCGCTCGAGCACGGTGTCGACGACGGCCTCGTCGTGCTCCTTCTGCAGGAGGCGACGGCGCAGCTCCGCGCGGCCGCGGGCGCGGTGCCCCAGGAGCCGGTAGGCATCGGCGAAGGCGCGCTCGCCGGACGCCTGGGCCTGCATTTGCAGCAGGCTTTCATCGTCGAGCTCTCGCCCCTTGTAGAGGCGCCAGCGCGCCACCAGCGACTCGCCGACCGCGCACAGATACTCGCCGTCCACGTGGACGGCGATGCGGCCGCCCTTCGTGGCGCGGAGCGCGGTGACGACGGGCATGTCTGCGTCCTAGAGGACCTCGCCCGTGACCGGATCGACGCCCACCGGCACGGCGTCCGCAGCAGCAGGCTTGGCGGCGACAGGCGCCGTCGCTCCTACCGACACGAGAGGCAACCCCGCCTTCTCGCGGATCTGCAGTTCGATCGCGTCGGCCATGTCGGGGTTCTCCTTGAGAAACACCTTGGCGTTGGCACGGCCCTGGCCGAGGCGCTCGTCGTTGTAGCTGAAGAAGGCTCCGCTCTTGGCGACCACGTCGTGCACGACGCCGAGGTCCAGCAGCGTGCCTTCGCGGGAGATGCCCTGGCCGTACATGATGTCGAACTCGGCCATCTTGAACGGCGGCGCGACTTTGTTCTTGACGACCTTGACGCGCACGCGGTTGCCGACCGCCTCGGTGCCGTCCTTGAGCGTCTCGATGCGGCGGATGTCCAGCCGGATCGTGGCGTAGAACTTGAGCGCCTTGCCGCCGGTGGTGACCTCCGGGTTGCCGAACATCACGCCGATCTTCTCGCGCAACTGGTTGGTGAAGGCGCAGATCGTGCCCGAGCGGCTCAGGCTGCCGTTGAGCTTGCGCAGGGCCTGGCTCATGAGGCGCGCCTGCAGACCGACGAAGCTGTCGCCCATCTCGCCCTCGATCTCAGCCTTGGGCGTCAGCGCGGCCACCGAGTCGATGGCGACGATGTCGAGCGCGCCGCTGCGCACCAGCATCTCGGAGATCTCGAGGGCCTGCTCGCCGTAGTCCGGCTGCGAGACCAGGAGATTGTCGACGTCCACACCGATGGACTTGGCGTAGATCGGGTCCATGGCATGCTCGGCGTCGATGAACGCCGCGGTGCCGCCGAGCCGCTGCGCCTGCGCGATGAGGTGATAGACCATCGTCGTCTTGCCCGAAGACTCCGGCCCGAAGATCTCGATGATGCGGCCGCGCGGGATGCCGCCGACGCCCAGCGCGATGTCGAGCGCCAGCGACCCGGTGGGCACGAACTGCATGTCGTCGCTCACGGGGTGGTCGCCGAGACGCATGACACTGCCTTTGCCGAACTGGCGGTCTATCTGTGTCATGGCAGCCTCGAGGGCTTTGTTCTTGTCCAAGGTAGCGCTCCTCTCGTGCTCAGGATGCGGGGAAGACGTTCAGGGGAGTGTGCACGGCGCCTGCCCTCTCCAGGAGGCTACTATACAAGACCATGCGGACGACACCAAACCCAGCGACGTTCACGTTTTGCAGGGAAAACGGGTGACCGGGGCGGCGAAAACGGGCGACCGTCACGTGTGGCAGCCAGGGTCGCTGCGAAGGCTCGTAGAGGCCGCGTGCGACGAGCGCCTCGGAGACCTCCGTCTGCAGCCGGGCGAGCGTGCCGTCGGCCTCGCGGAGCGGCAGGGCGACGGCACGCTTCACGCCCCGTAGCGGCAGGAAGACCGGCTCCTCGATCTCCACCCTCGCTGCGGGGAAGCGGATGCCGGAGAGGGCATCCGCGACGTGTTCGACGCGATCCGAGCTCACGCTCCCCAGAAAGGCCAGGGTGATGTGCAGCGCGTGGTTGACGCGCACGTCCGGGTCGCGCGCGAAGACGCGCTGCTGCCACGCGGCGATCTCCCGCCGGGTCGCGTCGGGGATGTCGCCGGCCACGAAGAGGCGCAGGGTGGCCGGCGCGCCGGCGGCGCTCACAGGCCCAGCGTCTGGCGCAGCAGGTGGAGCGCGGCCGTCGTGCTGAATTCGCGGACGGTGGCGCGGTCACCCGGGAAGGAGCCGCGCACCGCCCGCGTGGCGCCCTCGACGGAGCACGCCACGTGGACGAGCCCGACCGGCTTCTCGGGCGTGCCGCCGTCCGGGCCCGCGACGCCGGTGACCGCAAGGGCGCAATCGGCGCCGGTGGCGGCGCGCGCGCCCTCGGCCATCGCGCGGGCGACCTCTTCCGAGACGGCGCCGTACTGCGCCAGCATGGCGGTCGGGACGCGAAGCAGGCCCGCCTTCACCGAGTCCGCGTAGCTGATCACCCCGCCGAGGACATAGTCCGAGCTTCCGGGCCGTTCGGTGAGGCGGCCGCCGAGGAGGCCGCCGGTGCAGGACTCCGCCACCGCCACCGTGAGACCTCGCGCGCGCAACGCGTCGGCGACGATGTCGTCGATCGTGCGCCCGTCGACGCTGAAAACGGGCGCACCGGCCTGCAAGGCCTCGACGACCGCTCCCGCCTGTCGCGCCGCGGCGTCGCCGCGGACGAAGCGCAGGCGCACCGTCACCTCTCCCCTGCCGACGTTGATGCCGGTCTCCAGCAGATCGTGCCGCATGCCGTCCAGGATCGGGGCGACTTGCAGTTCGCCGACCCCGAAGACGCGCACGATGCGCACCGCGACGTCGGGAAACAGGCCGGCGGCGTCAAGCTCCGCCGCGACGCCGGCCCACATCCGTTCGAACTCGAAGGGCACGCCCGGGAACGCGTAGATGCGGGTCCTCCCCGCCCTCGCGGCGATCCCGGGGGCCACCCCGGCCGGCGGGACGACTCCGGCGCCGGCCGGCAGCAACGCCTGCCGGCGCGCCAGCGGGAACACCTCGTCGAAGTCGAGGTGACGCCGGCTCGCGACCGCGCGCACGCGCTCCTCGACCATCGCCAGCGCCTCGGGATGCTCGGCGAGCGCGACGCCGAGGGCCTGGGCGAGGCACGCGGCCGTGAGGTCGTCGTGCGTGGTTCCGAGCCCGCCGCCGATCACCAGCACGTCGGGCTCGGCGGCGAGACTGAAGCGCAGCGCCGCCGTGAGCCTCTCGGCGTCGTCGGCGACCGTGAGCACGCTCACGACCTTGCAGCCGCGCGCGCTGAGGTCGGCGCTCACGTACTCGCCGTTGGTGTCGCGCGTGCGGCCGTCGTGCTCAGCGGCCACGA
>Ga0209697_10008023_pt1 | contig 12116 bp, 10 predicted proteins | sample AliMusrvi5mmetaG_FD_184115 | JGI IMG/M metagenome (GOLD analysis project Ga0209697, IMG submission 184115) | Freshwater lake bacterial and archeal communities from Alinen Mustajarvi, Finland, to study Microbial Dark Matter (Phase II) - Alinen... | ecosystem: Environmental > Aquatic > Freshwater... | reverse complement strand
CCCTCTCCCCTCAGGGGGAGAGGGTTGGGGTGAGGGGTGGCGGGGTTCGTCCAGGCTTCACCCTCATCGAAGCCTTTGTTGCCATTTCCATTTTGGTGATGGCGATGGTCGGGCCGCTGGCTATTGCGTCCCAAAGCGCTACACTCGCCGCATTCACGCGCGACCAAGTGACCGCGAACTTCCTCGCGCAGGACGCCGTCGAATATATCCGCTGGATACGCGACAGTAATCAGTTGTCGGGGAATGACTGGATGAGCCGGCTCTCAAACTGCATCAGTTCCTCGGGCGGTTCCGCGTGCTATTTCGACAGCTCGCTCACGTCCCCCTCCATACAATCATGCGCCTCGGGCGGTTGCCCCGCGTTGCTGTACGACACCACAACCGGCCGCTACGATTATGATGCCGGCGTCGCGAGTCACTTCACCCGCACGGTTTCGATGGTGTCGCCGGTCGCGCCAAATGACTGCACGACCGGTAAAGGCTGCGAAGTGTCCCTGACTGTCAAGGTTTCGTGGAAGACCGGCACGCTGCCGCACTCCGTCACCGTCAAAGAAAATCTGATGCGCTGGGCGGGATCTTGATCTATGACATTCTTCTTTCCACAAAAAAATACCTCTCGCGGTTTTACCGTGCTCTACGCTATGCTCATTGCCGGCATGCTGCTGGCGGTCGGCCTGGCGATCTTCGAAATCACCTACCACGAAACCACATTCTCCATCGTCGCCCGCGACTCCAACCTCGCCCTCTACGCCGCCGACACCGGCGAAGAATGCGCCCTCTACTGGGACTACCAATACTCCAGCGCCGCCAACTTCAACAGCGGCAGCATCTTCGCGACCTCCAGCCAATCAACGGAATTACCGACTAATGGCGCGAGTTGCAGTGGGCAGGATGTGATCGGGAAGTGGACTCCGTTGCTGGCATCCGCTGCCGCCACGACGACTTTCAGACTCGATCTTTCCAATCAATCTTGTGTAGACGTCACCGTCGCCAAATACGGCGTCCCGCTCCGCACCACCATCACCTCCCGCGGCTACAACACCTGCGTCGATGCCGCCGCCAACCGCATCGAGCGCGCATTACAAGCGAACTATTAGCCCCCCTCACCCCAGCCCTCTCCCTGGAATGGGAGAGGGGGCAAACCATCGCCGCCTCAAGCTCCTCTCCCATTCCAGGGAGAGGATGCCCGACAGGGCAGGTGAGGGGGGCGAAGGGTCTAAATTTTTAGTACACTGTACCTATGATTCCTCCCGACGTCCGCGCCCGTTACGAAAAACTGAAGGCGGTTATACAACACTATCGTACGCAGTATCATGTGTACGACATTGAGGGGATTCCGGAGGCGGCGCGGGATTCTTTGATGCGCGAATTGGCGGAGATGGAGGGGGAGTATTCGGGGCTTGTTACGCCGGATAGTCCGACGCAGCGGGTTGCGGGGACGCCGCTGGCGCAATTCAAAAAAGTGCCGCACGCGGTTCCGCAGTGGTCGTTCAATGATGCGTTTTCGCCCGACGATATTCGCGAGTTCGACGCGCGCGTGAAGCGTTTTTTGAAGGAACCGTTTGGGGAAGTGGCGCGCGTGGCGTATGTCTGCGAACTGAAGATCGACGGGCTGAAGATCGTGCTGACCTATGAAAAAGGTTTGCTGAGAAACGCGGCCACCCGTGGCGACGGGGTGGTCGGCGAAGATGTTACGCACAACATCCGCACGATCGAGTCGGTGCCGCTCTCGCTCTCTCGCCCGATCGACATCATCGTCGAAGGGGAAGTGTGGCTGAGCGAGAAGCAGTTGAAGGCAATAAACACCGAGCGCGAGAAGAGCGGCGAGGCGCTATTCGCCAACCCGCGCAACGCCGCCGCCGGCTCCATCCGCCAGCTCGACCCGAAGATTGCCGCCGCCCGCAAGCTCGATACCTTCATCTACGACGTCGCCCGCACGAGCGAGGCATTCCCGCCGACGCAGTGGGAAGAATTGGAGTATCTGCGCGAGTTGGGTTTCAAGGTTAATCCGAATGCGCGGCTGGTACAGACTGTTGACGACGTGATTGCCTATTGGCGGGAATGGCAAAAGAGGAAGGGTCTGCCACCTCTCCCATTCCAGGGAGAGGGCGGGGGTGAGGGTGAGCGAGGTCTGTCGTATTGGATTGACGGCATTGTTTTGAAAGTGAATGAAAAAAAATACGAAGACGCGCTCGGCTACACCGGCAAAGCGCCGCGTTTTGCAATCGCGTTCAAGTTCCCGGCGGAACAGGTGACGACCGTCGTCGAGGATATCGTGTTGCAGGTCGGCCGCACCGGGGTGCTCACGCCGGTGGCGCATTTGCGGCCGGTGTCGGTCGCGGGCTCGGTGGTTTCGCGCGCGACGCTGCACAACGAAGACGAGATCGACCGGCTGGATGTGCGCGTCGGCGACACCGTCATCCTCCAGAAAGCCGGCGACGTGATCCCCGATATTGTGCGCGTGCTGCCGGAGATGCGCACCGGAAAAGAAAAGACATTCAAGTGGCCGGAGTGCGTGGAGGAGTGCGGCGGCGACGGGCGCATCGAACGTGTCCCCGGCCAAGCCGCGTGGCGTTGCGTGTACAAAGATTCGTTCGCGGTACGCCGCCGCGTCTTCCATTTGTTCGTCGGCAAGAGCGCGCTGGACATTGTCGGCTGCGGCAAAAAAACCGTCGACCTGCTGCTGGAGCAAGGCCTGCTGCACGAGTTCGACGACCTCTTCACACTCAAAGAAGGCGACGTGCTCACGCTGCCCGGCTTCGCGGAAGTCTCCGCGCAGAAACTCATCGAGTCAATCGCGAAAGCGAAGACGACCACGCTCGCGCGCCTCATCACTGGCCTTTCAATCCCGCACGTCGGCGAGGAAACCGCCATCCTGCTCGCGCGCCGTTTCAAACATCTTGAGGACATTGCCGCCGCGACCGAAGAGGTGTTGAATGCGATCGAAGGCATCGGCAACATCGTCGCCGCCGCGATCGTAACCTGGTTCGCCGAGCAAAAAAATCGCGCACTCCGCGAGCGTTTAGAAAAACTCCTCACCATCCAAAACCCCGATTTCGCCGCCGGCACCCAGCCCGGCGCGCACCAACCCTTCGCCGGAAAATCTTTCGTCCTCACCGGCACCCTCCCCACCCTCTCCCGCGACGCCGCCAAACAAAAAATCCGCACCCTCGGCGGCGACATTTCTTCCACCGTCTCCAAAAACACCGACTACGTAGTAGCCGGAGCCGAGGCGGGTTCTAAGCTAGATAAAGCCCAAGAACTCGGCGTAAAGATCCTGTCAGAGAAAGAGTTTCTGGCGCTGTGCGCGGAGTAGGGGAGCTGCCTCCTCTCCCCTCACGGGGAGAGGATTGAGGTGAGGGGTGAATGTCTGGGCGAGCGGAGAAGATTAAAATTAACACAATCCTCAGGCTTCACCCCTCATCCCCGCCTTCTCCCCGTGAGGGGAGAAGGGGTAAACCACCCTTATTCCACAAGCATCGCAACAGGTTTGAGGCTATAAAATTTGACAAAAGCCACACACTGCGCTATAATTTATCTCAGACAGAATGATCCTTGAGAGGGGGCGAAAATGGGAATGTCTCTGTGTGGGTGGCTGGCGCTGCTGATTTCGGTCGGGGCGTATCTGCCGTATTTGCGGACGCTGGTCGTAAGTGATGTGCGCCCGACGATTTCTTCGTGGCTTTCGTGGCTGGCGATGGATGCGGCCATCTTGGCGGGAATGATTGCAAAAGATGCGGTTGCTCCCCAGATGGTTGCCTACGTCTCCGGCTCTGTTGTGGTGATTATCATCAGTTGCTGGAAAGGAGCGACGACGAAGTGGACGTGGGTGGATTACATCTGTCTCTCCGCTACTTCATTTGCCGTAGGTCTGTGGAGCATCTCCGGAGATGCGGACTGGGCAATTGTGCTCGGTCTCGTTGCCGGGGTGTTCGGCACCATACCGATGCAGGTCAATCTATGGAAGAATCCCGCTTCGGAGGCTCTTCTACCGTGGTTCCTGTGGCTGGTTGGTGGAGTGTTCGGCATTGGCGCCATTGAAAAATGGACAATCGCCGGCGCCGCAACGCCGCTGGTGTTCCTGGTTCTGCAAATTACCACGGTGCTGCTCATTGCCCGAAAGTTTCGCCAACCGAGTGCGTTCAAATAGTACGCCGCTTCCGTGGCAAAGCCGCTCCGAATATTCGGAGCGGCTTCTTTGTTGTTGCATTCCAATATTTGACAATCGGTCGGCGCAGGTGTTGACTGTGGGTAGTGGAGATGGTCTTTTGATGGAGGCGGAGATGTTTTGTTTTCCTTGGATGTGGTGGCAGATGTGCGGCGCGATGTGGGTGCCGGTTGCGACGCGGGCAGAGGTGGCTCGTTCGCGCATCGTCAACGTTCGAGTCGGGAGTTTCGGGCGCTCAGTAATCGAGGTGGATTTTCGCAAGCGGGTTGGCAGTTTCGGCGGGGCCTCATAAGCCCCGTTTTTTTGTGTGGAACAGGTGAGAAAAAAGTTTGACCGCTGCCCTCGCATCGCGGATACTTGAGGGAGATGTAGTCTCAAAGGAGGCAGATATGAGCGAGATACTACTGTCGCCGATTGTGGAGTGTGAGGGGTTGCTGCGCTCTCTGCTCGTGGGCGTGAAGGAAAGGCGGTACGACGGTTCGCTGGTGTTCAAGCAGCTTCTGATCATCGAGGGGTTTATCTTGATCGACGGAACCGCGCTCTCTCGAAAAGATCTTGATGCCGAGTTGGATAGAGCGTTGCTTACACTGCTCAAGGCGTTGATGGCAAAATTTATGGCTTCTCCGCCGGATCGGCAATGCTGGGCAATCGAAAGGCTCAGGGAACTGGAAAACAGTAGCAGCAGTCCGGCGAGTATGGTCGCTGCTCTGCCGCCCGTCATTGTACGCGAACCTATACGAATGCCATACGTTCCCAGCTTTATTCCGGACCTCGTGTTTCGGAAGGATACGGTCAAGCGAAGAGGTTCCATACAAATTAAGGGAACGTCTCCGTCTTTACGGCAGATTATGTTTGGTAAGTCGATTGGTGGTGCTATGCCGGCGCGCATACGCGAGTTTGAAATCACACAATCTCCGCGGACGATGTCGTGGGAAACCATCAGGCAATTTCTTCCGGGAAAGGAACCGCTTCGACCGTTTCTCGCGGGGTCGAGCAGTATCGCCGTCGGGCATTGTCGCGGATTGCTGGAGCGGTATCCGCACGGTCGTGACGGAGATACGAGCCCGGTGGTCGGCATCATCCGCGGTGGTCCGTTTGCTGATCTTGGCGGCCTCGGTTTCTTCAAAATGACCTGGGGCGGAGCCGGTACCGAACAGGAAGGTTGGGTATTGGATGCGCACGAACATCCTCTGCGGGGTTTGTGGGCGCTATCGGCAGGAGCAAAGATTCTGGTTCTCGATGATTTCGAACTCGGCGGGGCATAAGTGCCCCGTTTTTTTGTGTTTGATTGTTGCAATATTGAGGCTGATAGACGTCGCCCTCCCCGCCACCCCTCACCCCAACCCTCTCCCCCTGAGGGGCGAGGGGCAAACCACCGCTGCCTCAAGCTCCTCGCCCCTCAGGGGGAGAGGATGCCCGGAGGGCAGGTGAGGGGTGGCGGAAAGGTGGAGGTGAGAAAATTGCTCAAAGCGAATATCTGTGGTACATATATCGCAGAGGTACTGCAACTTTGCAACTCGAAAGGAGACGGTTATGGCTGCGGACATACGGAAGATCCTTGTCGTTGGCGGGGGCGGACGGGAAGCGCCGATGCTTTGGAAGCTTGGGCGCGACGACCCGAGTGCGGCGTTGTTTTGCGCTCCGGGCAATGCCGGGATCGCGACGACGGGGCGGGTTACCTGCGTGCCGATCGCCGCGACTGACCTCAAGGCACTGCTGGCGTTCGCGGAGGAACGGAAGATCGACCTGACCATTGTCGGGCCGGAGGCGCCGCTGGTGGCGGGTATCGTCGATCTGTTCCGGACGAAAGGCCTTGCGGTCTGCGGGCCGTCCAAGGCGGCGGCGCGCACCGGCGAGGGCAGCAAGGTGTTGTTCAAGGAACTGCTCGCGAAGTATGCAATCCCGACGGCACCATTTCGGGTGTTCAATGATTCCGACAAGGCGCTGGAGTACTGCATCATTCGCGGCGCTCCCAGCATCGTCATCAAGGCCAACGGACTCTGCGGCGGCAAGGGCGTATATCTGCCCGACGACGAAATGGAGGCACAGGCGGCGTTGCACGAGTTGATGGTTGAACGGAAATACGGCGCCGCCGGAGCAGTCGTGCTCATCGAAGATCGTCTCGTCGGCTACGAATGCTCGGCGATGGCGATCACGGACGGGCGCACTATGTGTCCGTTGCCGTTCACGCAAGACCACAAGCGCGCTTTCGCCGGCGACGAAGGTCCCAATACCGGCGGTATGGGCGCGTACACAATGTCTCTTTCGGATGAACGGGAAGGAGAGGCGTTGGCGCTGATGAGAGATGTGATCAGGGCGTTCGAGAACGAGGGGATTCCGTATAGCGGTTTCCTCTATCTCGGACTGATGATCATCGAACAGGGCGCGATGATCCTCGAGTGCAACTGTCGGCTCGGCGATCCCGAAACACAGGTCATCCTGCCGAGCATCGAAGGCGACTTCGCGGCTTTGTGTGCCGCGTCGGCTGCCGGGAATCTGAGCGGCGCGCTGTGGCTTTATAAGGTGCGGGAAGCGCTCTGCGTGGTGCTGACTTCGCCCGAGTATCCGGAGACGTCGCGGCGCGATCTTCCTCTGACGGGGATAGAAAGTGCCGGGGCGTTTGCGACCGTCTTCCACGCGGGGACGGGGTACGACTGCGGTGTGTTCTCCACCAACAAAAGCGGTCGCATTCTGAATGTGGTCGGGGTGGGTCCGACGCTTCGCGATGCGGAGCAAACGGCGTACCGCGGCGTGTCGGAGATCGAACCGCCGACCTCGTTCCGTTTCCGCCGGGACATCGGTTGGCGGGCGTTGGAATAATTGAAGAAAATCCGGCTATTCCGGTACCGCGCAAGGCTTAGGTCTTGCGCGGTTTTTTTCTTGCTCAAATGCGGTAGAATGTACCTATGCGCATACTTATTGCTACGGGGGTGTATCCGCCGGAGGGTGGGGGGCCGGCGACGTATTCCAAACTGCTGGAAGAGCGGTTGCCGGCGATGGGACTGAAAGTGAAGGTGTTGCCGTTTCGGTTGGTGCGGCATTTGCCGAAGGTGTTTCGACACATTGCGTATTTCTGGGCGGTGTTTCAGATTGGGAAAAAAGCGGACGTTATCTTCGCGCAGGATCCGGTGTCGGTGGGGTTGCCGGCGTGGCTTGCGGCATTCTTGCGACGGAAGATTTTTGTGCTCAAAATGGTCGGCGATTATGCGTGGGAGCAGGGGCGGCAGCGCGGCGGCGTTACAGAATCGCTCGATGATTTTCAGACGACGCGGCACGGCGTGTTGGTGGAGCTGTTGCGAGTAGTGGAGCGGTTCGTCGCGCGCCGGGCGAAACGCGTGATCGTGCCGAGTGAGTATCTTGCGAAGATCGTGCGACAGTGGGGCGTCCCGGCCGGGAATATTTCCGTCATCTACAACGGTGTCGACTTCTCCGAAAAGCCGATTGTCCCGCGCTCGCGCCCGAGCGGGAAGCTCATTGTGACCGTCTCGCGGCTCGTGCCGTGGAAATGCATCGACGCGATTATCGAGGTGCTCGGCAAAGAAAAAGAATGGTCGCTGGTCGTGGCGGGCGAGGGGCCGGAGCGCGCGGCGCTGGAGAAAAAAGTGACCGAGGAAGGCGTGCGCGACCGTGTGCATTTTGTCGGCAACGTCTCGCATAGTGAGGCGCTCGGCTGGATGCTGACCGGCGATGTGTTCGTGCTCAATTCCACCTACGAAGGTATGTCGCACGTGCTGCTCGAAGCAATGCATCAGGGTCGACCGGTGGTGGCGACCGATGCCGGCGGTAATCCGGAAGTGGTGCACGACGGCGAGAGCGGCCTGCTGGTGCCGGTGGGGAATACCGAGGCACTGCGCGGAGCTCTTTTGCGCGTGCTGTCGGACACCGTCCTCTCCCGCAAACTCGCCTCCGGCGCCCGCAAACGCGCCACCGAATTCTCCATCGACGAAACCGTCCGCAAGACGGGCGAGTTGTTGGAGAGGGTGGGTGGGAGTGCTAATGATTAGAGATTTTCGCCACCCCTCACCCCAACCCTCTCCCCCTGAGGGGCGAGGGGGCAAACCACCGCTGCCTCAAGCTCCTCGCCCCTCAGGGGGAGAGGATGCCCGACAGGGCAGGTGAGGGGTGGCGGAGAATATGCACAATTTTCTATTATGACCAAAGTCCTCATGATAAGTGGCGACGCCGGAGCGCTCGATCCTGCGAGCGCAGTGCACGGACGGCTGCGTATGATGGCGGATATGGTGGACGGACTGACGGTGTTTGTGCGTGCGATGACGACCAAGAATGTGCTGCTTGGCGAGCGAAATATGATCTGCGGTTTTGGTGGGTCAAAGCTGCAGGCGGCTCGAGCGATGCTGCGTGCGGCAAGCGAAACGCCGTATGATTTAGTCACCGCACAGGATCCTTTTTGGCTCGGATTGATCGGTTGGCTCGCAGCACGACAGGCGCGCGTGCCGCTCCAACTCCAGGTGCACACCGACATCTTTTCGCCAGCCTACCGCCGCGCGTCTCTCGGTAATCGCATCCGTTTTCATCTCGCCCGTTTTCTCCTGAGGCGCACCGACTGCATCCGCGTCGTGTCGGAGCGCATCGGGGAATCGCTCCATTCGGCGGGCATCACCGCGCCGATATCCGTACTCCCAATCTTCATAGATGCCGCCACGATCGCTGATGCCGTCCCGGCCGACATCCAAAAACTCTGCCCGAATTTTTCGCGCGTCCTGCTCGTCGCCGCGCGTTTAGAAAAAGAGAAACAGGTCGGCCTGCTCCTACGCGCGATGCCGGATATCTTGCAGAAGGTGCCGGACGCCGGTCTGCTCATCGCCGGCGACGGCTCGCAACGCTGCGCGCTTGAGCGGCTCGCCAAGCAACTTTCCATCACCGACCGAGTTATATTTCTCGGGCGCCGCGCCGACATCTTTTCGCTCTACAAATCGGTCGACGCCGTGCTTGCTGCGACCGCACCATACGAAGGCTACGGCGCGTCCACAGTAGAAGCGCTCGCCGCCGGCGCCCCCGTAGTCTCGCTCGACATCGGCATCGCCCGCGAAGCCGGCGCCATTATCGCCGCCAACCGCGATTCAATCGCCGCCACCGCCGTCTACGCCCTAGAATCCAACCCCGCCGGCGCCCTCCATTTCCCGCTCCCGACCCGCGAGCAATGGGTCGCGCAGTGGAAGGGCGGGTTATGTGCGGCGGGGAAGTGATATAAAAAAGACCTCACGAGAACGAAATCTCGCAAGGTTTCCTTTTTCGTTGGTGATAGTAGATAGTATGTATCGGATAAAAAAGTTGTCAAAGTTCAACCGATGGGGATGCTCGTTTTACGCCGGTGTACGCACGTCCTCACGGCAACGAGAATCTTGGGAAGTGCTCTCCCTCACCCCCATCGAATGACCTGTATACTGCAAGTATGAATGAGCAAAGCCTAAAGTCAAATACGATACCTCCTCGGCTGTTGATAGTAACGCAAGCCGTCGACAAAAACGACCCGGCTTTGGGGTTCTTCCATCGTTGGGTGGAAGAGTTTGCGAAGCGGTGCGAGACGGTAACGGTCATCTGTCTGCGAGAAGGGGATCATCGTCTGCCGGAGAATGTGCGGGTGTTTTCGCTGGGCGGGGAAGGAGGTTTCGCCCCCCTCACCCCAACCCTCTCCCTGGAACGGGAGAGGGGGCAAACCATCGCTGCCTCAAGCTCCTCTCCCATTCCAGGGAGAGGATGCCCGACAGGGCAGGTGAGGGGGGCGAAGGGTTTCTCTAAACTTTTTCTCCGTCTCCGTTACTCCCTCCATTTCCTCCGTCTCATCTTCCGCGAGCGGAAAAACTATGACGCGGTGTTCGTGCATATGAATCAAGAATACGTGCTACTCGGCGGCTGGTTCTGGCAAGTGTTGGGCAAGCGGGTGCTTATGTGGCGCAATCATCGTATGGGCTCAATACTCACAAATCTTGCCGGCGCGTTTTGTGATCGTGTCTTTTGTACCTCGGAATTTTCCTACACCGCGAAGTGGAAAAAAACGACACAGATGCCGGTCGGTATCGACACCGATCATTTCAAACCGTCGCCGGACGTCGCCCGTGCGCCGGCTTCCATCCTCTGTCTCGGCCGCATCGCGCCGGTGAAAAAAATTGAGGGCGTGCTCGAAGCGTTGAATCTCCTGCACGAGCGCGGCGTCGAATCCCAGGCTTCCATTTACGGCGACCCACTCCCGAAAGATGTTGCCTACGACGCCTCTCTAAAAAAATACGTCGCCGAGCACGATCTCTCCGCACGCGTATCGTTCCGTCATTCCGTTCCGAACGCCGACACGCCGGCGATCTACGGCGCGCACGAAATATTCATCAACAACACTCCGAGCGGGGCGCTGGACAAAACCATGTTCGAGGCGGCGGCATGCGAGTGTTTGGTAGTCGCGCCCAGCGAGGACTTCGGCAAAATGGCAGGGGAGCGCTTCCGGGTGCCGGACAACGACCCCGTCGCCCTCGCCGACCGCCTCGCCGAATTTCTCGCGCTTCCCGAAGCAGAAAAACGCCGCGCCGCCATCAACCTCCGCGCCATGGTCGTCGCCGACCACAGTCTCGCATCGCTGGCGGAGAAGGTGCTGGCGTTTGTGTAGTCGAAACCTGCTTGCCCTAAAAATAGTATAATAAGCAGCATGTCCGAACCCACATCTTCCGCCCCTCGTCCCCCCGTCAAACTCTACGTCAATCCGGCACACGTCGACCCGGCGCTCAGCCACACTTTTCTCCTGTATCCCTTCTGGGGCGCGCAGGCAAAAAAGACCGAGCATTATGCAACCACCCGCACGAAACACGCGACGAGCGCCGACGACTTCGCCCTTGTTGCCACTCCCGCCGAAGCGGACTATATCCTGATGGCGCATCCGTACCCGCGTCTGCTACGCTTTCGCCCGGATCTCATCGCCCCGATCATTGCCGACGCCGAAGCGTACGGCAAACCCCTCCTCATCGACGATGCCGGCGACCATGCTTCCGACATCTCCTACAAAAACAGCGTCATCATCCGTATCGACACCTACCGCGCCACGCACACGCCGCAAGAAATAATTATGCCGGTGCCGTGCGAGGATCTGCTGGAGACCTACTGCGGCGGCGTGCTCCAACCGCGCCCAAAAAAGGACATCCCATCCGTCGGTTTCGTCGGCTGGGGTGCACTTTCGCCGAAGCAGCGCATTCGGTCATTCATCAAAGAAATTCCGACGCGCTTCCTAAGCCTGTTTGTCCCGCGCTACCGAGTCTACGAAAAAGGCGTCTTCTGGCGCGAGCGTGCCGTCCGCGCACTCATCGGCCACCCGCGCATCGAGACCAAGTTCATCATCCGCTCGAGCTACTCCGGGCATGTAAGCACCGCGAAAGGCGACGCGCAAAAATCCCGCCAAGAGTTCGTGGACAATCTCCTGGACGCCGACTACGCGCTCATCGTCCGCGGCGATGCCAACGCCGCCACCCGTTTCTACGAAGCCCTTTCGCTCGGTCGCATCCCGCTCTTCCTCGACACCGAATGCGTCCTCCCGCTCGAGCATCTCATCAACTACCGCGACTTCTGTCTCTTCGTCGACTACGCCGACCTCCCCCGCATCGCCACCATCCTCGCCGACTTCCACGCCACCATCGCCCCCGCCCAATTCCTCGCAATGCAGCAAGCCGCCCGCGCCGCCTTCGAGCACTACCTCCGCCCCGACGCCTTCTCCCGTGAGCTGGCAAACCTGCTCCGGGCGCGTCTGAAGCAGTAGAATCGTATCAAAACACTGCTTTTTACGTATCAATATGATACGATAAATAGGTGCTTTTGATACGTAAAAAGCGTTATATATGGAGATAATACCATCCCCAACTAACCCCTCCATAATACGCCCCACTCATGCCATACTGTAGATATGGCAACACTTACGGTCGTTGCGCACGACACGACGGCAGAGCTTCGCGAG
>Ga0209697_10008022_pt1 | contig 12117 bp, 10 predicted proteins | sample AliMusrvi5mmetaG_FD_184115 | JGI IMG/M metagenome (GOLD analysis project Ga0209697, IMG submission 184115) | Freshwater lake bacterial and archeal communities from Alinen Mustajarvi, Finland, to study Microbial Dark Matter (Phase II) - Alinen... | ecosystem: Environmental > Aquatic > Freshwater... | reverse complement strand
CCGCTGTTTGCAGCGGGTAGGGGACCAGCTGCATTTCGGGGCGGGCCATCAGGTCCCTTTCCCAGGGCCGTGGGCCGCTGGCCGTGCAGGACGCGCACGCGGCGGCTGCGACCAGAGCGGCCAGCGCGCCATTGATGACCCTGAGACGGATTTTCATATCATGGCGCTTTCTGATGAAGCAGGGATACGACGTCGGCCAGATAGGCATTCTCTTTGCCGATCTCGAAGCCGCTATGGACAAAGCGGGCCTTGCCGTCACGGCCGATCAAAATGGCTGTCGGCATGTCCTTGAAATTGAACTGCCTGGCGATATCGCCCTTTGGGTCATAGAGGATGTTGAGTTGTCCCCTGTCAGTCGCCAGAAACTCGTCGGCCTTTGCCCGGTCGCGGTCGAGATTGACGGCCAGGATCACCAGGCCCTCGGCGCCATAGGACGCCTGTATTTCGTTCATCCAGGGAAAGGAGAGATGGCAGGGCGTACACCAGGACGCCCAGAAATCCAGGTACACAACCTTCCCGCGATAAGGCGTCAGGTCCAGGCTGGCGGCGTGGGCGGGCGCAATAGCGCTGAGGATCAGCAGCAATGCCGCGATCAGTCGGCGACGTCTCCCTGGAAACACGGAGTCCTCCAAAACTCGTTCGGAATGCGCGAGCAATGAAAGCCTGCGGCCGAGATCGAGTTACATGCACCCCCCATCCGACTTTTGGCACAAGCGCCGGTGTGGAAGCCATCCCCAACGCTCAAGGTTGGGAAGATGTAATTTTTTGGATTTGATCTGAATCAATTCACGTCAAAAACGCGCGCGAGTCTGGGCCGTTGCGGGCAGCGTCTGCGCTCTTTAAGCGCAGCGGGCCGGATGATTGCTCACCCGGCCCTGCGAGACACATGCGAGAGATTCGCAAGCCTCAAAGTGTTCTGCGCGTCATCGGCAAGCTGGTCCTGCACTTGAGATCAAGCGGTCTTGTCGATCGTGCTTCCAACACCAGCCGCGGTAGCGGATTTCACGGCAGATGCGCCGTTATCGCCATCATTGTCATGATCTTTGCCGGGTGGTTCGACAGCTTCAGGCACTTTCGGCACAACCGGGGAGACTGCCGCTGCTCCAACGCTTCCAATAGTCATCGCACTATCCTTCTTGGTGAGTGCAGTGAGGTTGGGTCACGGAGCTTAAGTCCATGTGATTTTTGTTGGTTAATTGATTTTTCTCAATCCCGGCTGGAGAGGAACGGAGATGTCCGGCTGCATCAATGCCCGATCATCCGTAGTGCCAGCGGCATCCAGCCGGACCAGTGATAGATCGCGGATGTGATCGCCTGCACGGCCAGTATCCAGGGCGCGGCGATCCAATAGACCGGATGCACGCGGCCGCGCGTCATGCGGTCATAGATCATGGCCGCCAGGATCATGACATCGGGGCCCAGATAGGACTGGGCCATGAAACCGAGGATGCCATCGCCCCAGTGGACGATAATCCAGGGGCCGATCCAGCGTCCGAACGCCGCCGGCAACAGCATGATCGTCGCCAGCAAGATCAGCCGTTTGTGTGCCGCCGAATCTTTGCGCCACAACAGCCCGGGAATGGCGAAGCTGGGGAACAGCACCATGTCGGTGAGCGGCACGATCATGAAAGCCAGCATCTCATTGTGCCCGGCTTCGAAGTGGGCCCGGCGGCTGACCAGGGCCGTCGCCGCGCCCAGAACGACCATGACCGGCACCAGCGCCACCGCGATCAGGCCCAGCTTGCGGTGAATGTCCGCCCGCCGCGAACGGATCAGCCAGATCTGTGCCGTGAACAGGATCATCCACCCCGTAAAGATCACCGCATGGACATGCACGATCAGGGGCGGAAAGGGCGCCCGCCCCTTGATCTGCCCATGAAGTTCAGGGCCAAACCCCATGACGATGGCGACCCAGGCCATGGCAACAAAGGCCAGGAAAAAGGCGCGGTCATGCCTGTGATACAGCGCGAAGGAGGGCGAGGCGGGATTCTCAGCCATGCTTGCGGCTCCAGAGGCGCCAAAGCCGGTACGCGATCACAATAGCGAGAAGCGCCAGAAGTCCGTCACTGACCTTGCCGCTGACATGCAGCACGCCGTGCGCCGAGGCCAGAAAGATTCCCGCCCCGGCGAGAATGCATCCGATTATCAAAATGGCATCGAAACGGCCCGCCGACATGCAGCGACCCTAATCCTGCGAGGAAACCACTTCAATCCAGCGGAAACACCGGCCGGCGTATCCGCTTGTAGGGCAAGCGGGCAAGGTCCGATGTGCAGGGACCGGCGGTGGACACCGTGAAGCTCAAGGCCGCGATGGGATCATAGGCGCGCCGGTGTCCCACCGCGGCCTTGATGCCGATCATGCTGAGATTTTCCGGATCGATACCCTGGCTGCGCCATTGGCCCAGGTCCATCGGCGCCAGCCGCTTGCTGGTGAGCAGGATGGTGACCCCGCCATGACGCACCACGGCGCTGTCGCCCATGCTGACGTTGCTGCCCAGCACCACCATCTGGCTTTGCCGGTCTTCCAGTTCGAAACGCCCGTCACTGCGCGAGACCAGCTCGACTTCCAGTGTCAGTGGCCCAAGGTCCAGCCGGCTGCCCTTGCCGCCGATGGGCAAGGTGATGCGTCCGCCGATGGGCACGGACTTCAGCGCCACCACCGCCGCGGCGTCGGCGATGACCACACCGGAACCTTCGACATCATACTTGACCAGCGCCCGCAGCACATCGGTGCAGTCGCCAGGCCCGCCGCCGCCGATATTGTCGGCCGGTTCCACCAGCAGCACCGGGCCATGACCTTGCGGCACGAACTCCCGCACCACCTTGTCCAGGTCATGTTCAAAGGGGATGCCTTCGGCGCGGCGTGCCCAGGCGATCTGTTCCAGCTCGCGCAAAGCCGCCTTGGCGTCTTCGTCATTGCCCTCGGTAATGATGCCGAAGGCGACGCCGGCGTCGCGGATATCGGAATAGGCGTAACCACCCACCACATTGACGGCCAGCACGCCCGGCATATCGCGTTCCATCCGCCGCGCCGCTTCTTCCAGCGCATGCATGGCGCCGTCGCGGGTGCCGGTGCCGGTGGGCGGCCACACGATATTGGTCACCAGCACATGCTGGCGCGGGCGGATGCCGGTTTGAAGACAGCGGGCCAGAAGTTCGGTGGCGCGCACGGCGCTTTCATAGGTGTCGTCATGCGGGCACAGCTGGTAGCAGACCAGCCCGTCAGAAAGATCGCCCATTTCCTTTGTCAGGGTGGCGTGCAGGTCATAGACCCCGAAGATGGGCAGTTTCTCGGCGCCGGGGATGGCGCGGATGCGCTTGAGCAGTTCGCCGTCGACGTCTTCCAGCTGCGTGGTGACCATGGCGCCATGCAGCGACAGGAAGATGCCGTCCAGTTCCTTGGCGCGGGCCCTCAGCACCGGCTCCACGTCCTGCCAGAACAGCTCGAACACGTCATGCTCGACCATGCCGGAGGCACCGCACAGGTAATTGGCGGTGGGGATCACCTCCCAGCCCAGGCGCTTGGCGGTGGCAAGGAAACCGTCCACCTGCGAGCCGTCGCCGATGCGGTCCAGCAGGTCCTGGCCGCGATGGATCATGAAATCGCCCAGGGTGGTGCGGTCGTCGGTGAAGCTGTGGGTCTCGTGGAAGATGCCCGCCAGCAGGATTTTGGTCACGCGGGGCCCCTCTGTTATCGTTATGCCCGGGCAGGATTGTTTCGCACACCATGACAAACAACAAGAAGCACTGGGCGTTTGGGCTGAGTTTGTTGGCCTTCGCCGGGCCGGCATTCGGCCAGGGCGCCGCCACCAAGGGTGATTGGGCGCTGTATGGCGGCGAGGGCGGGCGGCGCTTTTCCAGCCTGACGCAGATCACCCGCGCCAATGTGGGCAAGCTGGAACAGGCCTGGCGCTTCGACATGGCCGAGATGGGCGATCCCCAGACCCATCCCCTGGCGGTGGGCGGCATCGTCTATGCCTATACCCCCGGCCTGGACACCATCGCGCTGGACGGGGCGACGGGAAAACTGAAGTGGCGCTTCCATTCCGGGGTCAAGGCGGGTGGGCCGCAGCGCGGCCTGGCCCTGTGGCGCAAGGGAAACGAGCGGCGGCTGTTCGCGGCGGCCGGCACTTATCTGTATGCGCTGGATCCGGCCACCGGAAAACCGCTGGCCGATTTTGGCGAAGCGGGTCGCATTGATTTGCGCGCCGGGCTGGATCGTGACGTGGACACGATCAGCCTGGCGCTCACCGCGCCCGGCACCATCTGGCGCGACATGATCATCATGGATTTCCGCACCGCCGAAGCTGCGCCCGCCGCCCCCGGCGATATCCGCGCCTTTGACGTGCATAGCGGCAAGCTGCGCTGGAGCTTCCACACCATTCCGCATCCGGGCGAGCCCGGATATGAAAGCTGGCCGGCGGAGTATTGGAAGACCGGCGGCGGCGCCAATGCCTGGCCCGGCATGGTGCTGGATGAAAAGCGCGGCATGGTCTTTGCGCCCACTGGCTCGGCAGTCAGTGATTTTTATGGCGCCGACCGGACCGGCGACAATCTTTACGCCAACAGCTTGCTGGCGCTGGATGCGGGCACGGGAAAGTTGCTCTGGCATTTCCAGGGCGTGCATCACGACGTTGCCGACCGGGATTTTCCCTCGCCGCCGGTGCTGCTGACGATCACGCGCGGTGGCAAGCACATCGATGCCGTGGCCCAGGCCACCAAGCAGGGCTATCTCTTCGTGCTGGACCGGATCACCGGCAAGCCGCTGTTCCCGGTGACGGAAATGCCGGTACCGCAAAGCGATCTGGAAAAATTGTCACCCACCCAGCCAATGTCGTCCTTGCCCGCGCCTTATGCCCGCCAGCATCTCAGCGAAGGCCTGCTGACCAACCGCACGCCGGAAGCGCATCGCTGGGCGGTCGAACAATTCCGCAGCTTCGCCAATGACGGGCCATTCCCGCATATGCGGCTGGGCCAGCAGACATTGGCCTTTCCCGGCTTCGACGGCGGGGCGGAATGGGGCGGTCAGGCCTCCGCGAACGGCATTCTGTATCTCAATGCCAATGAAATGGCCTGGACCGGCGGACTGGTGCAGAACAGTGCCGCCAGCGGCGTCGGTGCGCAGCTGTACCAGGACAATTGCGCTGCCTGCCACGGTCCCGACCGCAAGGGTGCGCCGCCAGCCTTTCCGTCGCTGGTCGATTCCAAATTGACGGCGCAGCAGATGACCGACGTGATCCATTCCGGGCGCGGCCGCATGCCCGCCTTCACGTTGCAGGGCGACACTCTCGCATCCTTGCTGACCTTCGTGCGCAGCGGTGAGGATCGTGAACTGGCGGCAAAGCCTGCCATTGATAACCGCCCGGCCTATCGCTTCACCGGTTATCGCAAATTCCTGGACCCCGATGGCTATCCGGCGGTGGCGCCGCCCTGGGGCACTTTGAGCGCCATTGATCTGAGCAGCGGCACTTATATATGGCGTATCCCGCTGGGCGAATATCCCGCGCTGGCGGACAAGAGCACCGGTTCAGAGAATTACGGCGGCCCCATTCTGACGAAGGGCGGCGTGCTGTTCATCGCCGCCACGCTCTATGACAAGAAAATCCGCGCCTTCGATCCGCGGGACGGCAAATTGCTCTGGCAGGCCGGGCTGCCTTATGCCGGCAATGCCACGCCCATCACTTATATGACGGGCGGGCGGCAATATGTGCTGATCCAGGCCGACAATGCGCGCGACAAGAAATCGCCGCAGGGCGCGGCCTATGTCGCCTTCGCCTTACCCGCTAAGGTAACGCCATGAAGCAGGCGCTTATCACCGGCGGGGCACGCGGCATCGGATTCGGCATCGCCGAGGCGATGCTGGCGGCCGGTTATGCTGTCACCGTCACCGGGCTGACGGCGGAGGAAATCGCCGCAGTCCCAGCGCGCGAAAACTTGGCGGCGGCGAAGCTGGATGTCACCAGCGATACCGAAGTCGCTGCCTGCATCGGCAAGTTCAAGCAACTCGACGCGCTGGTGAACTGCGCCGGCATCATCCTGCGCGACGGCAAGGAGTTCACCATTGCCGGCTTCCAGCAGGTGATCGACGTCAATCTCACCGGCACCATGCGGACGTGCATGGCGGCAAAGCCGCTTTTGGAACAATCCGGCGGGGCGATCGTCAACACCGCCTCGGTCTGGTCCTTCTTCGGCGGTGCGCTGGTGCCCGCCTATACCGCCTCCAAGGGCGGGGTGGCGCAACTGACCAAAGCGCTGGCCGTGGCCTGGGCGCCCACCATTCGCGTCAACGCCATTGCGCCGGGCTGGGTGGAAACGGCCCTGACGCAAGGCGCCCGCAGCGATGCCGCGCGCAGCCAAGCCATCATCGACCGCACGCCGCAGGGCCGCTGGGGCAAGCCGCAGGATATCGGCGGCGCGGTGGTGTTCCTGTGCTCGGACGGCGCCGGGTTCATCACCGGTACGGTGCTGCCGGTGGATGGCGGCTATACCGCCAAATAGCGCACTTTCATTCAGCGGCTGGCATCTGACGCCCGGACGGCGTAGTTTGCGCCCCCAACAATGGAGATTTTCATGGCCGCACGCCGCAACAATGCCCGCAAGAAAGACAAACGCCGCCGTCACGCCGACACCCGCAAGAAGGCTGCCGCCGCTTCAGCCGCCGCCCAGGAACGTCCCGCGCAGCAGCCGCGCCGCACCCCGAAGGCCTGATAATACGGGCCGGAGATGGATAATTCCCGCATTCCCTATCGGCATCCCCAGCCCAAGGAGTCACCGCCCGAACTGGTGATCGCGTCCGCCATTCCGGACGATGAACGGGTCTGGGTGCCGCAGGGCGAGAATGTCTGGTTCCGGCCCCTGTGCCTGTGCGCCTCGCGCGGCTACTGGATGAACCTGCTGCGGGTGCGCAAATCCGGCGTGCTGTCGCGTCACCGCCATCCCCAGCCGGTGCATGGCTATGTCATCAAGGGCCGCTGGCGCTATCTGGAGCATGACTGGGTCGCCAACGAAGGCGGCTATGTCTATGAGGCGCCGGGCGAGACCCACACCCTCGTAGTCGACGAAGGCGTGGAAGAGATGATCACCTTGTTCCAGGTCAATGGCGTGATGATCTATGTCGATCCCGATGGCGCCGTGCTGGGCTATGAGGACGTCTTCACCAAGATCAACCTGTGCCGCGCCCATTATGAAAAAGTCGGCCTGGGCGCCGATTACGTCGACCAGTTCATTCGCTAGGCTTTGACGGCGAAGCTCCTGGGATTTTCGCCGGCCAGCCAGGTCTTCCACATCGTCTCATAAGCCGCCTCGATGTGTTTGGCGAAGGCGGCGGTGTCGAACAGGGCGCATGTGGCCTTGTTCTTGGCCAGCTTGTCCTTCACCTTTTTCAGCGCCTTGGGATCATTGCCCAGCTTGGCCGCCAGCGCTTCGAAAGCGGCGGCATTTTCCGTGACCAGTTCGGGCAATCCGGCGGCGGCCAACAGGCTGGCGGCGACGCGACCGGGGAAGGTGGTGCCGGTTTGGGTGATCAGCGGCACGCCGGTCCACAAGGCATCGCTGCCGGTGGTGTGGGCGTTATAGGGCAGTCCATCCAGGAACAGGTCGGCCAGCGACAGCCGCGCCAGGTGCAGGTCCGTCTCCAGCTCGGGCGCGAAGATCAACCGTTCCGGCGCCACGCCGCGTGCCTGCGCTTCCTTGCGCAGATTGTCGGCATAGGGCGCAGGGCTTTCCAGCAGCCACAGCACGCTGCCGTCCACGGCCTTCAGGATCCGCATCCAGCTGTCGAAGGTCGCCGGCGTCAGCTTGTAGGCATTGTTGAAGTTGCAGAACACCACACCGGTTTCGGGCAGCCCGGCTTCGGCGCGGCTCGGCACCCGCGCGATCGGACGGCCCTTGTCATCATTGGCCTGGTAGCAGCCGGGCAGGATGACGACTTCCTCGTCATAGAAGCCGTGTTCGGAAGCCGGGATCACTATGCTGTCGGCGATGATGTAATCCATATAGTTGGCACCCAACGTGGCCGGGAAGCCCAGATAATTGACCTGCACCGGGGCGGCGCGATGGGCGAACACGCCCGAGCGGGCCTTGCCGAAATAGCCGTTCAGATTGACCAGGATGTCGATCTCCTCGGCGCGGATGCGCGCCGCGGCATCGGCATCATGCAGCGTGCCGATGTCGATCCACTTGTCGAAGGACTTTTCCAGCCGGGCGCGCAGCTCGCCGCCATCATTGGCGCCATTGTCCAGCGCCACCAGTTCGAACCGGCTGCGGTCATGACGCTCATACAAGCCGGCCATCAGGATGGCGGTGGCCTGCTGGCGGAATTCGCCCGACAGATAGCCGACGCGGATTTTCTTGTGGCCCTTGCGGGACGCGGTGTCGAACGGTGCGGCGTCCATCGCGGGATATTTGTCATGGCCCCAGATGCGCGAGCAGGTCTGGGAATCCTGCGGATTTTCTCCGATCGCCTGGAATATGAAGGGCTGCACGATGCGCGCGCCGTTGCGCAGGCCCGCCTCGGTCGCCGTCTTGTTAACGTCAAACCCGCGCCAGTCGGCGCAATACATCCGCATATGGACCAGTTCGCCCAGGGCATAGGGATAATGCGGGTCGAGGGACAGGCCGCGCTCCAGATCGGCCAGCGCCGCCTCCGGCTGCTTGAGGGTCCAATAGCTGTAGCTGCGATTGATCATCGCCTCGGCATAATCGGGGCGAACCTTGAGGGCGCGGCTGTAGCATTCGACGGCGCCGGCAAAATCCTGCTGGTCGCGGCAGACATTGCCGCGCCAGTTCAGCGCCACCGAATTGATCGGATCGATGTCCAGGACCTGATCGAAGCTGAGGATGGCTTCCTCGTATCGCAGCAGGTCGCGCAGGACCAGGCCGCGATTGCCCCAGGCTTCCGCGAAATTGGGTTCGATGGACAGCGCGCGGTCCAGGCTGTTCAGCGCCTCGGTGGAGCGCTTGAGATTGCGCAGCGCCAGGCCGCGATTGTTCAGCATCTCGGCATTGGTCTGGTAGGCGTCCATCACCGCGTCGAAATCGGCCAACGCCTCTGCGGCGCGTTCCAGGTCCAGCATGATGACGCCGCGATTGTAGGTGGCGTCCGCATGGCCCGGCGCGATGGCCAGGGCACGGTTATAATCTTCCAGCGCCTGCAGGGGGCGGCCCTTGGCGCGGTACGCCAGGCCGCGATGAACCAGGGCGCCGGCATTGCTGGGCTGCATCGACAGCACCCGGTCATAGCCGGCGATGGCGTCGTCCAGCCGACCCACGGCCGCCAGCGCCACGGCGCGGTTGGCCCGGGCGGCGATCATTTCGGGCTGCACCACCAGGGCGCGGTCGTAAGAGTCGATCGCCGGTTCGAAACGCTGCAGGTCCGCCAGCGCCACGCCGCGATTGTAAAGGCCCTCGGCCATGTTGGGCTGGATCGCCAACGCCCGGTCGAATTGGGCCAGCGCCTCCTCGAAGCGGCCGGCGGCGCGCAGCGCCATGCCGTAATTCATCAGGCAGCCCAGATCATCGGGATAAACGGTGGAGGCTTCGCCCAGGAAGGTGCAAGCCTCCGCAAAGCGGTTCTGCTGCATGCGCAGGATGCCCATGTAATAGCGCGGCCCGAACAGGGCCGGATCGGCGCCCAGGATCTGCATGTACAGCGCCTCGGCCTCGGGCAGGTTGCCCCGCTGGTGCAGCGCGATGGCCTCTTGCGCCATCTGTTTCAGGTCCAGGACTTCCATTGGGCGTTCCGTTCTTCTTCTTAGTTTTGGGCGGCGGCCTGGGCCACGGCCAGGGCGGTCATGTTGACGATGCCGCGCGCCGTCACCGACGGCACCATCACATGCACCGGCTTGGACACGCCCAGCAGCAGCGGTCCCACCAGCAGGGCCTCGGTGGCGGCCGACAGCAATGTGAGCGCGATATTGGCGGCGTCCAGGCTGGGCATCACCAGCAGGTTGGCCGAGCCGGTGAGGGGACTTTTGGACACCACGCGCCCGCGCAGCACATCGCTCAGCGCCGCGTCGGCATGCATTTCGCCGTCGATCTCGAAATCGGGCTCGGAGGCACGCAGCAGGCTTAGCGCCTTGCGCATCTTGATGGCGCTGGGCGAATGGGAGGTGCCGAAGCTGGAATGCGACAGCAGCGCGGCCTTGGGGGCCAGGCCGAAGCGGCGCACGCTTTTGGCAGCCAGCTGGGTCATCTCCGCGATCTGTTCTGCGCTGGGATCGACATTGACATGGGTGTCGCAGAAGAACAGCGCCCCATTGGGCAGGATCAGCGCCGACAGGGAATAAAGCCTTGTGACACCGCGCTGGCGGGGAATGATGGGCAGGATGTTCTGCAACTGGCGGGTCCAGTCGCCCAGACCGCCGCACAAAGCGGCGTCCACTTCACCGGCTTCCAGCAGCATGGCGGCGGCGATGCCGTGGCGGGTGGCGATCCAGCGGGCTGCCGATTCCGGCTGCACGCCGCGCCGCTCCACCATCCGTTGGTAACGTTCGGTCAGGGGCGCGAAGAATTCGCGGTCCGCCTGCGGGTCCAGAATGCGGGCTTCCTTGTTGAAATCCAGGCGCAGGCCGAGCTGTTTGGTCTTTGCCAGGATGACGTCGCGGCGGCCGATCAGGGTGGGATGGGCGAGGCCTTCGTCCACCACCGTCTGCACCGCGCGCAGCACCCGGTCTTCTTCGCCTTCGGCATAGACCACGCGCTTGGGACTGCGCCGCGCCACTTCGAAAACGGGGCGCATCAGCTGGCCGGAACGATAAACGAACTTTTCCAGCTCGCTTTCGTAAGCGTCGAAATCGGTAATGGGCCTGCGCGCCACGCCGGACTCCATGGCGGCGCGCGCCACGGCCGGCGCGATGGACAGGATCAGGCGCGGATCAAAGGGCTTGGGAATGATGTAGTCGGGGCCAAAGCCGGTCTGCGCCCCGCCATAGGCCGAGGCCACCACGTCGCTGGCCTCGGCGCGGGCCAGCGCCGCGATGGCTTCCACCGCCGCCACTTTCATCGGCTCGTTGATGGTGGTGGCGTCCACGTCCAGCGCGCCCCGGAACACGAACGGGAAGCACAGCACATTGTTGACCTGGTTGACGTAATCGCTGCGCCCCGTTGCGATGATGGCGTCGGGCCGCGCCGCCTTGGCGACTTCGGGCAGGATTTCCGGATCGGGATTGGCCAACGCCAGGATCAGCGGCTTCTTGGCCATCTGCGGCAGCCATTCGGGCTTGAGCACATTGGGCGCGGACAATCCCAAAAAGACGTCGGCGCCCACCAGCACATCGCCCAAAGTGCGGGCGTCGGTCTTGCGGGCATAGCGCGCCAGGTTGGGCGCCATCTCATCGCCCCGGTCCTTGTGCACCACGCCCTTGATGTCGGTCAGGGTGATGTTGTCCACCGGCAGGCCCATCGCCACCAGCAGGTCGACGCAGGCCAGCGCCGCAGCGCCGGCGCCGCTGGTCACCAGCTTGACGTCTTCCAGCTTCTTGCCTTGCAGCACCAGCCCGTTGCGGATGGCGGCGGCGCAGACGATGGCGGTGCCGTGCTGGTCGTCATGGAAGACCGGAATCTTCATGCGCTCGCGCAGCTTCTTCTCGATGACGAAGCATTCCGGCGCCTTGATGTCTTCCAGGTTGATGCCGCCGAAAGTCGGCTCCAGCGCCGCCACGATGTCCACGAAGCGGTCGATGTCGGTCTCGGCCACTTCCAGGTCGAACACGTCGATACCGGCGAATTTCTTGAAAAGGACGGCCTTGCCTTCCATCACCGGCTTGGAGGCCAAGGGCCCGATATTGCCCAGCCCCAGCACGGCGGTGCCATTGGTGATGACGGCGACAAGATTACCGCGGGCGGTGTAGTCGCGGGCCGAGGACGGATCCTCGACGATGGCCATGCACGGCGCGGCGACACCCGGCGAATAGGCCAGCGCCAGGTCGCGCTGATTCGCCATGCGCTTGGTCGCTTCCACCGACAGCTTTCCCGGGCGGGGAATGCGGTGATAGTCCAGCGCGGCTTTGCGGAAATCGTCGTCCATGATCGGGGCCTGTGGCGGGAGCCGGTAATTGGCAGGTCGAAGGGGGGTAAATCAAGCTTTCCCCCTGTTTTTGCCCGGTTTTCCGGCAAAAA
>Ga0209697_10008008_pt1 | contig 12139 bp, 7 predicted proteins | sample AliMusrvi5mmetaG_FD_184115 | JGI IMG/M metagenome (GOLD analysis project Ga0209697, IMG submission 184115) | Freshwater lake bacterial and archeal communities from Alinen Mustajarvi, Finland, to study Microbial Dark Matter (Phase II) - Alinen... | ecosystem: Environmental > Aquatic > Freshwater... | reverse complement strand
ATATTCCTTGAAATTATTCGTTACATTATATTAAGGTTTATATCTTTAATGTTCTGAATAAAGATGTGTCTTATACACATCTTCTCATTGATTTGGTTAATTTTACGAGATATTCCGTATGTTCTGAAAAGAGGCTAGATCGTCGTTTTAATTGTTTCATTGAATTTAAATATATATGCAAAAGGTTTGGTGGATAGGGATGTGGGGGTTTATAATCTTAATGTTTTTGTTTCAGCTACCAGCACAGGCGCAAAACAAAAAATACTTTGTTATTACTGGCAGGATTGCACCAGAGGCCGGATTAACCGAAAATAGTGTTATTGAAATAATTAAAAACGGAAAAGAAAGCTCAACAATTGATATTACTAAAAATGGAAGGTTCAGGTTAGAACTCGAATTCTTTAATGAATATAGCTTAACCTTCAAATACCCCGGGCATTTCAATAAAATTATCCTTATTTCAACCGATATACCTCAGGAAGTCTGGCAACGCGACAGCGATTTTCCGCCATTTCCAATGGTCGTTCAGTTATTGAAGGAATTTGAGGGAATTGATAAAAGTTTCACCCTCAAAGCTTCAGGAAAAGTTTTTTATGGGAAAGATATAGATAACTTTGAAAAAGAAAGTTACATTTCTGATATCCAATTTATTGAACAAATTGAAGCAGCCAAATCTCAAGCAAATAAGGTTCAAAAAGAAGCTCAGACGATTACAAAGGAGAATGCTCAGGATTTAGCAGCCAAACAGAAGTCATTTGATCAACTGATTAAAGATGCCGACGCTCTTTATCAGAAGGGCGAATACCAGATGGCATTAATGAAATACCTGGAAGCTAAAAAGCTATTTCCAGACAAGGCTTATCCAAATGATCGGGTTGCTGAACTTCAGGATTTGGTAAAAGCACTTCAGATTACCGAAAAGCAGAAAACTGAACTTGAACAAAAATATAAGGATGCCATTGCGAAGGCCAATGGATTCTTCGATCAGAAAAACTATACGAATGCCCGTCCTGTTTATAAAGAAGCACTTCAGTACAAACCAGGTGATGTCTTTTCAACGGGTCGTATTACCGAAATCGACCAATTGCTTGCATTGCTTGAAAAACAAAAACAGTACAAAGATTTGGTAGCTCAGGCTGATAACGATTATAAATCGAAAAACTACGATAAGGCCATTGAACTATACAATCGGGCAAAACTGACTGTTCCTGATGAAAAGTATCCGCAAACTCAGATTGATCAGATCTCCCAGGAAAAGGCACAACAGGCAAACCTTCAGCAAGTTGAAAAAGAATTCACCCAAACCGTACAAACTGCGGATGGGTTGACTAAGCAAAAGGATTACCTTAAGGCCCTGAATACCTACAAAAAAGCTCTTGAACTAAAGCCTGACAGCAAACTGGCTCAAGACAAAATTACAGAAACTGAACAGGCAATAGTTGCTGTTGAAACGGATAAAAAGTACCTGCAGGCCATTCAATTAGCCGATCAGGCAGTGGCAGCCAATGACCTGCAAAAAGCAAAGATGCAATACCAGGAGGCATTAAAACTCAAATCCGGAGAATCCTATCCTAAAGATAAATTGGCTGAAATAACAGCTTCTGAGGCCAAAGAAATAAGGTTTAACGAAACACTGGCTAAGGCAGAGAAAGCATTTACCGATAATAGTCTGGATGAGTCATTAAACTTATTTACACAGGCGCTGGAACTGAAACCTAAAAATCCTGCCGTTCAAAAACGTATTGAAGATATTCAAAACCTGAAGAAACTACAGGTAGCAGACAAGGAATATGCCGGTTTAATCACACAGGCTGATCAGTCGTTCATAAACAACCAACTCGATGCTTCACTCAAATCATACGAAAAGGCACTTCAGATTAAAAGTTCAGAAACCTATCCCAAGGACCAGATCAAGAGAATTGGAAGCTATCAGACGCTGATAAAAAAGGCTGACAAATCATTCGATTCAAAAGATTATACAGGATCTATCGGTATCTATAATGAAGCATTGGCTCAAAAGCCAGGTGATTCCTATGCTTTAGGCAAGGTTGCCGATATCGGTAAATTACTTGGGGAAATGAAACAGCTTGAGGAAAAAACAAAAGCTGAATTATTAGCCTACAATGATGCAATAAAGAATGCTGACCAGTTATTTACGGCACAGAATTATTCGGAATCCCTGAATAAATACAAGGAAGCAGTCGCGATTAAAGACTCTGAGGCATATCCTAAAAAACGAATAAAGGAAATCGAGAATATCCAGGATGGACTGGAAAAAGAAAAAGTAAAGAAGGAAAAGGATTATCAGGCTATTATTGCTCAGGCTGACAAATTACTGGATAAAAAAGACTATTCCAATGCGCAGGCAGAATATCAAAAAGCACTTGGTGTAAAACCTGAAGATACATATCCGAAAGCTCAAATCCAAAAGATTAATGATACGCTTGCAGCCAACCGCAAATTAGAGGAGGATAATCAACGATTGAAGAATGCAAAACAGGATGAGGAATTTAACAAGGCCATGGCAAGTGCTGATAAGGCATTCTCAGCTAATGATCTCAATGCCGCTAAAACTGCATATGAGACTGCCTTATCAATCAAACCAAAAGATCCTGTAGCAAAGGAGAAATTCGGACAAACTGATGCCAAAATTGCTCAACTGGCAAGGATGAATCAGGCATACAATACTGCCATCAAGGAAGCAAACCAACAACTGACCGGAAAACATTATAAGGAAGCAAAGGAAAAATACCAGGAATCGCTGCAATACGTTCCAGATTCGGAATATCCGAAGACTCAGATTACGAAGATTGATGAAGTATTGACACAACAAGAAAACGAAGCCAAAACTCTTGCTGATTTCAACCAGGCTGTCACTGATGGAGAAGCTTTATTGAAAAACAAAGATCTGGCAAAAGCTAAGGATGCATTTATGAAGGCTTATAACCTGATCCCTTCAGAAACCGTTCCGCCAAAAAGAATAAGCGAAATAAATACTATGCTTGCAGATCAGGCCCGGAAAGACACCGAGAATAAAGCCACACTTGAAGCCTATCAGGCATCAATTCAGAAGGCCGACAAGCACTTTGGCATAAAGGAATACACCTCTGCACAGCTTGCATACAATGAAGCATTACTCATTAAGCCTGACGAAAAATATCCTGTTGATCAGCTTGCGTTGATTGATAAGTTGATGAAAGAACAAAATGATCAGAACTATAAAACATCAATAACCAAAGCTGACAATGCTTTTAATACCAATCAACTGGAAGAAGCTTCTGCTGCTTACAAGGAAGCACTAACTTATAAAAAGAATGATCCATATGCAACCAAACGACTAAAGGATATTGATCAGAAAAAAGCAGATACTGAAGCCGAGAAAATTCGTTTGAGAAAATTGGATGATCAGTACAATGCGTTGATTGCTGATGCCAATACCGATTTTACAAACAAAGTCTATCAAAATTCAAAGGGAAAATATCAGAAAGCTTTGACCTTAAAACCGGCAGAAATCATTCCTAAGGAGCAGATTGCGAGAATTGATCAGATCCTTGGTGAAATGCAGAAAGATGAAGAAATCAATCGTCAGTATGTCGAATTGGTTAAAACGGCACAGGATGCATTTAAGATAAATAAACTGAAAGAAGCCCGTGATGCTTATCAAAAGGCGAACAATCTGAAGCCTAATGAACCTATACCGCCAATCAGGATTGCCCAGATTGACGTCATGCTTGCCCAGCTCTCAGAAACAGCCAAACTTGCTGCCCAGGAAGAAGCTCAACGTCTGGCCAAAGAAAAAGCTGACCGTGAGCAGTATAACAATGCAATTGCAGCAGGAGACAAATCATTTGCTGAAAAACAATACAAAATTGCACGCTCACAATACACTACTGCGCTTACAGCCTTACCAAATGAAAAATATCCAAGGGACCAGATTGCCAAAATCGATGATTTGCTTGCTCAGCTAGAAACGGATAAAATGCTTGCCAGTCAAAAATCACAACAGGATTCCATGCTGAAAGCCAAAGAGAAAGTATTCAATACCACTATGGCTGAAGCCAAAGATAACGAACAAAACAAACGCTATGAGCAGGCAATTCAAAAATACAACGATGCCATTCATATCAAGCCTGATCAAAGGACTTCGATTCAGAAACTGATCAGTGATATTGAAGACAGGCTTAAATTAATGGCCAAACAGGATACTGAATACAAACGGATCATCAAAGTTGCTGATGATTATTATGCCCAATCAAAACTGGATGAAGCACTGACTGAATATCGAAATGCGGTTACAATCAAAACTGATGTGGAATATCCCAAACAGCAAATCAAAGAAATTCAGTCTGTGTTGACATCACGAGAACAAGCCTATGCCGGAGCAATAACGAAGGCAGATAAAGCCTTTGATACATCTGACTGGGCTAATGCAAGAACCGGTTATACTGAAGCTTTGGGTATCAAGCCTAAAGAAGCCTATCCCACAAAAAGACTGAAAGAGGTTAATCAAAAGATTGCTGATGCTAACCTTGCATCTGTCAGCAATTCTGCCGATGCCAAGGCCTATAAGGAGGCCATCGAAAATGGTGAAAAAGCTATTAAGGAAGATCAGCTTGCATCTGCCAGAATGCAGTTCAAGGTGGCTCAATCACTTAAACCGGATGAAAAACTTCCTGCTGACAAGATTAAAGAAATCGATGTACTGCTTGATCAACGGAACAAAGACCGGCTTGCCAGTTCACAGCGCGATATTGATGAGAAATACAGGCAGGCCATTTCGATAGCTGATAACTCGTTCCGTGAAAAAACTTATACGATTGCTAAACTTCAGTACAAACAGGCTTTGATCATTAAGCCCGACGAAGCCTATCCGAAAAGTCAGATGGCTTTATGCGATAAACTAATCAATGAGGCGAAACCTATTGAAACTTATGCATTCAAATTACCCGAGTTCAAAACTGATGCTCCCGTAAATAAACCACTTAACAATCCGGCAGAATCTGCTCAGGCGACCGAAGCTCGTGCCCAGTCGTTTAAACCTATTGCCGATTATGACGAAGCCATTAAAAAAGCAGATGTCTCTTTTGGAATAAAAGATTATTCGGTTGCACGATTCTTCTATACCAAGGCCAATGAAATAAAGCCAACAGAAGAATACCCTAAAAAACAACTCGAGTTAATTCACAAGCTGATCGATGCCCAAATGTCAGCAAATGATCTTTCGGGTTACGATCAGGCTATCGCGCAGGCAGACAAAGCATTTACTGAAAAAAATTATACTATTGCCAAATTCTTCTATTACAAGGCTCTTGACATTAAATCATGGGAAAAATACCCAAAAGACAGGATTAACGAAATTTTAGCATTGACCAATTCGCTCCTTTCCGAAAAAGAAGAAAAAGAATATCGTGATATTATTGCCAAAGCCGACGAAGCCTATTTCAATAAAGACATTTCTATTGCCCGTTTTTATTACAACAAGGCTTTAAGTATGAAAAAGGATGATAAATATCCTGGAATGAAACTCAAGGATATCCAAAAACTGATTGAACAGGATGCACAGGACAAGAAAAACCAGGATTACCTGAAACTTATTGCAGACGGTGATCAGGCACTCAAACTTGAAAACTTTGGTATTGCACGCTTTAATTACAACAAAGCGCTGACGATGAAACCTGACGAAAAATATCCGAAAGATCAGCTGAAACAAATCCAGGAATCACTTGATAAACCAAAGAAATAAAGGGGCGTGATGTTGTAATGGTTTCTATTGTTTCTGTTGTTTGAAATGTTTCTGTGCATCGGAACATTTTCAACATAAGAAACATTTCAAACTCTTCGATTAAAACAAGAGAAACATTTCAAACAATAGAAACAATAGAAACATTTCAAACATTTTGTTTTCAACAAAACAAACATTTCAAACATTCATTTTGGAACTAAAAATAAAAGATCAGCTAATCAACTTGTTTGAGTCACACTTCAAAGAAGAAGTCACCTATTTCGAACAATTACCGGCATCAGGTTCATATCGTGAATATGCAAGAATGAAGAGCTTAAGCCACCTGGTAATCGGTGCATACAACCAGGATATCAAAGAGAACCAGGCTTTTCTTGAATTTTCAGCCCATTTCAGAAATAAAGATATTCCAGTTCCGCATATTTATGTTGTAAGCACTGATCAGAAAACATACCTACAGGAAGATCTGGGCAACACTACCCTCTTTGATTTCCTGACCAAAACCCGCGAAACGGAAGGCTTTTCGGTGAAAATTGTTGATGAGTATAAAAAGGTTCTGCGTCAGCTTCCAAGGATTCAACTTGTTGCAGGAAAAGACATCGATTATAGTGTTTGTTATCCAAGGGAAGCTTTCGACAAGCAATCGATGATGTGGGACCTGAATTATTTCAAATACTATTTCCTCAAACTGGCTAAAATATCATTCGATGAACAGGCCCTGGAAGATGATTTCCAGGCATTCAGTGACTACTTGCTGGCAGTCGATAACAATGCCTTCCTTTATCGAGATTTTCAATCCCGCAATGTGATGCTGAAGGACGATCAGGTGTATTTTATCGACTATCAGGGTGGACGAAAAGGAGCACTACAATATGATCTGGCCTCATTGCTTTACGATGCCAAAGCCAACATTCCTGAAGCTGAACGTGAAGAATTACTGGAGTTTTATCTTGATGAACTGAATCAATACAAACATACCGACCGTGATAAGTTTAAATCGTTGTTTTGTGGTTATGTATTGATCCGAATTATGCAGGCCATGGGAGCCTATGGATTCCGCGGTTTCTATGAAAAGAAAAAACACTTCCTGAAAAGTATTCCATTTGCACTAAAAAACCTTGAGACTTTACTTCTTAATAATACAATTCAGGTTAAACTTCCTGAGTTATTCAGGGTACTCAAAGCCGTAACCGAGTCTGAATTTTTGAAATCCATTAGCCCAAACAATGACAAGCTAACTGTTCGGGTAAGCAGTTTCTCCTACAAAAGAGGTATTCCGGCGGATCCTTCAGGGAATGGCGGCGGATTTGTTTTCGACTGCCGTGCTATTCACAATCCCGGAAAATATGAAGAATACAAACACCTGACGGGTAAAGATCCACAGGTTCAGAAATTTCTGGAAGAGAAATCTACCATCGCAGGTTTTCTTGCTCCAGTCTTTAGCCTGGTTTCAAATTCAGTCGAAGTCTATACCCTCAGGGGATTTTCCCACCTCTGTGTGAGTTTTGGATGTACCGGAGGGCAGCATCGTTCGGTCTATGCCGCAGAGAAGATGGCAGAGTATTTAAAAAACAATTATCCTGTTACAGTTGTTCTTCAACACATCGAACAGGATAAAATATAGAAATGCCAAAGACGCAGTGTAAAAACGACGATTACAAGGAAAAAGACAACGCCAGGTTTGTATGTAAAAACTGCGAACGTAAAGCTAAAAAAGAAGATAAACTCTGTAAGCCAAAGAAAATTAAAGTCTGATTCCATGTCGATGAAATCAGGTATAACAAGTGTTTACTGCCGGAATTTGATTCCGGTTTTCTTTTTTCTCCTGCCATTTGTTTCATTGGCTCAATATCACTTCGAAGGAAAAGTATTGGATGCAGAAACAGAATTGCCGGTTCCATCATTCATTATCAGGGTCGATACGACTGATTATCATTTTGCGGATGGAACATTCAAGCTCGAAACAGCGCAATTACCTTCTCATCTTACCATTAGTTCCAGTGATTATTATCCTATTAGCCTTGCCGTTTCATCAGGTGAAGGAAACATTAGCATTCATCTTCTTCCTCAAAATGTAAACATTCAGGAAGTGATTGTAAAGGCATTTCAATCCGACAAACGATTGCTCGACACACCAGGGTCAATCGGTATCATAACAAACCATCAGCTTCAGAATGAACCTACCTTTACGCTCGCTCCGTCTGTAAATAAGGTTGCAGGAGTCTGGATGGAGAGTGGTTCTTTAAACACCAACCAGTTGACCATTCGCGGTATCGGAACCCGATCATCGTACGGAACAAACAAAATCAGAGCCTATTACGGCGATATTCCGCTCACTAACGGAGTCGGAGAAACTACCCTTGAAGATCTGGATCTGGAACAAGTTGCTGATATCGAAATTATCAAAGGACCCTCTTCCGGGTTCTATGGCTCAGGATTAGGAGGGGTGTTATTGTTTAATCCGGTCAAACCCACTGGAAGTCAGTTTGGGCATCAGGTTTCGATCGGATCATTTCAAACCATAAAATATTCTGCCAAACTGGTGATTGCCAACCCGAACTCGGGTCATTCCCTCGTATTTAATGACCTTCATTCGGATGGTTACCGTGAGAACAATCAATCCGACCGCCAAAACCTGACCTGGACTTCTACGGTTACCAAAAATCATACAAAGATCGATCTGCTGGCAGCCTATATAAAAATGTACGCCTACATTCCAAGTTCAATCGACCTGAAAACCTACCTTCAATCACCGGAAAAAGCAGCCTCCAATTGGGCAGCAACCCGTGGATATGAAGACTACTCCACTCTTTTTGGAGGGATTTCGGTGGAGCAAACCCTGAACAGAAACTGGATTGCAAAGCTCAGCACTTTCGGGCAAACTCATACTAACGACGAACTTAGGCCATTCAATATTCTTCAGGAAAAAACCCATTACCTTGGATTTCGATCCGTTATGGAGAAAAAATACACTTCAGCAAATACTACTACCCGCCTGATGTTAGGCGATGAGTTCTTTGCTGAAAACTACCAATGGCAAACCCTTCAGAATAACAACCGGGTTCCCGGAGACCTGCTTTCTGACAATCAGGAATACCGCCGCTATAATAATCTATTCTTTCTGGCCGTCCTGAACATTTTTGATCACTATCTTATCTTGGCAAGCCTGAACTTGAATGAGACCAATTACATTTATGAAGACCATTTCCTTGCTGATGGAGATCAAAGCGGAACACATGCATTTAACCCAATTCTATCACCACGGATTGCAATTACCAGGATAGTTTCCGAAAAAGTAAGGCTTTTCTCGGTAATCAGTCAGGGCTTCTCCCCTCCCACCCTTGAAGAAACATTGATGCCGGGTGGTCAGCTAAATAAAGCGATCAAGCCTGAGACCGGATGGAATTTTGAACTAGGGACAAAAGCATCCGTGGGCAATTCGCTCTTTTTGGAACTCTCAGCCTATTATATGAAGGTTAAAAACCTGCTGGTAGCAAGGCGAACAGCTGAAGACGCCTATATGGGTATCAATGCAGGAGCGACCAATCATCCCGGAGTGGAATTTAAACTCGACTACCGGTTCATCAACAGGCCACAGTGGTCAACCTACTTTAGAATGAACGCCAGCCTGACCCGTTATCGCTTTGCCGAATTCGTGGATAACGGCAATGACTATTCAGGCAACAAACTGACCGGGACTCCCTCCTCAACGACGAACTGGATGCTCGAAACCACCCATGCCAAAGGCTTTTTTCTGAACCTACATTACCAGACCGTTGGAAGGATGCCCATCCTGGATAACAATACCCTGTATTCTAAAGCCTACCAGCTAGCCAATCTAATGGCCGGATACGAAAAGTCGTTTAAAAACCTTTCGGTAAGCCTTTCTTCAGGAATTCAGAATGTCTTTAACACCCGTTATGCCTCCATGATTCTGATTAATGCCCTGGCCGTCGGAACCCAGGCTCCGCGCTATTATTATCCCGGACTGCCCAGAAATTATAAAACCTCCCTGAGTCTGAAGTATTCGTTTTAAGGATTTATTCGCAACAGAAACCCCTGCCAATACTTTCTCTATGTTTACATGTTTGTCGTTTAGTCTGAATAGGATCTGATGAAAACTCATAATATTAAGTGCTTCAATAAAATGACCGCATTAAACTTAAACCAAGTGCAAGGAAGTTTGAATTGAAACCTCAATCTCGAGGCCTCAGGATGCACCTACCTCTTGTCGTGTGATATGCCAAAAATACTTCTTACCAAAAATGCAATGCTCTTCTGTCTTGTTGTGTCGCTTTAATAGAGCCTATGCCCCTTTACGTTATTAGAAGATTATTAGAAGGTTATTCGAAGGTTATTCGTTGATAGTTCAATTTTATTCTAATAATCATCGAATAGGTTTCTAATAACTAATGAATAATTTTCTAATAATTTTAAAGCTTGATAGATGGACGATATATGGGAGAACCAATCAACACTTTAACCTTGAACAGACAATGGTTTTTAGAATCAATACAAGGACGGGATGGAATCTGATCCATAAATTTCCAGGTTTTAATACCGCTTCAATTGTAAATATTTGGATCCATCCGGTTTTTTAGCAAACCCTAATTAACTGTTATGTAAGTCAACTTACAGAAAACATGCAAAAATACTCGCGCGTTCCCAGGGTGTTCCCCTTTCGATCCCGGGTCTGACAGATTCCGATCCTCATATTCAGCACTTCATCCTTCGAAGCATCAAGAAATATTCTGGGAATTTAAAAACTTCATGCAAGGACTGGAAATTTGGATGAAAAAAATGGGTTTACTATTCCATAGAAACCAAAAGATCGATGTCAACTAAAATTGATTACAATCCTTTTCTTTAATGCATATAAACTACGCCATCGTGACTGATAGGCAATGAACTTTTCAAATCCGTTTTGCATCCGGTCGAAAATAAACTGCTAAATGTCTTCATTATCATTGACTTATATCATACTATTAAAAAATACTCAGTTTATAATATTGGTATATTTGAGGGATATAATTCAAAAACCTTGAAACTATGCCTCCCCAACTAAAGACATTACTTCCGGTTTTAGCTGTTTTCATCTGCCTTTTCTTAGTCGCGCGACATTTACTGATCCCTGATTCGTTTGGTAAATACGGACATTACCGGGCCAATTCAATGGATGAAATTGCCATATTGCCTGCCCATCATATCGGAAAGGAAGCTTGTACTGATTGTCATGACACGGAAGCTGACAAATTAAGTTCTGACCTGCACAAGGGCCTAAGTTGCGAAGTTTGCCACGGACCCGGATACCAACATATGGATGATCCTGAGAAGTACAAACTCAATAAACCCGGCACCAGGGAATTTTGCGGGAAGTGCCATGATCTGAATCCAGCCCGCCGGACTGAAGTTATTCACCAGATTGATATAAAAACCCACAACATTGAACGGGCAGATTGTATCGATTGCCATAATCCACATGCCGTATGGGAAATGAAAGATTAAACGCATCGAGGCGGGATTTTATCCGAAAGTCAGCTTTGGTGGCTGGCACATTGGTTGTCGGTGTCGCCGTGAAACCGTTTCAGGCCATGCTGTTTGCAGCCAATGAGCCAGAGAAGAGCAAACCCTGGTATGCCATTGGCATAGACATCGAAAAATGCATCGGCTGCGGATCATGCGCAAGGGCCTGTAAGGCTGAAAATGATGTTCCAAAGGAACCTTTCTTCTTCAGGTCATGGGTCGAACAATACACCATTAAAAATGATGGCACACTAGCCGTACAATCGCCCAATGGTGGTATCGACAGCTTTGTACAAACTGTTCCTGAAGCTGAAATCTTTAAGAGCTTTTTTGTGCCCAAGATGTGCAATCATTGCGCCAAATCACCTTGTGTACAGGTTTGTCCCGTTGGAGCCACCTATGAAAGTCCTGAAGGCATCGTTCTGGTTGATGAAAAATACTGCATCGGATGCCGTTATTGCATCCAGGCCTGTCCTTATGGTTGCCGGTATCTCCATCCGGAGAAACAAACGGCTGACAAATGCACTTTGTGTTATCACCGCCTGAAGAAGGGATTAAATCCTGCCTGTTTTGATGTGTGTCCCACCGGGGCAAGAATCTATGGCGATTTGCACGACATGAACAGTCCATTGCACAAGTTTCTCAAGGAACATAGTACGCAGGTTCTGAAACCACAGCTGAACACAGGTTCAAAGCTATTTTATAACGGACTAAGCTCGGAGGTACGATAATATGGAACATCTATATGAAATGCTCAAACAGGTCGACGGATATATTTATCCGAATGAAATAGAACTGCATTGGGGAATCCTGATCGTACTCTATCCATATATCACCGGATTGGTTGCCGGTGCCTTCATCCTTGCTTCCCTAGAG
>Ga0209697_10008005_pt1 | contig 12141 bp, 12 predicted proteins | sample AliMusrvi5mmetaG_FD_184115 | JGI IMG/M metagenome (GOLD analysis project Ga0209697, IMG submission 184115) | Freshwater lake bacterial and archeal communities from Alinen Mustajarvi, Finland, to study Microbial Dark Matter (Phase II) - Alinen... | ecosystem: Environmental > Aquatic > Freshwater... | reverse complement strand
GGAAATCAGCGGATCGCTGGGCATCAGCCAGGGCAGCCTGCACACCTATATCCGCCGCGTTTACGAAAAACTCCACGTCCATTCCCGCTCCCAGGCCATGGCCAAACTGGCAAAACCGCCACCCGCAGACGCGCTGCGGCCCTGAGGGGTTTCCCGATTACGCCTTGCCTTTGGTCATTGGCTGTGAAATACACCGCCCATGCAACCGGCAGCCGAAATCCCTGCTGACAATCTCGACTTCGCCTGGGACCGTCCTGAGACGGCAGAGTCGCTGCATCGCCGACTGTCGACCCGCACTGGCGCGGAGTGGCTGCGGACGGCGGCGTGGCTGATGCGGGAAGCGCGGGTGGAGCAGGTCTGGGAATTCTTGACGCTCCGGCAGGTGGCGGACAGTTTCCCGCAGCTCAGCCCCATGCTGGGGCACCGCCGTCCCGTGTGGGAACACCTCCTTCGCTGCGCTCATGAACTGGGAAGACTCTAAAGCCTGCACACCGCTCAAGCGGGACTTCCTTCGGGCATGGTTCTCCCAAGAGCGGCGGTTTTTCCTCACGGGGGGCAGTGCCCTCGGCCTTTTCTATCTGGATCACCGCCGCTCCTATGACCTCGACCTCTTCACGAGCGAGGAGGTGGCTGGTAAAGAGGTACAAAATCTCGTGAACCGAGTGGCAACCCAGATCGGCGCTGAATGTGCCGCTTTGAGAACCGCGCCGGATTTTCACCGCTTCAGGCTGACTCGCGGTGAGCAGCGCGAAATCGTGGATGTCGTGGTGGACCGAGCGCCTCAGTTGGATGCTGAGAAAGCCAGTTTTGACGGCATCCGGGTGGACACCCTCAGGGAGATCATCGCCAACAAGCTTACAACCCTGCTCAGCCGCTCGGAGTTGAAGGACTTGGTCGATCTCTATTTCCTTGAGCAAGCCGGGCACGACCTGCTGGCCGCCATTCCCGATGCCCAGGCCAAAGATGGCGGTTGGGAGCCCGCCGTGGTCGCCATGCTGCTCGACGGGTTGAACACTGACGAACTGCCCGCATGGATGATCTGCCAACTGGCTCCGGTGGCTTCTACCATATGTCGGGTACGGCCAGCTTTGTGGCGACCGTGAAGGCTGTGTGGATGGGAAATAGCGGCTCTGGAACATGGACCCTGACCGACAATGCGAACGCCAGCATCGGTCTGCTTCCCACCAGCCAGGCCAGCGACAGCGAATTGATCCTGCATTTCAAGCGGGTGGATGCCATGGCGCCGGCACAATCCATCTCGAACTCAGCGACGACCTCAGTCCCGGTTCGTGGACGACTTCCATCCCGGTTCCTGCCGCCAGTGGTGATGTCGGTGGAGTAACCTTCCAGGTTACCGGTCCCTCTGACGGCCTGGACGACGTTTATGCCCACATTTCGTTTGGACGGGACGCCCGTTGGCCATAACAACTGCGGGATTGGATTAGTCGTAAGAAAAGTGCTCACTAACAACGAAAGGATAGAAAAATGCAACGTTTACTGCTGGTTGGATTGATGATGGTTGAGTTGTTCACAGATATTCCGTCGGTTCAGGCTGCCGACGTGACCACCCTGTGCTGCGAATACCTCGTGAATCCAATGGGGATAGGCTCGGATACCCGGCTTCATTATCTGCGCAAGACGCTGAAGCTTGCGGATAAACCCGTCACCAAAGCCCGCCTCTACATCACCGCCTTGGGCCTTTATGAGGTGAACCTCAACGGCAAGCGCATTGGCGACAGTGTCTTCGCGCCGGACTGGACCGATTACGGCAAACGCGTCCGCTATCAGGTTTACGATGTGACGCCGATGCTCCGGAAAAGTGACAACGTTCTTGCAGGATTGGTCGGCCCCGGCTGGTTTAGCGGTCACACCTGGCTGGGCGTCAACCATTATGGAAAAGTTCAAGCCCTGCTGGCGCAAATGGAAGTGATCTATGCCGACGGCACCGGCTTCAAGAAACTCCTGATACGCCCGACGCCGCCTGCCCTGAGCAAAGTCGAAGGGGGAGCGGGGATTGACTGGGTCAAGGCCAGCTATGATTCGATTAACGGAAAAATCGCAACCTCATGGAAAACCGAAGCGAACACATGCAGCCTCGACGTCACGATCCCGCCGAACACCACTGCGAGCGTGTATGTGCCGACAAAGGATGCCGCCGGAGTCACCGGGTCCGGCAAGCCGGCGACGAAAGCGAAAGGCGTGAAGTTCCTGCGGTTGGAAGCGGGCGCGGCGATGTATGCGGTGGGTTCTGGAACCTACCGGTTCGAGTCCACGCTCCCGGGAACGGTCAAGTGAAACCGCATGAAAGGAAGGAGACCGGCAAATGAAACAGGCCATGAAACGTGTGAAGAAAGTGATGAGCGGTAAGAAAGGACATTCTATGCGGAAGACGACGGTTCTGATAACGGCAGGGGCCTTGCTTTGGGTGGGCGCCGCCTTCGCGGTTGAGGGAAACGGGAAGCTGAGCTCAACTGTCGGCACTGCGGAGGCTCGGGTGTTCAATGTTCTTAAGTACGGAGCGGTAGGGGACGACAAGACGGATAACACGGCCGCTTTTTCGGCATGTCTCAAGGCCGTGATTGCGGTTGGGGGTGGACGGATGGTCCTGCCGGCCGGCGTGTATCGCGGCGGAATAGTGATCCCTGCGGTTTCGAAACCGATGCCGAGTTGGATCACCGTAGAAATCACGGGTGAACTGGAGCCCACACCCGTTTTCGGAACGATCGGGTCCTTCCCGTTGCTGAATAACGGCGTGATCGTTAAGAGCCTGTCCAAGGCAGGCCCTGCGGTCATCTCCGCCAGTTCTTCACCCGCATCGCTGTACGGGGGGGTCTCGGCGGTCAATGTGGTCATCAGGAATCTGGATGTCCGGACTTATGACGATCCGGGCATAGGCGGCATCGACCTGCAATACGCCCTGCAATGCAGGATCGAGAACGTGTTCGTCAACACAGGTCAGTACAACGTGCAGACCTCCAAACCGACCCACGGCACCAGCGGCCTGATCACTCCGGCTGTCAACAATGCCGCGTTGACCATCCTGCGCAACGTGGTCGTGACCGGCTATCACACGGGTATCGTGGTCAATGAGCACACCGACGGGGACAACATCAACCTAGGGTCCAACATCAACGGTCTGGAATTTGTTGCCGCCCATCATGCCTCCCGCTTCGGCCGCGTGTGTGCGCAACGTTGCACCCACGCCATTGCAGTGACGGGCAAACACGGCTTTTCCATCGAACAACTGGATATTGAGATTGCTGGCCCGGGTCAGACCGACGACAATAACAAGTGGCAGGCAACGGCTTATGATATCAATGATCCCGACAATCTTGGAAGAGCTGACATCAAGTACTGGGTCGTCGAAGGGAATGTGGGTGCGGTCGAGAAATTCACCCGCAACGGCGGCTCCTCGATCCGCGCCCGGAGGATCGGCTCCGCTCCGGCCGGAAACAAGTAACGGACAAAAAATACCAATGAGAAACAAACAAAAATTGCTGAATCCTGCAACTGCCGCACTGTGTCTTCTTGCTGCAGCATTGCCGTGCGCTGCTGCTGATTTTCTCCTCAAGGATCACGACAAGAGTTCTCAAGGGCAGCCCTTCTGGCGTCGCAAGCTGATGGAAAACGAACCGGTGCTTTTTATCCGGAACGAGGGAAAAACCGTGGCCGCGGGCAAGCTGCTGTTCGTGCCCAGCGCAAAGCCCACCGTCATGGCGCCCGATCTCGTGATGAAGTATGAGGAGGGAAAGGACTATGTCTGGAAACCTGGCTCTGACACCATCGAGCTGACCGCCGGCACGCGCGTCCCGTTCAAGACGTCAGCCGAGATGGTTCCGCCGCCCGGCAGTCCCAACACCCTCATGGGCGTGCTCTTCTCGGAAGGCCGCTTCTTCCATGACCTGCAGGTGCAGGTCAGCTACCCGCACGCCGGCGGGTGGCCCTTGCAGGACGCGCCGCCAGCGCAGCGTCTGACCCGCAGTCTTGCGAAACTCAACGACAAACAGACGTTCAAGCTCGTGACCCTGGGCGACAGCATTACCGAGGGCTACAACGCCTCCGGCTTCAAGTCGTCCGAGGCGCCGCCCCTTCAGCCGCCTTACCCGCAGTTGGTCGCCGACACGCTGCAGCAGCGCTTCGGCGCGACGGTAACACTGGCGAACCTTGGCCGTGCAGGAACCGGGGCCGGGTGGGGGCTGGAGATGGTCGCCAAGGTGGCCGCCGAGAAACCCGACTTGGTCATCCTCGCCTTTGGCATGAATCACGGCGAGCCGGCGGCCGCCTTCGAGGCGGTGATGCGCAAGCTGCGCGATGCCGTCCAGGCCGCGTGTTCCGGGGCGGACATCGTGCTGGTCGCACCCATGACCGGCAACCCGTGCGGGTTCCCGCCCGAACGCTTCACCGGCTATCGCGACGCATTGCGCAACCTGACGGCGGCGAACGTGGCGCTGGCCGATGTGACATCACCCTGGCTGGAGCTGCTCAAGCGCAAACCGTTCTCCGACCTGAGCGGCAACAACATCAACCATCCTAACGACTTCGGCCACCGTGTCTATGCCGAAGTCATTTGCCAACTCATTCCCCTTGAGGCAGAAACGCGGGGTAGAGGAGCCAAAGTAGCCAAATGAGAAAAGAGAGAGCAGATGCTAAGAAGATCGGCGCCCTCATGGTCCTGCTGCTGGTGCCGCCGGCCGCGCTCCGCGCCGCTGAAACGACGCCAACATCAACGTCAAGGCGGTTTCCGCGCGCGACCTGCCCTCGCCCTGGACAAATCCGGGTTCGGGCCGGCCCGACTGCATCATCAAGGCCCAGCAGACTCACGTGGCGACACTGCCAACTCCTTCAGAGATTGTATATCTGTGGATGGGCGACCTGTGGGGTTCGAGGCCGGACGGCGTCAAAGGACATAACTTTCAGTACTGGAGCAGTCCTCTGCAGTTCGACAATGACGGAATGATCCAGCAGCTCAAGTGGGACAAACAATGGACCATCACCGTGGATCCGGCGAAAAACGCTCACGAACAACAAAAGGACCGAGAAATGAAACGCATGCTGACAGTTGGATTGCTGATGATTGGATGGCTCGCCGGCAGTGTGTGGGCGGACGGGGATCTGGCGGCGAACTTTGCAACGCCGCCTGCCTCGGCGCGGCCGTGGGTGTACTGGTTTGTACTGAGCGGCAACTTGACGAAGGAAGGCATCACCGCCGATCTCGAGGCGATGGCGCGCGTGGGCATCGGCGGCGTGCTCTACATGGAAGTGGATCAAGGCGCACCCAAAGGCAGCGCTGATTTTGCCGGCCCCTTGTGGCGCGAGATGATCCAGCACGCCTGCAAGGAAGCCAACCGGCTCGGAATCGAAATCAATATGAACAACGACGCGGGCTGGTGCGGCAGCGGCGGGCCGTGGATCACGCCTGAGCTTTCGATGCAGATCGTCGTCTGGACCGAGACAATGGTCGAAGGCGGGAAACCGTTTGAAGGCGCGCTTGCCAAACCGCTGGCGAATAAGGGTTTTTATCAGGACATCGCCGTGCTGGCGATGCCGGCGCCCGGTGACGACAAGTTCAGCAAAGTGGCGGCCGCGGCGCATTACAACGGGTTGATGGGCAAGGTCATTGCCGACAACAAAGCGCTTACAGGCCGCGGCAAGGTGCTCGTCTCGACGCATATCGACAGTTGGGAAGTCGGCACTCAGAACTGGACGCCGAAGATGCGCGAGGAGTTTAAGAATCGGCGCGGGTATGATTTGTGGAAATGCCTGCCGGCCTTCACAGGGCGCGTGATCGACAGCGCCGAGGTGACAGAGCGGTTTCTCTGGGATCTTCGCCAGACGATCTCCGATTTGATCGTCGAGTCCGGCCTGCTCGGCCCAGTCACGTTGCGGCCCGTTGACCACATGGATATGAAAAGGTAACAAAGAAATTGAATTCATAAAAATGATAACTCGCATGCATAAATCATTTATCCGCACAGCCATTCCATTTGTGATTTTGGCCGTTTGTCTACATTCGGCGTCGGCGGAGGTTCGGCTGCCCCGCCTCCTCAACGACAACATGGTGCTCCAGCGCGAGATGCCGATTACGATCTGGGGCTGGGCTAAGCCTAATGAGAAGGTGACCGCTAGCATTGGGAAGGCATCAGTTTCCGCGGTCACGGATGCCAATGGCCAATGGTCGGTAAAGTTGCCCAAGATGAAAGCAGGCGGGCCTTATCAACTGACGGTGGCCGGTGTGAATACCCTCACGCTCACCAATGTTTTGATCGGCGAGGTCTGGCTCTGCTCCGGCCAGTCGAACGCGGGGAAACCGATTGGCATTCATCCCGGCCAGCAGCCGTGCCTCAATTATGAAAAGGAGATTGCCGCAGCCGACTATCCGCAGATCCGGCTGATGGAAGTGCCGCCGGAAAGTTCACACGTGCCTGTCGCGGACGTAACCAACGCCGAGTGGCTGGTATGCACGCCGCAGAACATTGTGATAAAACGTGGCGACAATCATGGGTATTCCGCCTGTGCCTATTTCTTCGGCCGTGAACTTCACAAGGAACTGAAAGTTCCGATCGGTCTGATTTCCGCGAGCGTCGGCGGTTGCCCGTGTGAGCCGTTCACCCCGCCCTCAGGGGACCGCTGGCTTGCCATGATTAACCCTCTGACCTCCTTCGGCATTCGAGGCGTGATCTGGTATCAGGGAGAATCGAATCTTGGAAACGGCATGGCATATTTCGAGAAGATGAAAACCCTCATCACCGGCTGGCGCAAGGCCTGGGGGAATAATGATTTTCCCTTCCTGTTCGTGCAAGTGGCGTTGTGCAAATACACCGACGATGTTGAAATGGCGCCGCGTCTGTGGGAGGCCCAGACCGCCACGCTGGATGTTCCCAATACCGGCATGGCGGTGACGCATGACATCAGCAGCTACCCCGACTGCCATGCGACAAACAAACAGGAGGTCGGCCGGCGGCTTGCCCTCTGGGCGCTCGCCAAGACCTACGGGAAGTTTGGCCTGGTCTATTCCGGGCCGATCTACAAATCCATGGAAGTCACAGCCGGCCCGGAACCGGCCAAGATCCGAATACAGTTCGACTACACCGGCAGCGGCCTGGCCAGCCGCGATGGCAAGCCGCTGGATCTTTTCACCATAGCCGGCGAGGATAAGAAATTCGTCGAAGCCAAGGCCGAGATCGACGGCAAAAGCGTGCTTGTCTGGAGCGATGCCGTGCCCAAGCCGGTTGCCGTTAGATTCGGCTGGCGGCAGGATGCAGACCCTAACCTCATGAACAAGGAGGGTCTGCCCGCGCCTTGTTTCCGCACGGACAAATGGGAAAAGTAATCATGCGAAAAGAATTCACTATGAAAAACACACTTGTCTTTATGTTCTGTCTGCTGTCCTCGATGCCGGTATGTTTCGCCGCGGACGCAGCCTTGATGACCCTCCCGGTTGACTCGCCCGCTTTCGTCTTTTCGCCGGGTAACTGGACCGGCGACGCGGGCCGCGCGGGCAAGGTCTTCCGCCAGACGTGGAACCCAGGGGCGTATTTCCGCGTGACCTGGGAAAGCAAGAACCCGCAACCGGTGGCCAAACTCCGGCTCGACCTTTCCATCAATCAGGAAACTCTCAAGCCATCGCCGGTGGCTTACTCGATCGATGGCATCTGGAAAGCCAATATCCCGTGCGCAGGCGAGATTGCCATCGAAGGACTCACCAACGCCGGTCGCCACGAATTGGCTGTCTATGTGCAGCAGGGGACGTGGCGACAGGAGCGCTGGGGCAGCGAGGGGAAAAGCGGCCAGAGCGTGATGCGGGTTACGGGCCTGCAAGTTGATGCGGACAGCACCCCGGTTCCGACCACCCCGGGAAGCAAGTGGGCCATGATCGTTGGCGACAGCATCACCGAGGGCTGCGGAGCGAGCGTGCTTGCGGGTTATTCCCATCTGGTGGGGCAGGCGCTCCGGACACAGGATTATGAGTATTGCCTGAATGCCTGCGGTTGGAGCGGCTGGATCCACCGGGGCGACGACGGAGAGAACGGAGACGTTCCCGGTTATTATACGTTTACAAAATCCACCAACGGTGTTGGCGGCCAGTATGACGACGCGGGCAGCCGCTGGAACAAGATCGACTGCAATCATTCCCTGCTCGATTCGAAGGGGCATATCAGCGCCTACGGTCAAACCGGCCAGGAACCCTCGCTGATCATGATCAACTATGGGACCAATGATGACCGCTCGCGTAAACCCAATCCCGTCGTTGCAGCCAGCATCACGCAGTGCCTGGCGGCCTTGCGTGCCAGCGCGCCCAACGCCCAGATCATCCTCATCATTCCGTTTGGTCAGTATTGCGCCACGGATTTGAAGGATGCCGTTGACGCCCGCAAAATGGCCCGTCCTGCGGATACCAAAATCGCCGTGATCGATCTGGGCTCGGGAGTTGCTAGAAACCTTGACGACCATGAGCCTAACGGCCTGATGGGAGGACTGCACCCGAATGACCGGGGCCATGCGAATTTCGCGGCAGCCATTATCCCGCAGATGATGAAGCTCATTGAGAAGTGAAATGAAAGAAATGAAAAACAAACAATATGCATGCATTTTCTATCAACAAATCCATCGGCACGGCGCTGTTGGGCTTGGGCCTGATAGCCTTGCTCAGTCCATCCGTGACCGCAGGAGAGGCCCCCAGGAACAAGCTCAACATCAACCCGGTATGGAGCTTCACGCTGGGCGATCCGGCGGATGCGTCCAAACCGGATTTCGATGACCGCGGCTGGGACATCGTATCACTGCCCCATTCGCACGAACTCTATGCCGCAGACATCAGTAATTTCCGTGGTAAGGAAGATGTCAAAGAACCCTACGTGGCCTTCCCGGGGCGCAAGGTCGGCTGGTATCGCCGCACCATCGACATCCCCGCCACGGCTCTATCAGGAAAGGTGTTTCTGGTGTTCCAGGGCGCGATGGAGACCACCAAGCTGTGGGTCAACGGCAAGCCCGTCGGCGAGTGCCTCGTGGGCGGCTACACCTCGTTCCACTTTGACATCACGTCGCTTCTCCAGCAGGGCAAAAACAGGTTGGCGGTGCGCGTCGATAATACCGTGCAGAAGGATATTCCGCCTGACGGTGCCATGTGTGACTTCGTCCTGTTCGGCGGCCTCTATCGTGACGTGGATCTGGTGTTCACCGGCTCGCCCCACGTGACCTTTCCCTGGGAAGGCCCGCAGGCCGGCGTGCGGCTGACCCTGCCGGAAGTCTCGCAGGAGAAGGCGGTGGTCCAGATTGAAACCGCCCTTCACAATGATACAAGCCAGGCGGTGAAGTGTACCGTCGTGACGCGCGTGCTGGACAAGGTCGGCAAGGCCGTGGCGACGGCGAAAGATGAGGTTTCCCTGCACGCCAAGGGCGACGCTGTGATCACTCAAAAAACGGAACCTATTTCCAATCCCAACCTTTGGTCGCCCGACAGCCCATATCTTTACACGGTTGAAACCACGGTGATGAATGGACGCAAGGCGACGGATCACCTATCTCTATCCGTTGAAGGACGACAAAGTCGTGATCTTCAGCAACGCCGAGAAAGTTAGATTATCTGAAAGCGTCGGCGGCAAGGAGTTCAAGGAGGTCGGCATGCTGGAGCCGGACAAGGGGTTCGCGCTGAATCATCCGCCGTTCCATGCCAGCGTTTCGAAATGGACGTCCTGTTACAAGGCGGAAGGCTTGGTGGGCGGCAAGGTGGTGAGCAGCCATGTCTATCACCGCCAGAGCGAACCCGCCGCGCTCAAGCTCAGCGTGGACCACAGCGAGATCACGGCGGACGGCGGCGACATGACCCGCGTGCTCCTCCAACTCGTCGATAAGAACGGAACCGTCATCGTCAACAACTACGAGCCGGTGAACTTCTCGATCGAGGGCGCTGGGTTATTGGTTGGCGAAAACCCGACGCAGCTCATGGCCGGGCAGTGCATCATCCTCGTGCGATCGACCTTTGAACCGGGCAAGATGACGATCAGCGCCGAAATGCCGGGCATGGAGGGGATCGGCAAGGCCTCGGTTTCGCTGAAGTCCGTGGCGGTCGCGGCCAACGCCCATGTCGATATGCCGAAAACCACGGTCAAGGCACCCACCGGTAAGACCGTGATGCCCACCAACCTGAAGCAAATCCAGGTGAATCTGTCCCCGGACGACTTCGGTTGGTTTGTCATCCCTGCGGCCGAGAACGCCGAGCCGGGGCAACTGGTTGAATCAAAGCCCATGCTGGTGTCGGGACAGCGGCAGACGTCGAAGCTCACGGTGCAGGGCTGCGAGTACCGGATCTATTCGTCGGCCTGGTCATCTGCGCCCACCGAGGTCACCCGGGGCGACGCCCTGTTCTTCCGCATGAAGGCCAACCCGGCCGCCGGCCAGACCGCCACCGCGGAGGTCACTATCCAGGGCGTGAAGCGGACCTTCACGGTCACGACGAAATAATGGGAGCAAACCGCACGTCCATTCCCGCTCCCAGGCCATGGCCAGACCGGCAAAACCGCCAACCGCAGAATTTGGCATGGATCACGGAGGGTGGGCGTCCCGCCCACCAGCGCCATGGAAAGTGAAAGAAACGAGTGAAAGCGCGGTGCCTTCTTCCCCCATGACGGATGCGGGTGGGACACCCGCACTCCTTGAGGTGTCCCGCCATGTCATATAAACCTATGACATGACAGGTTCCGGGGAAATTCCTACAGTGCTCCTCTTCGCCAGCCAACCGACCGAAAATGACCCATCCAACCCATCTTTTTTTCAGAATCAAGTTCCATCCACAATCCACAATTTTCCCACGTCTTTCCGGAGTTAATGGGTTTTCTCTGGAATCACAGCGAGGTCATCGGTGCGCACCGGCGGCCCCGCGCTTGTCGCGTGCCGCAAACGCCTATGAAAATGCGCTTCGGCTTGATCAAGTACAAGGTGGAGTTCGGGACAAAATCGGGCGCCGCCGAAAAGCTGGTGCAGACCGTGAACAACCTGGTGTGTGGCGACGCCTATCTGATCGACGGCCAATCCAACGCGCTGGCACTGGATACGGCCGATAAGTCTCCCGATGAAACGATCGAGTGGATCCGCAGTTATGGCGGTCCGGGCGGGCGGGGTGATGAAACCAGCTGGGCCCGCGAACGCTTTGTCAATGGCAAGCGGGAGAACCTGTGGTGCACTCCGTGCTGGCGCGGGCCGAACAAGGCCGCGCTCGGCTGGTGGGGCATGGAACTCGCCAAGAAACTGTTAGCCAGCCAGAAAATGCCCATTTGCATCATCCAGGCCGCGGAGGGCGGCACCCGGATCGACGAACACAAGCGCAACGAAACCGATCCTGTCGATTTGAAAACGCTTTACGGGCACATGCTCTGGAGGCTGAAAAACGCCCGGCTGACCCATGGTATCCGTGCCGTGTTGTGGCATCAAGGCGAAGCCGACCAGGGCTCGGATGGCCCGGACAACGGATATGACTCGGCGGTCTATCAGCAGTACTTCCTGGACATGACGGCTGCATGGAAACAGGACATGCCAAACATCCGCCACTACTATGTGTTCCAGATTTGGCCCAACGGCTGCAGCCAGGGAGGCGGGCACGGCGACCTGTTGCGCGAGAAGCAGCGGACGTTGTCGCGGCTTTACTCGAACCTGGACGTCATGTCCACGCTCGGCATCAAGCCGGGCGGAGGCTGCCATTATCCGTTGGTCGGTTGGTCCGAATTCGCACGCCTGATGCAACCGCTCATTGAGCGGGATTTCTACGGCCGCAAGGTGCCCGAGCCGATCACCGCGCCGGACCTCAAAGAGGCATACTATGCGAGTAGTGCGAAGGACGCGATCATCCTCGAGTTTGACCAACCGGTCATCTGGCTGGATTCGCTGGCCGGCCAGTTCTATCTGGATGATGCCAAGGACATGGTGGCCAAGGGCAGCGTGAACGGCAACGTGATCACGCTCCAACTGAAATCACCCGCCACCGCCGGCAAAATCACCTATCTCAAGGAACTCAACTGGAACCAAAACGACCTGGTTTTCGGTAAAAACGGCATCGCGGCGCTCACTTTCTGCGACGTGCCGATCCTGCCGGAGAAACCGCGTGCCAAATAGGAAGTGACACGACACAATCTAACTACTCGTAATATC
>Ga0209697_10008002_pt1 | contig 12142 bp, 10 predicted proteins | sample AliMusrvi5mmetaG_FD_184115 | JGI IMG/M metagenome (GOLD analysis project Ga0209697, IMG submission 184115) | Freshwater lake bacterial and archeal communities from Alinen Mustajarvi, Finland, to study Microbial Dark Matter (Phase II) - Alinen... | ecosystem: Environmental > Aquatic > Freshwater... | reverse complement strand
GCTCTCAGGCTAGAGAAAAGCTTTCTGATATTCTTGAAGAGTCAAAAAAAGAAGAAATTGTGATTCGCCGCCGCAAGGGAGATATGTTCACTATCGCGCCCAAAACACCCACCCGCCGTTCACCTTTTGATGTAGCGGGGCTTGGTAAAAGCATTTCCAGGAAGGAAATAGTGTCGGCCATTCGTGACTCCCGGCAGCGGGTTTGCAAAATTGCCGGAGGTAATGATAAGCTATGATCGATCTCCTGCCGGAAACGCAGGTGAAGTCAGATTGTAGGACGGGTGCCAACCCGTCGCAATGAATCTTCAATCAGCAAACAGAAACAGTGGCTATTTTTGAAATAATCGATAGCGGTGGATAACGCTCAACAAGGAAAACGACGGGTTGGCACCTGCCCTACCAATCGTCGCGATTTTTAGATAATGTCGCCAAAAGTAGATGTAAAAGACTACAGCCCGCCTTCGGTTAACGGTTGTGACCGCCAGTACTCTATGCGCGTGTGTCGAACGACGGTCAATTGTTTTTTTCTCTGTTTTAAAATTTCCTCTGCCTGACCCGTGTGTTTTTGTGCCGGCGTGACATAGCCGATCCGCGAATGATAATGATCAGTATTGTACCAACCAAAATACCCCTTGAAGTACTGTTGCACCACTGTGCCATCATTGACGGGAAACCATCCCGGATATTTCGGACTTCTCTTTGTCGTGTTGAATAACGCCTCAATAAAGGGATTATCATCGGGGGTACTTGGCCGTGCGAATGTCTGATGCATCCCTAAATCCACAAACAAACATTTGCTGTACGGGTTTTGCCTTCATCTGCTTTCATTATTATTGACTACCACGGGCCGTTTATCTTCTGGTACGTCCAACAGGCCTTCTGCAATGATCGCATCGTCTACAAGACCCAGTGCCGCTCAGGCCGGACCGGCCATTATTGACGGCAATAGCCAGTTCCGTATTTTCTTTGTGGGCTATACCGCCAAAACGTCGACCGTGCTGTTCAAAAACATAATTGCCCAAAGTGCTATGGGCCGTAAGGTCATACAAATCTACTATAACAATGCCATCAGCACAAATGCATGCCTTGAGCGCAGCCCTGCACTATGAGCAGCAAACAGAAGAATGCTTGAAATAATTTCGTCGATGGTGGGGAATCATTAAAGCTGGAACTGAAATAACATAAAGGCCTGGCTGCTACATATGGTGGTCAGGCCTTCTTTGTAAAAAGAACACGTTACGTGAAAATCTGAAATTTTCGGAAATGCCATAGTGGGTCTTCACATTTGATTTTGTGGGCACCCTCACCCCGACCCTCTCCTACAAGGGGAGCGGGAGGTTCTATGTATTCTCCCCTCTCTTGATGGATGGGGATAAATGGGAGGGTGATTTCAACTGATAAATTCAAATGTGACTATCCAATAGTACAGCTGATAACATTGTGCCTGCCCGGTGAAGTCAAAATAATCTCATAAAATTTCTTCTTGCAAATCAAAATTTTTGCAAGTTGAGCATTTTTCAAAATACTTTAGCCATACAGGCACAGGTGAGCTTTTGGTGAAGGCAGCCCGTACGGTTCGAGCCATTGGCATTCCACCATCGCAGGCTTCTTTTGCGAGAATCATAGCACGGGCTAACGAAGCAAAAGCTTGCCTGTGCAAACGGCTACGAAAAAAGAAAAATGCTCTAATGTGACAAATAGTATTGAAACTTGAATATGATTAGTACATAAACATAAACCATGTCCCACGTCGCTCACAGCTCAGGATATCAGCGCTTGGTGGAAAGGCTCAACCGCTTTCCGCAGGGTGCCCCGCCTTCGGAATTACTTTTTAAAATTCTAAAAATACTGTTTTCGGAAAAAGATGCCCACCTGATGTCGCTTACGCCTATCAGGCCGTTTACAGTAAAAAAAATAGCCGGGATTTGGAAAATGAGCGAGAAGGACTCCAGTGTGATGCTTGACACTATGGCTGACCGGGGCCTGATGGTTGACCTTGAAAGCGACGGAGAGCCGCTGTATGTTCTGCCCCCGCCAATGGCGGGATTCATTGAATTTTCCCTTATGCGCATCCGACCTGATATTGATCAGAAAGGCCTTTCCGAGCTTCTGCACCAGTATTTGAATGTGGAGGAGGATTTTATAAAAAAACTTTTCACTACCGGAGAAACCCAGCTTGGCCGGGTTTTTGTGCATGAGCCGGCGCTTCCGGTTGCAACATCCGTGCAGGTGTTTGATTATGAGCGGGCGACCGAGGTGATCGTCTCGGCGCGGCATATCGGCATCGGCCTGTGTTATTGCCGCCATAAAATGCAGCATCTGGGCACGGCCTGCTCAGCCCCGCAGGAAATCTGCATGTCGTTTAACAGCGCGGCCTACTCCCTGATCAAACACGGCATTGTCCGCGGTGTTGATAAAGCCGAGTGCCTTGATCTTTTACAGCAGGCTTACGGTAGTAATCTGGTTCAGTTCGGTGAAAATGTCCGTGAGAGTGCCGGGTTTATTTGTAACTGCTGCGGCTGCTGCTGCGAGGCGCTGCTGGCGTCAAAGCGTTTTGCCACGCTTCATCCCGTGCATACGACAAACTATATTCCATGTATTAAAGAAGACAACTGCATCGGCTGCGGCAAATGCGCAGGGGTCTGCCCGGTCAATGCGCTTGAGCTGGTGCAGGGTAACGGAGCACAAATGAAAAAGGCCCGTCTGAATGCCGACATCTGTCTGGGCTGCGGTGTGTGCGTGCGCAACTGTCCGAAAAATTCCATAGAACTGCTGCCGCGGGCCGAGCGAGTTATAACGCCGGTCAATTCAGCTCACCGCATTGTCGTCATGGCAATAGAGCGGGGCACGCTCCAGCATTTGGTTTTTGATAACCAGGCGCATCTTAACCATCGGGCACTGGCTGCCATACTGGGTGTTGTTTTAAAACTTCCGCTGGTAAAGCAGCTCATGGCCAGCCGGCAGATGAAGTCACGCTACCTTGATAATTTGCTGGCAAAAATAAGTTTTTGATTTGCTGTTCACGAAAGCGTACTCAAACAGGGGCTGACCGTTTTAGATCAATAGTGGAGAAAGCGATTTTATGACACAAACAGTCATCACGTCGGCGGACAACAAAGTATTTAAAGCCCTTTGCCGGTTGCTTGATGCCCGCGGGCTGAAAAAACAGGAGCGCACGATTGTCGCGGGAGCAAAGCTTGTGCGCGAGCTTGTCCGTGAACGGCCGCGGGACTGCTGCTCGCTTATTATTTCCGACAGGCTTGGGGCCGGGGGCATGGATGCTGTCGTGCGGCATTTTTCCGAAGCAGGCAAACTCATAGTGCTTAAACGCGGGCTGTTTGGCGAGGTGGATATTTTCAATACCTCATCGCCACTTCTGGAGGTGCTTGCTCCGGCTATCCCGCAATGGGATGGTCTGCTGACAGGGCAGGGCTGCACGCTGTTGCTGCCGTTTCAGGATCCGGCAAATGTGGGCGCAGCCGCCCGTTCGGCAGTTGCGTTTGGGGTGCGGGAGGTAATTTTGCTGCGGGAGGCGGCAAATCCCTTTCACCCCAAAAGCATCAGGGCTTCAGCAGGGGTGGTATTCAAGCTTTCATTCTATCGCGGTCCATCGCTTGATGAAGTGGTCAAGCTGCCGGATATGGCTGGCCGCATCGTTGCCCTTGACATGCAGGGCGCATCCATTCACCGCTTTGTATTCCCCTCGCAGTTTATGCTGTTGCCGGGAATAGAAGGGCAGGGCCTGCCGGAGGAACTGCGCCGCCGGGCTGTCTCAATTCCCATGACCGGAGCCGTTGAGTCGCTCAACGGCGCAACAGCTGTCTCGATTGCGCTGTGCTTCTGGAGCGCCGTGCAGGACAAAGCTCCGCGGCAATAACCTGCCCCTGCTCCGCGAGCTACCGCACCGCTCTCCGGCCTTGAATGCTCTAGAGGATTTTTCAAAATACTGTAGCCATACAGGCACAGGTGAGCTTTTGGTGAAGGCAGCCCGTGCGGTTCGAGCCATTGGCATTCCACCATCGCAGGCTTCTTTTGCGAGAATCATAGCACGGGCTAACAAAGCAATAGTTTGCCTGTGCAAACGGCTACGAAAAAAAGAAAAATGCTTTAATAAGAAAAATCGGCCTCGCGTGGAGGCCGTCAAGATGGGCATATTGAAACTGTTACCGTATCAGGCGGGAGTTACTTGATCTTTTTTAATTTTTACCCAGGTAATCTGCGTTTCATCAATGGCGCCATAGCGTTCCTGCAAGGCGAGGATCTTGCGCTCCTTTTGAGCCTGAATATGCTCATCGCCCTCCTGAATTGACCCGTCAGGCAATTTCGTGAGTTCTATGGTTTGCACGGTCTCGCTTTTTGGTATGGATGAAACCGGTACGTTTTTTAAATTGCGCTCGAGCCGCCCTGTTTTTGGCAAATAATCCATGGTCCCTTTCCTCCCCGGCATAGCTTTGGGGGTAGTGCTGATTAAAGTGTGCTGCGCCCCATCTGCAGGGGGCGCAGCACGAGTGATTTGAGATCAACCTTTGATCTGCTTGGGTTTGCACAGCAGGTTTTTTGCAACAGAAACCCTGCCGCAGTCAGCGCAGAACCACTGGATATTCCTGGCTTTGGGTTTGCATATATGGCGCGGATCGATACTGGCAATGCCGCAGTATTCACAGGTATAAATAGGATCATAAGAGCCCGGATTGCAGAGATGCTTTGCAGTGGTCGTGGTTTTTCCGCAGTTTTTGCAGGTATAGATTTTTTTGGCAGGTGCTTTTTTAGCTGCAACTCCTACTGCTTTTTTAGCCGGTGCTTTTGCTGCCATATGGCTTCTCCTCATGTTCTGTGATTGTTAGCGCAAAGACATAGTACCAAATACTTCTTTAAATGAAAATAACTTTTACATGGGCTGCAGACTTGCGAAAAAGGCCGCTGCAGCAGCGCCGTTATTCCTTTTTTCCAAACTCAGGGCTAGGGACAGGGGCTTTTTCAAACACTACGCCTTTGGCCTTCATTTCTTGCATGTATTTTTTCGGGTCTTTCCTGAAGGGCTCGGGGCAGGCTTTGCAGCAGAAATAGATGCGCTTTCCATCGTAGTCGGTATAGATGCTTTTGTTGATCTTGCCGCCCATGACCGGGCAGGTTTCCTGCGGCTTGGCCCATGCCGTTCCGATAGCAAGTGACAGGCAGAATGCCGCTGCAATGATGATGCCGGTAAGCTTTTTCATAGTGACCTCCTTTTCCTGCGGTTGTTGTTTGATGAATTAAGCACCAGTAGTGTGATGCTTTACCTCCGTGTTCCACTTCCATAGCACATAGATAGCTGGATAGACAAGTAGCTCCATGATAAATGAGGTAAACAGCCCGCCCACCATGGGCGCTGCAACGCGCTTCATCACATCCGCGCCCGTGCCCATGGACCACATGATCGGCGTGAGGCCCATGGCGGCCGCCATGACCGTCATCATCTTTGGCCGGATGCGCTTGACAGCGCCTTGGATAACGGCTTCATGCAGATCTGCCATGTTTCTTAGTTTGCCGTTTTTGCGGGCATTCTCATAGGAAAGATCAAGAAACAGCAGCATGAACACGCCTGTTTCGGCATCAAGGCCCATGAGGGCGATCATTCCGACCCATGCGGCAATGGAAACATTGTACCCCAGTATATACATAAGCCACACCGCACCCACTACGGAGAAGGGCACGGCAAGCATGACTACCGTTGCCTTGAATGCCGATTTGGTATTCATATACAGAAGGAGAAAAATCAGAAAAATGGTCAGTGGAACAACAAGTTTTAACCGTTCCCGGACCCGGAGCATGTTTTCATACTGGCCGCTCCAGATAAGGGAATAGCCTGTCGGCAACGAGAGGTCCCGCGCGACTGTTTTTTTTGCCTCCTCCACATACGAGCCCACGTCACGGCCGGCTATATCGACAAAGACAAAGCCAGCAAGCATGCCGTTTTCATCGCGGATCATGCTCGGCCCTGAGGTGAGGCTGATATCGGCAAGCTCGGCCATGGGCACCTGTATGCCCGCGGGCGCTGCCACGAGCACGCGCCCGAGCTCATCGAGGTTCGAGCGCAGATCACGCGGGTAACGCACATTGATGGAATAGCGCTCGCGGCCCTCGACCGTGGTGGAAATGGTTTCCCCTCCGATGGCGCTCATGATGACATTCTGCAGGTCGTCAATAGTTAGGCCGTAGCGGGCCAGCGCTTCCCGACGGGGCGTGAAATCGACAAAATAGCCGCCTGCCGCGCGCTCGGCAAACACGCTGCGCGTCCCGGGAATAGACTTTATGATTTTTTCCAGGGCTTCTCCCGTGCGCTGTATCAGGTTGATATCTGAACCAAGTATTTTAATGCCCACAGGTGTCCGCACGCCGGTGGTGAGCATGTCGATGCGGCCCTTAATCGGCATGGTCCAGGCATTGGTGTTGCCGGGTATTTGTATCGCCCGGTCCATCTCATTGATAAGCTCGTCATAGGTTATGGTGTCAGGCCAGATTCCGCGCAGCACCAGGCTTTTCAGCCACTCGGGCGTCCACGGCGAGTACCACTGCTGCTTGCCGCGCCACTCTGAAGGGGGCTTAAGCACCAGTGTTGTTTCCATCATGGAAAAAGGCGCTGGATCAGTGGAGCTTTCTGCCCGCCCGGCCTTGCCGAAGACGCTGACGACTTCCGGGAAGTTTTTCAAAATCCGGTCCTGCGTTTCAAGCAGCTTTTGAGCCTCCGTGACTGATATGCCCGGCAGGGTCGTGGGCATGTACAGCACCGTACCTTCGTTCAGGGGCGGCATGAATTCATGGCCCAGCTTGAAATAGACGGGCACGGAAACCGCAACAATAAGCATCGCTGCCGTGATCACGGATTTCGGGTGCCGAAGCACGAACCGGCATGGCTCTTCATAGAGCTTAAATAAAATGCGGCTGACGGGATGCTGTTCCTCCGGGTAATAGGTCCCGACAAACAGCGTGTTGAAAAATCCCGCAAGTACGCGGGGCCGCAGGTTGAAAGGTTCCATCCGGGTAAAAAGCATCCGTACCGCCGGGTCAAGGGTTATGGCCAGAAGTGCTGCAATTGCTATGGAAAGGGTTTTGGTATAGGCAAGAGGGGTGAAAAGCCTGCCTTCCTGATCGACCAGCGTGAATACGGGCAGAAACGATATGGCGATGACGGCAAGAGAGAAGAATACCGACGGCCCTACTTCAAGAAGAGCTTCAAGCCGTATTTTATGAAAGTCGCCCTTACGGCCCCCTTCCTGCCAGAGTTCAAGTTTTTTATAGGCGTTTTCCACCTCCACGATGGCGCCGTCGACAAGCACGCCGATAGAGATCGCAATGCCCGCAAGGCTCATGATATTTGAGGTTATGCCAAGAAAATACATGGGGATGAAGGCAAGAAGCACAGAAATCGGGATGGTGATGATCGGCACCAGGGCCGAGGGGAAATGCCACAGGAAGAATAAAATGACCAGGCTGACGATGATCATTTCCATGACCAGCTCTTCTTTTAGATTGCCTATGGACTTTTCAATAAGATCCGAGCGGTCATAGGCAGTCACGATTTCAACGCCTTCGGGCAATGACGCTTTCATGTCGGCGAGCTTTGCTTTGACTCGCTCGATGACGCTCAGCGCGTTTTCACCATGGCGCATCACGACGATGCCGCCCACGGTATCGCCCTGGCCATTAAAGTCAAGGACACCCCGCCTGATCTGCGGGCCAAGGGTAATGGTCGCCACATCACGCAGCAGCACGGGCGTGCCTTTTTCGTTTGTCTTGACCACAACTTTATCAAGGTCAGCGGTTGACTTCACATACCCCTTGCCGCGCACCATGAATTCCGTTCCTGACCATTCAATGAGGCGTCCGCCTATTTCATTATTGCTTTTTTTTATTGCCCCCGCGACATCCATAAGGGAGAGCCGGTAGCTTTGAAGCCGGCTGGGGTCTACGGTTATCTGGTACTGCTTCTGGAACCCGCCGATGCCGGCGACTTCCGCGACTCCCGGCACGCTCTGCAGGGCATAGCGCAGGTACCAGTCCTGATAGGTGCGCAGTTCGGCAAGATCATGCTTGCCGCTGGTGTCTTTGAGAACATATTGAAAGACCCAGCCAACTCCTGTTGCATCAGGCCCAAGCTCCATCTTTGCCCCTGCGGGAAGATTGCCTTGAATTTTTGACAGGTATTCAAGCACGCGGCTTCGTGCCCAGTATATATCAGTGCCGTCCTGGAAAATGACATAGACATAGGAAAAGCCGAAATCGGAAAATCCTCTGATGGCTTTGACTTTTGGTGCGCCCAGCAGGGCGGTGATGATGGGGTAGGTGACCTGGTCCTCTATGATGTCGGGGCTGCGGTCCCAGCGGGTATAGACGATGACCTGCGTGTCGGAAAGGTCGGGGATGGCGTCAAGCCTTATTTCCCTCATGGCATATACTGCACAGGCTACCGCCACCGCAACTGTAATGATGACCAGCATTCTGTTGCGGGCGGAGAATTCTATGATTTTTCTGATCATCACGGCCCTCCGGTAATGGCCTGCAGAGCCGCCTTCAGCGATGACTCGGAATCGATAAGAAAGTTTGCCGATGTCACGACCCTGTCTCCGGCCTTAAGCCCGGAGAGAAGTTCGTAGCAGCCCTCAGCCCTGATACCGACCTTTACTTCCACGGGACGCAGTTCATCGCCGTCGCCTGCGGCAAAAACATAGCTTCGCGAGCCGGTTTGCATAAGGGCTGTTTCGGGTACCGCAAGCCTGCTGCCAAGGCCGTAGTGCAGCACTGCGCTGCCAAGCATGTCAGGTTTTAAAATGAGTTCGGGGTTTTCAATATTAATCCGTGCCTTGAGCGTGCGTGTCTGCGGATCAAGAAACGGGTTTAAAAAGCTCACCTCGCCCTGAAAGCTTTTACCTGGCCAGTAGGGTAGGGTGAGTATTACGGGCATGCCAATCGTGATATAGGGCAGGTCGGACTCATAGATATCGGCTTCCGCCCAGACCGTTGAAAGATCAGCCACCACCAGCAGAGGCTCTCCCGGCATTATTTTCTGGCCGGCAAGGACTGTTTTCTCAAACACATAGCCTGTTGCCGGCGCGTAGAGTGTGATGAACTTTTCAACCTTGCCGGTCTTTTCAAGCCTTTTGATCTGCTCATCGCTGATATCCCAGAGTTTAAGCCGTTTGCGGGCTGCTGCCACAAACTGTTTACCGCTTGAGGATATGGAGTCGTGGGTGCTGTGAGACAATTGCTCTGCAAAGGGAAGGGATGTAAGAAACTCCTGCTGGGTGGCCACAAGTTCAGGGCTGTAGATACTTAAAAGCGGCTGGCCTTTTTTTACCTCCTGACCTGTCACATTAACAAAAAGCATTTCCACATACCCGTCAATTTTTGTTGTGACCCGGTACATCCGCGTCTCGTCGGGAACAATACGGGCCGAGGTCCGCACGTCCTTTATAATATTTCGCATCTCCACTGTCCCAAAAGTAAGCCCCATATGCTTTCGGTGAAATTCACTGACACTAATGGCGGCCAGCCCTGATGGGGCGCCTGCCGAAGCGGCTTCCACCTTAAAGGGAACCATGTCCATGCCCATGGAATCCTTGCCCGGCTTGTCGCTCACTTCGTTCTGGTTCATGGTAGAGCGGTATTTAGTTATTTTGCCTGAGGCAGCTGCGGCAGGCTTTGGCTTCTCAGCTTCTTTGTATACCAGGCGCATGCCGCAGATGGGGCAGTCGCCGGGCTTATCGGAGGTAATCTGCGGGTGCATGGGACAGATGTAGAGCTCTTTTTCAGCCGTAGCGGCAGCACTGCGCTGCTTCGGCGTCTCTTTCTGGCAGGAGAGCACGAGGGTTGCTGCTGTCAGCAGGACTGCCAGTGACAACCATAAAGTATATTTTTTCATGCATCGCTCCATGAATTGTGCAGAAGGCCGCTTCGGACTCCCGCAATAGGTTCAGTGGTATCATTCCTCAGGCCGTAATCGGCACGACCTTGTCAAAACAGCTTTTTTCCTACAATCGTTTCAATGTCAGCCAGGTTCATCTGGTATTGTGCCTGCGCCGTGCTCGCCTGCAGTTCGGCATTGCAGAGCGTGATCTGGCTGTCAAGCAGGGTGAGAAAATCAACCGAACCGACCTGATATCCCGCTATCGCGGAATTGAGGGACTGCGTCGCCTGCGGGATAATGCCGTGCTCGTAGAGTTCGATAAGCCCTGTTTCGCGGTCCTGTTTCGCCATGAGGTCCCGAATTTTGTAGCGGATCTCATTTGCCAGCGCCCGGTATTCAGCTTTTGACTGCTCGATCATGTGATATGTCTCGGCTACCTTCCTGCTCTGTTTGCTGTGAAACCAGATGGGAACGTTGATGCCCACCGCAATGCTGAAAACATCGGCCCGTTCGGTATTCTGATTGAGCTCCCGCATGGTCACCAGCTTTGAGGTCCCGTCTGACTCGGTCATGACGTTTGGCTTTGCGCCTGTGCGGTGCGCGTTTTCACGCTGGCCATAGGCGCCCGTCAGCATGATTTCGGGCACGTATGATTTTTTGGCGAGCTTATAATCTGCTTCGTTGCGGCCGATCATCTCCTGGAGGCTCAGAAGGCCGGGGTTGCCGGCTTTTGCCGCATCAACGAGCTCGGTTGCGGACTGTGTGATTTTGTGCTCCGGCAGCACGGGCTGACCCAGTAGGGGGGTCGAGTCCTCGCGGGCTAAAAGTCGGTTGAGCTCGGCAATAATGGTTTCTTTCTGCTGTTTGAACTGAATGAGGCGCTCGATAAATTTCGAGAGCTCTACCTGCGCCTTCAGTACATCCTGCTGCATACCTTTGCCGACGGCATATTTGGCCTGTGCGATTTCGACGAACTGCCTGAGGAGGCCCTTGTTTTTTTCTGCCGTACCGATATGCCGATTGACGAGGTATAGCTCGAAATAGGATTTTTTGACCTCCCGGGTGATCTGCAGACGCGTGTACTCATGCATCATGTCGGCGCTTTTGGCTTCCTGAATAGCGATTTTTTCACGCAGTGATGTTATCCCCGGCAGCGGAATCGACTGGCTGAGCGAGATCTCCTTCATGGTCATGTCGATTTTTGAAAAGTCGGCATCGTCGGCAGGAACATTGCGAACGCCGAACTCAAGCCGCGGGTCATCCCAGGCTTTTGCCTGTGCTGGTCGCTCCCAGAGGGCATCCCGCTTTTTCTGCGAGGCGGTGATGTCGGGGTTTGCCTGCAGCGCCTCCTGGATGAGCTGATCGAGGTCAAGCACTGCCGGGGCTTTTGGTGCGGACGGTCTATCCTGTGCTAAGGCTGCTCCAACATACAGTATGCTGCCAGCAAGCACTATGCCTGCCATGCGTTTTACCAGACTTTTGTTTTGCATGCTCCCTCTGCTTTCTGCCGTGCACGGTATGTTCCGAGCCGGCATGTGTATGCGTTGTTTGACGTGTACCGGGTACAGCCTGCCGCGGTCAAACCCTTGCGTACGCTTTTTCACGCCAAATCAAACCATCTGCATTGCTTGCAGGTGTTGCGTTTGGATATTCTTTGTGTTTGTGATAGTAATAGAAATATAACACAAAAGAATAAAAAGTTATGATTTTATTCTTAAATAAGGAAAGACCTGTGCAGAAGATAGAGGCATTTGACGCTGCGGGGTGGTGGTCTGTCGGAAGCAGTAGGCGCGCTAAAGCCAGCCCTGCTCACCAGGCTGTACGAGCAAGCCGCAGCTGAGTCTGCATAGCGCTTTTGCTGCAGGTCGGCAGCTGCCGGGGAGATGGCTGGGTCTCTGGCGAAGGGATTTGGTCCGCTTGAGCATGAGCAGTTTCCGGCAGCGGGCACGGCTGCTGCCGTTAGAAGGCTATCCTGCGGCGCAGACGGATGAGCTTTGCAGCAGCAGCTGCAGGCGCCGGGGCCGCAACAGCACTCAGCCGATGCCGCTTTCTGCTGCAGCAAACCTGCGGGCATGAGCAGCGCTGAAATCAACAACGCTTTGTAAATGATCCTGATTGCCATATGCGTATTGACATCGGAATTTTTTTTGACTACTTTAATTTATATACCCCGGGGGGGTATGTCTGTCAAGGGACAAAAAAGAGCGTGCGGTCATGATAAATCAGGCGGTCAAAAAAGAGGCGCTGACGCGTCTCAGG
>Ga0209697_10008001_pt1 | contig 12143 bp, 11 predicted proteins | sample AliMusrvi5mmetaG_FD_184115 | JGI IMG/M metagenome (GOLD analysis project Ga0209697, IMG submission 184115) | Freshwater lake bacterial and archeal communities from Alinen Mustajarvi, Finland, to study Microbial Dark Matter (Phase II) - Alinen... | ecosystem: Environmental > Aquatic > Freshwater... | reverse complement strand
GTGTAGCAGGATGCCGATGCGCAGCGGGCGTTTCCGACTGCTGGTCTTGCCGGTCGTGTGGCGGCTGCGGCCATCCTGGCTCAGGGCGACGAGGCCTTCCGTTGCCACCAACCGGAGGGCTGCGACCAGGGTGTTTTTGGCTACGCCGAGTTCGGCGGCAAGGCGGATCACTCCAGGCAGTTGTCCCTGCCAATGCCCTTCCCGCAAGCCCTCCCGCAAGTGTGCGGCGATTTGTTCGACCAGGGACAGATGGCGGAATGTTTGCATGGCTGCATGTGTCAAATCCTGACCCATGAGCCAAGAAAAATGTTTTCGACATGCCTGCGGCGATAGGTCATTTACCGAGTCGCCGTGTCCCGATGACATGCGCCCGTTTCATCCCATCAAAACCACCGACTTTGTGAAATCATGAAACTCCAGGTCCCCATCGTCTCCTTCGCCACGCATCGCTCGCCGCACGCGGCCTGGCAGGCTGATCATTCGCGGAACCCAAGCCAACCTTTTCGTTAAGGGTTGGGATAGCATCAACGGCGGCGTGCTGGAAATCGCCGACAACGGTGGAACTCCGGGCACAGTCGCCAACAAGAGCGGCAGTTTTAATCTACAAATCGCCTCCGGTGCGACGTTGTATTGGAACAGCAGCGCCAGCCAGACGATGGGCACGCTCATCTCCATGGGTGGTGGCGTGACCGTGAACAAGGGCACGCTGACGCTCACCGCCGCGAACACCTACACCGGCAATACCACCCTCACCGGCGGCACGCTCAATCTCGGTGGTGACTCGAGTACCGGTTCGATCAGTTCCAGCAGCGCCCTCGTGTGCGGCGGCGGGACCTTGAGTTTCACCAGGACGGGCACCAATACGCAGACCTTCGCCAGCACCGCCGTCAAGGTCGGTGCGTCGGTGGTCAATACCACGGTGAGCACCGACACCATAGCTCTGAACGCCATCACGCGCAGCGTCGGTGGCACGGTCGATTTCGGTGCCACCGGCACCATTACCACCACCACCGCCAATACTCAAACCGGCATCCTCGGCCCTTGGGCCACCGTCGGCGGATCGAACTGGGCCAATAGTGCCGGCACGGGCACCGTGGCAGGGAACATCACCGCACTGTCGTCCTACACTGACTAACAGCGGCACGACGTCCGTTTCTAGCGGAGTTCTGCTCGTCAACAATACCAGCGGGTCCGGCACGGGCAGCGGCACCGTGAACGTCACCGGCGGCAAACTTGGCGGCACCGGCACCGTGGGTGGCAACACCACCATCAACTCGGGCGCTATCCATGCGCCGACCGCGCAGGTTACCGGCAGCCACCAGACATTTTCCAACAGTCTAACATATAGCTCCGGCTCGATTTTCGAGTGGGACCTGAGCGCCGGCACGGTGGACACCAACGGCACCGCCCCGGATCAAGGAAGCTATGGGCAGGTGCTTGCGAGTGGCGCATCCGGCGCGGTGAGCGGCAGCGCGATCTTCCGGGTGGTGCTGGGTTCCTCCAGTTCATTTGCGGATGCCTTCTGGAACACCAACAAGAGCTGGGACAACATCTTCACCGGCACGGGTGCCCCGGCTTTATTGACGTCCCTGTTTGGCACCACCTTTGATGCCTCCGGCGGCGTGGCCTCGAACGGCACGGTCGCGGGCCAAGGGCAGTTCTCGTATAGCGGGACCACGCTCAATTGGACCGCCTTCACCGCGGTGCCCGAGCCGACCAGCGCGCTGGCCGGCTTGTTGTTAGGCGCGGGTTTGCTGCGGCGCAGCCGCCAACGGGTAGGGACAAGCGGCCCCGCTTGTCCGTGATTTCCCGCCGGTGAAACATCTGATAGAAAGTCCATGAGCCGTTCATCATCACCTTCCGAACGGGCGGACGAGTGGGCGCGGCGGGGCCGCCACGCCCTACCTGGCACACAGATTTTCCGGAGTTAATGGGTTTTCTCCGGGTATAGGGGTCGCCGTCCAGGCAGGCGGCGGCCCCGCTTCATTTTTGGGAATCCACTTGACACTGGCTGTTCATGATACATTTTCATGTCCATGAACACGGTCACAACAGCAGATTTGCGCAACCATTTCCGGCGGGTTTCCTCGTGGCTCGACAATGGTGAAGCGGTGGAAATTTTAAAACGCGGCAAGCCCTACGCGCGGTTGTTGCCCATCACCCGGGAAGCCGCCACGGCCAGCCGCGTGGATTTTGCGGCGCAGCGGCGGGACATCTGGAAGGGGAGGAAATTCAGTGCGACCGAAGTCGCCGCCATGCATGCGGCCGAACTTGAGGGGGAGTCATAAATGCGCTGTTTTGCGGACACCTCATTTTTGTGCGCCTTGTATCGGGAGCAAGACAATTCGGTGCGGGCGGATGCCTTCATGACCCGCCTCAAAGGGGAAGTGGTTGTGTCATCACTTGTGTTGTGGGAGTTCCGCCAGTCGGCGCGTTTCCAAGTGTTCCGGCATGGCAAGGATCGTACCCAAGGATTTGCGAAGAGCGAGGCTGAACGAATGATGGCGGTCCTGGCAACCAACCTGAATGCTGGTGGTTTGGTGATGGCAGCGGTGGAATGGCCGGATGTCCATAGTCTCGCTGAGCAACTGTCCGCCAAACACACGATGGCGGATGGTAATCGTCCGCTGGACATCCTGCATGTGGCGACCGCCAAGCACCTGAAGTTGAGCCAATTTCTCAGCTTTGATCAAACTCAGACCAAACTCGCCAAGTCCGAATCCATGCAGGTGCCACTGTGACGCGGACCGCTCACCCCGGTGGCCTCCGCCAGGTTCGCGAACTCCTCCACAGCGGATGACCACCGCGAACCTGGTGGACGGAGATGGACTCTCTTCCATCCACAATCTACGATCCAAGAAGAAGTTTGTAGAGAAGAACAGGGCATGAGTCCCGACAGAAGGATTACGCGAACAGAAATGCTGTTTCCAGACCATGGGCATCCATACTCTCCACTGGGCTGCTTTGCTCCGAGGCAACCATGATGCCTGCAACCACCAAGATCACGGTCGTGATTCCGAATTTGCCGCAAGATCTCCCCGCCACCTTCCGTATAATGCTTGAAACCGTTCTAACAACCAGCCCGCCATGAAACGAAGATTCCTGTTCACTGCCGTCGCCCTTGTGCTGAGCTTGGGCGCCACCGCCCAGACCCCGCAACCCGCCGCGCCCGCCACTCCGGTAACCCCGCCCGCCGCGCCTAACAAGAAGGCGCCCGCGCCCAAGGACAACAGCAAACTGCCGGTCATCGACGGGGCCAAGCTCGCCAAGATGGAAGAGGCGGTGCCCGCCAAGGCGAGCGCCACGCCCAAGAAACCGCGCAAAGTCCTGGTATTCTGGCGCTGCGAGGGGTTTTTCCATGCCGGTGGCATTGCCGGCGGCAACAAGGCGATCGAACTGATGGGGACCAAGACCGGCGCCTACACTGCGGATTTCAGTCGCGAGTATGCATCGCTGGAGGCCGCGAACCTGGCGAAATACGATGTCCTGGTATTCAACAACACCACCCAACTCGACAATTTCGAGTGGGGACTAACAGATACGCACAAACAGAACATCCTCGCCTTCGTGCGCGGCGGCAAGGGCATCGTCGGCATCCATTCCACCACCGATAACTTCTACAAGTGGCCGGAAGGCCAGAAAATGTTAGGAGGTTTGTTCTGCGGTCATCCGTGGCCCGCCAACGGCACCTGGGCATTCAAGCTGGACGATCCGGACCACCCGCTGAACAAGGCGTTCGGCGGCCAGGGCTTCAAACTCAAGGACGAGATCTATCAATTCAAGGAACCGTACAGCCGCACCAACCTGCGCGAGTTGCTGAGCATCGACCTGCAGGACGCGGCCACCGGCGAGCGGGGCAAGAAGGGTGCCCGCAAGGATGGCGATTATGCCGTTTCGTGGATCCGCAAGGAGGGCGCTGGACGGGTCTTCTATTGTTCGCTTGGCCACGACATGAATATTTTCCAGGAGCCTGCCATCCTGCGGTTCTATCTGGACGGCATCCAGTACGCGCTCGGCGACCTCGCATGCGACGACAAGCCGAAACAGTAACACCAATGCAAACCACCCGCCGTCAGTTCATCCAAAGCCTCGCGCCAATGGCCGGGGTGCTCGTCGCACCGAACATCCTGCGCGCCGCCAACCTCAACGGCCGCCTGCAACACGCCTGCATCGGCGTGGGCGGGATGATGGGCTTCAACGATTTCCAGAACTTCAAACAGCATGCCCGGACCGATATCGTCGCCATCTGCGATGTGGATGCCGGCAATCTGGAGCGGGCGCTCAAGGAAGTTCCGAATGCCCGGCCCTACCGCGATTGGCGCGAGATGTTGGCAAAGGAGGGCGGCAGGATCGACTCGGTCAACGCCACGGTCCCCGACCACATGCACGCCGTCATTTGTTATTCGGCGATGAAGGCGGGCAAGCACGTGTATTGCCAGAAGCCGATGTGCCACGATGTGGCGGAGATCCGGGCATTGACCCGCGTGGCCGCGGAAATGAACGTGAAGACCCAGTTGGGCAACCAGCATTCGTCGGGGGCGGGTGACCGCATGGCCGTGGAGTATATCAAAGCCGGCGCGATCGGGAGAATCAAACATGTCTATCTCTGTTCTAACAGAACATCCGGGATGGATTACCGCTTGAGCGATCCCAAACCGGCGCAGGCCCCCGTGCCGGCGGGGTTGGATTGGGATTTGTGGCTGGGGACGGCGCCCGCGCGGCCATATGCGCCCGTGGTCTATCATCCCAGCAAATGGCGCACATGGTTGGATTTCGGCACCGGGTGGAGTGGCGACATCGGTTGCCACATCTTCAGCACGCCGTGGAAAGGACTTGGACTCAAGGCACCCGTCAGCATTCACGCCCGGGTGAACAAGAGCTGGATGGAAGCGCCCGAAGTGCGTGCCCAATTGTGGCCCCGTGCCAACCACATCACCTGGGAGTTTCCAGGCAATGATCTGACGGTGGCCGGCCAGCCGTTGCTTGTGGAATGGTTCGATGGGGTGGAACCGGATTTCTATATTCCCGAGGAATTCCGCAAACTCTATCAGGGTGCGAAATTCCCCGAAGAAGCCGCGCTGTTCATCGGCGAGGACGGCGCGCTGCTGTTGCCGCACACCAGTGGGCCGCAACTTCTGCCAAAGGAAAAGTTCGCCGCCACGGCCCGCCCGCAGGTCAAGGGCGAAAACCACTACCACAATTTCGCCAACAGCATCCTGGACAACACGCGTAGTGAGTCGCCGTTCGACATCTCCGGCCCCATGTCCGAGGCGGTCATTCTCGGCACTGTGGCGGTCCGCACACCCGGAGTCAGACTCGAATGGGATGCCCAGGCGCTCAAAGTCACCAACTCGACCACGGCGGACGCCCTGCTGCGCCGGACCTATCGGGACGGCTGGCGAATCGCCGGTTTGGGGTGACCCTCTAACCCGGCGGTAGGGTCGGACGGCCTCGGCCGACCCACTGGTCCGCCCGCACGGGCGGTGCGGATGTGCGGAGCAGGAACCGCACATGGCACCTCGCCTTCTGGGCAAAGTGGGACAAGCGAGGCCGCTTGTCCCTACCATTTGGCGGTAGGGTCGGACGGCCTCGGCCGACCCACTGGTCCGCCCGCACGGGCGGTGCGGGGCGAATCCGCCTTGCCGCAGGGTGCGCTTCGTGCTTGGCTGCGCGCGACATGAAAATTCTCGTTGCTTATTCCGGTGGTCTTGACACATCCGTTCTGCTGCTCTGGCTCAAACAAAAATACGACGCCGAAATCATCGCCTACTGCGCCAATATCGGCCAAGGCGAGGAGTTGGACGGGTTGGAAGCCAAGGCGCTCTCCACCGGTGCCTCCAAGTGTTTCATCGGCGACCTCAAGGAGGACTTCGCCGCCAATTTTATCTATCCGATCGTCCAGGCCAATGCCGTGTACGAGGGCCGCTATTTGTTAGGCACGTCGATCGCCCGGCCATGCATCACCCAGGGCATGATGACCGTAGCGCTGGCCGAAGGCGCGGACGCCATCGCCCACGGTGCCACCGGCAAGGGCAACGACCAGGTCCGCTTCGAGTTGTCCGCCGCGGCGCTCGCGCCCAATGTGAAATGCATCGCCCCGTGGCGCGACCCGTCGTTCCGCGCCCAGTTTCCCGGCCGCTCGGAAATGATCGCCTTTGCCGAGGCTAACAGGATTCCGGTCAAGGCTTCGATGAAGAAGCCCTATTCGATGGACCGCAATCTGCTGCACATATCCTTTGAGGCCGGCACCATGGAAGACCCGTGGTATGACGCCACCACTCCGGCCGACCGCGACATGTATGTGTTGTCGGTTTCACCGGAAGACGCGCCCGACCGTCCCGAGCATGTCGAAATCCTCTTTGAAAAAGGCAACGCCATCGGCGTCAAACATCAGAACCTCGACGCCATCCTCGCCGAATTGGGCGACGTCAAACCCACCGGTCAACAGGATGGCTATGCCGTTCTAACACCCTACGGCGTGTTGCGCGCGCTCAACCTGTTAGGCGGTCGCAACGGCATCGGCCGGATTGATATTGTCGAAAACCGTTTCGTCGGCATGAAGTCGCGCGGCATTTACGAAACGCCCGGCGGTACCATCCTGCATGCCGCGCACCGTGATCTGGAAACGCTCGTGGTGGACCGTGAGGCAATGCACATCCGCGACAGCCTGATCCCGAAATACGCGCAGCTCGTCTATAACGGATTCTGGTTCGCCCCCGAGCGTGAGGCGATCCAGGCGCTGGTCACCCAAACCCAGAAAACCGTCACCGGAGAAGTGCGCCTCAAGCTCTATAAAGGCAATGTCATGCAAGCCGGCCGCCGCTCGCCCTATAGTTTGTATTCCGAAGCGGTCGCCACCATGGAAGGCGGCCAGGAACAAGCGTACAACCAGGACGACGCCACCGGTTTCATCGCCCTCAACGCGTTGCGTCTCAAGGCGACCGCAAGGCAGAAGAAATGATGGTTTCCCATGGACCTGCCCGATGTCATCAGCCATGTTCTGTCAAAACCTGGGACGGAGGAAACCCAACCCTTCGGTCCGGACACCTTGGTGTACAAAGTGGGCGGCAAGATGTTCGCGCTCACGACGCCCGATGATTTCCCCGCTGCCGTCAATCTGAAGTGCGATCCCGAGCGGGCGCTTGAACTGCGGGACCAATACGATGCCATCACGCCCGGTTACCACATGAACAAGCGACATTGGAACACGCTGATCCTCGACGGATCCGTGCCCGGCAAGCTCATCCGGGAACTCATCGATCATTCCTATGATCTGGTGGTCGCGGGCTTGCCCAAGGGAGACCGCTTGGCGCTCATGGAGGATGGGCGTCCCACCCACCCACCATGCAATTTGGCAACCGAATCCTCCCGGGCATGACCGAACCCCTCCGCATGAGACCTGGAACCAACTTGCCAACAACTCACCTTCAACGTGTTATGAAAAAGTTGATTCCGTGACAGACAGCGGGCGCGGATTGCGCTATGGATATATCGATGTCCGGCGACGACGAGGAAAAAGACGAGGACCGTGACACGGTTTTGACGCAGGCCTATGCGAAGACCCGCAAGAGCCTGATCGCGCGTTTGGACAATTGGGAGGACCAGCGGACCTGGGACGAGTTCTATCAGACGTACTGGCGCTTGATTTATTCAGTGGCGGTCAAGGCCGGGTTGCGGCAGGATGAGGCGTTTGATTGTGTGCAGGAAACGATTTTGTCGATCGCCAAGCAGAGCAAGAAGAAGCTCTACGATCCGGAGCAGGGGTCGTTCAAGACGTGGCTGATGAACATGACGCGGTGGCGGATCAACGACCAGTTCCGCAAACGCAAAAAAGACACCGCCATGATCACCGGCGAGTGGGAAAACGACCGCAAAACCGCCGTGATCGACCGCGTCGAGGACCCCGCCGGCGACGTGCTCTCGCGTCTCTGGAACACCGAGTGGAAAAAAAACGTGGCCGATGCCGCGCTGGCCCGCGTCAAAGCCCAGGTCTCGCCCAAACAATACCAGATTTTCGATTGCTACGTCATCAAACAATGGGACGCTTCCAAGGTGCAGAAACAACTCAACGTGAGCATGGCTCAGGTTTATCTGGCCAAACACCGGGTGGGGGCCGTGCTCAAACGCGAGTTGGCCAAACTCGAAGATCAAGACCATGCTGGTTAGAACCCGTCCGCATCCCGTCATTCCCGACCACGAGGTTCTGCGGAAAATCGGCGGCGGTGCTTACGGTGAGGTGTGGCTTGCCCGCGGTGTGACCGGTGCCCTGCGCGCCGTCAAGGTGGTTTACCGCGAGGACTTCGAGGATGCCCGCGGGTTCGAACGCGAGTTCGAGGGCATCCTGAAATTCGAGCCGATGTCGCGCGACCATCCGGCTTTGGTCAACATCCTGCACGTCGGTCGCAGCCCCGACAACGTTTCGTTCTATTATTATGTGATGGAACTCGGCGACGATGTCAGGACCGGCCGCGACATCAACCCGATCGAATACGAACCCCGCACATTGCGTGCCGATCACCAACAGGCAACCGGCGTTCCATGGAAAATCGCCGATTGCATTGACGTGGGCCTGCGCCTCGCCGAGGCGCTTCACCACCTTCACGAGGGCGGCCTGGCACACCGCGACGTGAAACCGTCCAATGTCATCTTCGTTGGCGGCAAGGCGAAGCTTGCGGATATCGGGCTGGTGGCCGCACGCGGCCAGCGCACGTTCGTCGGCACCGAAGGCTTCGTGCCGCCGGAAGGACCGGGATCCGCCCAGGCCGATGTCTATAGCCTCGGCAAGGTCCTCTATGAAATCGCCACCGGCAAGGACCGGATGAATTTCCCCGAACTGCCCGACGAAATGCCGTCCGGCACCGAGCGCAAACGCTGGCTGGAACTTAACCGCATCATCTGCGAAGTCTGCGAACCAAGGATTTCCAAACGCAAAATCTCCACTGCTGCGGAACTCTCCGAATCGCTCAGGCGCATTCAACACGGCAAGCGCCACCGCCGCAGCGGACTCGCGGTCACCCTCACCACCCTCATCCTCACCGCCTTCGCTGGCTGGGCCTGGTGGGAGGTCGTCAAAGACACGGAGTGGGCGAAACGCTGGACGTCCTCCCTGGGAATCCCGCAACCCAGCATCGGCAAATTCCGGGTTTTCAGCAGCCCCCAGGATGCCGATGTCAAAGATGCCAACGGCGTGCTGGTCGGCACCACGCCCACCCCCGTCCTCATCGCCAAGGTGGGCGAGGAGCTGTCTTTCACCCTATCAAAACCCGGTTATCTCCCGTTGGAGATCCACGGGCGCCTGCCCCCCGCCTCCATGACCGAGCCTCAGGCGTTATTCGGACAATTGCAGGTCTTTTGCCCGCCCCAGCCGGGCGATCCATGGGTGGATCATTTGGGCAGCACCTATCAGCCGGTCGAGGATCACCACGTCAGCACCAACTACGTGACCAAGGACGTTTGGTCCCAATACGCTAAGGCGGCCAAAATCGCCGATCAGGCGGTGGAATTCCTCAGGTTTTCCCAAAACGAACAGGACACGGATGTGGTGCTCACCAAAAACGACACTGCGGACGCATTCTGCCGGTGGTTGAGTGCCGGTGGTGTCAAGGAAGGGTTCCTCACCCCCGATCATGAAGTCCGGCCACTTCGGGACACCGACTTCGACCAACCGGCCATGAGCGAGCGCGCCCGCAAGAACGGGCTGAAGCCGTTCCATGTGCGGATCCGCCAGATTGTCTATGGCCAACTCCTGCTCACCAGCAATCCCCCGGGTGCTGAAGTCTATGTGAACGGACATCTGATCGGTTCCACCGAGGCGGCGCTGCTGGTTCCCAAAGTCAAACCCGGCCAGAACCAGATCCTGCTGATCCTCGAAGGATACAAACCTTTCCAGAAGAAGATCCCGATAAACGAAGGGCAGACTGTCGAGGAAAACGTGACGTTGGAAAAAAACAAGAGCGTGGTGATCGGGCGCGCTTGGGAAAACGGCATCCGCATGCGCTTTGCCCCGGTAGGCCAGGATTTGATGGCATCCATTTGGGAAACCCGTGTCTGCGATTACACGCTCTTCGTCAAGGAATCCGGCCATGCCGCGCCCCATCCACCGAAGTTCCTCCAGGAACCCGATCATCCGGTGGTCAATGTGTCGCGCGATGACGCGCAGGCGTTCTGCGCCTGGCTCACCACCCGCGAACGCAAGGCCGAACTCATTTCCCAGTCCCATGTGTACCGCCTGCCCAGTGACCTCGAATGGAGCCTCATGGCGGGTCTCCAGGAAGAGGAAGGCACCAGCCCAAGTTGGCGCGATGACCACAAACAACGGATCTATCCCTGGGGCCCAAACTGGCCGGACGGAGAAAAAGTCGGCAACTTCGCCGACATGGCGTTGGCCGACATGCCTGACGTCCCCGGCGACCGCACCATTGCCGGCTACGACGACGGTTTCCCCTACACCGCTCCGGTCGGATCGTTCCCGCCTAACAACCTCGGCATTTTCGATCTCAGCGGCAATGTCCAGGAATGGGTCGAGGACGAATACTCGAAACTCGGCCCCAGCGTGCTCGGCGTGCTGCGCGGCGGCGGCTGGAATACCTATCAGACCGAAAACCTCATCACCGGATCCAGAAACGCCGTCCCTCCCACCTATCAGGATTCGATGTACGGCTTCCGCGTGGTGCTGGCCAAGGTCCCGCCCAAATCCGATTGAATGGCCCTATCTAACGGTCCGCCAGCGGCACGTCGCAGAACGTGAGCGCGGCGATGCCGTTCTTGCCGTAGATGAGGTCATTTTGGTTCCACGAGGTTTCCTTCAGATAGGTGATTCTCGTTGCGGTGGAGGGTTCCTTCAACTTGAGGGTGATGATGTTGCCGCTCACGGTGCCGGAGTCGATCTTGTCCTTTTGGCCATCCAGATAGAACTGGCCGGCCAGGGAATCCAGCCAGATGACCGGTTGGTCGAACTCCAGAGTGATCGTGTCTTTCCTGGCGCCGGCATAACTTGCCATTTTGATATCGGGCGGACTGATGGACCCGGCGGGCTTCTTGCCGTAGATGTCACGCTCGATCAGCGGTTGGATGAGGCGCGCGAATTCCGCCCAGCCGGCGAGCGGGTAATGGCAGCCGCCGGGCGGTTTGATCCCGAGGGTGGACATGACACCCATGTTAGAATAGAGCCGCGGCAGGCTCCGTTGGATCTCGCGGATCATGTCGCCACCGCCACTGGCGCCTCCCATGCTGCATGCATTGGGCCAGATCTGGAAGACATAGTAATGTTGCAGATTGGGGAAATCCTGTTTCCACGCAGCGGACAAGGAGATGAAATATTCCTGATAGGATTTCCAATCGAAGTCGCCGGTGGGTGAGGCCGAGCCCTGGTTGTTCTCGCCTTGGTGCCAGAGCACGGCGCGGATGCCGTGAGTCAGTTTGGCCTGCCGCACCCGCCACAACGCGCGGCCGTAGATTGTTGTTAGATCCATTGGCTCGGCATCATTGCGCTGGTGTTGGTCGATGCGCGTTCCGCCGACGGCACCATTGATGAAACAAACCGGGATCTTCTCGCTTGCGACCAGGCGTTTGGCCAGTTCCATGCCCCAGTATCCGAGTTGCGCATTGCCGGTTTTGCCGGCCTTCCACACCGGATTGCACCACAGGTTCGGCGGTGTGTCCGTCGGTTTTGCCGGCGCTTGGGCATAACTGCGGATCCACTCGCTGGTTTCCAGCGGTGATTCCTCGCGGGTATCGGTGGCCAAGGCGTTGGACTGCCCCTGGATCAGATAGGCGTCGCCGCAGACCAGGTTGGTCACCGTGCGCAGGATCGTTTCGGCTCCGCCGGTTTTGGTTCCGAACTCGACCTTGTATTTGACGAGTCCCGGTTTGAGTTTCACGGTGAAGGCATACGATTTGTCAGGACCGGGTTTGGCGCTTTCACCCTTGTAGGGTTTGTCGTCCGCATAGACCTTGAGGAAGACCGAATCGGCCTGGTCCGTTAGAACGCCGTTGTAATAGAGCGTGCCCTCGTTCTTGTCGTCGCGGGCGTAGAACTGGTTGTCTTCGGGTTGTTCATCCTTGGCGGGAACGCGCTCGATCCACGGGTCCTGTTTGGGTTCGGTGACCGCAATCTCGATGATTTGGATGCTAGGATTGCCACC
>Ga0209697_10007999_pt1 | contig 12144 bp, 14 predicted proteins | sample AliMusrvi5mmetaG_FD_184115 | JGI IMG/M metagenome (GOLD analysis project Ga0209697, IMG submission 184115) | Freshwater lake bacterial and archeal communities from Alinen Mustajarvi, Finland, to study Microbial Dark Matter (Phase II) - Alinen... | ecosystem: Environmental > Aquatic > Freshwater... | reverse complement strand
TGTATGCTGAAACGGTTTCGGATACTGAGTGACCGGTACAGGAACAGAAGGCGTCGATTCGGATTGCGGTTCAATCTGATTGCTGGGATATACAATTATGAGCTGTGTGACTTTTGAAAGAGGTCTATTAAAAAAATTAGTGAATTAGTGCTACTATATCGCTATTTTCACTAAACTTTTCCATTTTTTCACATTTTAATATCTCCAACTATTCAATATTCGTCCCAATAGACAAGAGAAATTTCGCTACTATCCGTTCCGCGTCGGCAGCGTTTTTGGATTCCATAAGCCTGGCACGCAGAGGTTTAGCGCCAGAGAAGCCAGTCGCATACGCGCGATAATGCTTGCGCATCACTTCGAAGCGGTGACCTTCGCCGTAGAACTGTTCGAAGAGTTTCGAATGCTCGACGAGTACGAGGAGTTTCTCCTCTACTGTAATATTTTTCTTGCGTGCATTGAACACCCACGGGTTGCCGAGCGTCGCCCGACCAAGCATCACTCCATCCACACCGGTTTCTTTCGCCTTCACACGGCCGTCGGCCAGGTCTACCACATCGCCATTCCCGATGATAAGTACCCCGGTTCCCTTCGCGATCTCGACCGCGCGGGCTATACGATCCCAGCGTGCCGGCACGAGCGACATTTCCTTGCGCGTCCGTGCATGCACGGTTATGGCGGCAGGCGATACGGAGAGGAGTTCGGGTATCCAGGTTTCGAGCTCGTCTTGGTTCCATCCTATTCGTGTCTTCACCGATACCGGAATCGGCCGGTGATGCGAAGCGACGCCTTCTTTTGCCGCGATAAGAATTTCCTTGGCAAGCGTCGGATCTTTTATCAGTGCCGCGCCCGCCCCTTGCTTGTTAACCGTCTTATCGGGGCATCCCATATTGATATCCACCCCGTCGAATCCGAGGTCCGCGATCAGATACGCCGCCTGACGAATCTTCTCGGGAGATGCGGAAAAAAGCTGCGCAACGACGGGCCGTTCCGTTTCCCCGTCGTATTCGAGCTTCGGCAGAAGGGCTTTCAACCCGTCCGGATGCATTAATCCGTCCGCGGACACGAATTCGGTCCACATCACATCCGGCTTGCCGTGCCGCGCGAGCATGGTCCGGAACGGAAAATCCGTCACGTCGTCCATCGGTGCCAACGCGAAAAACGGCCTTTTCAGTTGTTTCCAGAAATTCGTTTCCATGAGGGAATCGTAGCGAGCCAGTGAGAAAGTTGCAAGACAGGCATCATGCTCCCCTGCCCGCCCCAACGGGGTCCCTTCGGGAAGGGAGCTGTCCGGTACTCGGGATTGAGGGGTGGGAGAAGATACTTGCACTCGATTAACATCATGCGTTCAGTTCCTGCTCCCGTTCAAAGTCCATCACCGCGTCCGCAATCGTTTTCTTGACGACTTCCCACGAAATATCGCGTAGCATCATCGGCATCGGCTCTCCTTCGGCGTCTTCGAAAAAGACCAGGCTTTTCAGGATATGAAGCGTATTGAATCCGATGCCCTCGAATTTGTGTTCAAAAAAACCGAGGATCTCTTGAAGCGTGTATTTTTCCAAAAGGACGAAAAGATCGACGAAGTCCTTCCGGCTCCCGCGGGAAGCGATCGCGTCGATTTTCATCGCGGCAATATCCCGTTCATCAGCGAGTTTCACTCCCTCGAAACCGACCGCATCAAAAAGCATCCGATACTGATATCGAAGAAAACTCACTTTCACGCCGTCAAACGTGATATGAAGCGTCCCGGCATCCTCCCCGACGACGACCAGTTCACCCGCTTTCGAAAGCACCAGACGGATATCCGACGGTCGAAAATCCTCCGATGAGAAAAAGTCGAGGTCGATAGATCGGCGATGACCAAGTTCTATCGCGAGCGCCGTTCCACCGGCGAGACAGAATGAATCAAGAAATCCGGGAACGACCCCCGCCACGCCGGAGCCGTGGCGAAGGTTGGTCAGCGTATCGAGAACGCGCTTTGTCCCTGGGTCGATCGTTTCGGGGTACATAGTTCTTCGTCTGAAAGATGAAAATATTTTTTCCAAAAGTTGCACGATTTCGCATCAAGTCCGTCCGCGGAAAGCAGGAACAGGTTCTTGAGAACGTCGGCCCCATATTCCTTCCGTGACCAGGCAAGATCTTCCAGATCGCCCATGCCGAAAATCCGCTTCATAATAAAATCACGATGTTTTTGAACATCCAATTCTTGCACGTCGACATCCCAGAACAATGATTTTTTTTCCAGCGTTTCCATGTCTGTATTGTAGCATGATAAAGCCAAAAATACAAGATACTTTCTCCAAGAATCATTGCCTCCGGAACGGAAAATCCATTACCTCGTCACCCTCGCCAGCTCGAAAAACTGCCTTTTCGGTTGTTTCCAAAAATTCGTTTCCATGAGGGAATGGCATCGTTCCAGAAAGAAAGAGGCAAACGAAGAAGAATGGCAACGTAAACGGCGGTAAGTCGTAAGGAAAGAAATCCGATGTACAAAGAGTCAAAACCACATTCATTGGCCCGTTTCCTCGTCAATACCTTTGCATCACTTCTTCGGGTGTTTGGTACCCGATTCCCATGTGTATCCGTTCCCCGTTGTAGTATGGGAGATACTTCGAAATCGCTTTTCGGAGTTTTGAAACGGAACGAGGCACATAGTCCAGACATTCCTCCTGTATCGTCCGGTTGAACCGTTCCACATGCGCCTGATCATTCGAACGGCGGACCCTCGAATGTCGGTGCGATATGTCCCACCGTCCCAATACATGAGTGAATCCGATCGTGAACTCGGGCCCGTTGTCGGATTGGATCATCCGTATCTCAAACGGAGCCGATTCCCTGACCCTTTTCATGAACTCGACGCTCTTCTTCACCCCGATACGGTCCGTCGCCCAGGCGAAACTCCATCTCGAACACAGATCGATCGCCGTATATACGTAGACCCGTTCACCTATCGGGGATTGGAGGTGGATGGTATCGACCTCGACCAACGCCCCGGGAAACGAGGCTTCCGGACGTCTCGTGTAGTCGTGGGGTCGTTTCCAGGGAGAGCGTTTCTTCGTCAGACAGCACCGGTCCAGGGTCCGCTGTACCGAGGAGAGGGAAACCTTCACTCCCTCGCATTTCAATGCGTGATGCACCACCTGTCCGCACCGACCCCTCTCCAGTCGTTTGTCGATGATCTTCGAGACGATCTCGCGAGGCAACGCCAACGGATGGTGGTGTGGTTTGGATGAAAGAGTCGGTATCGGTCCCGCATTCCGATGCTCCGCCTTCTTTGCCCACCGGATGATGGTGGACTGGTCGTATCCGAAGTATCTGGCCACTTCCCGGGAGCTCTTTCCCGATCTCAGCATCTTCACGGCCTGCCAGCGTACCTTCGGGACATTCGGGTTCGAGGTGTATGCCATATCTTTGCATTAAACGAATCAGTCTAGCAGGTGATGCAAAGGTATTGAAACATTACGTGGCCTGGACATGACTCTACACATGTGTTAGAAAGTCTTGTTGTCGAAAAGTCGGCCACGCCCACCGCAAGGGATTTGCGGACCACACTTTAACAATCGGAGAACCCACATGCCAACAAACGAAGTTCCCGTAAGAGAATGCGCTTCAGAAGATGAATTCAGTCTTGAAGCGCTGGACAAATTGGTGCCGAATCTTGGTTCAAGCATTGAACGACTTATTGAGAAAATAGAAGATTACTACGACGTCAAAAATTCGGAAAAAACCATCATCGACGTATTAACCGCAGAAGGTCTCGCTATGGCCGACGTCTTCATCGATCGCGGGATTGAAAAAGGATATAATTTGAAGGTCGCATTTGAACGTATGTATTTTAACTGCATGCTGAGCGATCGATTAAGTGGCTGAAAGTAATTCACAAACAATGCCCTCATTCTTCAATGAATGAGGGCCGTTTTATTTCATTTTCGATGACCAAACAACTGACCGGCAAAAAATCAACTGTCCCGCGGCAAGCCGCGAGGTATCTCCCGAATTGTCATCCCGGACTTGATCCGGGATCCAGTTCCACCCTGTAGGACATATCCGCGGCAAGCCGCGAGGAATGGACCCTAAAAGAAATTCAATCCGATTCAATCATTACGATCTCCCGCTGTACTGTTCCGGTTATATGCATCGTCATCGTTTCGTCGATATAGAAATCGATCTCGCTCCGGGCGCCGAACATGCCAGGAATGTAGATGCCGGGTTCGATGGTATATCCGAGGTTCGTCTTCAAGGGTCCTTTGCCTTTCGGATTCAACCGCTCGAAACTCCCGTGTGGGGAACGGAAACCGATAGAGTGCCCCGTCCCATGCTGACTCGTATATCCGGACGCGGCCAGTATCCGTTCGGCCTCCTCATGCGACTCGAGCCCGGTTATGATCGCCCCCGACTTTAGGTGTTTCCGTATGAGCCGCGCGCACGCATCCCGTGACCGTACGACGATAGTGAAAATATCCTCGAAGCGCTTCGGGACGTTCTTTCCGTAATATCCCATCCACGTGATATCGGCGAACGGCGAGTTCGGCTCTTTGAATCTCGCCCACACGTCGATGAGGATCGGCGATTCGGGTTCGATTTTCTTGGAACGTTTCTTGGGGAAATAGTGGATGAACGCCGTATTCTCCCGGAATGCGACGATAGCCGGCTGATTGGATACGAGCCCGAAGTGCTCGTACCGCCCGAGTATGAATTTCTGGACCTCGTACTCGGTCACGTCCTTGTTTTGCGCTATATGATCGAACGCCTCAAGCACGATCGTATGAAGCAGCTTCACCGTTTGCTTATGCTTTTCGATTTGTTCAGGGGTCCAGGTCTTCCGGGAAGGATTTGTCGCTTTCGGATTCATACGTTTTTCCAGATAAATCTCAGAAACCGACGTTGCATGTCCGCGATCGCGTGATCGGTGATAATGACCGCGACCAGGTTCTCGAACGACACTAGCATAAGCCTATCCCCCGTTACCAGCAAGTCGGAGGCGAATTTCAGCTCCTCCGGCAATATCTTACTCCGGACAAACGTATCATAATTTCGCATTTTCAGACGATCGATCGCCGCACCGGACTTCTCGATAAGATTGTTGAGCTTGACCCCGTGTTTTTCGATGATACCGAGCAATTCATGATTCTCCTTCTTGGAAAACGTCGCGAAAAAATGTTCCGGAGTAAAAATCGAATAGACATCCTGATTCGTCTCGACGATTTCCCGATACGCTTCCAAAATCCGGTCCCTCCCCTCGTAGAACGTCACTTGCGGCTTGCGGAAGGATTTCAGATAGAGTGCCTCCAGTTCCGGAATCGCCACCTCGACGCCCGCTTTCCTATGTTCCAACTCACGTTTTTCCTTCTCAAACGAGGACAGGAGCTTTCGCGGATTAGCGGCTACATATTCCACGCGCTTCCCTTTCACGGTCTGATAGAGAAAATCCCGCTGCAGGAGCTCATCTAAGTACTGATAGAGGCTCGTCCGCTTGAGTCCGGACTTGCGCGCGATCGCCGAGACATTCCCCTTCCCGATCGCAAGCAACACGAGATAGACGGTTATCGCCTTCTCACTCAATCCTACCTTCAGAAGCTTCTTCTCCAGATTTTCCATGCGTACAACGTACTTCGATACCAATAAAGTGTCAATAGTTTCTGTCAGTTAAAATGAATCAAACATGATATGACTTTATAAACAAAGGATTATCCCATTTCACTGGCAAAAGACGACCAGTCATTCTGTCAGAATATGAAAATAGGGACGTATGCATAACATACGCCCTTTTTCTGCTTCAATCACAGATATGCCCGACTCGCAAGAAAGTTGCTCCATCCCGGATCCCTCACGGGGCAAAAGCCGTTCAGACACTCGAACATCTTTCCGGAGAATTTGTGTTGCAGTCTGACGGCTTCCTCGAATGATATATCACGGATATTGGCGATATTCACTTCGTATCCGCCATGAGCATCGAGAAGCACATTCCCGTCCGCCCCGATGTTGAGTCCAAAACGACATGTACCGCAGACCAACCGTCCGTTCGAATCGTGACAGAAGATGATCGACATATCACCCATCTCATTGATTTCCCAAATATTCGTATATCCTTTCGGGAGAAGAGCAATATTTCCTGCCGCGTGTCCGACATTCGCCAGAGGGGCGATACTGAAATGAAACCCCCTATCGTTACAGAATGCCTTTGCATTTCCGACTTCGTCCAGATTGTCAGACTGAAGTGTCCAGTGAATGCATGCCCTCCGGACGTCGTATTCGCTTTCACTCCATGACGTCTTACGGAATGTTTCGGCAATCAGATCGATCGCATTCATGACCGATTCGAAACTTCCCGGAAGTCCGTTATCGGATTCGTATTTTTCTTTCGACAGCGAATGCAGACTTACTACCAGCGCCACATTGAGGTCGCGCAATTCCTCTATTGTGTCACGGGAAAGGAAATGCCCGTTCGTGATAAGGGTCGTCCACAGGCCGAGTCCGGACGCATACCTGATGATCGGGAGCGTCTGATTTCCCGGAAGAAGAGGCTCCCCTTCTCCGGATATCTCGATCGCGAGACCGCCGAACCGTTTGAACTCTTCCAACAAACGGACATAATCCGGAAACAAAAGGAGATTCCGCAACCCGTCGATCCTGCTTCTGTATCGAAAGCACCCCCTGCAATTGGCATCACATCGACTGTCCTGGTTCAGGGACATAGAGGTGATGAACCGTTCATGAAGCGCATATCCCTTTACCTTCTCCCAAAACCACGGGCTAGCCGCCAATATCGATTTTTTCTGCTGTCTCATTTCTCCCCCATAGTTTGATTCTTAAGTTACGTTCGAGGAGAGAGTATCGTGTCCTTGGTATCGTCAAAGCTTTTCGAATATATTCGCGACTTTCTGCTTTATACAAAACGTCTTCCGAATTCCACACCAAAATATGTGACGGCCTGTGATGGCAGATTTCGGATACTGTTCCACCCCGACTTTCGACTTTTTTCCATTCCCATTGAACATTGAGATATAGATTATTAAGAATTGCTGTCCCCTACTTTCAGCTCTCCTTAATTCCCATTCCAACACGTTAACTCGTTAACCCGTGAACTCGTTAACTATTTAGATTGATTTACTAACTCCATGCCCTTTACATTTTCCTGTCTTCCTGCTTAAATAGGACTGAAATAGTCCATATTAGAGAAACTGGGATGAAAATCTCGAAAAAGGCGTATTACGGCCTCAGGGCGACGGTCAGTCTCGCGGAAGCGCAGGGGCCTGTTTCGGCGCACGAGCTTGCGGAGCGCGAACATATCCCCGAGGACTTCCTCGAAAAGATCCTCCAAAAACTCCGCAAAGCCGGCATCGTGGAGTCCACCAAGGGCGTCGAGGGAGGCTATACCCTCTCGCGAAAAGATGTCTCGGTCTGGGACATCCTCAAATCACTCGATGGACCCGTACGGACATTCTCCTCCCCCGGCGGCAAAGGCACCCTCCCCTGTGACTTCCCCTCTCACTGTCAGACGAACGACGTACTGCGGAAACTTGAGATTGAAATCGAAAAGACACTGTCGGGAATGACGATCAGTCAGCTCAACTCACAACGAACAACTCACCACTCACTACAAGAAATCAGAGAAAATAAGAATGGATTGCCACACCCCGCCCTCCGCGAAGAGCGGGACTCGCAATGACAAGTATTTGTTGTTTGTTATCAGTTGTAAGTTGTAGGTTGTAAGTTGTAGGTTGTAAGTTGTAAGTTGTAAGTTGTAAGTTGTCAGTCATACCATACCCTATGCTTTCCATAAAGAATCTCACTGCCGCAATCGGCGACAAGGAAATACTCCACGACATCTCGCTTCGTTTCGAACCGGGAAAGACGTACGTCGTCCTCGGACCGAACGGCTCGGGCAAATCGACTCTGTCGGCCACAATCATGGGTCGTCCAGACATCATTCTTTCCGAAAATTCTGAACTCACGTGGAACGGCGTGGACCTAAAGCCGTTGTCCGCGGACAAACGCGCAAAGCTCGGCATTTTCCTTTCCTTCCAGTCACCACTTCCGATTCACGGCGTCTCGGTCGAGGAGCTCCTCCGTGTCGCGCTCGACGAGAAGATGGATCCGGTCGCCCTCCACAAGGAACTGCGCGTGCTTGCCGAAGAAATCGGTCTCGCCGAGGAATTTCTTACGCGTTCCATTCACGACGGGTTCTCTGGAGGCGAACGCAAGAAGATCGAGGCGATCCAGGCCGCACTTCTCGCGCCGTCACTCGCGATTTTCGACGAGATCGATACCGGTACCGATACGGACGCTGTGAAGCGAATCGCCGAATTCCTGCACGCACACTTCCCAAAAGACGCGACGAGAATCTATATCACCCACTCACCTCGACTCATTGAGCTCATCAAACCTGACTCCGTCATCATTCTCAAGGACGGCAAAGTCGTGGCGGAAGGTGGGCACGATCTGGCGACCAAGACGATCGAGGAAGGGTTTAGCAACATTCACTCACAACCAACAACTCACAACTAACAACAGGGTACTGCATACACACTGGTGTCAATGCGTCCTATCGGTTGTCAGTAGTAAGTTGTAAGTTGTTTGTCTGATTTTGACTTTATGGACTTCCCTGACTCCGACAATTACAAATATGGATTTTCCGTACCGGAGCGGACGGTCAAAGGGACCGGGCGCGGTCTTTCGGCATCCGTCGTTCGGCAGATATCGGAAATCAAGGGCGAGCCGGAGTGGATGCTCGAATTCCGCCTCAAGGCCTTCGGGCTTTTTGAGACATCGTCGCGACCGAAGTGGGGTCCCGACCTCTCGGCACTCGACTACGATTCGATCACATACTACAAAAAATCGACCGAACAGGCTGTGAAAAGCTGGGACGACCTGCCGCCGGAAATTCGCGAAACGTACGACCGTATCGGCGTGCCCGAGGCGGAACGAGACTTCCTGGCCGGTGTCTCCGCGCAGTATGAAAGCGAAGTCGTCTACGAGAGCGTACAGAAGGAACTGACCAAACAGGGCGTCATCTTCTGTGACATGGACACCGCCGTGAAGAAATATCCTGACATCGTCCGGGAATATTTCGGCACGCTTGTCCCGGCTGCCGACAATTTTTCTTCGGCGCTCAATTCCGCCGCGTGGTCTGGCGGATCGTTCGTCCATATTCCGAAAGGCGTGAAGGTCACCCTTCCACTTCAGGCCTATTTCCGTATCAATTCCGAGGCGTTCGGCCAGTTCGAACGGACGCTCATCATCGCCGAGGAAGGAAGTTCCGTCCACTACCTCGAAGGCTGTACCGCGCCGATCTACCGGACCGATTCACTCCACTCCGCCGTCGTCGAGATCTTCGTCAAAAAGGGCGCCCAGGTCCGCTACACGACCGTTCAGAACTGGAGCGGCAACATCTACAACCTCGTCACCAAACGCGCCAAGGCAGAAGAAGATGCCCTTATGGAATGGGTTGACTGCAACCTTGGCTCCAAGGTCACGATGAAGTACCCTGCGGTCATCCTCGCCGGTCGCGGGGCACGGGGCGAGATGCTCTCGCTCGCACTCGCAGGCAAGGGACAGCATCAGGATACCGGCGCGCGCATGATCCACCTCGCTCCCGACACACGCTCGCGCATCGTTTCCAAATCGATTTCCAAAGACGGCGGACGATCGTCCTTTCGGGGAGATATCCGTGTCGCCAAGCACGCAACCGGCTGTTCCTCCTCGAGCGTCTGCGACGCGCTCATCCTCGACAAAGACTCGCGATCGGACACGTATCCGTCGCTCTCGTCGCATGCTTCAGACGCCAGACTCACACACGAGGCGACGGTCGAAAAAATCGGTGAGGAAAAGCTCTTCTATCTCGCCTCACGCGGACTTTCACCCCAGGAAGCGGGCGGCCTCCTGGTCAACGGGTTCATCGAACCGGTGGTGAAGAAAGTCCCGATGGAATACTCCCTCGAGCTCAACCGATTGATCAACCTAGAGATGGAAGGAAGTGTCGGATAAGAGAACCGACAACACACAACTGACAACTTACAACCAGAAAGTGGAGCATCCTGCTCCCCTTACAGAGGGGAGCTCCTGAGTCTTCGAGGGTGAGGGGTGGGAGAAAAACACTGATAATACATATGAAAGTCATCGATATCACAAATGATAAGGAAACGCTGTACCGGCTCGGCAAGAACGAGCACGCGGTTTTTCTAATGGAAAATCGCGATGAGAAAATCGTATTCGAACTTGCCGGAGAAAACGCTGCGGCTCATATTTTCGCGTTCTATTCCGGCACGGAAAACGACCGATTCACGCCGCGCATCACCCAGCGGCATCTCGCCCCGAACACTGTTTCTTCCGCTACCGTCCGCGCACGGCTCAACGGAGCATCAATGCTTGAATTCCGCGGGCTCGTCGAAATCACAAAAGGCGCCGACGGTTCCGTTGCGAAACAGGACTGCCGGGCGCTCCTCTTCTCTGCCGATGCCTCCGCTTCCACCAAGCCGGAGCTCGAGATCGATACCGACGACGTTACCTGCTCGCATGCCGCGGCCATCTCGCCCCCCGATTCCGACCAGATCCACTACCTTGCGACCCGTAGCATCTCTAGGGACAAAGCTGTCGCACTCATTGCCGACGGATTTTTCAAAGACGCGAAAGAGAGGATACACAAACTGACAACAGAAAACACGAAACCATTCAACTGATAACAAAATCGATCTCCACTTCTCCCTTTGGGAGAAGGTGCCTCGCCTCTCGCGAGAGGCGAGGCGGATGAGGGAGTTTCCATTATTTACCCATTCTATGCAGACTATCAAAAATCAATTCCCCATCTTCGATGCCCGACCGGGACTCGTCTATCTTGACTCTGCAGCGACGTCGCTTACGCCGAAATCGGTCATCGATGCCGTATCATCGTATTACAAGACGCTCTCAGCCAATGTAGGGCGCGGACTCTATGCGACCGCCGAAGAGACAACTACGCGATTCGAAGCCGTACGCGAGAAAACATCGCGATTTCTTGGTGCCGAAACCGATGAGATCGTTTTCACGCGCAATACAACCGAAGCAATCAATCTCCTCGCGTACGTGCTCGAAGACCGTATCGAACCCGAAGACAATATCGTCATCACCGCACTCGAACATCATTCCAATTTCCTCCCATGGAAGAGACTCGCTACAAGGCGTGGCGCGGAGCTCCGCATAGTCCCCTTCGAGCAAGACGGCTCGATCAACGAGGAAACGGCACGAAAATTTGTCGACTCCAAAACGAAGGTCTTCGCCTTCTCCGCCATATCAAACGTGTTCGGAACGCCGAATCCGGTCGCGGATCTCGTCCGGGCCGCGAAGAAGATCAATCCCGCGATACTGACCGTTGTCGATGCGGCTCAGGCGGCCGGACATTTTCCTGTCGATGTCCGTGATTGGAACTGCGATTTCCTTGCCTTCTCCGGACACAAGTGTTTCGGGCCGACCGGTGTCGGTGTACTCTATGGTAAACGAGCTTTGTTCTCTTCACCCCCCCCATATCAGGTCGGCGGAGGCATGGTGTTCGATTCGACCGCGGACGAACCGACCTACCTGGATGCTCCGAACCGTTTCGAGGCCGGAACGCCGGATATCGCTTCCGCCTTCGGTCTTGGTGCCGCGCTCGACTTCGTCGATCGGATTGGCATCGACGCCATCCACAAGCACGAAACCGACCTCGCGACGAAAGCGGTCTCGCGCCTCCGTGAAACGTTCGGATCGGATATCCGGATCCTCGGAACGACCGACTCACGGAACAGCGGGATCATCTCCTTCGCATTCGAAGGCGTCCATCCGCACGACATCGCGCAGATTCTCGGTGAACGCGATATCTGCATCCGGGCCGGCGAACACTGCGCCGCCCCGCTTCACCGCGCCCTTTCGCTTCCCGCCACGGCCAGAATCAGCTTCTCGGTATATAATACGGAGACCGACATTGATGCTCTCATCGAAGGACTCAAGGAAGCGGTCAAACTGTTTAGGCTATAATTCTCCGGGAATGACGCTGTCTTATGTTTAAATGTAAGAATTAACAGCGTTGTTTACAAAAATTGATTGAGCGGTTACGCTCAAAAGTCATAATTTTTGGAAACAATATGGTAATCCACAAGAAAACGAAATTGACACCGGATCAGAGAAAAGAGCTCG
>Ga0209697_10007993_pt1 | contig 12153 bp, 6 predicted proteins | sample AliMusrvi5mmetaG_FD_184115 | JGI IMG/M metagenome (GOLD analysis project Ga0209697, IMG submission 184115) | Freshwater lake bacterial and archeal communities from Alinen Mustajarvi, Finland, to study Microbial Dark Matter (Phase II) - Alinen... | ecosystem: Environmental > Aquatic > Freshwater... | reverse complement strand
ATTAAAATAGTCTATGAACATATTGTCGAGATGATCTTTGAAGGGCATTCACTTGCGGCATGCATTCTGTATATTATCGAAATGGTGGTACGACTCGTCAGTCGCCACATTGATGTGGGTGATCTCGTGATTACGAAGGCGGTCGGTGATTTCAATGACGGTATTGTCACGGGCGAAACAGAGACGGGCAAGAATAAAGTCGGCGATTATACTGTGCCCAAAATGCTGGATGATGTCAAGATGCGCAAAAAGGGTGCCACAAACGAACACGAATTTACCCTGCTTTCGTTGCCACCACAAGTCCAATTGGCAAATCGCATGCGGGAACGCGGTGCCACAGTGGAAAGTGGGTCACGCCTCGAGTTTGTAGTGACCAATTTGCGCGACTGGAATGGGCGAATGGGTCTTAAGCTTGAAGATGTTGTGTTTTATCGGAATAACTCGTGGTGGCTCACACTTGACTATTTGTATTATGTGCGCGCACTAACAACACCACTTGATCAACTCTTTTGGGTCGCATTCAAACGAGACTTGATCATGACACATTTATACAAGACCATTCTCGCGCGATTCAAGTTAAATGAAACACTGCGCGGCAAATGTGTGGCGCGGTTGGAATACAGCCGCGGCCAAAAATGAAGTTGGCGCAAAAACAATGACTTGAGTATAAACAATGAACCGATTACTCACAGCTCTCGAAACTTTTGACTACGAAACGATCAAGCCACTGCGGCGGGTTAATTATCTGGTTAAGCCGGGTACATATGGATCGATCACTGTAACAGATCCACAAGGAACACCACTGCCGCATTTACTTATTCAGCATGGCATGGCTAATCAACTCGTGTGGTTACTCGCAAATAAACAGTTGACAGCGCATCACTCGCGATGGCCACCGCATTATAATAACACGTTACTTGTCGTTGCTCTTGCCGACTTGCGCGCCCAACAGATTGTGGGTGCATCTGTTTTGGAGCTTTCGGCGCGATTCACTATCGCCAAATCACTTATTGAACAAGGCCTCGGCATCACTCACCCGTCCGTATTGGAGCGCATTTGCAGCATCGAGCCGATCACGGGGTGGGGTGCGATTGATGATGTATTGTTGGCACCGGCGTTACAACACATCTCTGTTGACGCAACACTCCCTTTCGCCATAATTCAACGGATAGTTGACTCGGGGCATCCATTCACGACTGAGCGCGACATTATTACCAATTTGGTACAAAACCGCGCCGTTGAATTGATTGATCAACGGCCCCGATTCATAACCGCGCTTGTCAGACGTGAACCAACATGCCTGGCGGACGAGACTGGCGCGAACCCATATATTCTAACCGCACTTATTGATCAGAGGGATCCGATGGTCGCATCTGTCCAGGCTAATCTACTCCGACTATTTGCCCGCACGCGGTGTACCACGATATTGGATGTATTTCAACTTTCGCTTCGATTAGCCCACACATGTGGCATCCAACCCATGTCACGATGCCAAATAGCTGCAATCTTAATCGCACAAGAGTCACAATTTGCATCCATATTACATGCCTTGTTGAACTTGGTGGTACCGGAATGTTGTCCGGTAAACGCTCCACACGTTGCCGTTGCGAGCGCCCCATTCCCGCTTGACATGACGACACAATGTACAGATTATATTGGACTCGATGATGTGTGTCTGGCGGACGCTGTGATACCTAATTCACCATGGTTTGTCTTTTGTGTACGCCCGCACGCCATTTGTTGCATCAACGAAGAACATTTTCGTACTCTTCTCTTTGATGAGACAAATTGGCATGATGGAAATGTCAAACTATGGTACTTTGATATCTCGGTCGCGCAGTTATTTGCGGCCTATATGTGTGGTTCTCGATGCTATTACATCACTCAACGACCTGACGGCACCTATTGCGTGGAACACTGTGCCATATAAGCAGCGCTGTGCACGAGTAACCAACACACTGAAGCGAATACACCATCTATAGAATCGCACCACTATTCTATATACTTTTCAAAAAGTTTATAGAGTATAGAATCTCGCGCGCTAGTATGATTATTGTGTGGACCAGTCGAATTGCATCGCCTCATCGACTCGTTGGCGAATCGTGTGTAGAGTGCGAACGGCGACCGTTACTTCATTGGTTCGTTGTGCAATTGCGGCGGGGATATCATCATCGGGTATATTATCTACCCGTCCCTGCCACTGTTGAGCAAGATCGGCGAGTTGATTGCCCTCGGCGGCTCCGATACGAATGTGTTCTTGAATGACCTCAATGGGCGGACTGTCTAGGGCGTCGTCGCGTCCGCGAGCCCATATACGGCGTGCGCGTTGTCTCGCCGTAATGACATCGAGTGCCTGAGCATCATCAACAATTGCAGCCAATCGTTCGATATTTGCCGCAACAGCAGTACAATACGCGCCAATACATTTTAATGCGGCCAAACAGGGTAATTCAGCCTCGCGGCGCATTTGTCGCGTGAGATTTGCCACTTGAAATGGTGTTGTGGCGGCAGTGCGCGCCGCGCCAAGGGTCGCCAGAGTAACCGCACTAGTTGCGATCGTTTGCATACAATTGTTTGCAGTGACCAATTCGGCGGCAATTTTGGCCTCGGCGGCCTCAAGTAAGACAATGCGTACCGCCACGGCGCGGGATGCGAGCGTGCTTTGGAGTGCCAGAGTTTCGCTGCGCTGTTGGGCGCGGTGGAAAAATCGGCGATCGGCGACTGTGAGTGGTGCGAGTGCGGTCGAAATGGCGGCGATCGATTCACCATCAACGCGCGCCATAAGGGCCTGCCGCGCGGCATCTGTTCGTACGCCGGTACGTGCATAGAGAGGGGCGAGTTCGCGCGGAGCACAGCGTAATAACATTGTTTCAGAAATGGGACATCTGAGTTCGGTAAATGTTTCGGCGGCAGATCGCAGGATCGTTAGTCGTAGGGTTGTGGGTGTCTGGTTTGTCACCAAGTTTGATATGCGCGCGACAATTGACTCTGGTGCAACTTGCAACGCATATATAAGTTCAGCGGGGGTCGGTTGATTGATAACAGTGAGAAATGCACCCATTTGCGCCGGGCCACAACGCCGCAATGCAACTGGCCGTATCTCTTCTTGGTGTACCGTCGACGAAATCATAGAATAAATTTCTGGGACATGCTCAGTGGCGCATTTATGAATAGCGGTGTGCACTATTGCCGTTGTTTGTACACCAATGCGACGAAACAAATCCTTGACCTCTGTAGAGCGGCACCGTATCATCATGATTTGTAATGCGTTATCACTCCACTCTGTTACGTCACTGAGCAGTTCGGGAATCGCGGTGGCGCGATTAAGATATGTGCCAATACTGTCTTGCTCCCATTCACCAATTGGAAATAGGGCCGGAATGCGTGTAAAGTCGGCGCGCATTATCAATACTGCAAAATCTTCACCGGTCACATTTGCCCACTCGTGTGTCGCGAGTGAACTCAACTGGCGGGGGCTTGTTTGCATAAAGTATTCATATTGAACTTCAGGGGGTGGGACTCTGCCTGGCGTTGCTGGAAGGCGCCAATCTTGGTCGGGGCCGCCGCGGGCAAGTGCAAGGCGCCAATGATTTGCTGATGCCTGAATTAAGCAGCTGAAATATGTCGGTACAAGTTCTCTGGGGCACATGGTCAACAATATCTCGCATTCAGACACTGTACTGGGCTGAATAAACCCGAATCTGGCACCGCGGTGAATAATGAGCGCGCGTTCGCCCTCACCGAGTGTACCGAGAGTATCTGCACTTATTAGTCGCGCAATGTCCTCAGGAGCCCATCGATTTAAACATATATACACATCATCTTCACTCATTGGGTTACATACCTCTGCGATCTGGCGCAACTGTTCAGGTGAGCATCTGATTAATGCTATATATCGCTCTCCGGAAGATAGGGGTGCGAGGGCGCGCACGTTGGCGACCCATTGATCATCTGTGTGCGCCAGTAATTGAGATAGTCGCTCCGGTGCGGTAGCCTGCCCCGTGCGTATCATGTAGAGCTCATTTAGATTGGGCGGTAGTGGCGCGAACAGTGCTACAATTGCATCCAAATCGCTCACAATGCACCGTAAGAGTGCAAGTTCAATAACGGCAGGACATGGCTCACTGATTTGACGACAAATGTCCAGTATCTTGTTTGGGGTACATCGAAGTAGTGCGGTTGTTTGAAGACTAACATTTGTGCGAGCCACAGCTGCAAATACAGAATCCACTGTCTCTGGGGTTGCCAAATGGAGTGAAAGGACTTGTGCGGCAAAGGTATGTGTTGGGACTCTGGTGAGTAACAAGTGGTGTTGATCTGGTGCGCAACGACGGTGAGCCAGTACATATATCAGGTTACTAGGAGTTTCGTGTGCTGCGATTGTTACCACAAGGGTGGTGGGGTCTGTTGTTCGTAGAATCGCAATTAATTGATCGTCATGTGTCGGTGCTGTGATACGTTGATAAATAGGAATCACCTGTTCTGGTTGACAGAGCGCTAACGCGTCGCGCAACACATCGTCACTCGGATTTGGGAAACTCTCGATAGTAAATGGGCGCATTCGGTATCGCGCAATCTCGTATGCTCGCTCGCTTATTTCGTGTGTCTGGCGGCGAAAAGTCAAAGCCGCCGCGATGTCTTGCGGGGGGAGTCGTTCAAGTATTGAGCCAAATTCGTGTGCGGCAAGTCGTTGTGGATCAATGTGGCGCAAGATTGCCAAGAGTGAATCCGCGTGAATGTACGAAAGATGCGTGTAACAGTCATCCGACGATACATTAAATTCGGGTCGATAATCACCTGTTCGCACCATATAAGTCAAGTAATGTGTGGGGCCCGTATTCGAAATGTGAGGAAGGATCGCCCGTGCATACGCTGGGTCACATGTATGAAGTAAAACAAGCCCCACTTGTGCTGAGAGGGGTGCGAGTTGTGCCGCTAACACGAGGAGTGAGCTGTGGTCGCATCGTGTAAGTGCAAGCGAACGCTCCAGATCGTTTAGTGGTTTCAATCGCGCGACGAGTATCGGTATTGATCCAGGGGAGGCCCGTAGGAGCGCAAGAAAGCGACTATCTGGACATACCATCGGCGCCGGTGCAATCAGACGTTCAATAATGGCGGGCGCCGCCCGTATACATGCAAGAGTTTGGTCAGTAGGCTTGTATGGTGGGTTGTGCGCAAAATATACACGCGCGATAAAATTCGGATGGACCCGGCGTAGCGCATATTCACGTTCAATGTTTGTTGGGTTATTGAGCTTGAGATATTCGAGGTGAATATTCTCGGGCGCCTGCTGGAAGAGTGGTGAGTCTTCGATCGCGAACAGGCGGTGAATGAGCCGTTGGACGACGGAAGGTAATCGATTCCAGAGATCTTCAATTGCTTTGTCCATTTACTTTGGCGCAACAAATTATAGTTCACTGATCGTAGAGCGTCACATAGCCCCGCACCTTCGTCCTAAGATCACGTGGGAAATAGTTTTCTACAATATGCTCAACCGTTAATAGCTTGGCGATAGACAGGTTGCGCGCATTGATCATATCACGGTGTGGGTGGCGCACTGTCTCGAGATCATTGCGCACAAGCTCAAGTGTATCACCCAGACTGACAACGTCGCGTGTACCAAATCCAGTAATAAACGCACCATTCTCAAACCCAGATACGAACATCGGCATGAAATCTAGGATCTGCGTATAATATGCCCGTGTGTGTGCGGTGCGCGTCGTATTAATCACACAGGAAATAAATCGATGGACATCATTCACCCCACCAATAGTTTCACCAAGAAATGCGCTGGCGGTTCCCCACGTGTCAAGATTTACGTGGATACCTTGGTAGGTGTATGATGCACGACCAAAGTCAATAATGTGCGGGTCACGAGCCGGGTCGAGCATGATGTTGTTCAAGTGAAGGTCGTTATGATGTAAATTATATGTCTGTTCCATGATCACAAGAGTTGCAATAACTTTGGCCACAATATGTTTAAGTGTGCCCTGTTGTATGGTATCAATCGCAGCGTCAAGCGGCTGGCCCTCGATTTTGGATTGGACCATGTATAACGTGTCACCGGGTGTTTGACACAATGACCATGTTGATGTGGGCGTGACACGGGAATGGGCGTCGAACGTTATGTTCGTTTCGCTACCACATTGAAATACCCCAAAGGTGGGCACAAGGGTCGCTGAGCATTTTCCGGCCAAGAGTAGTGCGTTGATAACCAAAAAATTGACTGCGATTTCAAATATTGTATCGCGCGGCTCAAAGTTAACCTTAGTCACAAGTGCCGTTCCCATGAATGAGCCCGAGTCGAGTAACATACCACTCTTGCCATTAGCGAGAACGGGGCGATTTGTCACCAAATGAGCATTCAGTGTGATCGAGGCTTTGGTGGGCGAGAAGGCATATGCTTGCGCAAATTGACACATGGATTGGAGAAGTGGTGTACTACCTGGGTTACACCCTGCATCTATTCTAACTAGAGCGTCAGTTATAAATGGGCGCAACTTGCTCGCCATATAATACCGATCGACTTGAACGTGAATGCGGCGGCGCGTCTTTGCGGGAAAATAGTCTATCAACTTTTCAATGGTGAACACTCTGAGGATGCGGCAATTTTCGGCGTGAATTCTTTGACGATGATGTGCGGGGGCACGATTTTCAAGCTCAGTCAGATTTGCATATATGTCCATGCCGGTGAATGGTGTCGTGACATGAACAAAGTCTCCCCACCCATTCACGTCACATACAAATTGCCGTGTGAACATTTTGATCGGGTCAACGAGTTGTGGGGAGAGATGCGGTTGTGAAAAGAAACTAAAGACATCTTGCGCGCCCGTCGACGTATATATGCCGCCAAAATATTGTTGGGCTGGTGTGTGTTGATCAACATAATTTTCCCCAATCTGATATGAAGCGTGTGAAAAGTCGGTGAGCCACGTGTTTCCAACCTTGTCGCATATCACCTTGTCAAATGTTAAATTATTGTGGTGAAAGTCGAATTCGCGCTCCAAGACAATCAATGTGGCAAAGATGTTAAAGACTGCCATGCGGATTGCGTGACCAGTTGGTGCTTGTGAAAGGGGGCGCGGGTGAACGGGGGCCCGTGTGACAACGTGTAGTGCGGGGCCGACTTGATATACTGCATATGACGGGAGTAAACTGTCTGCGCACAACCCTCTCGATAATAGGGCGTTCACAATCAGTATATGCACGCCAATTTCGTCCCAAAATTGCGGGGACATAAGTCGGGCTGAAATAACAATCGTGCGGTCGTCCAAGTCGACTGGCTCGCGGACAATGAGTGCAGCTGTGTAATTACACACTACATCTTGAAGTGTTCCGACTAGATACCGGTTACGTGGTTGTGCGCATGTCGCAAGGTTGTGAGTAACAAATTGGGTGACTAGCTCTTGAACTGTTGCCATTTATTTGGTCAAAAGAAATTGCACATCCACCATATACGATACATTGTCAAAAAAAATCATATGGCATAAATAAAGAATGGTTACTACTAAACGCCCACTTACTGACGAAGAACGCCGCCAATTGCTTGCACACTTTGCCGCACCTGGCACTGTAAACACCCGTACAAAACTACTCAGCCGTCGCGGCACCCGTGAAAATTTTTCAGCTGGCGCTATAGCCGGCATTGTGTGTCTCTCAGTTGTGATACTTGTCATACTCGCCGTGATTGGTTGGAAAGTTTACAAAGCGTATAGCGTACCTAACCCAATTGTTGACCCGTATGTCACTCGAGATGTGGTCCCCGACGACTATTATTATACTGAACCACGAATTCGCCCACGGTCATACTCCACCGAGGACAGAGCATATTCCAATGAGGAGCGATTATACTCCAAGTGGGATCGTCCCACTGTATATTAGATGATTGCGCTCAACACAAAAGATCTGTTTTGCCGGGCGCGACTTGTCGTGTATAAAATATCTGGCGTAAAGTCACAATCGCCTCGACAACATGCAATACATTGATATTTAACAACCCTACCCCAATGTAGTCCGTGGGAGTCGCCAGGCTGCCGTCCACTCGTCGCGCCAACATCGTCTTGTCTTGGCATTCAATATTGGTGGGTGCCGTGTAAAAAAACACTTGTTCACTATCTGCCGCGGCAGTGTGCAATGGGCACATTGTATCTTCGACTGCATTGTAACATTCGGTTGTTGTCGGACTAAACGCATCGAGGCATTTGGTAATCGCGCCCATATACGGATCAGCGATGTATTGACTACGAATAACCACGTATGCGTGGCGAATAGGTTCCGGGACACTGAGTGGCAAGTCAACGATACATATAATCTCCAAGTCGTGGAGTACCGCGATTAGGCGTGCCAAGAAAAGAACTTGAAGCATCGTGCGCAATCGCGCCCGTTTACACCAAGCCAAAATAATCTCGGCGGCTCGTGGCGATTTGGCGGCGAGGGTGCGAAATATGGGTATTTCCTTGACAGACCATACTGATACGTGGAACGCAAACACCGTCATATAATCGACCAGATCTGGTGTCAGTTCTGTGATGGCGGCCAACACATCATCGAGTGGAAGTTGTGGGGGTGGGGTCGCAAAGTCGCCGCTCAATTCAATCGCGCGAATTGCAGCAATGAATGCTTCAAGTCGCTGTGTGGCATGTGTGTAAGCGGGGGGCGGCGATCCCTGAAATAATGCACTCAGGATAGGGCGACCGCGGCGGAAAGCTATTTCGGGCGGCGCTGGTGCTATGGGACCGCGCAAATTCGCCACTGGGCTGGGCCTGCGCTCCGAGATGGGCACCAGTGTCGGCTGGCGCGGATTACGTTCATCCCGCGGAAACAACGAGTCTACTTCGACCAGCCCATCACCAATTTCACAGAATCTATAACCAAATGTGACGAATGCGCGTATAATTATCTCGCGCGGAAATCCCATAATAATGGGCGTCTCAGTATCAATCTGCGCCGCAATGTCGCCGCGAGTTGTCGGCTGGTGGCCTTCGATTATAAACGTGTCCTCGGAAATGGCGCCTGTGACATGTGGTGAAGTACTTACGACTCCCAGATGTGTCGGGAAACCGCCGTCGAAAATACCGTGTATCCCCGCCGCAAGGGTGGCTGGGTGTGGCATATGCGGTGGTGCGAGACAATGTGCCACTGCGGCGATATTTCGAAGTTGCCGCAAATCATCCGCGGCGGTAACCTCATAAAATAATACCACCAGCCGCAATGCGCATATGCTAAGGGCGCGATTATTCAGTGTGGTTATAAAACCATCGAGATCAACTCTGGTGCGCGCGGCCGTATCCACAAACTCAACCAATGGCACATAGTGCGGATTGAGACGCGCAAACAAATTATCCACGCGGTCAAGCGGCGACCCTGGTGTAGGTGGAGCTGGCCCGGCGATCTGGCGCTGGGCAGCCATAAATAACCGCTGGCCCTTCACCCAAAAGTGGGTCCCATATGATACATATGCATCCCAAAGGTAAAATGGTTGTATGTGCGCAGTGCCAATATCAACAGTCAGAGTGGTAATGGACACTCGGCGCAAAATATCACGAAGTTGGTCGCGAGTCAGAGTCACCCACGACCCATCTTCACACGTGAGTGTCAAGTCGTCCTGGCCACTGGGTGTCACTGTGTCGGGAAATGGTGATGGGTGTATCCGTGTGTGATCTATACACACCGCGGACACAGTTGGATAAATAAATTGTGTCGAGATCGTCGGTGGTAGGGTTGCAACAGGAGATGCACGAATTAGATCGCGAAGGCGAAGTAAGTCATGTGCCGTATCAATACGCCATGTTCGCAGTACTAGGGGAATTTGTTGGCGCAATGGCATCAACTGATTAATCAAATCTGGTGTATAGGGGCGGGCCAATACATGTTGTATCATTTATTAACACATTAGATCTGTTTGTCCACGCGCAACCTGTCGAGTATAGAATATCTGGCGCGGTGTTAATGCCGCCTCGACGATGTGGCGAACATTGATGGCCAAAAGTCCCACCCCAATGTAATCAGTCGGAAACTCAAGACTACCGTCGACCCGGCGCGCCAACATCGCCTTGGTCTGACATTCGACACTTGTGGGCGAGATGCGAAAAAACACTTGTTCCGGGTCGCTGACAATAGCCTCAATTGGACATAGCCTGTCCTCGATGGCATTATAACACTCACTTGTCGTGGGTAGGAACGGATTAAGACTCGGATGAATTGGATCTGGCGACTCGGGGCCACCGGATTGGCTCGCAATGACAGCGTATGCGTGACGAACCACCAGACGTATGTTGTTTGGTGGTACAATCGGGCACGCAATGTGAAGATCGGTCAAAAGTGCGACCAATCGACTCAGAAAGAGAGCATGTATTACGAGGGTAACGCGGGTGCGTTGACACCAGGCGCGAATTGTATCCGTAGCCGCCGGAGACTTGTTGGCCAATGCGCGAAATATTGGTATCTCGCCAATGTCCCGCGCCGAACACGCGAATGCAACGGTTGTGAGATGGTGGGCTTCGTCATCTGTCATCGTGTCAATTTGGTGAAGGAGTGGGTCAATTGGGGGAGCCGCGCTCATTGTTTGAAATAATGTTTGTATTGCCGCACTCGCGGCGATAACATGTGGGCGTTCTCCCACCGGGACCACCGCCGACGGCGGGGCGACCTCGGTTAAAGAGCGCACCATCACCAATCGGGCGCCATCCACAACAAATCTGTATCCGAATGTTGCTGTTGCGGATAAGAGTGCATCGCGCGAAAATCCAAGGGTCGCGACCCCGGCGTCGAGGTAAGGTGCAAGTTGACTTCGTGTCGTGGGCGGGTGTCCTTCGACGATAAAGGTGTCCTCGGTGAATGGAAGATCTGGGGAAAGGTCAGGGAGTGTGCGCGTCAAGTCATGTGGAAAACTGGTGGGCGCGAATATGGTCTCAACTGCGGCGGCAAATTGTGGAAGGACGTGAATCGGCGGAGTCAGACACCCCGCGGCCTCGGCGATGTTGCGCAATTGCCACAATGCCTTTGCACTGTCCACGTGATAAAAGATACAGATTAACCTCAGTGCACTCACAACTGTGTCGCCGCGATCCCTGATCATGTCATGTAAAGTGCGTAACGATACAAGTGACATGTTTGCCGTGACTAGATACAACAACTCGTTATATGCGGGATTTGTCGTGGCCAAGAGTTGGTGAACCTGGGCGCGAATGCGCGGCTGATAACTCGGCGCCATGAGATTGGGGACAGGTCTTTGTGCGGCCATCAATAACCTTTGACCTTTGACCCAAAAGATACTCCCGTATGATACAAATGCATCCCAGAGATACTGCGTCTGGATTGTGGTCGTGTTTGATAATGAGACTGTGAGTGCTGTCACTGGAGTCCCCATTAACATATCACCCAATTGCTCACGAGTAAAATACAACGGGTGTCCATCTGCACACACAATGACAAGATCATCACCAGGTGGTGCCCCATTCGCCGGCATTGGGAGATTGGGTGGTGGGGTGGTGATACGAGTGTGATTAATACACACGATAGAGATGATCGGGTAAATGAAGCGTCTTGCGATTGGGTCATTGGCACTTGGAGCCGGAAATACGGGCGGACTCACCAAACTATTCATATCGCGAAGACGTAGCAGGTCACTTGGGGCTGTCACTTGAAATGATCGAATCACAGATGGTAATGAGGCACTCATGCCAACTAATTTTTCACGTAGGCTCCATGAGTAGGGCCACATTACTGTGCGTAATATATCGCGTCTAGATGATTGTGCTGCCATGTGCTTTTCTCAGGTGGCAAAAATCTTGCACATACACTCTCACCGCGAACAGCGGGCGTGGCCACCACTCGCTGGTATGGGGCAAAAACGGGCCACCACTTGATCGATGTGACGACGATGTGACGACGATGTGATGACGATGTGACATGTCGTGTCTAGATTCTATACTCTATTCTATTTCTATAAACTTTTCAAAAAGAATATAGAATGGTTGTGTGATGTCGTGTCGTCGTGTCGTCGTGTCATCGTCCACATCGTCCACATCGTCTTCAAGTGCCACTTGTCACATTTGACCGCTGACATGGGGCGAAACTGGCCGTGGCGGCCACCACTCGCTGATATGGGGCGAAAACGGGCCACCACTTGGCCGATGTGACGACGATGTGATG
>Ga0209697_10007985_pt1 | contig 12163 bp, 5 predicted proteins | sample AliMusrvi5mmetaG_FD_184115 | JGI IMG/M metagenome (GOLD analysis project Ga0209697, IMG submission 184115) | Freshwater lake bacterial and archeal communities from Alinen Mustajarvi, Finland, to study Microbial Dark Matter (Phase II) - Alinen... | ecosystem: Environmental > Aquatic > Freshwater... | reverse complement strand
CGTCGCCGGTCACGCGGCCGCCGACGGTGTAACTGAAGCAATCCACGGCAGTCGTCGTCTCAGTGGCCCCCTTCTTGACAATCCAATAGATTTTCTGCGCGCCGCCGGCCTTGACGGTGACGGTGGCTGGTCTGCCTTCCAACACCGTCACGCTCGGCTCCGAAGCCACGAGGTCGGTGCCGGATTGAACCAGCGGCCCAACCAGCGTTTGCAGGGACTTTTGGTTTTCGTACTGCAATTTGACCCAGTCGGCGGAGCGGGCTTCGTTAGACACGCGCACTTCGTCCACGTCGCCGAAAAATCCGTTGCCGATCTGCATCCGCACCGGGGTATAAACCTCAATGGTGGAGGCGGTGGGAGCGGGCATATCGAAGCAACCATTGACATAGATCCGGTCGTATTGGCCATCATAGGTATAGACGACCTGAATCCATTCCGATTTTGGCAGCACGCTCGCTCCTTGAGCGTTGGTCTTGTTGTTATTTACGCCAACTCGCGACGGCGTGCTCAACAGTCGCATGGTCACTCCGCCGAGTTTGCCCCACTCCACGACGGTTGCGTTCATTTTCTCGGCCTTGACCCACGCCTCGGTGGTATGGGGACTTGAGCCAAATGGGTACTTCGTGATCCGGTCGCCGCAAAAAATCCCCTTGCCACCGGCAAAATGGCGGCCAGAACCCATCGCGCCGGAAGCCGACGTCGAGCCCAGATCGGTCGATTCAACCGTGCCGGCGTCGTCTCGAAGCGGCTCGTTCATGTGCCAGACGCTCAGGTATCCGTTAGACCGATTGAAGACCGCCGGCCCACTCGACTCGCTGTTTGCCTCGGTATTTCCCCAGAACATCCGGATCTCTTGCCGCGCGTTGCCGTTGATCGCCGGCACGCGAACCCAGACGGAGGCGTCTCCGGCGGCCGCGTTCCACGTATCTATCTGATAATCAAGCGGCACTCCGGCGCTGGTGGCAAATCGGATGTCCTCGCCATGGGCCTTCGCATCGCCGAAGGCAAACCCATCTTTGCTGAGCCGCACCAGCACGGGAAAATTCTCCTCAAATGCCGTGGCCGGCAAATTCGCGCCATCCGGTGTCGTCAGCAGGAACATGGAACCGGAATGCTTCCAATTCTTGAATTTCGTGGCGGCCATTTCGCTTGGCGGAAGTTGCACTGGCTTGGCCGGCGGGAGCGGCGGATAGGCTGTTTCAATCCCGTACTTGGCCGCGAGATAACCGCCCACTAGCGCCTCATCCTTCGGCCCCAGGATCACCTGGTAGCCGAGGACTTCGGCGACGTCGAAATCAGCCGCGCACAAGCCGTCGTTGTTGCCAAGCGCATAAGCGGCCGGGGTCTCATCGGCATTATTGACGATGATCTTGAGGATCATGAACTGGGTGATCGGCGCACAGTCGAACAGTGGACCCGGCAGCACCGTGCCGTTTCGCGAAACAGCGGCGGGAGACACGTCGGTCCAAAATCCGGTGTCGTTGCCATAGGTGTTATAGCTTGAGCCGCGGCCCTTGAGTCTTCCTAACAAACCACCGGCGCCGTTCCATTTGGGACCCGGCGAGCGCAACACAAGGAAGTGCTCCTTGGCGAAAAAGGTGCCGTCCATGCCGAGCCAGCCCTTGCGGAATTGCACCGCCGGTTTGGAGCTGACTTGGTTGGTGGCAAGCAACGCGGCCACGCCGCCGCCGGCCTTCGCGTGATGGTTTTGGCCGGACAAGTCCTTCCATTCCTGCACCGTGCCTTTGGCATCAGCCGTGACGCCGCTCCCGGCATCGAACCAACAAGTCAAGCCCTTGGTTACGGTGAGCTTCGGTGGCTGTGACGGCGGCACGGCACCGCCAGCCCGGAAGCTCAGCGGTTTGCTAGCCCAAAGGCTGTCCACCGCGTTGGTGCCGCGAAACGTATAGTAATAGGTCGTGCCCGGCGTCAACCCGGTAAGCGTGTAGCTGACCTTCGTCGCTGCGACTTGGGTGAACGTCTTAACGGGGGCCGAACTTTCCCAGAGACTGGCATCGGTGCCGCCATCGAGGGTTCCCCAATACACGCGACAATCATAAAGCGATTCGGGGCAGGACAGCGTTGCGTTGAGCACCGCCGTGGTGGCGGATGGGACCGTGGCCGGCGCGTTGGTCAACGTCGCGGCCGGAGCCATGCCGGGATTCGCGGAGTAGCCTGTGGTGATGCCGTACTTGGCCGCCAGGTAACCGCCGACCAAATCCTCATCCGCCACCGACAGCGGAGTCTGATAGGCGACGATTTCGGCAAGGTCCATGTCGCACGACGCCGAGTCCCCCGCTCCGAGTTGATAAGTTGCCTTGCTCAAGTCGCCATCATTCACGTCGATTTTCAAAATCATGTATTCGTTGATAGTTCCCAGGTTAAATGGCGGCTCCGGGAGCTTCTTGCCGTTTTTCGATACGGCTTTGGGATATTGGTCACCCCAAAACTGGGTGGATTTTTGACCCAACCGATAGCTTGACGCCCGCTTCCAGCGGCGGCCGAGCGCACAGCCGTCGCTATTCCACTTGTCATTGGGCGATCGTAGCACGACAAATTGCTCCTCGGTGACGAGCGGCCCTTCGAGGTTGAGCGCGCATCCACCGACCGCCGTGCGGAAAAGCACGGCCGGTTTCGCGTGGATCTGGTTCTGTGCAAGTACCGGCGCACCGCCTGCCAGGCCGCCGTCATGGCCGTTGCCGGAGATATCCTTCCATGACTGCACGACTCCCTTGGCATCAGTGGTCACACCCACCGCCGCATCGAACCAGCAAACCAATCCGGCCTTCACCGGCAGCTTGTCGGGGCCGGTGGCCGCCACTCTGGGCTTGAGCGTGGTGAATTGGGTGCTGGTGCTAGTCCAGCCCGTGCCACTCGCGTTGCTGGCACAAGCCCGATAGAAGTAGGTTTGGCCGAAAATCAGCTTGCTGACGGTGGCGGCGAACTCAGTGGTGTTCTTGACACCCTTAAGCTCAATTTTGCTAGCCCAGGCCCCGGCGCTGGTGCCGCCGTCGGTCGGACCATAGTAAACCGTCACATCGGCGTCGCCTCCGCCGTCCAACCGACCCTGGAGTTTCGCCTCGCCGGGAACGACGTTCACGGCACCGGTCCGATTGTTGATTTCCGGGCCGGCATGAACGATCGGCGATCCGCACACGAACGCAAACAGGGAAATTATCTTGATTGTCGATTGAATTTTCATTAGGTACGTATCTTCTATCATTGTGGTTCGAAGCATCTAACTTGATTGGAGACTAACGGCTTGAAGCACTGATCTCCACTTCGCAGAACGTCAGCGCGGCGATCGCGTTTATCCCATAGAGCAGGGTCTTGGGATCCCATCGTTTGTCGGCAAGATAGGAGATGGTTGTGGCGGTGGCCGGCGCCGTCAGCTTGAGTTTGAGCGTGTTGCCGGACACGCTGCCTGAGGCGACCTTGCCCGCTTCACCGTCAAGATAGAACTGACTGGCCAGCGCGGCATTCCAGGCAATCGGTTGGTCGAACTCCAACACGATCTCATCCTTGTTGGCGGCGGTGTAAGCGGCCTTCTGCAAGTCAGCCGCGGTGATCGGTTGGGCGAAGATCGCGCCGTAATTATCCCGTTCCACCAGGGGTGTCATCAGGCGGGCCATCTCCGCGTAGCCGGCCGTGGGATAATGGCAGGGACCCTCGGGCTTGATGCCCAGGGTGCTCATGACGCTCATGTTGGAATAGAGACGCGGCAGGAGCCGCTGCACGTCGCGCAGTTTGTCACTTTGCCGGGTGCCACCCTGGCTGCATGCGTTGGGCCAGATTTGATAGATATAGTAGTGCTGGATATTGGGCATATCCAGCTTCCAGGCTGCAGACAGGTCGACGAAGTATTGCTGATAGGTTTCCCAGCCATAGCCACCAGCCGGCCCATCGGCGCCCTGGTCGGCCTCGCCCTGGTGCCACAACACCCCGCGGATGCCGTGAGTGAGCCCGGCTTGCTGGACGCGCGTCAACATGCGCCCGTAGATGGTGGCCGCATCGGTGCGCATGGCAGGATTGGGCATGTGCTGATCGATGCGGGTGCCGCCGACAGCAGCATTGATGATGCAGATGGGCAGCTTTTGGCTTTCGACGAGGTTTTTGGCCAGTTCCATGCTCAAATACCCGATTTGCCATTTGCCACCTTCGCGCCGGACCGCGTTTCCCCAACCCTTGGCGACGTCCCCTTCCATCGATCCGAAGCTGCGGATCCATTCGCTGGAGTACTCGGTTTTGTCGCCGGCCCAATCGGTTGAAACCGCGTTGGATTGCCCGTCAACTAAATAGGCGTCCCCGCACACGAGGTTGGCAGCGGTGTGCAAGAGCTTCTCGGTCGTCCCGCTCTTGGTCCCGAATTCGACCTTGTAATTGATGAGGCCGGGCTTGAGCTTGACAGCCAACCCATAACTCTTGTCCGCTGCAACTTTCGCGCTGTCGGATTTGATGAGCTTATCGTCTGCATAGAGCCTGAGATACACCGTCTCGGCATCTTCTGTTAGCTTGCCACTCTCGTACAGCGTCCCCTCATTCCGATCGTCGCGGGCAAAGAACTGATGGTCCACGGGCCTTTCCTCCTTGGGAGCCGCGCGTTGCACCCAGGCGTCTTTGGCCGGTGCCCTGACCGTCATCGTGGTGGCGGAGGAAACTTCCGCTCCGCCGTTGCTGAGGATCAACCTGACGTTGAGCGTGCCGCTGTTTTGGGCCCGCGTGAGCACCAGTTTGGCGGGCTGCACGTCCTTGAGCACGGCGACGCCGGAGACGCTCCAGCAGTATTTCAAGTCACCGACTCCCTTGTTCTGCAAGGCTTGGAGATTGGCGATCTGTGGCACCACCTCGATGGTCTCGCGGCCATCCCAAGAAGCCGGAGCTTGGAGAGTAAAGACCGGCTCGGGTATATCTTCGCGGATCGTGACGGGAATGTCCAACGTCTTCACCTGGTTGGCGTAGACCGCCTTGAACCGGAGCGTACACGGTGTATCGCCGCTCACCCGGCCGGCATCCAGCGTGAAGGCAAAGCAGTCCACAGCCGCGACGGTTTCCTTGCCGTCGCGCTGGATCAACCAATAGACTTTCTGCGCGCCGCCGGCCTTGGCGGTTACGACGATGCTCTTGCCTTCCAACAGGGATATCTGTTTCTCGGATACCGCGAAGTCGGACCCAAGCCGGACCAGCGGACCGACCAGGGTTTGCAGGGGCTTCTGGTTCTCATACTGCAGTTTCACCCAATCGGCGGAGCGGGTGACCTTGGAAATGCGGACCTCATCGATATCTCCGACAAACTGATAGTTGCCATACCAGCCGCCGATATACATCCGCTCCGGACTCTTGATGTTAAGCGGGGCGCCGGGGTTGGTCGAGACGCCATCGAGCACGCCATTGACATAGACCCGCGAATCGCCGTTCTTGAAGGCATGCACCACTTGCACCCATTGGGCCGGAGCGAGGGTGCCGGCCCCCTTGACATCGGCACCGGAAAAGTAGCAGGCGATATTCACATGTGGCGGGCTCTCATATTGCAACATCACCTTGCCTTGTCCCGCCTCGTTGCCCCAGGCGAGGATGGTCGTGTTCGGTCGGTCGGCCCTGAACCAAGCCTCGGATGTATGAGGACTGGATCCGGTTGGATAGCCGGTGATTTTCTCCCCGCAGTCGATCCCCTTGCCCGGCTCGAAACGCCTGCACGTGCCAATCATTCCGGCTGCCTGCGTGGTGCCGGTGTCCTTGGCCACGGTCGCGCCGAGCTCGTCCTTCAGCGGGTCGTTCATGTGCCAAACGCTCAGATAGCCATTTGATTCATTGAACACGGCCTTGCCGCTGGATTCGGCGGTTGCATCGGACTTGCCCCAGAACATCTTGATTTCCTGGTGGGTGTCGCCCTTGATAGCGGGCATGCGTAGCCAGATGCTGGCGGTGCCTTTTGCCGCATCCCAGTCATCAATCTGATAGGCAAGCGGGGTGCCCGCGGCGGCAAACCGCAGGTCCTCGCCGTTGGCTTTTGCCTGGCTGAAGTCGAAGGAATCCTTGTTCAGGCGCACCAGCAGCGGGAAGCCCTCTTCGACGGCGGTGGCCGGCAGATTGGCGCCCTCCGGGGTGGTTAGAACATGGAACGACCCGGCATGCTGCCAACCTTGATATTGAGCGAGGCCAGGCTGGAGAAGTGCCAGAAGTGCGAAGGTGGTTAGCGTTAGTGGTTGCATAAGTTGATGCAGGTTGCATTCATCAAACAGGGCCTATTTCTCAAGCAGGTTAATCACATCCTTGGCGCGGGCCTCCGGCGTTACTATTAGATTTGCCAATTTTCCCGCCTTGAGCACGCCCGCCACTATTGTGTTAGATGGGGCGTGCAGTTTGAACTCGCAATTCCAGTCCTTGGGCCAGGCGGGGAAGAGCAGGATTTTTTCGTCCACACATTGCATCAGCATGTCCTGCAAGCCGACCATGGCCGAGCCGCCGTGGTCGAAGTCCGGGCGCTGGCAGAAGCCGAAGGTGTCGAAGAACACCGGATAGCGCATGCCGGATTGGGCCTTGGGAATCTCGCGTTCGGGCCACAGGAATTTTCCCATGGCAAGCTCGCAGGCTTGTTGTGCCAGCCCGAGGTCGGCGCAATAGATCAGGCTTTGATACCAACAGAAATTGCGTTTCTGGCGGGGTTGTTCGAAACTGAACTCCCAAGTATCGCGGGCCAGTTGCAGATCCGGCCGGCCGACTCCATAGACGTGGAACGGGAAGACGGGATAGAGCTCAGGCAGCTCGATGTTATCCCAAGTGGAGGCCGACTTCCATGATTCGGCGGGCGCCAACGTCTGATGCCCGCGCCGCTCGCGCAACGGCAATGGCGGCAGGGTTTGGCGGAACCTCTCGCAAAAGGCACGCTGCTCGGAGCTCAGCAGGTTTGCCGGCAAGTCCAGCACGGTCTTGCACAGCGCGAGCAATCCGGAAAGGGTGCAGGTGTCATTGCGCGTGCCCTGATACATCTCGATGGCATTACCGGGAAAGATCACCAGGCGTCCGTGGTCATCGAGTTCTTTCGCAGTGAGTTTCTTGGTCTCGGCCCGATAGAACTGGTCATAATATTTCAGATAACCCAGCGCGATCGGCAGGTAGGGCCTGACATCAACGCCGCCATAGCTTCCTGCCTCGAGCATCATGATGGCGAATTCCATCCCACTGACGTTATGGTATGCCAGGTGAGCGTGGCCGGAGCGCCCGTCGGCATTCGGTCCCCAATCGGCGCCATAGATGCCCATGCCCTCGGGGAATGCCAGGCCATCGACATTCCAGAAATGTTTGGCCCAGGCGGTCTGCAGATCGGCGTGGCGCCGATAGAACTCCAGGCCAACGCGCAGCAGATCAAAGTCGCCACTCTTCACCATCGGCCAATAGACCAGCCGCTGGTTCTGCGCCATAAACTGGCAGTCAAACCAGTTGCGCATGTCCGGGTTGGCCTCGCACGCGAAATGGCCGCCGTTGAAGAGCGTCGGGAACTCGCCGCTGCGGTTGCTGGCTAACAGGGCACGAAAGAGCTGATAGTTGCGGCCTGTCCGCCAAGCGGGATCATCCGCTCCATTACCTGGATTGATCACGATGAAGCTGCGGTCCCAGAAGCCCTGCCACCAGGCCGTGGTTGCCATCCAATCCGCCCGGGTGGTCGCGCGTGCGGAGGTGTCGAGTTGTTTCACCTGAGCCTGCCATTGTTGCAGGGTTGGGTCCTGGGCGATGCGCAACGCCGCACGCAGGTCGATGCTCTTGAGCGGAGTTGCGGATTTCATTCGAACCGCGCGGAACTCCATGCCGTCATACGTCCCCTGCCCCGTCCCATCGGGCACAAACCCCGTGCCTGAGAGCCGGCCGCCCATGGTTCTGTTAGCCATTGGGTCGGGCAACAACCGCGCCAGCTCCTCCAAATGAAACCTGCGGATATACTCGAGGCGTCCCTCATCGATGGCCGGGCTGCGCTCCCACCATTCGATGGCATCACCGTCGATGCGCCCCTCACGGACCAGCGGGCCGTAGGTCTGGCCGGGGTGGTGGGGCGCCATGGCCAAGCCGGTGGGAAACTCCACCGACACCGCCGCCTCGATGGGGCTATCAGACTCGCCAGCCACATGCACCACCGGCCTCAGCGCATCTATCCAAACCCGCAAGTCAATGGCATGGCCATCGGAAGTTTTTCCACTCACCACAATCGAGTTGCTGGCGAGGTCCAATTCCTGGCGGAACTCGTTGGCCCACGCCAAGGGGGTGAACTTCAAGCGCAAACGGCCGAGCTTGGTTTGCATCTGGGTGTTAAATCCCGCGCCCCGACTGCTCCAGGAATCCGGGCTGCCAAAGTAAATGAGCAAGTCGTTTTTCTCGACCCAAACGTTGAGCCCGATGTTACCGGCCCCGATCGGCATCGAGCCGCGGGCATCCGTGCTCTGGCTGTCCCAGATGACATGATAGGACTCGAGCCAAGCCGGATTGTCAGCTGCACGGAGCGGTCCGGCAGCCAGCGCACTTGCCGCAATGTAGACAACCCATTGCTTCATGCGATCACTTTCCGAGCAGGTTGACCACATCCTTGGCGCGCGATGCCGGCGTGATGGTGAGTTTCTCCAATTTGCCCGCTTTGAACACGCCTTCGACGGTTGTGTTGGAAGGTGCGTGCAATTTGAACGAGACATCCCAGTTTTTCGGCCAAGCCGGCAAGACATATATCTTGTTGCCATCGGCTTGAAGCAACATGCATTGCAGGGTGGTGAGGATGTTGACGCCGTGGTCCTGGTCGGGGATCGAGTCAAAGCCGGTCCACATTGCCGGGAAGCGGTAGCCGCCGGTGATGCGCTTGGCGCGCTCGCTGACTTGTTTGGCGGCGTCGTCGCCGAGACCGAGGCAGGCGGCTTGGATGCTATCCTGGCACCAGCCGTAGTTGGTGCGGTTGACCCGTTGGCCGTAGGTCGCGCGGGCCATGTCGAGGTCCGGCTTGCCGACGCCAAAGAGCCGGTAGGGAAACACGGCATACAACTCGGGGTTCTCGGAATACTGTCCTCCGGTGAAGGTGGCGGAGGGACGCAGGAGTTTGACGCCGTTGACCTCGGCAAGCGGCAGCGGGGGCAGGTCCTTGAGGATGCGCGTCCAACGGGTGCGCTGGGTCTCCGTGGTTATATGGTCAGGCAGGGCTAACAACCGCGGCAGAACAAAGCGCAAACCTGCAATCTCCGGCATGGGATTGACCGTCCACGGCAACGCCTCCAACGACTGTGCGGGATCGACGACGATTTTTCCGTTAGAATCGCGTTTCTGCCAGTATTGGTCGAAAAACGCGATGATGGGATCGGCCAGAGGCACCAGCGTGGTGCGGGCGAAGTCATCGTCGGGCTTAAAGTCATAGCGGTCGAGCATGAAGGCGGTCAGCTCAAGGCCGCCGCTCCAATAGCGGTGGATGCAGACGTTGCCCGGTTCGGGGCCGGCGTTGCCCCAGCCCCAGTCACGGTTGTTAGGCATGCCCCAAAAATTCATCGTTTCCTGGAACGAGGCGGCGGCGGTGAATTTGTAGTAGGCCTGCATGCGGGCGACGCTCAGCGGCAGGGCGTCGCGGTACATGCGGAACCAGGGTTCCAACATATCGAAATCGCCCTCCGCCAACATGGGCCAATAGGACAGGCGGGTGTTCTGGAACCAATAACTGCCGCCCCAATTGCGCCAATCCGGATCGCCTTCGCCGTGGTGGGTGAGCTGCCCGGGGATTTTTCCACACAGAAGATTGAGCCGTTGAACTTGATGGGTGAGCCGCCGCGGCCGGACGCGGCACTCATGAAACGCTGCAGCACGTAGCCCTGAGTCACCAGCGAGGGCGTCCGAGGCTTGGCCCCGGCTTGCGCCGCAGTGGCGTTGTCGTCAACCAACACCCAGCTCCGCTGCCAAAATGCCTGCCACCACGCCGAGCTTGTTAGCCGCGCCTGCGCGAAGTCCGGCCGCAATGCCGCGCTCTCGACGCGCGCCAAATCCTTGAGCCAAGTCTCAGGCGTCTCCGCGCGCTCGGCCAGCACGCAAACCGCCAGTTGTTGCCGCGTGCCGGGTGTGGACGATTTCACGGCTTGCTCGCCGTCTTTGACCATCGCGACGCCGCGCAGGCTCGCGCCGAAGATGTGGTTGAGCAGCGGGTCGGCAAACTTACCTTGCAGCGCGTCGAGATGCTGGACCTCCAGGCACACCGGATAGAGCGAGCGCGTGTTGCGGTGATACCACACCACCTGCGGCCCGGCAGTAGCGGCGACCACGTCCGGCAGCACGGTCAGCTTGTAAGATTGCGCCTGGGGGCTCTTGCCGTCGCCGTAGCCATAATCCTCTTGGGGCTCCAACGGCCGTTCCCGCAAGCGCCACAATTCCACCTCGGCCCGGCACGTCACCGCCACCGTGGATTGCGCTTGCATGCGCACCACGGGCTGGTCGGCGTCGACCCACAAGCAGATTTGGGCGGCTTGATGGTGGATTTTGGCGTCGATCTGAATAAGCCCGTCGCGGAGTTTGAGTTCCTGCCGGAAGCCGTCCTTGGGCTCCAGCGGCGGATCAAATTTCACCCGGACCCGGCCGATTTTGCAAAGCCGCGCGTTTTCATCCCAGGCATCGGTCTTGCTGACGTAAAACACCAGGTCACCCTTGTCGTCGACCCACGCGTTGATGCCCACGTCGCCGTTGCCCAGCGGCATCGAGCCGTGTGCATCCTGGCTCGGGCTGTCCCACGCCGGGTTGTACGCGTCGAGTGCCGCCAGCGCCGCAGTCCCCGGCTCGGCGTCCACGCTGGCCGCTGCCTCCGCCGTGCGTGCCACCACAACCAAAGCCAACGCGAGCATTCCAATTGAGGTACGACTTGTCATGATGGTCTCTGCGGTGAGGCTGGCATTCGTGGCGCTAGGGTTGAGAGTTTACAACGCGCCGGGTCCGGCCTGTCTTTCAACTCATCAACGACGGAATCCACGACCGGAGGAAATTGACCCACGGACCGCAAATCATGACCGCAACGCCCGCCTCGCTGCACCCCGACTCAGATCGCTTGAAACGATCGCTTTAAGCGAGGATGTGTTTGCCGTGGTTATTTGGCGTATCGAATTGGAAGCCAGGGTGTTACAGCTGATCACCAACGACCAGCAAGGCAGCTCCAAGCGAATATATCAAAGTATAACTAGCTTGCGTATCGCGCCCTCGATACACTCAATCTTGCTTCCGGTCCGCGCCCTTCACCACGACGTTCGCATCCGTTTCCGTTCCAAAGGCTAGAGTCGCGTTGTCCGCGCCCACGCGATCTCTTGCCACCATAGGCTTCCTACCCGGTCAAAAGGCATCGCTCACGGGGACGCCATCCAGCTCGTCAGCCGCAGGCTCGCCGCCTGAATCTATGACGCAAATGCCCGGGTCTCAATTTCGATGACCCCTCGTGAGTTCGGTGCCATTTCGCACCGCGTGAGCCAAACGCACCCCCATCAATCCAACGCGTCCCGGTGATGCCTGACGGCACATTCGCGGCGTCAGGCGCCGCCCCCGTAATGCCCTCCCCGCCCCTGCCATGAAAACGTTCATCGTGTTTGCCGCTGTCGCATTGTTGTGGTTCCACGCAGCCGCCACTGCGCAAGTTCCCCAGCTCATCAACTACCAAGGCCGAGTCGCCGTCGCCGGCGTCAATTTCGACGGTGTGGGACAATTCAAATTCGCTCTGGTCAACGCTGAAGGCGGCACGACGTTCTGGGGCAACGCCCCGGACACCACTCCGGCCGACGGGGTGCCGGACGCGGCGGTGTCGCTCACGGTTGCCAAGGGCCTCTATGCGGTGTTGCTGGGCGACGCCAGTGTGCCAAACATGGCGGCCCTCCCCGCCAGCGTCTTCACCAACTCCGACGTGCGCCTGCGGGTGTGGTTCAACGACGGCAGCCATGGCTGGCAGATGCTCACGCCCGATCAACGCATCGCGGCGGTGGGTTACGCCATGATGGCGGGCAACGTGCCCGACGGTGCCATCACCTCGGCGAAACTCGCCAGCGGCGCGGTGACCGCATCCAGCATAGCCAACGGAGCGGTCGGAGCATCCCAACTGGCCACCGGCGCGGCGGCCGCCAACCTCAACGCCGGCGGCCAAAGCGGCATCGCCAGCGGCGGCATGATCTTATCGGCCGATGCC
>Ga0209697_10007979_pt1 | contig 12174 bp, 13 predicted proteins | sample AliMusrvi5mmetaG_FD_184115 | JGI IMG/M metagenome (GOLD analysis project Ga0209697, IMG submission 184115) | Freshwater lake bacterial and archeal communities from Alinen Mustajarvi, Finland, to study Microbial Dark Matter (Phase II) - Alinen... | ecosystem: Environmental > Aquatic > Freshwater... | reverse complement strand
GCCGAAGGGATGTTGCGGCGGACGGATCCGGATGCTGGCCGGATTGGACAGGTTGCTGGCCAAGAAGAAGAACGAGCAGGCGATGATGGCGGGGCTGGAAAAGGAGTTGCTGAAAGATCCGGCTACTTTCTTCAAGACGGTGGTCATGCCGTTGCTGCCGCGTGAGGCGAAGTTGTCGCTGGAGAACGACGGGATTGTGATGTGGCGGAATCTGCTCGGACAGGATGTCCGTGCGGAAGATGTGGGTCCGGCGGGCGAGGGACTGCCCGCCGCTTCTACCCCGCCTCGGCTAGTGGCCAGTGGTGAGTAGTGATCGTTAATCAGTGATCAGACCGCGGCCAGCAGCCGCGGCTACAGGATACCGTGGGGGAAGAAAATGCCGTTGTGGAATTCATACGTGGCGCATCCGGCGCAGCAGCAGATTCATGCGGCGCGGGACAAACGGTTTCGGACGGTCTGCACGGGCAGGCGGTTCGGGAAAACGTACTGTCTGGCCGGCGAGTTGCTTGACCGTGGCGGGTCTGAAATGGGCGGCGACTACGGTTGGGTGGCGCCGACCTACAACGTGGCGGAGCGTGGGATTGAGGCGTTCCGGGCCATCGCAGACGGTTTCGCGGTTGTGTCCGGACGCGCGCCGAGTCGGATCGAGTTCCAGGGATTGAAGACGTTGGCGCCGACCCGGATCTGGTTTTTGTCGGCCGACAATCCGGACAGCATCCGCGGTTTCGGGTTTCGCGGGCTTGTGATTGATGAGGCGGCATCCATCCCGGCTGACGTGTGGCATTACGTGCTGCGGCCGACCATTTCGCAGACACTCGGATGGGCGGTGTTTGTGAGCACGCCGAAAGGGCGGAACTGGTTTTATGACCTGTTCACGCGCGGGAACGATCCGGCGGAAACGGATTACGCGAGTTTCACATTCCCCAGCAAGGCGTCGCCGTTCTTCCCGGAGAAGGAGTGGGAAGAAGCACGGCGGACGTTGCCCGAGGATGTGTTCCGGCAGGAATACATGGCGGAGTTCATGGAGGACAGTGCCGGGGTGTTCAAGGGAATTGATGCGTGTCTGTTGGGAACGGACGTAACGGACGGTGTGCGGCAGGTGGTGATTGGGTGTGATGTCGCCAAACACACGGACTGGACGGTCCTGATCGCGATGGACGCTGAGAGTGGCAGGTGTATCGCGATGGAGCGGTTCAACCAGTTGGACTGGCCGATTCAGAAAGAGCGAATTGTGACCTTCGCCCGGAAGTGGCGGGGACGGGTGATCCTGGACGCCACCGGGATCGGGGACCCGATATATGACGATCTGAAGCGGGTTTTACCGGACATCGAGCCTTTCAAATTGTCCGCCAGCAGCAAGACGGAACTGATTCAGCGTCTGCGCGTGGCGATTGAACAGCGGCAGGTGTTGTGGCCGGCGGCCTGGGATGTTTTGACGGCTGAGATGAAGCGCTACGAGTACGCAATCGCTCCCGCTGGTGGGATTTCGTACGGAGCGCCGTCGGGATACCACGATGATTGTGTGATCGCGCTGGCGTTGGCGAATTACCGGCGGTGGGAGTCGGGAAACTGCGGAAACATGTTGCCGGTGGCAGGTGGGAAGCGGCGGCGTTTGCGTGGCGAAGATCATTGTTCGCTTTGGTGACGGTTATGGGGCTGCAGATTTACAGCACGAAGGACAACCAGTGGCGGGAGTATTACAACCCGCTTCGGGGTTTGAGCATTCCCCGGCTGGCGTCGCTTCTGGAGTCTGGTGAACGCGGGCAGTACGCTGATTTGCAGTGGATGTACTACTTCATGGAGCGATCTGACCCGATGATCTTCTCCGTGCTGCAGCGGCGGCGGGCGGCGTTGCTGGATTGTGATTGGGATGTGCGGAAAGTAGCGCCAGAGCCGGGTGTATTCAGGCATGCCGGGCGACGCTTGCGCATTGCCGGGCCTGTAGATGACGTGCTTGCCCAGGAGCAGGTTGATTGTCTCCGGGCGGTGTACGACGGGATCGAGAACTTCGATGATGCCGTGAGCTTCCTGTTCACAGGCGTAAGTCGTGGGTTTGCGCACCTGGAAAAGAACTACGGCACTGACGGCGAGATTGTCCGCCTGGAACCGGTCGAACAGTGGTTCTGGTTACGGGACGGGATGTTCGCTGGTTGGGAGTACAACCAAAATGCTGTCAGCGGGCGGCGGCGCGGTATTCCGATTGATCCGGACGATTTTCTTGTGCTGGAAACCATGGCGCTGAATCGGATGTGGTCGCTTTTGTACCTGCGGCGGGTGACCGGGCAGCGGGACTGGGATGCCTACCGCGATTTGTTCGGTATTCCGCCGGTTTTCCTGATCGGGCCGCCTAACGCGGTTGGTGAGAAGGAAAAGGAATACCAGGCTATTGCGGCGGATCTCTTCTCCAACGGGCGCGGATTTTTACCGAACGGCAGCGACATCAAGTTCGTGAATGGCGGCGGTGGGCGGCCGCCCTACCGTGAACTGCTGGAGTATATTGACCGACAGATTACGCTGGTTGGTACTGGCGGATTGCTGACCATGTTGACGGAATCGGGATCGGGAACGCTCGCCGGTGGCGCGCACAGCGACACGTTTCAGCAGATCGCACGCGGGGACGCTTCGACTGTGAGCGGGGTGTTTCAGCGCGGGATCGACCTGCCGGTCTTGGAGGCGAATTTCCCTGGCCAACCGGTTTTGGCATTCTTTCAATTTGCGCCGACCACGTTGGGACAGGCCAGTGCAGTGGCTCAGGATGTGGCGGCGCTGGCGGCGGCCGGGTTCACGGTGGATCCGGCGCAGGTGAGTGAAAAGACGGGGTATCGGGAAGCAGCGGTTGTGCAACCGGCACCGGCTTTGAGGATGGTGCCGGGGATTGGGGATGGCGGTTAATCTTTGTGTCGCTTGCTGGCCGGTTTGTATGGTTTTTACGAGAGCAAACGTCTGAGTGTTCGTATCTGGTCCTGGTCAACCATCCGTCCGGTTGCTTTGGTCTCCTTGCCGTCTCGTCCTCTCCTAAGTTGCATCTTCGTATCCACTGTTGGGTTGATCCGCCTTAGTCGGCGCGGAACAATAGCCAATGCATACCGAGATTCACCCAAGGCGCGTCCTAGGTCGACTGGGCCAAGGCATTCGTATGGGCCTTCGAGTTTCCCCGTCTTTGATCGAGTGTTCTGGCCGTTTTGCCACCACAGTACAATCCAGTCCGTATCATGCACGCGGTCAGACAATTGCTTCCCGCATGCGTTAAACCAGTCAATCCTTTTGGCCGCCACCGCGTGCATGCCTGAGAGTTCTTTCGCCTTCCTTTTCTTGGCGTTCGCCTCTTGTCGTGTCTCGGTATGCCTGTACGTGTCGATCAGCCACACTCTACCAGTACTTGGTAGTGGGCACTCTTTCCTCTTTGACTTCGATCTGCGTTTGCCACGCTTTCGCAGTGGTTCACTCTTCGCCCACCTACGGAGGAGGCTTTCCTCCAAGACCACTGCCTCTCTTTGTATCCTTGCGACCTCCTTGCGCACGGGAGCCACTTCACTTCCCGAAAGAAGCACTCCTGCCTCTGTAAGGCGTTCTGTTGATTCCGTGGAAAGGTTAGCGGAACACACCACGGCTTTGCGGTCGAATAGGTATATCTTCGCGTGTAGGTCGCGAGCCTGGAGTACGGCAACGTGCCTCTTTAGCAGTCGCAGTGCTCCACGTGCGCTGCATACGCCGCGGCGAACTGTATCCTCTGTCAGATTCGTTATGACGAGAGTGTCTTTAGGTGTCTGTAACACCTGGTCAGGTCGAGTTCCCAGAAACGCTGTGACTGCTACTAGGGACTTTGACCCTTTTGACTGTTTTCTGAGTTCTTCCCATAGGCGGCCATCGTTCAGGAATGTTGCCATGTCGGAGTCCTCTTTTAGTCGTGAGTGGTGCTTGTGTGTGTGCGCCAAGCCTCACGCATGAAATAGAAGCATTGCCGGGTTCTGTGTTCAAGAGAAATCCGATGTCATGGCTGTTGGATGTTGATTTTCGTTGTTGCGGTAGAGGGATGTATGAACGCACTGCTTTTGAATCGGGATGGCTTTCAGATGCCGGCGGACGGGTGGTACCAGGTCGCGCCGCTTGGGGAGTTTGCTCACGCTCAGGCCGGATTGACCCAGGTGGTGGACGTGGAAGCCTGCCAGGCGATGGTGAACCGGTTTGCCGATGAGGCGAAGGTCGCAAACTTCGCGGGGTTGCTGGTTGATTTCGATCACTTCTCGCTGGATGGCGAGAAGCGGTCTGAAGCTGCCGGGTGGATCACGGCGCTTGAGAACCGCGACGGGGGGCTCTTCGCGAAGATCCGGTGGTCGGATGTCGGCGAATCAGCCGTAAAGGGCGGGCGGTATCGGTTCTTGTCGCCGGTATGGAACCGGGCGGACTGCGTGGAGCTGGGCGGCGGGCGGGTCCGGCCTGTTCGGTTGCTGAACGCGGCAGTGACGAATGATCCGAATCTGAAGGGGATGCAGCCGCTTTCGAACAGCGCCGCCACGGCCGGTGAACCGCGGTTCAAATGGGTGCTCGGGGACACGCCGGAAGGGCGGCACTGTCCGAGTTGCGCGGCTGTGGCCGGGCAGGTGCATACGATGGCGGAATGGGATGCGGCCAAGGTGAAACCTGGGGCCGATGGACTGTTCTGCCAGGGGAACTGCCAGTGTCAATTGGTGCCCACGAATGAACCGTCCGGCGGCGCCGTGGTGGCGGGGCCGGTGCGTGATCTGGAGAACCGCGGGACGGTGGAACAGTCGGATGGTGGGACCGGGGGAGTTTCCACGGCGAAGGGGGCGACGGTTCGCGAAGGAGAGATGCTTGCGAACATCGGGTGGACGGATGAAGCGCGGGCGGCGTCGCTGGCTGTGAGGCAGTCTAAGGCTGGTGCGCACGGGGAGCGGAATGCACGCTTGCAGGAACGGCAACGGGAGTCGATGGATAAGGCCGGCAGGGACTATGCGGCAATCTACGAAGAGAAGGGCCTGAAGGGGATGACGGCGGACGAAGTGGCGTACCTGACGGCACGGATCAATGTGAAGGTGCGCAATGGCACGGCGTTGACAGGGCCTGAAGAACGGTTCGTGAAGGAGAGGAAGGGATTGCCAGTGAACAATGAACAGTCCGTCGACGGGTCTCAAGGCAAGTCGGCCGTGAACAGTGGTGTTGCGCAAAACCGTGGAGAAACGGCGGCTGGGGACGCCGTACGCAAGGATGTGCGCGCGGCACGAAAGGCGAAGTTGGCCAACGCGGCGCGGCCGGAGGATGCGCGGGCGGCGGTGCGGTTTGATTTGCTTGCGCGCCGCAGCGCCACGGTTGAAGGGAAAAGCAGTAGCACGCGATAGCGCGCGTCAGCGGCTCTTGGTGGAGCGGATGTTGATTTCTGTTGTTGGGTGTAGGGCGTGACAATTCGGGAGGTCAAGGGATGAGTACGAAGGTCGATGGGAAGACGGAATGTTCCTGTGGCGCGGCGGCCAATGTCGGGACCGAAGTCGAACAACTCGCCAATGCGTTGCGGTTCGAGAAGGCCAAGAACGAGGTTCTCCTGGGCGAGGTGGTCGCTCTGGAAGACGCAGTGGTGAACCGGTGCATGGAAGATTTCGATGCGGTGGTGAGTGATGAGACGCGCGAGTTCTGGCGCGAGCAGTTGCTGACGAACCGTGAGGCGGCAACCACGGCGCTGACGGAATTGGCGCGCGCGAAACAAGGTCTTGCGGCGGGTGGCGCCGGTGGCGCGGCGACAACGCGCCGGCCTTTGCACAACCGGTCGGTGGCGCGACCGGTGGCGCCCGCGGGCGTGGGTGGCGGCGGTGTCGGCGGTGGCGCGACGCCAGCGGCAAGCGAGGCCGATGACCGGGCCGCGAAGATCCGTAACCGCGCGCATGAGATCAGCAAGGTGGAGCGGGTGCCATTCTCCGCCGCATTTCGTAGGGCAGAAAGGGAAGTCGGCGGCCAGTAGGCCGGCGGCAGTGGCCAGAGGTCGGCGCGATTATGAGTACGATTAGGAGGACCAAATGAGTCAGACCAATACAAGGGTTGGGGATTTTCGGGTGCTGGCAGGTGCGGACCTGACCGGCATGGAAGATCGGCTGGTGGTGATGGGGCAGGACACTGGCGTGGCGGAAGTTGCGTTGCCGGCGGCGAACAGCGACTTCGCGCTGTACGTCCTGACTGAAGGCGGTTTGGACGGCGAGTTGGTGGCGGTGCGACCTCTGCAGCCGGATCGGAACGTGCGACTCGCGCTCAAAGGGATGTGCAATCCCGGTGACGTGCTGGTCCTGGCCGACGTGGCGACGGCAGCCGACAAGGGCAAAGTGAGGGTTTTGCCGGCGGTGGCGGGCACCTACCGCGGCCTGGGGATCGCGGAGCAGGTCGGCGTGGATGGGCAAGCCGTTCTCGTGCGACCGGCGATGATCGGGAACATCACGGTCGCCCAATAGGGCGACAGGTTTCAGTGTTCAGGTTTCAGGGGAGAGGGTTCCACCGCGGAGGCGCCGAGCGCGCAGAGGGAGACTGGAATGAAAAAGGCAGTATTGGGGATTTGGGTGTGGGTGGTGGCGAGTGCCGGGATGGCAGTGGCGGCGGACCCGGAGACAGTCTGGCGTGAGGCGTTGCGGACTGTCGTGACCACGAATGGCCTGGCCGTGGCGACGGACACGAACGTGACCACGTTGGCGTCTGGCCGGACGCCGGCGTATGCCGGGCAGTGGTTGTTCGGCCACGCGGGTGCGGGAACGAACGGCGTGTGGGTTGCCAAAGGGGTGACCACCAACGATTGGGTGCAGTTGAAGCCGTAGGATCGGCGGGCCCTGCGGACCCGCTCCGCGGCCAGCCGTTGCGGTTACAGGAATGATTTCGGGTGTGAAGTAAGAGGAGAAGAAAATGAGCAGACTCAGTGACATCAGTGCGTCCCCTACCTTGCGCGAGTTCGCGCAAGGCGCGGCGCAGAGTTCGATCATGCCGGTGGCGGATTTCCTGGCGCCGACAGTCGAGGTGGCCACCAGCGTTGGCCGGTACAAGCAGTACACGGAAAAGAACCGGTTTCATATTCCGGATACGCTGCGGACGCTGGGCGGGCGTGCCGCGGAGCTTCGGTTCGAGGCGTCGGACGCGACGTTCAACTGCGCGCCGCATGCGCTCGACTACCCAGTCGACAATCTGGAGCAACTTGAGTCCGAGGGGCTCGAGAACATGCTCCGCGAAGGCGCGGTCGCCGTGGCTGAGGTCTCCGCACTGTCGCACGAGAAGGCGGTGATCGATGCGGCCCTGGCGGCAGTGGGCGTCGGCACGGGCAAGACGTGGAACGACGCGGCGGACCCGATCACGGATGTGGATGACGCCATCCTGTCAGTGATCAAGGCGGCCAAGTACGGTTCGCTGATGGGCGTCGGCATCCTGTTTGGCGCCACGGCCTGGAAGATCTTCAAGAACCAGGAGAAGGTCCGCGGGCGTTTCATCGTGGGCAACGGGCAGAGCAAGTCCGATCTCGGGTTGGCCGTGCCGACGGAGATGTCGGCGAGTCAGATGTTCATCGGCACGCCGGAAGTGCGGACGTCCTACATGATCTACGACACTGCGCCAGAGGGGAAGAACCAGAGTATCAGTTTCCTGCTGGACACCGCAGTCCTGGTCTTCGCGCGCAAGGATGCGCCGAGCCGACGCGATCCGAGCTTCATGAAGACGTTCCGGTTGATGAACTCGTTCATGGTGCCGGGTTCGTACATGCGCGACGACGGCCGCGTCGAAGTGGCGAAGTTCGACTGGTCGGAAGACGTGAAGGTGACGAACACGGCCGCGTGCGTGCGGCTGAACATCGCCGCGGCGTAGGGGTTGGGCGCCGGTGTGAGGCGGGGCGCCTGTTGCTGGGCGCTCCGCCTTTTGACTGTGGTGGTGGCATGACAACCTGGACTCCATTCACGGTGGATGTCGTGAAGAACGCGTTGCCAACGGACATGGGGCAACTCTACACAAACTGGATCACGGCGCATCCCGAGAAGGCTAATCGCTTGGCGGAGATCGTTGATGAGACGCGGCGGACGTTTCGGGATGCAGTTTCGACGAACCCGCGCAACCTCATCGACACGGAAACCGACACGGTGCCAACGGTCGGGTTTCGGCATGCGTTGAACGTGACGTTCTTCAATCTCGGGATGGAGATGGGGGCAACGATGGGTTCGGATGCGCACAGTCAGTATTTGCGCGCTGATTTATGGCTGCGGATGGTGCAGACCGGTGGGATTCCCTTCATGCCTGTGGATGCGGATCTGCGTGGCGGTACGCCTTCCTTTTCGGGACCGGCGGGCCGCGATCCGCGATGGGAGCGGGTGCTCATGTGAAAGGCGGTTGCTCATGAAGCGGCATCTTCTGGCGACAAGCATCGTTGCGGTGTGCCTGCCCTTGGCATCGATGGCCGGCGGATTCGCGTCCAGTTTTCGGTTGGATCACGGTGTAGTGGCGGTGACCAATGTCCAGGCGAACAGCAGTTGGGCGACCGTGGCGGTGTTGGTGCGGTTTGATGCTGGGACGAACGGAACCCTGGCTATCCGGCGGGTGAGCCAGGGGAACACGTACACGCTGGGGACATGCACCTTCGCTGTCGCGACCAACCTGGTGTGGGCGGCGGAACGGGATTACTCGTTCGGTTTCGGGGATGTGCTGTTGATCGAGAGTACGGCGACGAATGGCGTGATTCAGGTGATGTTGAAGAACGATTGATGGTCTTGGGGTGAAGGAGCGGCGATGAAACGTTCGATCATGATCGCGGTCCTGCTGGTGGGGCGGGCGTGTGGCGGGTGGCTGAACCCGTCGCAACCCGGTTTCACGGCGGATGAGACGCTCCTGCGGATCGCCGGGGACCGGACGAACGCGACGGCATTGACGGATGCCACCAACGGCCTTTGGCAGGCGTTGGGCGGCCACAACCATGACAGTCGCTACGATGCCGCGGGCGCCGCGAATGCGGTCAGCAACCGGTTGTCCGGGGCTTTGGCGGACGAGTCCGGCGCGCGGGCAGCGTTCGACACGGGCTTGCAGGGAACCAACGGTCTGGTGCTCTTTGGGCGTGACCTTTTCCGCCAAACCGTCGTGGACAGTTCGCCGGGGTGGCTGGATTGGGAGGTGGCGGAGATCAACGGCGACGCGTCGACGTGGGTTTGGGCGCACTGGGATGGCGTGATCATGAATAGCGACGCGAGTGTGGACGCGGACCAGGTTCCCGATTTCGGGGCGTCGGAATATGGGCCGTACGCGTGGATCCTCGACCCGGACGGCAACTACCGGGTGCCGCAGGAATGGCAGGAGGGTGACCACTTCGCCAACGTCGGGCCGGATGACGCGGTTGCATGTTCCTGGGTCTGGAACTACGGCGGGTACTGGAGTGCGGGCCAAACGACTGTGGGAGAAACACCGATCACGGCGGTGGAGACGGGGTTCTACGGTTCGGATTACGTGGATTCGTACAACGAATATGCACAATGTACTGTGAGTTGGAGTGTGTCGGAAGACCGGAAGCATGCGAGTTACACGATCGACTGGCAACCCTCGGAACACGCGCCGCCATTGGAACCGTGGTATGTCTCTTCCGATTTTGTGCATGGGCACATCCGGATCCGGCCGGTTGCGGACCTGGCCTTTGTTCAGGACGGCAGCAATTCTGGATACCTGTGCGCACCGGACGGGACGCCCTTGTGGTGGATCGGGTACGGGCCTTTCGATCCGCCGGTTGAAATGCCGGCCGGATTCTATTTCGACTACGTGTTTTCTGACCCGTATCCCAATGTTGGCGACGAGACGCCTGTCGAACTCGACTTCCATTGGTTGTATGGGTATGAGCGTCACTTCCACTGGATTCAGGTGCCCAGTGCCTATGAAGTAACGAACACGGTTCAGGCCGCCATTGCCGGCGACTCGACTCGTTACTTGAAGGGCGAGGTGGATGAGATCGCGCAGAGCGTCCGTGATGACCTGGGGGCGCAGGTGGTGACGGTCTCGACCGACATGGTAGCGCGCGTGGCGGCAAGCACGAACCTGTTGACGCCGGCACTGGTGGGGCAATTCCTTTGCCCGGCAGTAGTCGCCGGGTCGAACGGTGTGGCGACGCTGACGTGGTCGAACAGTCCTTTCCTGACCGTCGCGAACACCAACGCCTGTTTCGTTCAGGTGCCGGCCGTGCCGGCAACCGGCACCGCGGTGAACCTGTTCTTCGACTGCCTGGGCACGAACACGTTGCTCTTCACGCGGCCCGTGCTTTGGGCCAGCGCGCCGCCGGCCGGCCGGGGTCTGTATCAGTTGTACGGGAATCCTCTCGTCACCAACGCGTGGCGCGGTTGGGCCGTACCCGAGACCCGGGTGCCCGTGGCGTACACGCAGTTCGTGTATTCGGTGCCGCCGCAAGGAACGATCTCCAACGGGTTGTTTGCAGCGCCGGTGAGTGTGACGCTTGGGAACGGCGCCACCAGCAACGGTTTGCCGGCGACCGTGGCGGTGATGTGCCGGGAGCAAACAACGAACGCCTGGACCGCGCTGCCGCTCAGTCGAACGAATCTGTACGCCGGGGACGTGTACCTGCCCTTTGGGTCGTTGAGCGTCGCGTTCAGCAATTCGGCGGATGCGGTCGTTTCAGCGATGCCGCCGCTCGGGGTGACCTCGTGGTATTTCCTGGAACCCGGCGCGGGGTTGTTGCGCGGGTATCCAACTTGGGAATCGGGGGCGTGGTACAGCAATGGCACTACGGTTGACGGCACCTGGAGTTCGGGCGGGGGGGCGGCGTTCTTCACTACTGGCGGAAGCGTGGCGCCGGGGTTTACACGGGGATCGTACCGCACGGGGGCTTGGGGATACGGCGATGCAGACGGATGCCTGCGTTCGCCGGCCGTTACGGGGTTGATCAGCCGGGTGCGAATGATGGTCCGGGTTGCTGCGTCTGGTATTACGGGCGTGGTTGAGTATTGCCCCCTTTCATCGGATTGGATGCAGCGAACCAACTGGGTGGCCGTGCCTAGCGCAACCTTCACCAGCATGGACTGGAACTGGTTCACGTTCCCGGTGAACAAAACCAACGGGTACATTCGGATTCGCAACACGCCCATCTACATCAACGCGGGAACCCTGAACATCGCATATGTGTCCATCGAGTAAACCAACCAGGAGTAGTCCATGAAAGTGTCGTTTCTTGTTTGCAGTGTCGGCCTTGTTGCGTGTCTGGCGGGTGCCCAGGGCACGAACGGGGTCCTTGCCGATCCCGTGAATGTGGCCGGGCCTGACGCGCGTTTGGCGCCGGTTGAGGCAGTGACCACATTCGTTGCACCGCCGGTTGTGGCGACACCCGCCATGACCAGCGACGTGTTGGTGGTCGAAACGGTTGTCACGACGAACGTTTTCACGCGGTTGACGACAAATCGGGTGGAACGCCTGGCGAAGGTCGTTACCACGAACGCGACATTGCGGCGGTTCGTGATTGACATCGACGCCGACCAGACGCCGACGCGGTTCACGTCCTACATGAGTGACGGCAGTGTGATTGTCACCGCGGCCGGGAATGTGGCTTCACTTTCCAACCGGGTGGCATTGAGTACCTTCAACGGTCTCCTGCAGGACGTGATCGGCAATGGCCGGCGGAACGTCAACACCAACTTCTTGTGGCAGGCACGCGGTACCAATGGGGCGGCGCGAATGCAACGGGTATGGAGTGCTGTCGGCACGCGGCCGTGAGGTCGGGTGGGGCCGGCTGGGAGCACGATGTTGATTTCTGGTGTTGGGTAAGGACACGAACGCCGGGCGACCGGCAGAAAGAGGTAGACCATGGATGCAGTTCAGACAACGACTCCCGCCTCCACCACGCCCGCGGCCGCGCCCGCGGACACGACAGTGAAGCCGGGTTACAAGACCACCGAGTTCTGGCTGACGGCGGGCGCGGCGTTCGTCGGCCTGGCGATCGCCAGCGGCATCGTGCCGGACACCGGCATGTGGCCGAAGATCGTGGCGCTCGTGGTTAGCGCGTTCGCCGCGATGGGGTACACCGTGAGCCGCACGGCCGTCAAGAACGGGTAGGTCGTCATGTGGCTCGCACTGTTCACCGCGATCCTCGACTGGCTGACTGGGCTGGTGAAAAGCCAGACCCAGACAGCCGGCGAGGACGTTGTTGCCAAGCCGGGGTTGAAAGAG
>Ga0209697_10007968_pt1 | contig 12182 bp, 9 predicted proteins | sample AliMusrvi5mmetaG_FD_184115 | JGI IMG/M metagenome (GOLD analysis project Ga0209697, IMG submission 184115) | Freshwater lake bacterial and archeal communities from Alinen Mustajarvi, Finland, to study Microbial Dark Matter (Phase II) - Alinen... | ecosystem: Environmental > Aquatic > Freshwater... | reverse complement strand
CAGAACCCTCCGCGTACTCCACTCCCTGCATGACTCCCAACGGCAAGCCCGTCCCCATCTCCACCTCACGTCCATCGCAGTAAGGCGCCGGATGTCCCGCACTGGCGATCGTCACCGTCCCATCCGCATCGAACCGCGCGCAGCAGCACGTCACAAATCCGCCGCCCGTATGCCCCGCCAGCCCTTCGTTCAAAATGGCCAGGACTTCCGCCGGCGACGAGGCCCTGGAGGTGCGCAGTATCCCGATCGCCACCGAAACCAGCATCGCCGCGCGCAGGCCTTTGCCGCTGACGTCGCCCACGGCAATCGTGAGGGACCCATCTTCCGCGCCGCGGCTCCAGTAGAAATCGCCGCCAACTTCGAGTGCAGGCTCATAGACAGCCTCTGACCGCCAGCCCGCCGAGTGGGCGTCGGATTGAGGTAACAGCAACTGCTGGATGGTTCGCGCAGCTTCGAGCTCGGTTGCCAGGCGCGCCCTTTCGCGCCGGTCGTCAAGCAGTTCACGCAAGAGCACTCCGACGATGAAGAGCGCAAGAAAGAACGTCAGAAGGAGAGTGGCGTTAATCTCAAATTCGCCTGTTCGGAATGCCGTTCTAAACCCAAATTGCAGGCCAGTCCGGTTGCCTGAAATGGGCAATATCGCGAGCAGGAGCGCCGCCATCGAGTGGCGGGTCACCGCGGAGCGCCCGCGGTCATTGCGCCACCAACTCACGGCGATTAAACATAGGGACAATGATAGGAGCGTGTTCTGTGATAATACAAAGCCCTCCGCGTTGTCGCCGATTCGCGAGGCAATCCCAGCCGCGAACACCACAACAATGGCCAAGTGAAGCATCTTGCTGTAGCGCCTGATCTCAGTCAAATTGAACTCTGCGAACAATGCCGAGCTTAGGCTTGGTAAGGCGATCGTGCGCAAGCGCCAACTCCATGGGAATGAATCCGGCGACAGGAACAGCACCTTTGTGGCATTGATCCAGCCATCCACCATCAGGAAAAGCGCAAGCCACAGGAATTGCATGCGTTGGCGGTCTGTCAACCAGACAGTCAACAAAATGAAGGCCAACAGCGCCTGCAAGGCGCCAAGTGCGATGTCCGGCGAGCGCGACCACTGCGTTTCCCGAAGCAGGAGCGATCCAAACGTCGCAGGGAACTGTTTGGCGTACGTCAATAAATACGGACCGTCTTTATATCGGATCCAATTGCCCGTGCCCAGCGTGTGCAACTTCCAGATGCGGATCGCGATTGCAACCTTTTCGACGTCCACTACGATTCCTGCCGGAACATCGAATGTGCGGGGTCTGGCCACTTGCGCTTCCTGATTGGAGAAGCCCCCAAATGTGCCGATTTTCGCCCCGTTGATATATACTTCATAAGCCTCGCCCACCGACCCGAGCGTGAGCGCAAGCCGCCCAGTGTCCGTGCCCACAGGTAACGAAGCGGTTCGGCGCAACCAGTGAACACCGCGCGGCGGCGCCGCATGCCATGGCAATTCGACGACTTTCCAGGTGGAGTCATCGAAGCCGGGTTGTGCGAAGACAGGCTGATCATCGGCGCTTAACCGCCACTTGCCGCTGATGTCGACATAAAGGGCGTTCTGCGCTTGAAGGCTTGAGCCTGCCAGGAATAGGAAGAGGATCAGTTTCTTCATGCGAATCTCCGCACCGTCACCACCGTGATGTCGTCGCTCTTGTCCCATGCCTCGATGCTCTGAGCGTATACTGTGAGGTATGGCGACCGAATATGTCGAGCTGCGCGATGGAGGGCTGTATCTATCGGGAACGCGTGTATCCCTCGAATCGATCGTCCTTGGTTTTCTCCGCGGCGAATCTCCAGAGACGATCTGTCAGAATTTCGACACGCTGAAGCTTGAGGAGGTTTATGGAGCAATTGCCTATTACCTTGGGAATCAGGAGTCGGTTGAAACTTATCTCGCTGAGATGGACAGGAAATGGACGGCAGCAGCGGCACGAGTAAAAGCCTCGCCTGACTCACTGCGTGAGCGGCTTGTGCGAACTCGCGGCGAAATGCGTACCACTCAATCATCGTGAAGATCCGATTTCTTGCCGATGCGGATCTGAACAAGGCAATCCTAACGGGAGTTCTGCGGCGAGAACCAGCTATTGATTTTGCCTCCGCCCAGGAATTGGGGCTTCGGGGCCTAAAGGACCCGGCCGTTCTTGCCCTGGCCGCGCGTGAGCATCGAGTTCTGGTTTCGCACGACGTCAATTCCATGCCTTTGCATTTCGGACGATTTACGGCCAACCAATGCACGAGTGCTGGTCTCTTGCTCGTGCCGCAACGGCTGAGGATAACAACGGCGATTGAAGAGATCATCCTCATTTGGGAGTTGTGCGATGCCGATGAGTGGCGGAACCGGCTCGATTGGCTCCCGCTCTGATTCCTTCGCTCCATCAGCTTTCCTCCCTCCGCACCGTCACCACCGTGATGTCGTCATTCTGCCCCCAGGCCTTCGCCGCCTCCGCAATCTCCTGCGCCGTCTTCCCTGATATCTCCCGCGTCCGCTCGAAACCAAACAACTCGCGCTGCGCGTTCTCCGCCTCTACCACGCCGTCCGAAACAAGCGTGAGCGTCGAACCGGGCCGCAGCGCGAGCGCGGTCTCTGCATAAAGAGCATCCGGGTCGAGACCGAGCGGCAGGCCCGTCTCCACTTCCGCTTCCACGCCATCCAGATACGGCGCCAGATGTCCGGCATTGGCCACCGTGAGCCGGCCGTCTGCATCGAGACGGGCGCAAACACACGTGATGAAGCCGCCCTCCATCTGCCCCGCGACGGCGCGGCTCAAAGCCGAAAGCAGCGCGCCGGGCCGCCGGTCGGCACTGTTACGCAGGGCGCCGATCGCCAGAGAGACCAGCATCGCCGCCTTGAGTCCTTTGCCGGACACGTCGCCCACCACAATGGTCTGTCCGTCCAGAACATAGTAGAAGTCGCCGCCCACCTCCTGAGCCGGAGCGTAGACCGCCTCCAGAACGAAGCCGGAGTCCCGTAGTTGCGCTTGATCGAGCAGCAACCGCTGAATCACTCGCGCCGCCTCGAACTCGCTGGCCATCCGTTGCTTTTCACGGCGGTCCGCTGCCGTTCGCCGCAGTACCGTGATTAGGATCACCAGCGCCAGCGTCGTGAACAGCACCTGATTTCGCTCTACCCGATAACTACCGGCAGCAAAGGAAACCGGGATCCAATTGGGGACCCCGAGCATACGCCGGCCAAAGTCCTCTGTGTGGAACAGTGCGAGAATGCCAATCGCCAGACTCGCAATCCAAGACTCGAAGGAATACTTCTCCGCGGAATCGCGATACCAACACACCGCAACCATCAAAAGGAGCAGTCCGCCCGTCAGCGCGGCGCACCACCAGAAATACGAAATGCCAAAGACCACAGTGCACGAGAAGGCGAATAATGCCCAGAGCGCTGTTCGCCACAATGCCCGCTTGGGAGGCTCGAAGGAGACGATCGTGAACTCGCCCAGCAGTGGCCACACCAGGGAGCTCAAGACTACCTGAACAGTAGTCGCTCCCCAGCGGTCAATCGGCTGAGCGCTGATACTTAACTGGGATAGACGAAAAAACTCAGAGCCTGCTCCATGGGTGATGGCGGCGAGCGCAAACCAGAACAACTCGTGGCGGCTGCGATCGGTAGTCCAGGCGAAGAAGCTGAGGCAGGCGATGGAAAGCAGAATCGTACCGAAGACGAGGCCAAGTGAGAGCTCCTCATACCGTTGCCGGAACTGTGCAGTCCCGTAATCCACTGCCATCTGGCCCTGATAAGTTAGCAGGTAAGGCCCTTGATCCGCGAGCCGCCACGACGGGGGAAGCGCGATCTTGCGATGCACCCGCAAGGCCAGTTGCAGGGAAGGGCCGGCCACGGGCGGCAGGGCGAACGTGCGAGGCTGCGGCAAGTGCGCTGTTTCGAGGGCGTCAAAGCTGCCGGTGGTTGAGGCGAGCTTCCCATCCACATAGACCTCATAGCCATCGTGGATGGCGCCCAGGGTCAGAGCCAGCCGTGTCCGGTCCGTTCCCGCCGGAAGTTCGACGCGCCGGCGTAGCCAATAGATCCTTGGGTTCCCGGGAATAGACTGGGTTGGCGAGCCGGTCCAGGCAAGTGGAACCGGGATCGTCCGCCATTCGCTATCGTCCAGTGAGGGCTGCGCGTAACTCGGATCGTCACCGGCTTGCAGTCGCCAAGCTCCGGAAAGGTCGACGTAGAGCGCGTTCTGCGCCTGCAAGGGCAGGGCGGCGAGGATGAAGCTCAATCGGTACATGCTACGCGTTTCTCCTTTCCATGGGTGTATGATGGTGGTATGCGAGTCAAGACATCTGTCACACTACCTAGCTCTCTTCTAAAGGAGATTGACCGGCTTGATAGCAATCGCTCTGCTTTTCTTGAGCGGGCGGCCTTGTCGTACATCGGGAAACGGGTCAAAACAGAGTTGGATGCTAGGGATGCCGCAATCCTTGATCGCGTTGCCGATGCACTCAACCAACAATCCGATGTGCTCGAGTTCCAACGGCTGCCCAAATAGGTGCAGCGCGGCGACTTATTCCTGGTTACAAAGATTGGGGCACAAGATCCCCGCAAACAGCGAGTGTTTGTCGTGGTCAGCCGCCAAGTCCTGATCGATTCAAAATTCTCTTCTGTAGTTTGCGCTCCCGTGTATTCCCGGTACGATGGCTTGAGGACCCAGGTCACCGTTGGGGTCGATGACGGGCTGAAGCACCTCAGCAGTATCCATTGCGACGAGTTGGCCAGCTTACCCAAGACCAAGTTGACTCGTTTTGTGGGACATCTTAAGAATGCTAAGCTCGAAGAATTGGACCGGGCGTTGGCTGCGGCGCTTGATTTGGATCTCATGCTGACTCCTCCGAGCGACCTGCTTCAATAAGGCTTGCCGGAATCCTCCGCACCGTCACCACCGTAATGTCGTCGTTCTGCCCCCACGTTTTCGCAGCTTCCGCGATCTCTTGTGCGGACTTCCCGCTGATCTCCCGAGTCCGCTCGAAACCAAACAACTCCCGCTGGGCGTTCTCCGCCTCCACCACGCCATCAGAGACGAAAGTGAAGTGTTTGCCACTGACCGCCGTCTCCCCGTGCACCACCCCCGGCGCTACTCCCAACGGAAGCCCGCCCTCGACTTCCACTTCATGGCCATCGGCGTAGGGCGCGGGATGTCCGGCGCTGGCGATGGTCACCCGGCCATCGGGATCGAATCGCGCGCAGCAGCAGGTGACGAACCCGCCCCCCACGTTTCCGGTGAGGCTATCATTCAGCGCGGCCAGGATGGCGCCCGGCGACGATGAACTCTCCCGGCGCAACATACCGATCGTCACCGAGACCAGCATGGCGGCTTCTGCGATCTCGCTTGCTGACTTCCCGCTGATCTCAAGTGTCCGCTCGAAACCGAAGAGCTGGCCGTTATCGGCTTCCACCACTCCATCCGAGACAAACGTGAATCGATTGTCCCGCACTGTTGCCGTGCTGTACGCGGCATCCGGTGTGATCCCCAGCGCCCAAACCGGGTCGTCCCCCGCTTTGTAGACGCATCCGCTGGGCCTGACGGTCAGTTGGCTCTGCGCGCGCGCCATGAACGGCACGGCAAGCAGCCACAACCATCCCCAGTTGCAAACTGTCATCCTAATCAGTCCCTCCCAACATGCGAACCAATCCCAGTGTTTCATCCGTGTTCATCTGTGTGCATCCGTGGCCAAAACCTGCTCACGAAACCCCCTGCACCGTCTCTCCGCACTCCATTGAAGCATCTTGACATCATTTATAAAAAGCATCATGATGCCAAAATGAGGACAACACTGACTCTGGAAGCCGATCTCGCAGAGCGCCTTGCGCAAATCGCGAGGGAGACGGATCAGCCTTTCAAAGTTGTCGTGAACGAAGCACTGCGCCGTGGAATTGCAGACAGCACGGCGCCTCTTCCGCCGTTCGAATATCAACCGCATGCTGGAAATCTCCTTCCTGGAATCGACTGCCGGCGGTTGAATGAACTGGCTTGGTAGCTTGATGAAGAGCGTTTCACCAAGTGATTATTCCGGATCTGAATCTGGTCATATACGCCTATGACTTGACCTCGCCTTCGCACGTGGAGTCGTGGTTCCAGCGTCCCATGGTCCGCCCACTCAATCCTGGCCCGCGGCACGCCGAATTGGCCTTTGGTTTTCTCCGCACTGAAGGCAAGGGCGGCAACTTCACGACGGATGCGCACCTTGCCGCCCTTGCCGTGGAATTCCATGCCACACTGCACACGGCAGACACCGATTTCCTTCGCTTCCCTGGAGTGAAGTGGATCAATCCGCTTCCTTGATATCATCCAACCCTCCGCACCGTCACCACCGTGATGTCGTCGTTCTGCCCCCAAGCCCGCGCCGCCGCGGCAATCTCCTGCGCGCACTTGCCCGAAATCGCCCGCGTCCGCTCAAATCCAAACAGTTCACCCTCAGGTGAAGCCGCCTCCACCACGCCATCGGAGACGAAGGTAAATCTAGATCCCGCGACTACCTGCTCATCGTAAGCAATACCTTGAACCACGCCCAGCGGCAACCCCGCATCTAAGATCACTTCGCGCGAATCGCAGTAGGGCGAAGGATGGCCGGCATTGGCGATTGTCGCCGTCCCATCACGATCGAAACGTGCGCAGCAGCAGGTGACGAAACCGGTCGTCCTGCCCACAAGGCCGTTATTCAGCCGGGAAAGAATCGTCGCCGGAGACTTGGATTCCTCAACCCCCAGAATCCCCACCGCGACCGACACCATCATCGCCGCCTGCAAGCCCTTCCCGCTCACATCGCCGACCACGACAAGTAGGGAACCATCTTCGGGGCAATCCGAAAACCAATAAAAATCTCCACCCACCTGTTTGGCCGGTTCATAGACCGTTTCCACCGCGAAGTCTTTGGATGCCGTGCCTCCTGAACTAAGGAGTGCAGTCTGCACCTGCCTTGCGGCCTGGAGATCGGCTTCCAACTCCTCTTTCTGGCGCCAGGCTTTCCAGGTGCGCCGAATCAAAAGCGCCGTCATCGAAACGCACAGCAATATCGTAGCAACCGACAAGATGCTTCCAAGCTGCTGCGGGGAACGGAAACTCTGCAGTGCGGACCAGACAAACATTGCACCCGCCACCGCGCGCGTCTCAGGCTTGAAACAGAATTGCCATGCCGCAATCCCCACATTCACGAGGCCAAAGAATCTGATTTGTACGAAAAAAGCCAAAGTTGCCGGGCCTAGCCATGGCTCCGGTTCGGTCGTTGTTTGAACGAAGAACAACAGCAGAAAGGACGCGACAGGTATCGCTTGAATCACCCGCAATGGAATGCGGTTCCTGATGCCGAACACCGCCCATTCAAACTCAGGGAAAACGAACACTCTGATGATTCCGAGCAGGATGCTGATTCCCCAGAAATGGCTCGCCTCCATCCTGAACCGCAGAAGGTCCTCGGCTGCGGGGACGCCAGTGGTCAATCCAAACGAACAAAGCAAAGCCGCAAACCAGAGCAATTCGCGCGAACCCCGGCCAAGATGCCAAATCAGAAATAGGCCAGCCCCTAGCAGCAGATAGCCTGCCCCTGTGATGAGTGTTGGAATGGCGGCTAGGCGCGATTCCGCAATCGCCAGACGCTCCTTGTTGCGCAACAACTCCTGAGCGCCGATCTCGAACCGGACCGGGAAATTAGCTCGAAATCCGGGAAATCTGGCACTGGGCGATGTCCAGATCCTTAGCGCAACGATTGCGGTGCTCCCTGGAGGCGCAATGCCCGCCGGCAAATCGTACACTCCTGTTTCCGGTGCTATCCACGAAACCGCCCGTGGCGGAAAACTGCCCTCGCCTCCCGCACGGAAACCGTTCACCCAAATCTCATGCGGATTGGCCGTCATGGTAACCAGATTTGACCCAACGGCCAACGGCCCGGTGTCGTTGGCCGGAACAGCTACGCGGCAACGCAACCAGGTGACGCCGCCGCTTTCCAATGGCGGTGCAGGCGCATTGCCGTTCTCTGCTTCGAGCCATGCCGAATCGTCAAACTTCAGTTCGGCCCATCGTGGATCATCGCCGAAGTGGTAACGGGCCGGTTGGGAGAACAAGGGAATCGATAGCAGAATCAGCAGGAATGTTTTCAAGTAACCCTCCGCACCGTCACCACAGTAATGTCATCGTTCTGCCCCCACTCCTTCGCCGCAGCTGCGATCTCCTGCGCGGACTTTCCCGAAATCGCTCGCGTCCGCTCAAAGCCGAATAGCTCCCCGTTATCGGCTTCGATCACCCCGTCGCTGAACAGCGTCAACTGTACGCCAGGTTTGATCTCAAGAGCCGCATCCTCATACTCTGCATCCGCATCGATGCCCAGCGGCAGCCCTGGTTGGATCACCACCTCCTCGCCGTCAAGAAAAGGCGCCGGATGGCCGGCACTTGCGATCCATGCCCGGCCGTCAGGTTCGCACAGCAGGGCGCAGCACGTGGTGAAGCCTTCCACCGCTCCGGCAATGGCCCGGTTCATATGCCCCAGCAGCGCCGCCGGACTTTCCAGGCGCCGGTCGCGAACAACGCCGATCAGCAAACTCACCACTAGCGCCGCCCGCAGTCCTTTGCCACTGACGTCGCCCGCCACTACCAGCGTTCTTCCACCACCTGCATGGAGAACGTGAAAGAAGTCGCCGCTCATCTCCTGCGCCGGAAGATAGATCGCATCCGTCGTATACGCGGACTGCTGCTCGTTGACGCCCGCTACCAGAAGCCGCTGTACTGCACCTGCTGCCGCCATCTCATTCGCTAGCCTCTCCTTCTCACGGCGTGAGATGCCCGCAATGCGCACCAACGCAAGCATCAACGCAAGCGCCACCAGCACCGTCACCGACTGCGGAATGACCACCATGAAGTTTCCCAGGTAGACGGTTGTGGGTATCGGCCAATTCGGAATGTGAATGCGAGCCGTCGCGTTTGTCAGGCTCACGGCGTAAAAGAGGATCCCGCCCGCGAAGTACCGTTGTTCCGTAGTCCCGTTGCGCAACGCCGCGATGCTCATCCAGACGGCAAGCGCGAAGGATGGCGCGAAGTACAGTAGGCCGCTCGTTAGCGATCGAACCAGCAGCGTCAGCGCCGAAATGACAACCAAAAGGTAGAGTGGCATCGGCTTGTCACGCAGCACCACGTGTGCACAACAGGTCAATATCACATAGGCGGTTGGCAGAAGAAAGTCGAATGCCTCCTGCGCGCGGAAGCCCGTGAAGGCAGGCGTTACCTGCGAGAGGTTATACGCGCACAGGCACATAAGGTAAAGCGCCAGCCACAACAGCTCAATCCGCTCGCGGATCGTGCCCCACACCATGAGCAGCAGCAGGCCGATGCTGATCTGCATCACCGCGGATAGAAAAGTGGGCGAGGCCGCCAGCATTAACTTCAGCCGCGCGTTCTCCATCGTATCCTTGGCCCGTTCGGAAGCGGTTAAAAGGTATGGCCCCTCATCGCGCAAATTCGGCATCACGACGCCCGGCAGCAAGCGCCCCTCAACCCGCAGCGCCACAGTGATCGAACTGCCTTCACCGCCGGACAACGGAAAGGCCCGCGCGCCAAAGAACTCCGCTGTGCCATTGGAGCATGCATTTGAGGCAATCCGTAGCCCATTGACGAATACGTCGTAACACGGGCTCACTGCGCCGATGACCACCACGGTGTCCTTCAAGCCGGATTGTATCGGCACCGTTCGCCGCAACCAGAAGACGCCCTGGGGCATCGGACCTTTGCGCGGCAGTTCGTAGTTGGACCAGGCGGAATCATCGAAGCCAGGCCGCGCAAAGTCCGAATTATCGCCGTCGCCGCGCTTCCATTCGCCGCTGAGATCGATGTGCTCCCCAAAAGCGCAAGAAGCAAGAAAGAGCCACAAAATTATGAGCCTCAAATGCACAAAGGTTTTCCATCCGTGTTCATCTGTGTTCATCCGTGGCCAAATGTTCTTCACCCAACCCTCCGCACCGTAACCACAGTGATGTCGTCGTTCTGTCCCCAAGCTTTCGCTGCTTCCGCGATCTCTGCGGCCGGTTTGCCGCTGATCTCGCGGGTTCGGTCGAACCCGAACAACTCCCCCGCGCTATTCGCTGCCTCCACCACTCCATCGGAGAGCAACAGAAAAGGCACATTCCGCCCCAAGTCCATTCGCGTCTCCGCGTACTGCACCCCGCGGACAACACCGAGCGGAAGGCCGCACTCCACCTCTACCTCCTGGCCGCCGCAATAGGGCGGCAAGTGCCCTGCATTGGCCAAGGTGACTGCGCCACTGGGGTCGATGCGTGCGCAACAACTGGTCACAAATCCCCCGGCAACCCTGCCCACCAGCGAGTCATTCAGATGCGCCAACACCTCCGCCGGCCTTCGCGATCGCTCGTTGCTGAGCGCCCCGGAAATGTGGCCCACAAGCAATGCTGCACGCATGCCTTTGCCGCTGACGTCGCCCACCAGAATCAACAGCGAGCCGTCTTCATCGTTCAGCTCCTGATAAAAATCCCCACCTACTTCGCTGGCAGGCAGGTAGGCGATCTCCACTACGAGTCCCGGAGTCTTCGCGTCGGAGCCCTTCAATAAAGATTCCTGAACCATTCGCGCCGCCGCCAGTTCCTGTCCCAAAATGGCCTGCCGCTTCTGATCTTGCCGGTGCCGCAGGTACAAAACCGATACTGACGTAATGGCCAGAATCAGGCGGGCGACGCTTCTGGGATCGACAATCAGCGTGCCTAGATAGAGATAGCGGCTGGCGTCGGGAATCCCAAGTGCAACTGCAATGAAGGAAAACCATACTTGAGCCGCTGCCGGTAGGGCGACTCCGAATGCAAGCAAACTGGAGTACTCTTCCTGCCGTTCGATCAGTAATGCGATAGCGGTGGTCGCCGCCGCGGCGATCGGCAACCACACGGTCCACTGTTGGAGCGGTGGACCAGAGAACCACTGTGTGCCATAACTGAAGGCGACGGCAACCGCAACCGCGGCTTGTAGCATGGCCGCCAGATGCAACGGTCTTCTCAGCCTGGGGCAGATACTGGCCAGAAAAACCACGAACAATGCCGGCGCGAAGAGCTGCAGGAAGACGAGAATGACGGCCAAGGGAGTACGCAGCGGCAAACTGCTGGAACTGACAGCCAGACCTGCCAGCGGCGCCAGCGCTTCACAGCCCAGGGCCAGCCCCAGCCACAAGTTTTGCCGGCTGGTCTTTTGCGCAAAGTACAATCCCAGGCTAATCGCCCCCACCAGCAACGACCCAATTGCGGCCAACAAATTGAACAGGTAACGGTTTTGATTCGATGCCGCGCGCAGTTCCTCGTTTGCAGCCAGCAATCTTGCGGGGCCGATCTCCGGTGCGTGCGGCAATTGCGTGATGCCGGAGGCTGCGAACGCGGCGAAGTTCGTTCGCGAGTTACCCGTCCAGCGGCGGATTGCGAGGTGGACCCTGCTTTCCTTTATCAGACCAGACGGGATACGGAACGTCAGAAGCCGCGGGAAAAGACCTATCGGCTGTGGCGTCCAAGTTCCATACGTGCCGGTGAGGGTTCCGTTGATATAGACATCGAAGACCTCATCCAAAGGCGACAACGCGATCGCCAGCGGCTGCCGCGCAAGCGAGGCCGGAAGTTCGCCTGAAGCGCGATACCAGCGCGTGCCGGCAAAGAATGGTTGCGCTGTTGAGTGACGCCGCGGCGCAGGGCTAGTTGCCCAGGCCGAGTCATCGAAATCCGGCTTGGCCCACTGTGGATCGTCGCCTTCGTGCACGCGCCATTTATCAAAGGAGATGATCTCTTCCTGCGCCGCCAGCGGCAGGGCGAGGACGAACAGCAAAAGTGCGGACTTCATGAGATGATCCTGGTATTTTGCCGATGAGATAACATGGGAATTGTCAGGCAAGGAAGGTGTGGTTTATGGGCACAAAGGCTGTCATGACCGTCGAACAGTTCTCGCAGATCAATTTTGCGGAGACTGAAGACTATGAATTGGTTGAAGGAGAATTGATTCCCTTGTCCAGTGGAACCCCGTTGCACGCCAAGATCCGCGACCGCATCGGGCGCATCTTGTGGAACTATTTCAGCGGCAATCCGATCGGTGAAGCTTATGGCGAGATAGACTGCCGCCTCTCCAGTGACACCGTCCGCCGCCCGGATGTCTCGGTCTTTCTCGGCG
>Ga0209697_10007965_pt1 | contig 12187 bp, 1 predicted proteins | sample AliMusrvi5mmetaG_FD_184115 | JGI IMG/M metagenome (GOLD analysis project Ga0209697, IMG submission 184115) | Freshwater lake bacterial and archeal communities from Alinen Mustajarvi, Finland, to study Microbial Dark Matter (Phase II) - Alinen... | ecosystem: Environmental > Aquatic > Freshwater... | reverse complement strand
GGGTGTAAATTCACAAATGAAGGGGCTGTGGCGCTCCCGGCCAACGGCTCGTGGCTCACCGCCGATTTCGGCTATCAAAACTCCGCCGGCGTGGGCTCGATCGGCGATATGGTCTTCTACGACGTGAATGCCAATGGCGTTTACGATGCTGGCACCGACTCGCCGCTGCCCAACGTCTCCGTGAATCTCTTTGCCAGCGACGGCACAACCCTGCTCGCGACCACCAAATCGGACTCTAACGGACTATACACCTTCGGCGGCCGCCCGGCCGGAACCTACGTCGTCAAGGTGGATCTAACCGACACGGACATTCCGGCGAACCTGGCTTGTTCGGTGAGCGGAGGTGCCTACAGCGCGTTCGCCCTGAGCGGCGGCCAGGCCATCACCGACAAGGATTTCCCCTTTAGTTCGGGCCTCAGCAAGACCGTGGACAAGAGCACTGCGGTTTCCGGGGACCTCCTCAACTTCACCCTCCGCCCGAATTACCCGTCATCGGTCCTGCTCACGAATGCGACCGTGACCGATCCGGTGCCCACCGGCACCACCTTTGCCAGCGCCGGCCAGGGTGGCACCAACTCCGGCGGCACGGTCACCTGGAACCTTGGCTCGACCACCGCGGCCAGCAACGGCACAAAGACATTGTCCACCGGGTCAGGGGCGGCCATCGCGCAACGCGGCACGCCTACCACGGGCACCGCCGGCAAGAACAGCACAACCATCACCATCAACAAGCCAACAGGGGTTGTAGCCGGCGACGTGATGATCGCGAACATCCAGTTGCGCAAGGGCACAGTCACACTGTATCCCACCTTGTCGGGTTGGACCCCCATCGATTCAGTCAATTTCGAAAACAGCGGGGCCGACCACCGTTGTGAGGTCTTGTATCGAGTGGCTGGTGCATCGGAGGGCTCGAGTTATACATTCAACCTGGCGGGAGGAACGCAAACTGATGGTGCCGTTGGCGGCATTGTGGCCTATTCGGGCGTTGACAACACGACACCCCTCGACGCGACCGGCGACTATTCCATAGGCAGCTCGAAAACCATTTCCACAGGCGCGATCACAACGGTGTCCCCCAATGCCGCTGTTCTGATGTGCGTGGGGGCCTTTGAAAGCCTGACAGTTGGATCGTTTGCGACAACCTCACCGGGTGCTCTCACCACTCTGTACGGCGGTAGCTCAGATGGCAACGGCACCGTGGGCGCGGGCTGGGCATTGAAGGCGAGTGCCGGCTCGACCGGTGCCGGAACCGCAACCCTGAGCGGCAACAAGGTCTGGGGCGCGATTCTGCTGGCTTTGAAACCCGGCTCTCAATCCTACACCGCCACCACCGCCCTGAGTGCCGATCACAGTGTGGTGACCTCCGGCGAGACGGTGACGGTGACGCTGACCGCCACCGCCACCGGCAACGCCGGCACGGTGACCGCCGGGGCATTGACTGCCACCGGCACCAACGGCGCAAGCGCCGTGTGCAGCGCGGCGTCTCCTCTAACGACTACGGTCAACAATGGCAGCGCCACTTTCACATACACCTGCACGCTCAGTTCCGGCACGACACCCGGCGTGCTGACCTTCCAAGCCACACCCACGGATTCCAATGGCACCTGGGCGCAGGGCACCGCCAATACGGTCATTGTCACGCCTCCGCTCACGTTTGGCGCCACGGTCAACACCAATCCCGGTGTGAGCGCGGTGCTCAACACGGGGTATTTGAAAAACAACAGCGGAGCCACCACCCTCACGCCGTCGCCGACCACCACCACCACGCTCCTTGGTTCGATCGGCGATTACGTCTGGTGGGATAACAACCACAACGGGCTCCAGGACGAGGCTCCCGCCACCCCGATCGAGGGGGCGGTCGTGTTGCTCTATGTCGATGCCAACAACAACGGCATTCTCGATGTGGCCAACGGCGATTATCAAATTGCCAGCACGCTAACCGGTGCCGATGGCAAGTATCTTTTCAACAACCTGCCGGCCGGCAGGTACATCGTGAATGTCTACGAAGACAGCATCATCTCCGGCGGCATTCGCAATGTCGTGCCGACCACGTCGGAAGACGTTTACAAGAACCTGGCCGGCGGCGAAACCTATCTGGGTGCCGACTTCGGCTTCTACGTGGGCGCCCTGGTCGAAGGCACCGTCTTTCATGACACCAACAGCAATGCCGTGATGGATCCGGGCGAATCCGGCCTCTCCCCGGTGACCGTGACCCTCACCGGCACCGACGAACACGGTGGCGCCGTCAATCTGAGCACCCCGACCGACGCCAGCGGCTACTACAAGTTCCTCGTTGCGGGAGGCAACTACACGGTGAGTTACAACACATCGCAAACCAGCGCCATGGGCTACCCGCGGCCGACCACCGCCGTGAGTTATACCTTTGTTGCCGCGGTCGGCGAAGATGGGCACAATGTTTACGACTTCGGCGTCGGCAATAACGGCTCGGTGGGCGACACCGTATTCGACGATGCCAATGGCAATGGCATCCAGGACGCGGGCGAGGCCGGTCTGGCCAACGTCACCGTGGGCCTTTATGCGGACTCCGCATTCACCCAGTTGCTATACGTCAAGGCCACCGACGCGTCCGGACACTACCTGTTCTCCGGCCTGCCCGACGGCACCTACTATGTGATGGTCAACAGTAACACGCTTCCTTCCGGCTATAACACCACGCCGACCGCCGATCCGGATGCCACCAAGGACGGCAAGGGCACCGCCGTGGTCACGAGCGGTGGCAACGTGCTGACCATGGACTTTGGCTACAAGCCGGTTCCCACAACCTTCAGCGTCAGCGGTTACGTCTGGAACGACAACGGCGCGGGTGGCGGCACTGTGGGCGATGGGATCAAGAACGGCACCGAGCCGGGCATCGCCGGTGTTGCGGTCACCATCACAGTGGCCGGAGTGCCCTATGTGGTTGTCACCGACGCCACGGGCTTCTACACCCTGGCCGGGGTGCCTTCGGCTGCCACCGTCGTCATCACGGTCAATACCGGCACCCTGCCCAACAAGGCCTATGTGCAAACCGGCGATCCGGATGGGGTGAAGGATAACACCACGACCTTCACCATGCCGGCCAGCGCTGTCTCTAACAAGAACTTCGGCTATCGTGAGGTACTCGCCACCCTGTCCGGCACGGTGGTTAGGAACGCCAATGGCAACGGTCTCGCCGATGCCGGCGAAACGGTGGTTCCCGGTGTCTCCATCAGCCTGCGCTATGCCGGTGCGGACGGCATCCCCGGCACCGCCGATGACGTCGTGACCGGCGCCACGACGGACGGCAGCGGCAACTACAGCTTTGCCAGCCTCAAACCCGGCTTCTATCAAATCACCAAGACCAATCCGACGGGCTACTACGGCCAGGCTGACCGCGATGGCGGCAACCCTGATGTGATCGAACTCACCATTGCCGCCGGCAATCCGGTCACGGGTGTGGCTGACAACAAAACACATCAGGATTTCGAGATCACCCACGCGTCGCTGGGTGATTACGTCTGGTTTGACGTGAATGGCAATGGCGTGCAGGATGCCGGCGAGCCGCCGCTGGCCGGCGTGCGCGTGTTTGTAGACTCTAACGGCAACGGCTCGTTTGATGCGGGTGAACCCAGCGCGCTCACCAGCGCGGCCGGCACCTACACCATCCCGGATCTCGCTCCCGGCTCTTGCAGTGTCCGGGTCGATACGACGACCCTGCCTGCCGGGCTGTCACCGAGTTTTGATTTCGATGGCATCGGCAGCCCCAACGTCGCCACCGTGACCCTTGCGGCCAACCAGAACCGCACCGATGTCGACTGGGGCTACCAAGGCAACGCCACGGTCACCGGCCACCTGTACATCGATACCAATGGCAACCACACCCAGGATGCCGGTGAGCCCAATCTGGCCGATGTGAATGTGGTGGTCACCGATTCCCTCGGTGGCAGTCGGACGGTGAGCAGCAACGCGAGCGGCAATTGGAGCGCCACGGTGCCTGCGGGCAGCGTCACTGCCAACGTGGATGAAACCGACCCGCAGTTCCCGCATGGTGCCATTCAGACCCAGGGCACCGACCCGACCACCGTCACTGCCGTGGCCAATACCACCACCAGCGCTGGCATCAATGGCTATTTCATCCCTGGGTCCATTACCGGCACTGTCCTTGCCGACACCAACAACGACAGCCTCGGCGACACTCCGATCTCCGGCGTGACGCTTACCCTCAAGGATTCCAACGGCAACGACATCGATAGCGATGCCATTACCCCCGGCATTCAACCGACCACCACCACCACCGCGGCCAATGGCAGCTACAGCTTTGGCGGGCTGCCCCCTGCGACCTATCAAGTGGTGGAAACCGACCCGGTCGGCTACACCTCGGTGACGCCGAACCTGGTTTCAGTCGTGCTGGCCGCCGGTGGCACCGGCGTGGCCAACTTTGTGGATACCCAGCTTGTCGATCTGGCAATCGTCAAGACGGTCGATCACCCGACACCGCTGGTCGGCTCGAACGTCGTGTTCACCCTGACTGTGACCAACAACGGCCCGGCCGCCGCCACGGGCGTCAGTGTCACCGACCTGCTGCCGAACGGTTACACTTTTGTGAGTGCCATTCCGCTTGGGGCATACAACTCCCTAACCGGTGTGTGGACCATCGGCAGCCTTGCCAACGGGGCCAACGCGTCGCTCCAGATCACCGCCAAGGTCAATGCCACCGGAACATATCTCAACACCGCCTCCGTCAGCGGCGCCGAGCAGGATCCCAATCTCGCCAACAACACCAGCAGCGCCTCGACCACCCCGGTTGCGCAAACCGACCTGGCGATCGTCAAGACGGTGGATCATCCGACACCGCTGGTCGGCAACAATGTGACCTTCACCCTGACCGCCACCAACAACGGCCCGTCCGCCGCCACGAGCGTCAGTGTCACCGACCTGCTGCCGAACGGTTACACCTTTGTGAGTGCCAATCCGCTTGGGGCGTACAACTCCCTAACCGGTGTCTGGAACATCGGCAGCCTCGCCAACGGGGCCAACACCTCGCTCCAGATCACCGCCAAGGTCAACGCCACCGGAACGTATCTGAATACCGCCACCGTCACCGGTGCCGAGCAGGACCCCAATCTTGCCAACAACACCAGCAGCGCTTCGACCAACCCGGTTGCGCAAACCGACCTGGCGATTGTCAAGACGGTGGACCAGCCGACACCGCTGGTTGGCAACAATGTGGTCTTCACCCTGACCGCCACCAACAACGGCCCGTCCGCCGCCACGAGCGTCAGTGTCACCGACCTGCTGCCGAACGGCTACACCTTTGTGAGTGCCAATCCGGCGCTGGCATACAACTCCCTAACCGGTGTGTGGAACATCGGCAGCCTCGCCAGCGGGGCCAACACCTCGCTCCAGATCACCGCCAAGGTCAACGCCACCGGAACGTATCTGAACACCGCCACTGTCACCGGCGCCGAGCAGGATCCCAATCTAGCCAACAACACCAGCAGCGCTTCGACCACCCCGGTGCCGCAAACCGACCTGGCGATTGTCAAGACGGTGGACCAGCCGACACCGCTGGTCGGCAATAATGTGGTCTTCACCCTGACCGCCACCAACAACGGCCCGTCCGCCGCCACGAGCGTCAGTGTCACCGACCTGCTGCCGAACGGTTACACCTTTGTGAGTGCCAATCCGGCGCTGGCCTACAACTCCCTAACCGGTGTGTGGACCATCGGCAGCCTCGCCAATGGTGCCAACGCCACGCTCCAGATCACCGCCAAAGTTAATGCCACCGGAACCTACCTCAACACCGCGACGATTACCGGTAATCAGCAAGACCCCAATCTTGCCAACAACACCAGCAGCGCTTCGACCAACCCGATCGCCCAAACCGATCTTGCAATCGTCAAGACCGTGGATCACCCGACCCCGCTGGTCGGCACGAACGTGATGTTCACCCTGACCGCCACCAACAACGGACCGTCCGCCGCCACGAATGTCAGTGTCAGCGATGTCCTGCCAAATGGCTATACCTTCGTAAGCGCCAGTCCGCTTGGGGCATACAACTCCCTAACCGGTGTCTGGACGATCGGCAGCCTTGCCAACGGGGCCAACGCCTCGCTCCAGATCACCGCCAAGGTCAATGCAACCGGAACGTATCTGAACACCGCCACCGTCACCGGTGCCGAGCAGGACCCCAATCTTGCCAACAACACCAGCAGCGCTTCGACCAACCCGGTTGCGCAAACCGACCTGGCGATTGTCAAGACGGTGGATCATCCGACACCGCTGGTCGGCACAAACGTGATGTTCACCCTGACCGCCACCAACCACGGCCCGTCCGCCGCCACGAATGTCAGTGTCAGCGATGTCCTGCCGAACGGTTATACATTCGTCAGTGCCAATCCGGCGCTGGCGTACAACGCTGGTACCGGTATCTGGACCATCGGCAATCTCGCCAACGGAGCCAACGCGTCACTCCAGATCACCGCCAAGGTCAACGCTACCGGCACCTATCTCAACACCGCCACCGTCACCGGCGCCGAGCAAGACCCTGATTTTGCCAACAACATCAGCAGCGCCTCGACCGTTCCGATCCCACTCAGTTCCATTGGCGGCGTTGTCCTCGAAGACACCGACAACAACTCGACCGGTGATACACCGATCCCCGGCGTGACCATCACGCTGCGGGATTCCAACGGCATCGACATCGATAGCGATCCTATCAGCCCCGGCGTGCAAGCAACCACCACCATCACCGCAAACGATGGCAGCTATCTGTTTTCCGGCATGCCGCCCGGAACCTATCAGGTGGTGGAAACCGACCCGGTCGGATTCACCTCGCTGACGTCAAACGAGCTTCTGGTCATTGTGAGCAACGGCAGCACCGGAATCGCGAACTTCGTGGATACCCGGCTTGCGGATCTGGAAATCACCAAGACCGTCAATACCACCTCGCCGCGGGTAGGCTCACCGGTGACCTTTACTCTAACCGTCACCAACAACGGCCCGGCGCACGCCTCGGGAGTTGTCGTCAACGACCTCCTGCCAAGCGGCTATCAATTCGTGAGCGCCAATCCGCCCGCGGCATACAACGCCGTTACGGGCGTCTGGACCATCGGCAACCTGGCCTTGCATGCCAGCATTGCGCTCCAAATCACCGCCAACGTCAACGTCAGCGGCGATTACCTCAACGTCGCCACCGTCACCGGCAGTCAACCCGATCCGGACCTGCACAACAACACCGCCGAACGAGCGACCACTCCAGTTCCACAAGCCGACTTGGAAATCACCAAGACCGTTGATAACGCCACGCCACTTGTCGGCACGAATGTGCTCTTCACCCTGACCGCCACCAACCACGGCCCGTCCAACGCCACCGGGATTTTCGTCGCGGACGCGCTGCCAAGCGGTTACACTTTCGTCAGCGCCGAGCCTGCGGCGTCGCCATACAACGACGGCTTCTTCTGGATGCTTGCCAGCCTTGCCAATGGTGCCAGTGCCGAGTTCAAGATCACCGCCAAGGTGGAAGGTGCCGGCGGTTACCTCAACGTCGCGACCATCAGCGGCGACCAGGAGGATTCCAAACAGGGCAACAACCGGGCCGAGCAGGCCACCGACCCGATCGCCCTGGGCTCGATCAGCGGAACGGTCCTCGCTGATACCAATCACGACGGGCTTGGCGACGTCGGCATCCCCGGCGTGACTCTCACCCTGAAGGACTCCAGCGGCAACGACATCGACAGCGATCCGCTTGCCGCCGGCATCCAAGCAACCACCACCACCACTGTGGACGATGGCAGCTACAGCTTCCCCAGCCTGCCCGCCGGTACCTATCAAGTCGTGGAAACCGACCTGCCCGGCTACCTCAGCGTCACACCTAACACAGTGAGCCCGGTTGGCGTCGAGTCCGGCATTCCCACCACCGATGTGAATTTTGTGGACGAACAAACCGGCTCAATCTCCGGTTTCGTCCTCGCCGATACCGACAACAACGGCAGCGGTGACGCCCCGCTCGCCGGGGTGACCGTCACGCTCGAGGATGCCGCTGGCAACCCCATTGACGGCAATCCTAACATTATCGGCGTGCAGCCGGTCACCGCGATCACCGCGGCCGACGGCAGTTATGCTTTCGCCGGACTTGCCCCGGGCACCTACGGCGTGAGGGAAACCCAACCCGCCGGCTACGGCAGCGTGTCGGACAGCGATGGCGGCGATCCGAACGAAATCCGACCGCTCGTCGTTTCAGCCGGGACCGCCAACGCTGGCAACGACTTCATTGATATCCAATTCGGCTCCATCGCCGGTTCGGTGCGCAAGGATACCGATGGCAACGGCAGCGGCGACTCCCCACTGGCCGGCGTCACGCTGACTCTGCTCAACGGTTCCGGGATCGCGGTGGACGGCGATCCTAACACGCCCGGCATCCAACCCGTCACCGCCGTCACCGCCTTGAACGGATCCTATCACTTTGCCAATCTCTACCCCGGTTTCTATCAGATTTCGGAAACCCAGCCCGCCGGCTACGTCAGCGTCTCCGACGTGGACGGCGGCAACCCGGACCTCATCGGCGACGTCATCCCGCTCGGCGTGGCCCCCGGTCAGAACGTCACCGGCCGCGACTTTGTCGAAATGGAACTCGCCAATATCAGCGGCTACGTCCGTGCAGGGACCAATCCGATCGTCGGCGTGATCATCCACCTGTTGGATAAAGACGGCAACCCGGTCGATGGGGATCCGATCACTCCGGGCATGCAGCCCATGACCGCCGTCACGGATGACACGGGGCATTACTTCTTCCGCGGCGTGGTGCCCGGGATCTATCAGATTAAAGAGATCCAGCCATCCGGCTACGTCAGCGTCGGTGATTCCGACGGTGGCGATCCGGACCTGATTGGCCTCACCGTCCTGCCCGGCCAGAGCAGTGAGAACAACGACTTCCTCGAGGCGCAGCTCACCTGCCCGGACACTTGGGCCAAGTGGAAGCTCATGCATCCCGGCCAGACCGCGGATGGCAATCCGGACGGGGACGCTTATGACAACCTGGCTGAATTCGCCTTCGCCATGCCCTATGACAGCGGTGCCAACAACGCCTGGGTCATCCAGCCCTCCGTGGCGGAGCCCGGCACGCTTGAAGCGGTGTTTGTGCGACCGAAGCATGCGACGGACAACGTGACCTACACGTTACAATACGCCGCCGACCTGGACGCGCCGCCGGCTGGATGGGGGGAAATCCCCATCACGCTGATTCCAGACGTCATCACCGCGGTGGACAACCTCGATTGCACGGAAACCGTTACCATTCACGATTTGGAACAGACCACGGGTCTCACCAACGGTCAGGGAGTGGTCCGCATCAAGGTGGTGCTGCATGAAGGTCCGCCCTCGGGACTCGTCCACACATCCCGCACGGAAACGGAAGGCTGGAAGCAAACCGGCATCGGTCCGGGCTCCCAGACCTATAACGTGTCGTATTTGCGCGAAGCCGTCTTCAGCGGCACGGTTAGCGCCGTCAAAGGTCAAGACCTCACCTTCGCCACCAGCACCGGTGGCGTGGACCTCTCCACCGTGCTGGATCCGGGCTTCTCGTACTATCTGGAAGTGAGCACCGGCCACAACGAGGGGCACCGCTTCGACATCGTTTCCGCCACTGGGGATACCGTCACGCTCGCCGCTGCCACCTCGCTTGATCCGGACTCGCCGCCATTCTGCACCCTCACCGGTGCCCCGCCTGCCAGCCTCGCCGGCGACCGCGTGGTCATCCGCCGCCATTGGACGCTTGATGAGATCTGCCCGCCCGTCGGCTTCGGGGGGGCCGATGTCCAAGATATTGCTGACGAGGTGGAGGTGTTTGCCGACGGTCACTGGTCGATCTATTGGCTCTACGATCTGGATTACGAGGACAACATTCCGGCCCGCTGGGTCAATGCCGCGGATGCGGGCAAGACGAATGCGGGAGCCACCGTGATTCCGCCCGGCCAAGGCATCTTCATCAACAGCCGCAGCATTTCCATCATCACCACGGTCGCCGGCCCGCGCATCAGCCTGCCCGACGATCCGAGCGCGGTTCTGAGCTACGGCGAGGTGCGTGCCAACGATTTCATCCGACCGCTGGCGGTGGGTTATAATTTGGTGGGCGGCGGCTTCCCGCTGACTCAATCCGCCACCGGGGCCAGCCCCGGTGACGTCGGACGCGCGATGGACCTCGCCGCGGGCTTCTCCGGCAGCCTCGATTTCAAGACCGCCGACTCATTCTTCACTTGGAATGGCGATACCATGATCGATGGCGTTGGCAATCCCGCCATCGGCTATTCAACTTACTTCCTGCTCGACTGGCCGCCGGACCCGGCCGAATGGGCGCAGGTGGGCGACCCCGATTTGAACCCGTTCGATGCCAAACTGCTCTTCCTAGGCAATCGCAGCGCGTTCATCCGAACGAAAAACGGCGTCAGCGCCTACCGGATTCCACTTCCATGGGCACCCTGAGTGAACTACTACCAACACAAGACCCCATTTTGATCACCCGTTCTAAAATCGTGAAAGCCAATCTCCTGAGCAACATCGTGGTGATGTCCGCCCTGACCGCGGTCGGCCACGCTCAAACCATCGACTGGAGCAGCAAGGTCCGCAGTTCCCTGCTCGACAGCAACGGCACCAAGTTGAGTAGTGGCGGCTTTGCCTTTGAGTTGGGTGCCTTCAGGGGTGACTTTGTTCCGACCGGGAAAAATGTAAGTGACTGGCGCGCCAACTGGGTCGTGTTCGACCAGGCGGGCTATAGCGAGAAGAACGGTTACTTCACCTCCACGGTGCAGATGCTTACCAACGGCACGAGCAGCAGCCCATATCAAACCCCAGGGGCCGAGAGTTTCGAAAAGAAGCAGGCCTATGTCTGGATTCACAACAGCGACCAGTCCGCGGCGAACGAGTGGATGCTGGCCCGCGCGACGAACTGGACATTCCCCACGGCGATTACCGGCGGCTCCGGCCTGGTCCCTCCGCTTGAATGGTCGGTGGGTGATCTGACCCCCGGCTTGGTTCCCTTGTGGGGCAAACAAGGCGCCACCCAGGGCAGCGGCGCCTATTCGAGTGCCAACGCGACATCCGATCTGCGGACCAGTATCTCGATCTTCAACTGGACGATTCAGGATGTCGCGCCTGATCCCGGAACCGGAGCCACGAACAAAGGCAGCTACAATGTGTTAAGTACCCCAAGCCTCACTGGCGGAGACGCGATTTTCAAGGTGCTGCTGGCCTCCGGCGGCAGCTTCAGCGATGCTTTCTGGGACACTAACAAGAGATGGGATAACATTTTCTCGGTGGCGACCGGATCGGATCTCGCAAACATTTTCAGCGGTGGCTTCGGCGGGGATCCGTTAGTTTCGAGTACCGGCGGCGTTTCAGGCCAGGGATCCTTTTCATTCAACGGCAGCACCCTGAACTGGACTGCATTCAGCGGGGTCCCGGAACCCACCAACACCGTGGTCGGTCTGCTCCTGCTGGGCGGCCTGCTGCGGCGGCACCGCAATACCAAATCGGCATGAAATCCCTCATTCATTGGCTCTGGCTGGCCGTCTGCCTCGCCGCAATGCGTCTTGACGCGCAGACCACCATTTTTTGGAATAGTGACACGGGAACGAACCTGACCAGCACGAGTCTTCCGTTAGACGGTGGATACACCTTTGAACTCGGCGTCTTCGCGGTAGGCTTTGTTCCCACGACTGCAAACATCGTCCAGTGGCGGTCCCATTGGAATCCCGCCGCTAGCACCCCCTATGTTGCGGCCACTGCGCGCTTCGCCGCTTCATTCACGCCCACGAACAACACCTCCCCGTTCACGGTCGGCAAGCCTGCTTATGTCTGGGGATTCCGTGATACTGCGCTCGGTTCCGAGTGGATCTTGTTCCGGGAGGCCTTGTGGACGTGGCCGGATGCGAGCGCCTTCCCAAATTCCGTGCATTGGAATGTCAAGAATGCCACGGCGGTTTGGGGCGTCATTCATTCGAGTGGCAGTCCCTTTCTCATGCAGACGGCGATCCCCTACACGCTGACCTACACGGCGGGACCTAACGGCTCAATCACGGGCACCAGCCCGCAGACGGTGAACCACGGGTCGGACGGCACCTTGGTGACGGCGACGCCTGCGAGCGGCTACCATTTCGTGAGCTGGAGTGACTCGTACCCGACCGCGGCGCGCACGGACCTCAATGTGACGGGC